>Ga0307508_10000299_pt1 | contig 60262 bp, 76 predicted proteins | sample 9_EM_MG_FD_203089 | JGI IMG/M metagenome (GOLD analysis project Ga0307508, IMG submission 203089) | Populus trichocarpa ectomycorrhiza microbial communities from riparian zone in the Pacific Northwest, United States - 9_EM | ecosystem: Host-associated > Plants > Roots > Unclassified | place... | reverse complement strand
AACAAACACCCAAGCCCCCCCCCCCCCCCCCCCCCCCCAAACATCATACACGCACAGCGAAATCCCATCCAACCTCAATAATCGAGGGCCCCGCCATCCACTAGCAGTTCGTCCCTGCCGCTCCCCCGACTCGCCTGGATGGCGTCTAGGATTATGCTCTCCTCGAAGACGGGGCCCTGGCCGTCACAGCGTGCGAGGCGCTTTAACCGCTCGCTGATGTCCCCAATGTCGACGAGTCCCTGTTCGTAGAGCGGATGGCACATGATCAGGTCCCAGGCGGCGCCGGCTCCGAGCAGCTTCTCGCCGGTGCTCGGGGAGGTGGTGATGCGGTGGATGGGGCCGCGGTTGGGGTGTTCGCCGAAGATGGGGGACGTGAACTGCGCGGGCGGATTCGAGCGCAGGGACTCGGGATCGAGCGGCTTGAACGCCATCGGCCCGACTTCGGGCACGCCCGGCGGCGAGTGTCCTCCGCCGCCGCCTCGGAGCGTGTTCTCATGTAGCAGCCTGTTCTCGAGCCGCGTCTTCTCGAGTGCGGCTTTGAGCTTGTCGTTCTCGACGGCGGCGCGCGAGTTGGCCTGCTCGAGTGACGCGAGCCGCTGCTCGAGCTCCTTTACGTGTCGCTCCTTGCGCTCGCGGAAAGCGCGTTGGCTGCGAGCGAGTCAGTGCCCGCGCGCGTGAGAGAGAAAGAGAGGACGGGAGGTCGGGTGGCGTACGCGGCCCGGTTCTGCTCCTTCCGTCGCTTCTGCCCCGGCGTCAGCTCCTTCTCCTCGCTCGACCCGCGCCCGCCGCGCGAGTGCGCCGTGCTGCCGGCGCTGCTGCTCGCACTGCCGTCGTGCACGGGTGAGTGGCCGCGGGGCAGCGCCGAGATCGCGCCCGGATGCGGAGCGGCGGCGGCGGCGGCGGTCAGATCGAACGGGTGGCCGAAACCCGCTGCGAAGGCGGTGTCGTAGTAGGGCTGTCATGGAGGGGCGACGTTAGCGGGGGAGGGGACACCCGCGGGCGACGATGGGGGGGGGGGGGGGGAGACGTGCCATCGTGAAGTCGTCCTGTGGGTTCGGCGTGGGCGGGAAATGGGGATTGGGCTGGCCGTAGAACGGCGGTTGCTGGTAGGAAGCCATGACGTCGAGAGCGGGCGTTCGGGTGTGAGCGATCGTGGGAGCGAGCGGCAATGGGCGGCGGGAAGAGTGTCTGTCGCTGGCGGAGGATGGACTTGGTTGGGTTGGGTTGGGGTGCGTCGAGTTTTGAGCTGCAGCTCGGATCTGACGGGCTGGTGGCTGGCCAGACCACTCGCTTTAAACAGTCAAGGTTAGGTTTCAGTCCGTCGCCAACCGCAACCCCACGCCGCTTGGATCGTTCATGTATGATATCTTTCTCCCCCGGCACCTGGTATTTTCCGCCATTGCCGGCCAAACCTGCTACAAGTAGACGGCTTGACTTGACTCTTCGCCGGCGCCGTACTGTGTGCTATGGTTGTGTTCGTGCCGGGGAAAATGGCATTTCGAATCGTGGTCGACTGCGATGCACTTTTCTCCCCCTCTCAGCCCCTCCGAGCGTGCGCGGCCCTCCCGTCGTCAGGTGTCGCTCTGTGTTCGCTCTCCAGCTGGTGCGGTGTGTAGATAGTCCACCAGTGGGCGGGCAGCTTCCGGCGTGGGGCAGGAGTTACCGCAAACTTTAGTTGGACCGCACACCTCCGTTAAGTCGCTTGAAGAAGAAGGTTGTCTCACAGCTGAAAAGCGTGCTTGGCTGTGCATCCCACCATCCTGGGTCGACGTCCAGACTCGTTGGGTGGTGTCGTGCTCTACTGTGTTTGCGAGGCGGATTTGTGGTGCAGGATTCGCCATCGACAGCATCGTCACCACCGCTCCATCCCCTCGAAGAAAAGCAGGCAAAAGCAAAGAAGAAGGAAAAAAAAACAAGCGCGTTCCCAACTAAATCTTCAGCCCTACGGTCTGCAGCTGCTCCCCCCCCGCCCTCCCCAGAGTCACCAACGAAACCAACCCTACATATCGCTCGGTGTCGATATAGGTATCGATCTCGGTCCCCGTCGTGCGCCTCGGTTTCTTCCGTTTCCGCCCAGCTCGTGGGAGCGACTGAGGTTTGCGGTTTGCGGACTCAACCGATGGCACGGTCTGGCAGAGAGCAGGAGGGATGGCCTGAACAGCAGAATTATCTGTGTCAGGCCGATAGCCAGGAAAGGGGATTTCGGGCCAGAATTCAGGCCTGCTTGGCACCGTAATGCTGGGTTTTCTTTTGACTGAAGCTAAGACTGCATCCTTGCAGAGACGTATCGAGGTTTTGCTGTCGGAATGGATGTGAGGCCTTATTCCTGGTGCTATTATGAGGGTAACATCCAATTCTGATGACCAATATTGGTGGCTGAGCCCGAGTGATTGATTGCGCTCCCTATTTTCGTGTATGTAGTGAGCTCAGGGTATCAATAACAACCACCGGGCAGCTGATTCTACTCCAATTACCGCAAAATCATATCGCAGTTATCCCCTCGTTGCACCCACTGCACCCTCCTCTCAACGCTATCGTTTGAACGCCCTCATTTTCGGTCGATCACCTGCTATTCCTTGTAGTACTTTACTATAGCACAGCAGATGTGTAGAGCGATGACCAAAAGCGGAAACAGCAGGAAGATTGCGGGATAGGAATGGAAAAAGGCCGAAAATAGATGCTGCGTAGCGGTGGCAGGAGCAGTGGAGCACGACCATGCTGATGGGCCGAATCCAACGGCAAAAACAAATTTCTCGTATTCAGGAAAATAGTATGTACTTACAGAGTGCGTACCCAAGTCGAGTACGTACGTAAGTCGAGCGCTAACGCACTAAATAGGCGCTAGTGCACTAGCGTACTCTAGACCGCCAGCGATATTTTTCCATATGACTTTCAGCGCCGCAGCGCGCAACGGAAACATAAATTATCGTTGCTTATGTACTAACAATTTTCACCAATCGATTCAAAAAAAAAGGGCATAAAATAATCCAGAACCTGAGCTATAGCTATTCCATGGATTCTGTGTAAGAAGGTTGATCGCGGCATTTCCGCAGCTGTTGCGGCATTGGTATGGGTTGAAATGGCTCCTGAGTTGTACATATCGAGTGCTCCTGAAATCGAACACTTTCCGGAAAAGTCTCTTCGTTTGTGTTCGACATGGCGATATGCTGTAGTTGCAAGAAAGAAGCTCACTGTCAGCTCATTTCGTATTGATTTTGCCCCTGAAGAAAAAGATATGTACCTAAATATCACTCGCGCCAAGAGCACGCTAGTGCACTAGCGCCCACTTAGTGCGTTAGCGCTCGACTTACGTACGTACATATGTACTCGACTTGGGTACGCACTCTCTAGTTAGCCATGAATTTTATTTCCTAAAACGATTAGTCACTTAGCTAACATCACTCGGTTATTTATTACCCGATTTGGTGACAAGCCGGCGACCGCTCATACAAACTATTAATTTTACCCTGGCTTTTACAAATCTATAAGGTCGTTATTATATTTTTAGCTTCATCACGTCCTACTTTCTGCTTCGCTCTTTCGCCTGATGAAGCTCTTTTTAATTCTAGTGTGTTGAAAGTGGGAAGCTGGGTGAAAGTCGACGTTGTGGATCATGTGCTATTAGACTAGCCCGATTTATTCTATATTTCCTTGGCGAGCTAGCAGAGGCTTGTTTTTAGAGATAGAGAGACATCACATTATCAGACTTCTTTTTTGAGCACTCTACAGAACGTTGAGTGACAGTTGGAGCAACACTTCCACGACCGTCTCTGTAAAAACCGAAACCAGGAGGCAACTCCACCACGCACCACTACCACCACCACAACAGCACCTAAGTTGTCAACGTCATACTTACTAGACTACTTCTTAACGGTAGCACCATAGAGAAGAATGCTGTCGACGATGGCTAGTATGCCTGCATCTATAGTGGCCCTCTTTTCCACAACTACTACAAGATTTTGCTTCAAGGGTATTGCAGCCGCTTGGTTGGGGTGCTCGTGTTCAGAAGAGTCATCACTTACATCCTAGTTTGGAGTCGTCTTCGTCGCTGTCCAAGCCATCGGTATCATCGTTTTCGGTATTGCCATTGTCTTCGCTATCCGACAGCTGATTCCGCGTTTATGACTCTACAATTGTAGCTAGGTCCCGAGGCTGAGTTGAATGCGATGATCTGGCTTCAGAAAACTTCAAGCTGTGGTACCTGAATGAACGATTTTTTTGCGCGATTTTCTGCTGGCTAGAGCTGCCACAGATGGAGAAGGCGTCTCGTCCAACTCGCGAGTGCTTCCACTTACCAACTTAGAGGTACTGCGATTTGAAGTGTTCTGAGTATCCGGCTTTTTTGACTTTTTAGCTTTCATCGTGTTCTTCTGGCCACTACTGGATGATTGTCTGCCGCTTTCCGACACTCGAGTTGCATGTGATTTTGGCGCCCCTAGATTATTGCTGGTATTATCCATCATGGTGGACTTCTTGCGCTTCTGGTTGCGGGGGGTGCCACAGCTGAAGAGGTCCATGAGTGTTGTGTGGCTTCTGGGGTGGTCGTGATTGCTGTTTTGATGTTGGGCTGATTGGCTCTAAGCTGATCTAGTGGTGTGGAAAGGAGCATGTTCACCTAGCTCCAAACCCTTCAGTGCTGGGGAGTAGCAGGAATGTGGGCCGCCAGGAAAGGACGTCACTAGTGGAAGAAGCGGACATCCTTATAAGGGGCTGTCGCCCACCTCTCTTCTCCCTTCTTTCTTCTTTCTTCCTCTTTCCTTCCTCATGCAACAGATTGTTTGTCTTGGTTCGTGGGACCTTACCTTGCCTTGCCTCGTCTCCTTTGCCTTGTCAGGCCTAGATATAGAAGCATCCCTTCTCTCTTGCCCTCCGCTCATGAACTCTTCTCCTCGCTCGCTGTGTGCACCGTCCGCTCGCCGCCTTCTGTCTCCTTGCTCGCCACACGTGCTGTCAACTCGCCTGCTGTCTGTCTCCGCCCGCCCCATTTCCCCATCCACCGCCTGGAGCATAGCACCCAGTCCCATTACAGATACCTCACGACCCACAAGTCTCTGCTTGCACACAGCTAAACTGTCACTAGTGTTACACCCAGCGCGCTGGTGACACCCCTAAGGCACATAGTTAACATGATTAGCAACTAGAGGTAACTGCTCAATCTACGGAATGAGGCCGAGTGATTTTTAATGAGTGGAAGTCACAGGCTGGGGCAAGCTCTTGAGAAGAAGAGTAGAACCGACTCGACAACAGCCATAGGGGTAACGGAAGGTTACCTAAGGGCGAGCGGATGGGTGGGAGCCTCAGGCCGAGGCTCAGCCACATCCCCTGGAGGTGTCTAGGTTATCCTCTGCGAGCCCCATACAAGAAATCACTAATAATTGCCGGTTACTAGCAAAATGAGAGTTACTTTTTCTGGATACAATATAGCCCCGGGGCAGTCGTGCAGGGCGCGTGAGGCGGAACGGGTCCGGTGAGTATATGAGAGGAGCCAGGCCATCTGTCAGTTGTTTGATCAAAACTCGTCGAGTTACAGAGACGTATTCTTCAGTGAATTGCGATTGCTACGGCGCTTGTATCGACGTCACCAGGCACTCCTGGAGGTATCTAGATTGTTAGATTGCATACCCCGAAGGTACCTGAGAAGTATATAGCCAGTAAGGGCAGTGAACAGGCGCACGGGGGTGACGACGCCTATAAGGGGCGCAAACGAACATCGTTCGCAGGCACCCGGATCGAAGGTCTTCTGGATCCGTACCTATCAAACAGTGCCACGTCCCTATCGATCCTTTCTCCCCTGGCGAGGGAGAGATACCGTTGTGTAATACCGAGATATTGCACTTCTCCGAAGTCGGCCTGAGGGCAGACAGCCGACGAGTCGGCACGGCGTATATATAGTGCGTCAATTTCCAGTGTAGAGAGGGTATCAGCAACGATCAGCCGGAAGTTGAGCCTTAGCAATGTAGCATTGTTTCCGGGATCAACTCTTTAGTGAAATTTCGAATGCGAAAACCCTTAGTCTTTTTCCCAACCGCTCCCACGCGAATCCTTCGGAATTACGCTGTCACTCCGCTGCTATCATACAAGTGTTGCCGCTCAAGGGTGATAGACTGTTAGTGACCACGGTGAATGTGCCGTTGGTGAAACACCCGAGTGTCACAACTAGTAGCAAACCAACTCCATCCGTACTCGTGCCGGATTCAGTCAAGGCCACGGTTTCCCCATAGCATTTCAACAGCTCTCTGTTTACTGATCTGGCAGCTTATGCCCTCATACGATCATACCGCTCCCATGCTGTTCGCTTCTCTGCTTCATACAGCCCGCTCGCCATTCACTCAATCACGTACTCCAATTTTCCAGTCTGTTGATGCAGATGTCTGCTATATTCGCTAGCTCAAGCCTGTATCAAAATCCTGACTTCCGCACAACTGTCTGGCTCGACAGGTAACATAGCCCCTCCTCTGATTGGCGCTATTCATTGCTGCGCACAATTCCCTGCTGCCAGCAGTATGGTCTTACGCTCTGAGTAGCACTCCCGGGAATCCTTCGTCCGGCGAGTAGGGATGGCCCCATGGCATCACTCTCTGTTCGGCCCTGGACTAACACACAGTTATGTAGTATTCTCGGCGCTGGCTCGAACTTACTGCCCGATGGCACAGTCGCCGCCCGTGGCGCTGGCAATGCCGCTCGTTTTTTCTTTGTTTATCCATACTCGTATACAGCCTTTCTAGACTATGGCGGCGCCCTTTTTATCCGGGTTTCCCGTCCGCTGTCCGCGCGAGGCGGTACATTGCAAACTCCCCTTTGTCCTCCGCCCAGACCTGTCCCAAGAAGACATGATACCTACTAAAGAATAACAAAGGAAAGAGACAAAAGAAATGACAAAAGAAAGCATGATGCGCCCCCTACACCTCTTGTACGGACGCCGTGAAGGAGGGCGTGGGTAGGCACAGCAGTAGCTCCTCTCCAGCACCAAATTCCCCCGCAGCACGCAGCTCCTCCGCCTCTGCCCTCCGCTCTTCTTCTCACTTCTGGTACTCCCGGAGCTCCCGCCCTGCTGCCACTCGTTGGTCTTTTGCTACTTCTTGTCTGGTACTGCCGCCTGGCGGTCTTATGTAGCACGTCAGCGATCCCGGATCGCTTGCCATCGTTGCGCTCGTCGGCGTCTCTGTGCCGCTTCAGTGCACTTCTCTTGTCTGCGCCTCTCGTTTCTCTGTGCCTGTTGTACCCCACTCTAATAGACTCAAATATAGAGAGTGCGTCGGGGATTCGAATATGCCAGGCATACGAATGCCAAGGCGCTAATTGAAAATTGCTTTTCTTTCTTTTTTTTCGCGATAAGGCAGAATACAACAGCACTCTGATGGCAAGCGAAGTCCAAAGAGGTGCAGTCAAGTAAGCTGCAGAAGTTGAAGGAAAAGGCAGAGAAGTTGGATGTTCGAATACGAGAGCTCTATGTAAAGGGGGAGAAGCATCGCGCTTTGGAAACTTCCGACAACATGGAGATCTGTTGCTCGTCTGAAGGAGGATGAACAGAAGGAGTGGACCGCCCGCAAAAGACAAGGTAGGATATACATGATTTGGAGCAAGAGCTGGAAGAGGGAAGTGAGAGTGAAAGAGAAGATGGAAGTGGTGATGAGAATGAGTCTGATTGGGAGGAGTTAGATTCTGGTTTTTGAAATTACATACTTATGTATTCTATTTAATTCTGGAGGGGGCCTTTTTGGGACTTCGTTCCGGAAATCTACTTTGATGGCAGCAATTATATAAGCTGAGGGTCGATTCAAACCCTTACTTCTGTCATTTTGGTGAAAACCCAGGATGTTACGGCGATTCAGGTACGTAGACGGTTGGCGGCGCGTGACCACAGAGCCACGATCCTCATGCCAAGCGACGCTAGTAGCACACTAAGTAGCGCTAAGCCTCTTAGCGTCTCGGCATTCGTATGACTGGCACATTCGAATCCTCGACACACTCTCTACCTTTACTGACAAAAACATAACTCACATGCTACATATCTCGACTGCCACTGGAATCCATTTCCTCTTTGTAAGGTGAACTGATCTTCCTGAAGTGGCTGCACTAATAAGAGTGAATATACCACATCGTCTTTAGTTACCTGCTCGTCGGTACCTTGCCTATCGGCTCACCCCACAGTCTACAGATCTTTCGTCAATGAATTGCTCGACAGCTCACTGATCACATCTCGGTTACTAGAATCCATTTCCTGCTGGTAAGTTGAACTCATCTTGTTCGGATGACTAAAGTACTACGAGGAAAAAATATCCCACGTCGTTTTCGGTCATTCATTCAACTCGCTCTTCGACCACTTGTCCCATTCATTGTCTTCCGTCACCGGCGCTCACTTGTTCGGCGTTCGCCCGTTCACCTGTTCTCGGCATTCACTCGTCCAGCGTCCGCCGCCTCTGTTGCCTGTTCGGCGTTCGCTCGTTTAGCATCCGCCCGTTCCTGTGTCTCCTGCGTTCGCCCGTTTAGCGTTCACCTGTAGTGGGATGTAGATGCTTGAATTCCTCCGTCCCCGTAGCAGAGGTCGATCTATCAAGCCGCACTAGCATAGAGGCTAGTCCTCACGCTATTCTTCTGTCTCTGGCGTTCGTCCCTTAAGCGCTTGCCCGTTCCTCGGCGTCCGTTTGTTGAAGCGCTCGCCCGTTTCTCGGCGTCCGCTTGTTGAAGCGTTCTCCCGTTCGTTCCTTTGGCATTCGCTCGTTCAGCGTTCTTCTGTTCCTCTTGTTCTCGGCGCTCACTCGCCTATCTGTTTCGGCGTGAGGCTTCGGGCTTGAGTGAGGGGTGAGGGATATTCGGCGGCTAGTGCTTTTAGTTCTCGTTGTGTCGTCTCCTGTAGCCAGACTTGTTCTCACCTATGAAGAATTGGCACATGCATCTACTACCTACTCGAACACTATCGTTATCCCGTCTCTGTTCGACGTTCGACGTTCGCTCATCTATCATTCGTCTACCTCCGTTCTCTGTTCGGCGTTCCCTTGTTCCACGTCCTATCCCTTGTTGCGCATTTGCTGGGTTGCTACCTGAAGACCCACCCGCCAGGCCCGCCGTTACGGCTGATACTCATGAAATACTCAATGACAGCTTATTCTATCCGGCGAGTGGGATAATCAACACTCCGACTCCTACCTATGCTGACTTGACTTCTTCCTTTTGATTTGTGGGCACATTTCACGGATCTGGCGTGACTGGCTTCTCAGTGCCGCCGTTACCACATCCGTACTGTGGGTCGCTGTCGTCAGCGCGGTCACCACCTCTTACCATGAAGCAAAGAGCAAATCCACCAGCGAACCCATTGCGGGTACGTGGGCGACAGCAAATCAAGCGCAAAGGTGAAAGCGAATCCAACATCGAATCCAACCGCGAATCTAGCGTGTAGCTGACAAGCCTCGGCGCTCTGCGGGGCTCAGATCTAATAGGTGTCATGTATAAATATGGGCAATGTGGCGGTAGTATGGGTTCTGGGTGGAGATTCAGGGATTTTGATTGAAACGGAGCCTAGATAGAAGTAGCATGCAATCAGGCTTAATTCAGTAATATACGAATTACCGTGATAAATCTCATTCAGTCTCCAAACCGCATCTACACAGTCACTGCTCAATAATCGGATTTGTCGTCAACGCTGCAGAGTGACTGCATTGCCAAAACTTCCGTGTCTGTTGTAGTCGAAATGTAAAATCGATGGCATGCCGACAGCATGGGGATCAATGCATTTCAAAGACATAATGCAAAAATACCCGTATAGAGACGGACTTGAGGCGGCATTGAGAATAATACAGCTGGGACATAAAGCCAGCCGCAACTCCGCTGACATTTTCTACTTACTTGCATGTCTTTGAACTCCCGGTGACGTGCCACTAGCTTAGAATATCCAAGATCGTCCAAACTCGGCTTCTGTCACTAGCTGAAGCTAGCCAGCTTAGCGACAAAAAATAATGAAATGCAGCAGGACATGAATGCAGTCGTCACAGTTGAACTTGAGTTCTTTCACTTGATTACTTCGAAAATAAGCGGCGAGTCTTGCACAGGGTGCGTTCTCGCCACACCCCCTGCCTGCAGTGTGACTACGATACGTAGAATCCCCCCTTTTTTTGGTAGTGTATTCTATTTATTGGCTCTATCCATGCTACCTACATCGCTACTAATTGATTTATTTTATTATGTATCTAAATTTATTGGACTCAAGTCATTCTATTTGTACGAGTCCGAAAGCAGGCGGGGCAACCGAGTGAGAAACGGTGCTGGGTGACCGGCCTGATCCTTTCTTACTCCAACAAAATTTCGTGCATCAGTTTAAAGCTAACAGACCGATTAGCACACCTTGGATTGGTTCCTCTGTAAATTTGGGGTATATATATGCGTGGCACTAGAGTAGGGGTTATCATGTCAGACACCCAGCCATTTCTCACTCGGGTTGCCCGCCACCAACTGGTGCAAATAAATAGAGCGACCGGAGCCAACAAACAGAGCGACCTGAGCCGACAACCGACACGCTATGAGTCAATAAATAAAGTGACTAGATTGGCTCGAGACAGTCGCTAAATATCGCTTCGTGTAGTGAACCACCACGGTTATCGATGTTTTGTGAATAACTCAACAACCAATGCTCCAATCGTGAACCGGACAAAAGGAGGTGATTCTCTAAGGCGTTGTCTTTAGCATCATCTGTGAGCGACACTAAAAAACTTAATTGGCTTCGCATCGCTGGCTGTGGATCGCGACAGGGATCATAGTCTATCACTTGCCACAGCTGGTATGTACTAGTACATTCTCATGTTCGCGCATTAACATATTCTCCACTGGTGCGCCACTATCATGCGAACAGAAATAAAATGTATGATGCCTTCCACCCTGCGCCACCCGCTGTGCCACCATTTCGGTCCCCCCCCGTGCATGCCCATTTTCTCCTCTGGCCACTCCCCTCCACTCAAGCTATCCGTGCCCTCTTGGGACTAGAGTACCCTTACCATTATCGTCGGCGTTTCGAACTGCCGTCAAATGGGCAGTCAAGTCCTTAGCAATGGAAGCAAACCCGACGATTGGTCTTGTCGTCATCCTTATATCCGTCAAGGATATTACGAATTGATCGTCCATGTCGTTTATGTCAAATTTCAAGCGCTGGAGATACACACCATTCCTCATTGGGTACGGCGTCTCCGGAATGACGATATCTTTGTCCCCAATGGCGAAACCTCCTCTCTTCTGTGAGACGTAATTCAGGAGTTTGATTTCTCTTCCACCCGAAAACCGGGTCCGAATGAAACCGTTGCACCGATACCAGCCGTGAAGGTTAAAGAGGGGCCGTTCGAGTTCGAAGTAAAACTGTTTCGCGACAAAAGCTCCAGCTATCTCGAAGGCTTCATCGGTTTGAATTCCTTTGTTTAATTGATGCATTTATTCAAGATCATAAAGCACAGATTCTTGCCCATCGAATGAGACGCTGAGTCAAAAATGGCCATGGCCTGTTGTGTCTCCTGTGGGCAAGCGGTTCTTGCCTTCTTCCCAGGTTTTTCTGGCCACTCATTGAGGTCACGAAAGCCCGGAAGAGTCGAGCGTGGAAGCAGCCGTGCCAACCGATGTCCGGGGCCATATCACCCGGACTTCCCACTTAGCAATGTTAACGGGATTATTGTGGCCAAGACCCCCGTCTTGAGATCCTCGTCGATCCGCATTGCGCGACGCGCGCGGGGGGAAGAGACTGTTTCTTCTTTGACTGCCTATTCCCACTAATCAGAATGGAATACTAACGAAGGTGCAGCAGAGGTGCATCGCCCGCTAAAGTACAAGGCATCAGCTTTAGAAGGTTAAAATCCAGGTAGAAGGGCTCCCTACGCTTCCAAAAGTGGTATCTTCTCGGAGTGGGTAATGGGCTTATATCCTGAGGTATGTGAGCGTACGGAAGCATGGGTATTGTCAGGCAAAGATACCACAATCGGAGCGCGGCCCCTCGCCGGAGTAGTTCGCAAAAACATGGCGAAGAAGTATCTGTCGTAGTCGCAGTTACAGCAACCTTTAGTAGTGAACGAGTTTCGGTCGGACCATTTACGGCGCTTCTTCTATATCGTTGGCACCTTAACGGCTGTCCGCGAGAAGCGACATAAGAAAACATCGAGGTCTCCCAAAGGCTTTCTCGGCCAGCCGAACGAAGTGACTCGATGACTCTTACACGGACCAGCCATTGGAAAACAGCCTGAGAATGATAAGCCCCCCTATCAGCACGGTTAGCGCGCTGGCGTCTATCCAATTTGCGAACAGGTTACCAGAGCTTGACAGCTTGTTCCCCGCCAAATCAAAGTGCTCCTGTATGGGTCCTTCGATGCTCGTTAGTCTGTTGAAGGTCGTTTCGAGGTTCCGGAGTGATTGTAGTGGTACAACTCCACGGATCTTACCGCCATCAACACTCGGAATACGGACCCCAGCGGCTGGCGGTTTAAGATGGGCATGGATGACCTGCGCCTCCTCTCCGCACAAAGGACATGCTGGCATGGTGCAGGGGTCTCAACAGTTCGGCTGGGCCAGTCCAGGTCGAGGAGTGGACTGGTCTGTGAGTCCACGCTGACCCACGGCTCACGGGCTTTTTTGGAGCCGGCCTGGTCTGGACTGGGTCGACCGGCGAACCAGGAAGCGAGGGAGATCTCATGATCCACTAGCGTCTTACTATATCTTGGGCGGGGAGTGGGTTTTCAGGTGTTGGACTACAACCAGGGGATGGGAGCTTTCGGCCACCACCACAACAGACAGAAAACCTTACACAACCGGAAAAGCACCGAGAAGATAAGGCCCAAGCTCCCTTCTGTCCTCCGCCCAGGCTGAGGCCCTTAGTATACAGTCAGAACGAACTGCCTACGACCATGCATCTTCAATCGAATCAACCATCTCCATCTATGTGGATCCCTATGTTCCAACACTGGTCTCATTGCGGCATATGGAACATAGCGTTTTGCTATGAACCGGGTATTCAGCGAGAATCCGGGATCGACACCGTTCTGATCCAATTTCAACATCATATATTTTGTCCGCCAGTATTCTGTAGTTGCCGGATTTTCTCACTTTTGGTAGGTATTGCTTCACGTTATACGCCAGCAATCACGTGCTAGGCGATGAATTATCATGATACTAGTATACCAGGAAATATTCATACTGGGACTACCCAAAAGAAAATTGGGAAAAGCGCTGCGTACAGCAATCCAGCCAGTGAGCTGTGTGTAGGGCCGGGCAGCGAGAGAGTGCACACTTTCATTGTATTGCGATTCGGAAACCATGACCATAGTGAAATTATGGCAAGCCATGTATCGCAATTCGGTCAGTAAACCATATGCCGAGCTGTGCGACGGGCAAGAGCACACTTACATTGTGATATGTCACAATTCGGAAGCTGTGGCTGTAGTGAAACTATAGCAGCAGCGAGTGCATGAGAGAACACTTACATGGTATCGCAATTCGGAAGCCGTGACTTTAGTTGAATTATTTTTTGGTTTAATCATAGAATGTAGCCTACATATCTAGACTATGGCGGTGCACTTTATGTCCAGGTTCCCCGTCCGCTGTCCGCGCGTTGGCGGCACTTTGCGCCTTTTGTTAAGGTATGTATGGCAAAGCACAATGGTAGGTTGTACCATGCTGCCACAGATCTGGCCTGACAGGCTTCTAGGCACCATCGCTGGACCATAGATTCACTAGAAGTGCACCGAAGCGGCACAGACAAGCGAGAAGCGCCGACAAGTGATCCGGGATCGCTGATGTACTGCATAAGACCGCCGAGCGGCAGCTGAGAAGACTGGGAGTCACCAAGCCGCCGCCGAGCGAATAAGGGACCCGCCAGCACCACGGGCGACGACTTGTATGATCGAGTAGTAAGTCCTAGCCAGCGCCGAGATTACTAACTTCGCGTTAGTCTAGGGCCGAACAGAGAGCGACGCCGTGGGACCATCCCTACTCGCCGGACACACAATGACTGGGAGAGCCGAACACAGATGAAACGAGGAGCTATGTTGCTAGTCGAGCTAAGATGGGTCGGCGGAAGTCAGAATCTTGACACATGCCATAGGTCGGCGACGTTCGTTGGTGTCAGTGAAAGGTGAAAGAGATGATATACTATGTACTGACGGATAAACATGGTGGGTGCGATGATTTCTGTTGGGCTCTAGGTTGCATATATGCAGTAATGTACATCCCGTCATGTGTGGGCTGACGAAGTTCTGCAGATTGAGATTGTAAAGAGTTTCTGGCTTGGGGGGTATTGTGAACGGGATGGAAGTGGTGTGTGTGGAGGAAAGATTGATTCCGAAAGAGCGTCAGGTTGATATCCTATAGCGGTCAGTGTGGTTAGTTAGGGAGGGCAATAAGACAGACCATGTATTTCAGGAAGTGGCCTTTTCCTTCGATTCAACAATAGCCCCCGATCGAGAGGAGGTGTATGCCACAAATCGCATGAGAAACGCCACCTAGACTCGAGTCCGCCCGCTACCAAATCTCTTATCACCCTGGCACCAATGGTAGTGCAATGGGTTGTAGAAGTCGACAACGGATCATGTTGGTTTGGGTTTTCCTTCCATGATAAGATCATACTCCCTTGTCAAATCGACCGCGATATACTACTCATAATTAAACCAAGTGAATAAGGTAAATTAAAGAAGACTGCCCTCGCCCATTGCGTCATTGGTCGACGGGAGCAGCCTCCTATCCGTATCAATACGATAGACCATCTGCAATGTCCTGTAGTAGGACTTGACTGTCGTACGATAAGGTTAACGCCCTGCCGCGGTCACAGGAGAGTTTTCAATGCGATGCAGCAAGTAGCCCATTGACCTCTCTGTCCCTAGCGTGCTCGAATGCACCTTGTGAGGAAATAAATTACGGGGGGTGTCTACCCGAGCTATACTTTTCCACCAGACACGGAATTGTCGGGCGCCACACGAAAATCTATCGCTTCATGGTTCCTTTTCCGCCCGCTCCCCAACGAGTCCAAAGTGGTGCTCCAGTCTCTCTTCATGTGTGTAGTTGGTGGGCTGGTCCGATTTAACGGGCGGGATTTGATGTCGTTGCTATAGAGAATCAACACGTAGGGCTGCTCGGGTTGCTGTATGTAGCACTGTGAGATGTCATGATCTTTCAACAGCGCAGCCACGGGTGGCTACTGAGAGCCGCTCACAGTGCAGAGCACCTGGTCAGTGAAAGACCCGGTCCGCACCGCACACCTAAAAACTGTCCAAAAGGTCCAGAATATTGATAAATACATACTTCAATTTTGCTATGACACTCGAAGGCAGAGTAGAGCGAAGTGGTGCTCGTTGACGGTGACTAAGCTTGGCCTTTGGGCTCCACCGTTGATATTCCTGTCCACGGACGGTGCTGACACTATTAGGGGGGATGGCCGGCGCTTCCTTCTTTTCTTCTAGCCAGCCGCCTTCGACTCTGCTCGGCTGCGTTCGGACCGCCGTCGGACCGCCGACTGCTCGGCGGTACGGCTGGATATTACATGATGTGTATGCGTGCATACCAGACAGAGCAACTGCTGTATCATCGATAACGTAGGGTGTCAATACACAAGTCAGTCCATCAGTCGGTCACCTACATAAGCACTCCAATCTAGCACGTCAGCGAGTGGGAGCGGAAGCCATGACAACGTCAGATCCGATCAGCACTTGCACACACCACCGAATACACTATGCAACACGCGTCCCAGAAGCAGAAGCAACGGAAGAAACTGATGGGAGTTGTTTGTCGCGGACCCCCACTCCATCGCTGCTAACTATTGCTGGGGGGAACGGCGTTGCTGCACACCGAAGAGCCGCGAGTGATCGTCCGTGCACGCGTGTGTGTGTGTACGCACTGAATACCGTGCTTGCGCGCGCGGCTCTTCTTCCGCTTTGTCTTCCAAGCTGGGGGATCGGAACTTGGCCGCCGCAGTGGCAGTGCAAAGGAGAGTAAGACGGCGGATGTAGCGAGCATGCCGCTGTCCCGACACTCGAAACTAACATTGGTGCTTCCGCAGACGGAAGACTACCACCTTCCGTGCTGGCTGACTGGTTGGCTGGCGGGATGGATGGAGAAGGGCGGTGTGGAGTATTTCGGTGGAGGGAAGGCAGGCAAGCAGGCAGCAAGATTGCTGCCCGTGTCTGGCCGGACATCTGCGCGTGCTCGCGCGCCGTCCCCCATCCGGCGGCGTGGGATACCGCACGGCGCACAGCCCGCCTACGCAGCACCGTCTGCTGGTCGAGCCTCCGCCGATGTCGAAGGGTGTGGCTGTGCTCCGCTCCCTTTCTGGTGCCGGTGACCAGCATCCGCTCGTCGTCCACCCACTCCACTGTGGCTGCAGACGACAGCTACGCGGCTTGTCCCACTCGGAGGGAAGGGAGACGCGAAGCGGACTTCGGCGACAGACATGTTGGACGTACAGTACGGCAGAGTCTGGCTGACAGTGAAGGGCGATGGGTCTGCGATGGCGTCCGTCCCTGCTGCTCTGCAAATAGCCAGCCCCTTTGCCACGCTTCGAGCATGCACTGCGCTGTGCACTACAGGCGGATGTCGGGTGGGGGACTGCCAATCCAACGTGTATCTGCCTACACTATTGCATGGGAATGGGTGGAGAATTCGAAGTGGCCGAAAATAAACGAGAGAAAATAGAGCGGCTCTCTTCCGGTGGAGCCTTGGTTACATGGTCGTGTCGAGTTCCGATTGTGTGGTCGGCTCGGAGTGATGCGTTGTGCAGGTCCGACAGTTCTACCCGCTCTAGTGAGCGTTCTACTCCGCGAAATGGCTCGTATGTAGACCGGCGGCGGTGTGCACGGCGAATCGCTCGGTTCTGACGACACTCTACTCCAGCAACAGCCAAACATGCCAAATCTATGTAGAAGCAGACACACATCCCCCCCCCTCTCGCACAAACAGAAAAAGGAATCGGAAGTTGGAAATAAGGCTCTATCACCGCATGTAGGTATGAAAAAAGGAAAATCCCCAGTATGCACCCTATGTCCTGTCGTACTCCCTCCAGCTCTTGAGCGGCAGAGCGCTGAGCCTGGTGGCCGCTGGCTTGATGTAGCCCCAGAACGTGACGATGCCGATGATGATGCATAGCACGTTCGTGATGTAGTATCCGTCCCGTTGGATCACGCACAAGCCACCCTGATTCACGCAGCGTTCTTTCTCCTGTTGCAGAGCACAGCCGAAGGACGTGAACGGGGCCGGGAGGCTGGTCGTGAGCTTCTTCGGAGGGAAGCACGTCGCCGCCGTGAAGTAGTCGACCAGCTTGAGCACGAAGATCCGGGGGAACGTTCCGCCGAGGTTGGAAACACTGAGGAAGGAGTTAGCGGGAGCAAACTGGAGCTGGGGAGATGGCAGGAGCAAAATATGGATCTGGAGGAGGCGTACGTGGCCAGAAGCGTCATGTATGTGCCACCGATCTCGGGGTCCGCGATCTTTGCATGGAAGGCCGAGATTGCGACGAACATGACCGTGCCGGCGAACGTGGAGAAGATGTGCTCGGCGATGACGACGAGAAGGTACCAGCTCTCGACCACGCGGTCCTTGGGGAAGATGTACACCGTGATCTGGGCCAAAACCGCGGCGACGAGGCGGCCAATGAAGCCCCACATCCACAGCTTCATCGGCGGGAAGTAGGCACACCATTTGCCGGCGTAGTAGCCGAGCGCGATCTCGAATGGGAAGTCGATCAGCACCGTCAGCGCCATGTCTTCCTGCGTGAAGCCCTTGTCGAGCAGCTTGAGGTTGGTCACGGCGTCGTTCGCTTGGAAGCCGATCTTGGAGATCAGATGGATGATCACGAACGTCTGGATGTCTGTGACCACGTGTGAGCATCATGCCACGCATTCGCCATTCGCGGTGGGCGAGGGATGGTACGCTTGAGCTTGAGGACACTCCACATGGTCCTGTAGACACTGGCGATGCCATCGCGGTTATTGGTCCTCTCCTCCTTCTTAAGGACGGCGAGGCCGATCGTGACGATCAGATAGGCCCATCCCCAGAACCGGAGGTAGCCGCCAAGCGTGAAAAGGCCGGTTTTCAGCTCCGTCGAGCGGAAGTAGCGGTTCGAAAAGTCGGCCGAATTGAAGGCGAGGAAGACCGTGTTCGACAGGAATTGGCCGGCGGTAAGTCCGACGGTTTGAGCGGTCGACGCGTAAGAGAGGTTCTCCGGGGATATGAGGGTCAACGCCCAGCCTGTCGAAGCGCGTCAGTGGTGCGATCTCCAGCCGTGAAGGTCTGGGAGTGCATATGGCGCCACGAAAGCCTCGCGCTCAAGGAAGGGAAGGATGCCTACCGTCCACAGCAACGTCCTGCGTCGCGCAGAGCATAACCAGGCAAAAGAACACCCACGTGAAGAAGTAGAGCCTTGTGCTCGCCTCCGCCATCAAATTCTCGGCCTGCCCGCCCAACCACAGCAGCATGACGGAGCTGACGGCCTGCACGGGGACGATCCAACTCTTGCGGCGGCCCATCTTCGGGCTCCAGATGGCATCTACGATCGGCGACCACAGCAACTTCATTGAGTACGGATACGACGCCAGCGTGAAGACGCCGATCTCGCCGTACGAGAGCGTCGACTTCAGCAAGAACGGCACCGAGCCCATAGCCAGCCCCATCGGCACGCCTTGCAGGAAGTAGAGCAGCACCAGCAGGAAGAAGTTGCGCCTATCCTTGGGGGACAGGTCCATCAGGGACGCGGACGCGGGCTTTGACACGTCGTGGTCTTGGTCGAGCGAAAAAGATTCCCGCGCGATCAGGTGTTCCGCTTGCGTCGTCGTCGAAGAGGACCCGCCGCCGTCCAGCGCCATCTTCCCGCGCCGAAATTCGACCGACGACGAGGAATTCATGCTCTTGCGTTTGCTGGATGATGCGCCACCCCCTCGTCTGCTACGACTCATTCTCTCTCCCGACCGAGCTGAGCTGACCGTGGTGCTGCTGGCGTCAGAGTTGTCTGCGTCTGAGGAATCGTACAGGGGCTCGAGCTCAACGTCTTGGGTGGTGGTCCGACTCGCCCGGAAGTGGCTGTGGTCGGTATTTGCAACGTGGAGAGGAGAGAAAGACATGCACAGCAGCCGAGTCTAGGGTGGGTAGATCTGGAGGGGCTGCGTTCTCCTTAGCTGTTTCTCGAGGATACACGGGTATCCAGACCTGTCAAGATGTTTTGTTGAGTGAGCGCGTCGACGACAGGGGTCGATCCGATGCTCCACCGTGTTCAGATGATGTGACTTCGTTTGCGCGAGCGAGATAAGATAAGATAAGATCGTCTGGCAGATTTGACTGCGCTCACCGAGTGGAAACCTGCGACCACACAATTATGTCTTGTGGACGATGACCGCCAGGTCATCTAGCGTCCAGACAATGTGTGTACGCGATCCACATTCGAGTGTGCACCGCATCCAGTGACAATGGCAATGGCTGGTTGGTCGATATATTTCCGCCCCACAGCTCCACCGAACTTTGGGGGATGAGGCAGGGCAACAGCCATCGGACGCGGAGTACATAACACACTGCTGCTGCCATATGCATGTAAACCACCCGCAGGCGGTCATCGTGCGGGATTTCTAAATTCTCATCCGTGGGAGCGGAAGCAAGGAAGCAGCTCACGGGAAGTAAGGGGAGGAAGCCGGCCACCCTCCTTAGCTATTTGAGTTCAATGACGCAAGCGAGAGAATAGAGTGAAACCCACCCGCTTGATTGGCATATACTCTAGAGGAGATGTGGGCGAAGCCACGAATGTGTCTGGGCAAATGGGGGTGAAGGGCCCGTGCCTTGTTATGACTAAGCTGCAGCGAGTGATATCTACCCCGACATGGTTATGTACTCTAGATATCTTTGCCAAGGGCCGCTCCACTCTCCAGTCCGGCCCATATGGCACCCCCGACCTCCGCCGCACCAGCGCCAGCGCCACCACCACAGCAATGGACGTCACCGGCACGGAAATGGACGCCACCGGCACTACGACCGACGCGCTGCCGTTCCACGAGCCCTCCGTCACACAGATCCTGATCCACGTTTCGTTCATCCTCCTGCTCAACATCGTCAACCACGTTCTCGACGCGCTCACGTACTGCGGACTGGTGGGGCAAGTGGTGCTCGGCGTGTTCTGGGGCACGCCACTTGGCGGCCTTCTGCCGCGTGCGACCGAGAGCACCGTCGTGACGCTCGGCTACCTCGGGCTGATCCTGATCGTGTATGAGGGCGGGCTGAACACGTCCCTGCGGCCGCTGGTGCGGGACCTCGTGCTCTCGAGCGCCGTCGCTACCACCGGCATCGTCCTTCCGATCGCGCTGTCGTTCCTGCTAGGACCCTTGGCCGATGCGACGCGCCTGCAGTGCTTTGCCGCTGGCGCTGCGCTCTCGGCAACCAGTCTGGGCACGACATTCACGATTCTTGCGAGTGCCGGCATGACGGACACGCGCCTCGGCACGGTGCTCACGAGCGCCGCTATGATGGATGACGTCGTCGGGTTGGTGATGATCCAGATCGTGGCGTCGCTTGGTGGCGGCGGGGGCAATGGCAGCGGGGCGGCGGTGGGAAGGCCCGTAGGCGCGAGCGTTGGGCTCGTGATCGCGGTTGTGGTCGGGGGGTGGGGCGTCAAGAAGGCACTGGGAGCGGTGGAGGTCAATGGATGGGGTAAGACGCCGGAGGCGAAGATTGGGATGCAAACAGCATTCCTGCTCGCTCTGGTGGCGGCGGCAAGTTACGCGGGTGCTTCGGTGCTTTTTGCGGCTTTCCTGGCGGGCGCTGCGGTGGCTTGGTGGGATGATGTCCGCACGGGAGGGAGAGCGGAGCCAAGGGTCTCCGGTGTGCGTGTTTTCGAGACGTACTACTCCTCCGTCAATCGGCGGCTTTTGGCGCCGTTCTTCTTCGTGAGCAGCCCCCTCCAGCACCAGCCACCGATGTACGTACGTGCGCCTGCTGACCAGCGGCCAGGCGTCGATCGGCTTCTCGATCCCGGTCCGACAGATGTTCGCCGCCGCCACAGTCTGGAAAGGACTGGTGTACTCGCTCCTGATGCTGATCGCAAAGCTGGCTACGGGCGCCTGGCTCTCCCCCGCATCGCCCGTGCCCACGACACTATCGCAACGGCTGCGCGAGCTGCGCAAGCTGGGCTTCGCATCCGTTCCTGCTGCTCCTCCTCCTGCCTCCCGGGGAACTCCCTCCCCCTCCCCCGCCGGCGCCGAGCCCAGATCGCCGGAGACAGCTTCCCCCGCAACAGCCGCCGCGGAGAACCCCAAGCCTCCGAAGTCCCTCTACCCAGCCGCAATCCTGGGGCTGGCCATGGTGGCGCGCGGAGAAGTCGGATTCCTCATCGCGTCCGTGGCGCAGTCCTCGGGGATCTTCGACTCCTCCGAGGGACTCTATCTCATCGTCGTCTGGGCGGCCATGGCGTGCACCATCGCCGGCCCGCTGGGCGTGGGCACTCTCGTGCGCAGGGTCAGAGCGCTGGAGAAGAAGCGCGCCGAGACGGGAGGGAGTGGCGGGGGCAGTGTTTTGGGCGTTTGGGGGGTTAGCTATGTAGGTAGTTGATACGCGGAGTTCACAATCGAGACGTTCGGGGGATATGTATGTAGATGGAGAGATGGCGTCCGAGTTTTTATCCGTGATCAGAGGTTAGAATGCACTAGGTTCTACGCACCGATCTCTATCCCGGCCGTCTGGCGGATCGAACTGTCGAGAGGGCGCGAGCAGTTGTCTTCGCTCTCAGCCGATGCGCCACGGGTCCTCTCTCACAGATCCTTCGTCGGGCCCACGGCGCCCGTGCGTGCGCTGTGGCCCACAGTCCTACTTACCGGAGTGTTGCACTCTGCACTCTGCACTCTGCGCGCTCGGCGCCGTATTCGCTTCGCTCGCCGGATGTTTTGGCTATGTGGAGCGCACTACACGACATATCTACATAGTTGCTCCCGCCGGGAAATAGGGGACTTATGTATGGCAGCCGGCTATGTATGCAGGTACGTAGATAGATATCTGCGGGTGGTACGTACAGCCTGTTTCTCGTTAACCTGAAACGTTCACGGCCGTGTCCACTGACCCCGTCTATGGTCCGCTAGGAGAGAAAAGAAAAGAAAAAATAAATACGAGTGGACATGTTTAGGCACAGCACGAACCCCAACCCGGGGCACCGGAATCCAGCGATATCAGCAGCACACAATCTGCGCCATGGGAGAGGCGACGGCCCCGTTCCCGGACTCGAAGGGGAACGTGTGCAGAGGGCGAGAGAGCGAGGCGGTGGGATATATAATCTACCGGAGAGCCGTCCCCCCCATCCTCCACTGCCTCACCTACATACATCTCACTTACCTGCTGGATTATTCGCAACGCAAAGTCGGACGGAAGGACGGACGGAAGGACGGACGGACGGACGGACGAAGACGCATAAACCGGAGGCAAAAAGAGAAGAGCGGAGAAGAACAGAATGTGGGCCGACAGCGAACTCGCGCTCCTCCTGGTGTTGGCAAACTTCCTGTCGGCGTGCTGGAGCTTCTTCTGCATCGTGTCCTCGCTGAACCACTACCGGTTTATGCGGAGCGAGGAGGTTGCCTGGGTACTTGCCCCCCGCTCTTTTCCCTTGCTCAATCCATCCCGCTGTGTTCCCCGGCAAGCTGACGGTGCGGAAGTATGCCCTGTGGTACAGCTGCACCACGTACGCCTTCCTGGTGTCGGTCACGAACCTGGCCGTGGCTGCGTACGTAGCAGTCCGTCTCGGATGGCGGCGGAAGATCTTTGGCCGGGGCAGGGTGGTGCTGCGGGTCCTCGGGGCGGGCGTGGCGGCTGCGGGCGGTGCTATGCTGTGCTTCATACCGCTGAGGATGACGATGCTGCAGGCTGAGCGGGCTGGCGTGGGGAGCGCGGGATGAGCATGCCTTTGCTTTTGTTTTTTTTTCTTTCATTGGGTCTTCGGCGTTCCGGACGCAAAATGGTCCGATTATAGATATGGATGTGGACTGGGTTACAATTTACGGAAAGGACGTATCCGCGCACTAACCGCCTCCTTCTCGCCGAGCGTCAGCACTGCCGCCTTCTGCGCCTCGCCCACTGCCTCCTCCAGCGCCAGGCCGCGGACCGCGGCAGCCACCAGCACGCCCAGGAACGTGTCCCCGGCGCCATTGACGCTCTTGACGCCGTGCTCGCCCAACTTCTCGGCGGGGAAATACCGGACCTCTAGGCCCCCGACCTTCCCGCCTTCCCGTGCCTCGGCGACAACGCTCTCCCTGCTCCTGTGCGGCTTCTCGCCAACCGCCAGCAGCCGCACGACGACCACGCCTTGCTCGCCGAGCTTGACGAACAGCCGTGGGATGTACGGCAACAGCGAGACCGCCTTCTGGATCATCCCGCCGCGCGAGAGATCCACGTCCGTGCGCGCGGCCAGCTGGTCGACGTGGTCGCGGAAGCGGCTGTCAATCGCAAGAGCGTCGATGGTCGGCCACCATGACAGCGACGTCGAGAAGAGGTCCGCCGCCGTGGCCGCCGAATACATGCCGTCTAGCTCGTGGCTGTTGGGTGCTGCCAAGTACAGCGCGCATCGAGGGTGCGAGGGGAGCGTGGAATCGAAGATGTGCGCCGATTTGGCCGTCGACGTCGGTTCGAAGATGACTGTCCTCACTCGTCAGCTTCATGCCGAGTGCGAGATTTCACCACTCGCGCGGTCGGGGTTGGGGGACCTCTGATCCCCGATTTGAGACAGTACTCCAGTACTCCCGTCGTCGTTTGCCTTGAAAGGTTCCCGTCGAGAACCACCCACTCCACCTTGGCCGCTTGGATCGCCGAGGTGACGTCCGCTGTCGACAGCTGCTCGATCACCTTCATGTCCGCACTCGCCACGAATAGTCCGCCGTTGGCATCGTTGACGGCCACGTACCTCGCCGTGGCGTGGGACGGATCGGTGATGATGCCCTCAGTGTCCATCCCACGCTCCCGTACGCGCTCCCGCACCCACGAGCCGGAAAGATCCGCACCGACGGAGGATACCAGACGTGTCCGCACGCCGGAAAGATGCAGGGCGTAGGCTACGTTATTGCCGACCCCGCCAAGGGACTCGGTGATGGTGGACGGGTTGGAGGTGTGTAGGCTTGGTTTCGGCGAAGAAGTGTTGCAGTTTACGTCCACGGCCACGCCGCCGATTACGACCACCTCTGGGGGTGGAGACGCGACTACAGGTTTTGCCGTCTTCGCTTCCGCCTCCTCCTCTTTTGGCTGCGTTTTGTAGGGTGGCATGTGCGGCATGTGTATCTGCCTACGCTCGCTGCATACGGAATAATCAGGACCATCATCTACAGTGAACGAAACTAAAAGCCAACAGAATGCTCAGACCCATTGCCTTCAAGCTCCGCCAGTTCCACAGCGACCTTTGCTCCCATCACGGCATTATTCAATATCAGCCCACGATTAGCTGCGATGCTGCGTCCACCGGTGCGCTGGAGTATATCATTCAGGATGAACGGCGTGACGTCTTTTCCGCTGGATTGGCTCTCCGCCGCTTTCACCGAATCGGCAATTATAGACTGTATCTCCGCGTTTGGGATCTCGTATTCCGCAGGGATGGGATTAGTGAAGAGCTGGCCAGAGGTGAGACCAAGGGAATGGCTCGTGTCTGCGGGGAACACCGAGCATCAGCACCCTCACCATAGACCCGCTCATTGGGGACTCACATATGATGCCGGCGGCCCCTCTCGCATCCTCAACCACACTCGGTGCTCTGATTCCGCAACCCCTACTCCAAAACGCCGGGAATTCCACCACTTCCGCGGGGTTCCTGCCATCCCTAAACGTGCCCACATACACGCCCTCAGTCTCGAGATATTCCAGGGTCCTTGGCAGATCGAGGAAGCCCTTGGAGCCAGCGCAGACGACGGCGATGGGGGTGCGGCCGAGCTCCGTCAGGTCCGCGGATACATCCATCGTCCTCTCAACGCCTCTGTGGACGCCGCCAAGGCCACCTGTAGCAAAGACCTTGATGCCGGCGAGGTGCGCGAGGATGCTAGTCCCGGCGATCGTTGTCCCGCCGACCTTCGCCCCGCCGGCGCCGGAGAGGACGTAGCCCAGATCCCGACGGCTCACCTTCATTGCGAATTCCTTCCCCGCCGAGTCGGTGAGCTCTTCTAGCTCCGACGCGGAAAGCCCGATCCGCGCCTGCCCGTTGAGGATGCAGATCGTGGCCGGGATTGCCCCGTTGGACCGAATCGCGGACTCGATCTCGCGCGCGAGGGAGAGGTTAGCTGGCCGCGGGAAGCCATGCGTGTAGATTGCGGATTCGAGGGCGACGACTGGTTGGCCGCTAGAGAGCGCAGATTGCACTTCAGGAGCGATGGAGAGGTATCGGGATACCCGGGAAGAGGTGCGGAGAGCAGAGTAATCACGTGGATAGGGGCGGACGCCTCGGCGGGGTAAGAGCGAACGCATTGCAGTGGTGGTGAAGGTTATTGGTGGAGTGGATTGGGACTTGTGCTCTGGAAGAGCTTGTTGGTGTCCACAAACTAACTAGATATCGGTAGTCTCCGGTGTCACAAGTGCGGAGGCTAACAAGCTTCGGCGCCGGCTTCTAGAAGCTCGGCAGTAGTTACTTAGCATGACACCTAAGTACATACGTTTAAGGGATGCGGATCATTGGTCTTGTGAATTACATACTCTGAGGCTTTTCCATAGACATACAGAGCAAAAAAAAAACACCCGAACGCAGGAAGAAAAAAAAAACGGAAGAAAGAAGGAAAACTCGTCCCTATGGACTTTCCCCTCAAAAAACTACAGCCAGCGTCACTATTTCCCGATTCTCACATCAATCTTGCTGACTATCCATGAAAACACAAATACCGTCGACAGCGCCGAGAATATGACGAGCGGCTTCCGCAGAACGGCGGTCTTGGACAGGTGGTATGTCACAATCAGCTCCTTGCGGTGCTGCTCGTCGACCACGTTGGACAGGCGTAACTTGAGGGCGGTGCGGCCGAGAGTGTCCATGAACGTCTTATGGAGGAAGTGCTCCTCTCCGACGATGGGGACCGGGGAAGAATATTTGACGTCGCTGGAGCGGTGTTAGCCGTGCTGAACCGGAGAGGTGGATTGGTGAGTGGGCGACTTACGTAGCACCTTCGGGCAAGATCACCCTGATCTCGACATCGCCGTAGACGACGGGCTCCTTGGGCCCTTCCAGCAACGGAACCCTGAGCACAAAGTCCTCGCCATTGGGCTTTGAACGGACGTACTCCCTAAGATCGTGGTTCCAACCCAGGGTGTACGTGTAGTTCCAACCACCGAAGAGCGGGTACCTCGGCTTGATCTCCAGATGCGATTCGCGCATGTTGCTGCGGAAACGGGAAGTCGAGACATTTCCGATCTCGTCCGTGAAGTACGGGTTCAGCGCGCCCACCTTCAGGTTGTAAGTGAGAGACTTGATCGCAGCCGTCGGCGGGCTGTAGTAGTTAGTTGCCGCCCACTTGACGCGCGAGAACTGGTTCTTCAGCTTCGCGCCGGCATTGGTCATGACGTGCTTCTCCTCGAAAGCGATGTTACCACCCCAATGGGAGATCTCGATATCGCGCGTGAACTTCTCCATCACGATGACGGGGTGCGTGAACTCGTATCTGATCTTGACCGTCTCTCCGCCGGCCCGCGACGGCTCCACAGCCTCGTAGGGGCCAAACGTAAACGCCGAACCGACCTTGGTTGGATCGGAGGTGCCATCAGACTTTGCGGCGAGTTTGGTGAACTCCGGCGTTTCATTATTGGGTAGCTTCAGCTTCGTCTTTTGCTTGTCGGTGACGTAAGCACTGGCTACATATTGTGTGCCGGTCCACTCGAGGAACTGCTTCTCGACCTGCTCGATCACGGCGGGAACAGGCTCGACCACGGCGGTCTTGCCTATGGCCACCTGGAGGGTAATCTGGTTTCCGGGCGCGAGAGGTGTCGTGAAGAGGATGCGGTAGTACTGTGTTGGACTGTGCAGGCCACCAATTCAGCTCCAGCCCGGCACCCGGAGCGCGCTTGGGAACGAGGGGGAAATAGAAGACGGTCCGTCGCGCACCTTTGTGGATTAAACTCCACCTCGTCGACCTTAAACTCTCCTAGAGTGCCCTTCTTATCCCTTGCCTCGATGTAGCTGACCTTCTTCACCTCATCCGCTGTAAAAGGAATAAAGTACTCTCTCTGGCCCTCCTTCGAGACATTCTCAACGATAACAGCAATGATCTCTTTCGAGTACGGTTTCGTAAGATCTATCGAGCGCAACAAATTGGTGTTTCTGAAAACCGCCAGCGGCGCAAACGTGGATGGCAGGACAAGCTTGGAATCAACGGTCGCGAGGAGGGAGGAAAGCAGGAGAAGGACTCCCTTGAAGGAACGCATCTTTTCGCAGGCCGGATGTGGGGGGGTTGGCCGGAGGAATTGAGATGGGAATCTGTTCGGAGAAAGCGTCGTCGTCAACGCACAGCCCAAACTCACGGAATCGGAATCTACCCTGGGGAACTGCTTTGGGTTACGTGTTGTCTTGATGGACCCTGGGGGCTGTCATGTGACATCTTAGGCGTAGATCGAGCGATAGATAAGATAAGACGGTCGACTTTGTCGGTGAGAAAACACCATCGACACGGTACAAGTTTCACCGCCACCGCACGGTTCTCGATCACTACTTTTGTTGCGAAGTGCGGGCATGGATTTAATAGGGAGAGAACGGGTGCGGAATCAATTGGCATCGCCGCCAGTAAATAAAGAAGACCGTAAATAAACTTGTGTCGCTGCCATTTCAATTCTGTTCGACATCGTGTCTATCAAAAAAAAAAAGGCTAAGCGAATACACACAAAAAAGGGAAATGATGAGTCGTTCACTGAATGACCAGTCAATAAGGGTGAGTGAGGTGAGTGATTAGCTATGTAGGTAGTCAATGGGTTAAATTGACTGGTCACAGACATTGAATGACAAGTCAATCACCTTAAAAGCTTATGTAAAAGGTTAACCACGCATAATTAAAAGGGCTTCTCCATTTCAACCATTCAATTGCGGCGTTCCGGACTCAGCCGCTCACCTATGGCGCGCAATATCGGGATCGCATTGGAGCTAGGGGCGTACACGCACCCATCGTCAAAAAGACGCAAAAAGGCCCGGGTGCGCCCAGTGCCGCGCCGGCTGCTTTCCCATACCCCTCGAACTACAACCACATATTTAATAAATTGCTCCTAGATACATAAAGAACGTTAGATAACTATCTGGAAAATTGATTTCTGGTTCCGGGTTAAGAAAAAAATGTTTTTCGGTTGCGTGGTCAGCTACCAGAGTGGCAAAGCATGTTTTTACATAACTTTTTCACTAGTATGTTAAATTTACTAATATATAAATGTGGTATTTATAATACTGGAAGGCTGGAGTCGCTGTTTAGTGTATCAAAACATTTTATTTATTGACGCGAGTCATATTACTTATTGACTCGACTCCAGTTAATTTTCTTGAATGACTCGAGTCAATTTCGGGAAATGATTCCAGTCAATTTTCTTCAATGATTATTCATTTTTCATCAATGACTGCAGTCAATTTTCTTGAATGACCGGAGTCAATTTTTTGTGGAGATCATCCATAAGCAGCGCAAGAGCACGCTGCTATGAAGAATAAATTCACAACACAGCAGGTCATAAAAACGTCCGGCATTCTGCTGTCAGCAGAATACAAATCCACAAGGATGCGGAGCAACAAGGTGTCTGGATTGAATTTGTTCGCGAAGGCGGACATCCCGGATCACATCCGTTGTCCCACGAGGGGGGATGGGCTTCGCCCCAGTTCAATTGGGTCTCGTCTGGCTTGATGTCTCTTCCGCCTGGCAAGAGAGCATCACCGAATCTACTGTCTACCATCTCTACCCATATAAAGTATGTATACCGTAACCTTTGACAGGTAGAGCCCGGTAGGTCGGAGCGCTGCGAGCGAGACCTCATGACTGGCAGCGTAAAACCGAGTGAGAGAAGACGCTGGCTAGCCGAAATGATCGGATCTTACCTCAATACGTATATATAGCCCAAATTCACAGATAATCAAATACAATTTGTGTTAAGCGATACAGGGTGGTGTGGCGGGTCGGATCATTTGGAGCGAGCAGTGCCTTTTCTTTCGGTTTGCGCCAGTCTTCCTGATTCGAGTCAATAAATAGAATAACTAGACTTTGGGCGGCTCGCTGGAGTAAACGGCGCCGGTGGTGGGTGGATCGGCGAGGTTGAGAGCATCATCTTTCTTTTGATCTGGTGTTACGGGGAGCTTTATTCACAACTGGCCGGGCTTCACCTGGAGGGAGAAAGCGATGATCTGCAAAGGTCTGCTGCCTTAATGAAGAAGCCAATTGTTTTTGTTTTTTAGAATAAGGGGAGACAATCAAGAAAATTGATTGGAGTCATTCATGAAATTGACTCAAATCATTCCCAAAAGTTGACTGGAGTCATTGATGAAAATTGACTCGAGTCATTCAAGAAGACTGGAAGAATTGCGTGTCTTCGGGAAGGCAATCGCGTTCTTCAAAGTTGAATTCGTCCTCTCACTCATGTTGTACCTATAGGAGTTGTCAGTACATACATAGTGGTACTACCCAGTAGGAGATGGACTTGCGTCAATAAATAAAATGTTTTGATACACTAAACAGCGACTCCAGCCTTCCAGTCGCTCTCATACTATAATTACCACATTTACATATTAGTGAATTTAACATACTACACACTGCAGGCTACCATTGGATCTTTCTACACCCACCACAGGACGAAACCCTGCATAAGCAGACTTTCAAGTTTTTCAGACAACTGATTCGGCGGTCTGCTAGACCTTATAGATGGCGAAACACATGGTTGTTGCGTGCGAGCAGCAGTACATACATGCTGCATACGGCAGACAGTCGTAAGAGCTTCCTACGCCCACCACTTGACATAAGATGACGTTAGAGTGCCTTAAACAGTTAATTTGGAGGTTTAGATAAACCCTGTGGATGGCGGAAGGCATGGTTGTTGCATGAATGATGAGAGCGTCGAACACTGCCATGTACGTAAATCCTATATATGACAGACAGTTATTGGACCTTCCTACACCCACCACAGGATGAAACCCGGCATAAGGTGATTGGAGTGCTTCAGACGGTTTCTATAGACTCTGCCGCAAGGCACGGCTGTTGCGTGACTGGATTGAACATAACCAGCTCTATATATATATGCTGCATACGGTATTCGATAGTCTACCATTTGACCTTCCTACACCCACCAAAGGACGAAATCCGGAACCTCACTTCTAAGTGCATCAGACAACGAATTCGGAGGTCTATCTAGACACTGCAGTTGGCGGACGACCCGGTTATGGTGTGGCTATGAATACTTCGAACGCCAGCCCGCTATATACTACATACCGCACTCCGTCATACCAGGATAGATAGAGCTCCACATTCGATGCAGCCCGGTCCGGCACAAGAGGAAACCCTGCATCCTCCGCGCATCCCAAGCATCTCCAAGATATTTCGAGGTCGGTATGGATCCACGACGTACCAGATGACGCTGTGGCGTCGCTGTATCAAAGGTGGTGCTGAACGTGGATAGGACTGCATGCTGAAATTTTGTAGCCAGCAGACTTTCGGTGCAGCGATGCCAGAACACACCTCTTCATCTACACGGTCTAAACAGGCTACCGGGTCAATTGTCTGAAGACTTTAAAGTCAGCTTATGCAGGGTTTCGTCCCGTGGTGGGTGGTAATCCGGTGGGTGTAGAAAGAGGCAATGGTGGTCTACAATGTGTACCAGACTGCGTTGGATACTCTTGCACAATGCCGTCCTGTACCTCGTGGATATATCCCATTGTCAGAATAATGGGCGTCCGGAGATGACGGACCGGAGACGGCGTCCGGAGATGATGGACCGGAGGCGGCACATCCGGAGATGACAGCTGCTGGAGTCTCCCGAGCACCGGCTCAGGGGACAGTCTTCCGTCTTTACCCCTGGCGAGTCCCTCAGGCCCGTTGTATATAGAGAGAGTGTTCCTCCTTCGAAGTTGTATCAATCAATCAGTTCACTACCTTCATCTCTATCGATCCCTATATTCCAACACCCATCCTCGAACACACCTTGGAGGTGCTTGAGATGTACTAAGTATCAGAGGCTTCCACCCCTAGCAGGCGTGGCTATAACAAACATCGCTCACAATCGTACGCCGTTACGCGGAAGAGGGGACTTCAGTGGAAAGGTCACAAGGCACACATGAGCTTCCAACAGGAAGCGTGTGATGCCGAGTGTGCAGTCATTGCCCGAGCACTGGAAGCCGCTGCCCTTCGACCTCTCGCCCATGAGCGCATTACCATTTACGCAGTTGCCCAGGCGGCGATGAAGGATGGGTTCGGGCGAGACCGGCCTTGGCCAGAGGGACGCGCTTGAGGTAAGGGAGCACATCGGCGGCAACCATCCGCTGGATTGGGCTGCGGGTTACAACCGAATTTCGCTGGTGCCCTGCCCACAAGGGGGGTGCCAGGAAATGAGAAGGCGGATGAATGGGCAAAGATGGCAGCGGACGAACCAGGCGCTCACGGCGTGGGACACCTCCGACCTGGGCGGTACGGCGACTAGCCAAGGCAAAGGCGGTCCCCGCCAAACCATTGGCGCACTTGAAGCGCTTGATTACTGAGGTCGAGTGGCGGGAAGCAAAGGTTTGGGCCAGAATCGAAGGTTACCAGGAAGAAGTACCGATACAGCCGACTTCGGAACCCACGCCAGAAGCCCGACTCGGGCCCAGCAAACGCCAACAAACGGCTTGCTGCGAGGTCCTACCAGTTAAGACGCATCCACTGCCTTACTGGCCAATACCTCGCGTGGATGAAGAAGCGTCCCACCGCTATGTAAGTGCTGGCGGTGCCCTTACAGAACCCAGGCGCGGGAGCACCTCTTCAACTTTCTTAGGACAGGCATGGGCGGAGGACAAAGCCGCCTGCAGACTGCTGAGGTCGGGCGGTCTGCGGATGGGAGTGTATATGTCGTCATGATCTATATTGGTCGCACACATTAATGAGTATAAAAAAAAAGGCACTATGTATGTACTATTATCGCAAGCACATCTATGCAAGCAGTGAGACACGAGCACCGGTACCAGCACTCTAAGTACATACTGCGGGTAGATAGTAGAGTAAATACATACTTGCGTGGACATCGCAACGTGCCCGAGGGGGTATCTACACCCCGTGCACCTATAAAAAAAAAGGCAACCATGTTAAGGCCTCACGATCGCCAGAATTTTTAACAATCCGTCCAAAACTAAACACAGCTTGGGAATTATCTAAAATTTATTGGATTCAATCCCCGAATACTACTGTACTGGAAGCCAGAGATGCGAGTGCGAGCCCGTAGATTTCGTACACAGTCATGGTCACTTTTGGTGCGATACATATTGTGGGCGCAACCGAACAGGGCCCAAGTACGTGTCGAGGTCTGCAGAACCTCGATAGTATATAGACAGCGGCTGCCCATCGCCATAACTTGTTTCATCGCTCTTCCTACATCGCATCTGGACATTGGCTTTGTAAAACCGAATAGATGTGATTGTTTGATAGACGAATCACAATAACCGCAATCACCATCATCGCGTAGCCTTCTACCGCATTCCCTTATTCAGATCTATATGCTACACACCAACTCACCGCCCTTGCCCCACGTCCATCCACCCAGCATTACCAACATAGCCGCCAGGCCAACACTGACACTCCAGGCGGCATACCGATAAGCTCCGTGGACGCTCAGTCCCCTCAGCTCGACGACGAAGGTGCTGACGGTAGTCAAACAGCCACAGAAGCCTGAAGCGACGCCCCTCAGGACTCCGCACCCATCCACGCCGGGGCTCCTGCCCATGCCGATGCTCAACCCAGCCATCACCAGGGTGCCGGCGATATTGCACGTGAACGTGCCGACCGGAAAGCTGTGGAGGGTGGGATTGAGTCTCCTCGAGATCCAGAAGCGGGCGTAGGCGCCAGGGGGCGAGAGCACACACGCCCAGAGGACCTCGCCTCTCCACCGCGGGATCACAATCGCCGTGACCAGTGCGGCGACCCAGCACGCGACTGCGAGGGGCACAGCGATCCAATCGAGCACGGGCAGCGCGCGCTCTGGGATTGCGACGAGCGTCCGCCTTAGGGCGTGCGAGACATGAGCACCGAACTGTAGGCCGCCGAGGGACAGTGCCAGCGTCGCGATCACGTACGCCGCTGCGGCCATAAAGGCATTCCCGCCGGACCCCCGGCCGGCGAGCAACCGGAACGTTTCGAACTCGAAACTGCTGAAGCTCGTGAAACTGCCGCAGAGGCCCGTCGTCAACCCCATGTATAGCGGCAGCGTGGCGCGGCCGGGTCTGAAGACACGCGCATCCGCGACGAGGAAACCCATCACCGCGCTGCCGCTGAAGTTCGCCCAGATAACGGTGCCGCCGCCTACCGGAGCTCCCGAGTACGTCGTCATTGCCGTTAGGCCCAGTCGCGATAGCGTGCCGAGGATGGAGAAGATCGTGAAGTATCCATGGATATGGAGGTGCTCCGTAAGATTCGGACGAGCTGCCGGGCAGACGTTCTCGATGTCCGGCGCGAGATCTGGGCTGTCTTCCGAGCGGGAGAGCACACGCTCAAGATTCTCGAGCCCGATGGGGCCATGCTCGATATCTGCTGGTGGTGCGAGAGCGTGGTTGCGGGGTGGGGGGAGCTGATCAGTAGGTGGCATCGCATCACTGTAGCCGCCATGTACGGTCGAGTAGTGTAGGAATCATCGGAGCGAACGGGGGCGGTTATCTGGTCTGTGCGGTGAGTGGTGTTCGGAAAGCGGGTGTAGAGCGAAGGAGAAGGTGGCTACATATACGTGCTATGTCTTTAATGTTCCGTGCTAGCGAAGGAGCACCGGGGGGGGGGGGGGGGGGTAGATAGTGGTTGGGGGCGCGGGTGGGTTAGTGGGCGGGGCGCGAGTGGGGGGCAGCCAGCGGCGAGGGCACCCGAGGAGGAATAAAAGGCCGGACTTGAGGCGTTTTGTTCCTCCCTCCTCATCGCCGCACTCGCTGTCGTCCGTTGTTTCCCCACCCACCACCCCGCTCCGGACTCCCAGTAATCTGCGGAGACTGGGAGGAGGAGATTGGTGGACGGGTTCTAATGTACGTGGATTCGATTGTTTGAGTGGTAGCGAGAGGTGTTTTATCTGTATCGGGGGAGAGGTACGGTGGACATGAGGGTGAGGGATCGCCAGCAGAGGCCCAAAACGACCAACCTGTCAAGTTACTGAAATTCGTGAAGGTAACCTAAAACCCGAATCCAGGAGCCCGAAAACTCAAAAACTCGGATACTCGACAACCTTGTAGCCCAGCCAGTAATGGAGACGCCTGGTGTGAGGAGAAAGGGGCTGAGCGGACCCCTCAGCCGGTAGGCTCAAGGTTTCGGCACGGATGGCACGGAGAGGAAGAATCACGATAAACGCGGCGGACGAACCTTCCAAAGGGAAGCAATCGAGAACTCTGGCTCCTCGCAAACCTCAACCTAAAGTGAGGTGCCAAGGCCACGGCGCATAGGATACTTAGCAGCAGTGTCTACCAGCGAAACACGATTCGCCAACGGCGATCATCTTAATCCATTTCCCAACGGCGGGGGTGGTACCAGAACCAATCCGATTTTTGAAAGCCTTCGAGATGTGCAAGGACGAAATCATTCGTAGGATGCGGCAGTGGTGGCAGAAATGAAGATGTCTACTTTCAAGCATCGGACGGCGTACGAGGAGTTTATGTGTAGAGGAACGCCCAGAATCCCCACAACCCACTGTGGATCAGGATCCTGACACTTTGGAGTGCAACAAATCCGGAACGACAACACGCAGTCGGCACCGGCTACATCTAGGGATCATTTATAGCCCTTACTCGACATGATTGGGATCAAAACTGGCTGAGTTCAATGGGTTTATGTATGTGCATGTGGATACGTTTAAAAAAACGCTAGTGATTAATAAACCACGCTAGCCACTTTAGCCCAGCGGGGCTCGACTAGATACCTGGCACCCACTCTATATCTATCTACTAATATTATTCTCTCTCGGCCTTAGCAGCGATAGCTGGTCCCTCCACCGCAGCTGGTCCTTCCGTCGCCGCTGGCTTCGCCATAGCAGCGGATCCTTCCTTCCACAGCGACATCAAATGCCGAGGGTAACTCTGACTGGGAAGATCTAGTGGTGGCCCCTTCTACACCCGGAGTAAGCCATCTAGGCGCATGCCTGATAGACCTCTGATGAGTCTGCGCACCAGGGAACCGTCTGGGGGTGGAGCCGTGGAAGGGGTGGGGGAGGTGGGGGCGGAGCTAGAGGCGATTAGTAGGACTTCTTTAGATAATATATTTGTTTGAGACTCCGGCTGGAGGTTCTTTAATGCACTCTACTGTGTCGTGCGAACTTTGACGGCGATCCGGAGTGTGGTTGATGGTGTCGACATTCTGGGAGGGGTACCAGGGGTGGCCAGGTTGTCTGGCTAAAGGTACAGTAGTAGCCGGGTAACCCGCATGACACGTTAACCCGTACATTATGTAGTCACGCTAGGGATGCAATCTCTCATCTCAACCCGTCCTCTCCCCACTCTGCACTGTTCTCTGCCTGCTCCTGTTGCACTAAGCGAACATGGCAGTCCAGGCATCATCAACCATACTTATCACAATGGGTCGTTGTACCCTATGTTCCTGCTCTTCCGGTTCTGGCACCTCAGACGTCGGTGCCGATATAGCGATGTAGCGCTGTGCGGATTGCGATCATCCAATGTCAATGCATGCGGATTACGGTAACATCAGTCTCCCCAATTCGGAGAATCTGCTGAACCAGTATTAGTTCCTCCAATCGTCGATGCCTCCGTCCAGCACACTGCAGGTCAACGACACTCTGCTCCCTTGTCCTTGCGCGCACGCCAGCCACCGGAGGTCTTCAGTGACACTACCCCCCGTGATCGAACCTGCACAGAACTCTACAAAATCATGACAAAATATGGAGTCGTGTATATCCGCGGAACACCGGCAAGCGGGAAGACAACCCTGATGAAATTGTTTCATATATACCTATACAATAGACACCCGGAACTGATGGTGTGTTCTATTTTGACTCGTGGAGGAGCAAATCCACAGATCCAGATTTGCCAATTCAGGACTACCTTGGAAAGGAACTCGATATTCAATATCCCGGTCATGGAACTAGCGCGGGCATTGTGTTTCTGCTCGATGAAGCCCAGGGGAGTCATTGGGATCAGGGGCTCTGGCTCCTTCTGAAATCCCGGTCCGACCGAGAATTCGGTCCGTACTTTGTTCTCTTCACCAGCTACGGAAGTCCAGGGAGGCAGCCGGTCGTTTTCAGCGACGAATCCGCCCCGGCATCATTCGCCCGTGCTCAGCGTGTCTCCCTACGCTCTTCTCTCGAATCGTCCGAGAAAGTCTTTCTGTTTTTGGATGCCGAAGAATTTGCGGACATGGTGGAGCGCTTCTGCCAGTGTTCCCTCGTACCAATTTCGTTGGATGGCGAGGTGCGCGAGTACATCTACTCCCTGACAGCTGGCCACGCTGGTTGCGTACGATGTCTTCTGAAGGCGCTCCGAGAAAGTAGCGTATGTATGCCCCTTGTGGACTGCACTGGCTTGGATCTGGCTGAATAAGTTTAGGAGACTCGCCATAGTGTCAAGGAGCGTAGAACTATCACCATGGAGGACACGAGGCCTCTCCTCGAAAACATGGGACGCCTCTCCGAGTTTATAAGCGCATCCTCCGTATATCGATCCTTCGCTCACAATAAATAGCTCACCAAAGCAGAGAACCGGTTAGCCGTTCGTACTCTGAGGACGGCAGTCGTGTAAGGCCAGGTGGAAGGGAAGCTCGAAGATGATCCTGGACTGGCTCAATGCTACAGGATGGGACTACTACAAGCGGAAGAAGGTTCGAAGGTTGTGTATGTGCTGCCAAATCGCTTGCACCATAAGTACTACGAACACATCCTGAGCCGTAAGGCTGGATTTCCGGAGAAATACTCTAGTCTAGAAGCTCTGGTGTGTGACGCGATCACCCACTTCAGCCGTCGGGCTCTATTAGGCGTTGAACCGAAGCTAGGCCCAGGACTCCTACATCGGCCACTCGAGGCTACGTTTCAGGACGAACTGTACAGAGGTATCTACAAGGCCTTGGGCGGTATTTTTACGACTAGCGGGTGGAGTGGAGGAGGGTCGAGAGGACGTATTGACTTTGTGGTAACGGCTGGAGATGAGCGCTGGGGCATCGAGTGTGTCCGTAATTGTAACAACATGGACGAACACGTGCGACGTTTTCTTCCCGGCGGCGTTTATTACCCTTGGGTTTCAGGGGGATTGTTCCAATCTTACGTCCTCTTGGACTTCCGGTTCGACGAACCGAGTGGCTACTGTCCGTCCTCTCCTCACCCTGCTCCTGATAGACAAGCTGACTGCTACCGTGTAGACTATGAACACCCGTGGATATACTATATCGTCTTCGGTACGGATTGTGCCAGTGTGAAGGTTCTCGACCATGAAGGGTGTGCCGTCAAGGAGGAATTCGGGATCTTGGACTGAGGATGAACTCTTCACAGGCTTTGCTGTCGGCATCTTCGGAGTAGCCTCGGGTGCGGGAAGCGATGACGGGAGGATGGTAATTCACTAGTGCAAGTCGCCAATCAAAAAAGTACCGTACTCATGATCCAGAGCGTTCTGTGATACATGCTGCAATGACTGCCTTACTAGAGTACACCTCTGCGGGCTCGCCTGGGAAGCTGTAAATCTGCCTCAAGTTCAGGACGCGAAGCATCGATATTATACATTAATAGTTTTTCACATTTGCATCGTAGCCATCACCTTCCCTTCGTCGCCACATCCGCCACCACCCCGCCGGCGCTCTTCCATACTCCCTCTTCGATCCTGGCGGGGGCTTTGCCACCCCTGAGCGCAGTGTCGATGACCCACAGACCGACAACCCACTCCTCCTTGTTCAGCCGCCCCTTTTCGCCACGGTCCACAAGCTGCCACACCTCGGCGAGCACGCGGTTCTCGAGTCGGCTCCTCTGCCACAGCTCACGGACGACAAAGTTCTCGATGAATTCACGCCCAGAGCAGTTGGAAGCGAACAGACCCTCGTAGCGTCGTCTGGCAGCCGCGGGGATGGTGCGCGACCAGATGTGGTTCAGCGCTTCGTTGTGATGGTGGCGGCGCGGAGGCGGCTTGGGTGGAGGGGGGGTGGGACTACGGGCAGGGCGGAGCGTCGGCGGGAGAGCGGGGAGGGAGCGGCGACGTTGGGCCGTAGGTTTGGGCGGGGGGGCGGGGGCTGGCGGCTTTCGGGGCCCCGGAGGGATGGAGCGCGAGGGTGCAAGGGACGCGGCGATCGCCGCGGCGGGGCGGGAAGGGAGGGGTGGCGGGCGGATGGCCGGCAGGGAGCGACGGCGAGGGAGGGGAGCGGGTGGTTTGCGGGCGGCGATAGGGAGGAAGGGTTTTTTCTGGGGCGGTGGAGGTGGGCGCGGGGCGCTGGTGGTTGCGGGCGACGCGCCGGAGCCGGAGACGTCTGCAGTTGGCCGTGCGATTGGGGGTGGGTCAACGGTCTTCCCGGACGGCGGGGATGTATGACCGTCCGTCTTGTGCGGAGATGAAGTAGCCTTCCGTGGTAGCGGTGGCACCGGAGCCCCACCTCCTCCGGTATTCTGCGGACTTGACGCGTGAGCTATCGTCGCTGCAGCCAAGGCGCTGGCCCGTCCCGAGTTATGCGACGCCACCGATTCAGTGCGTGGTATCGGGAGAGAGTCTGCCGACTTCTTCCTAGCCGGCGGAGGTAGCGGAGACCTTCCGCTGGTCGTCTGTGGAGAAGGAAATGCCGATGCGGGCCCAGACGACGCATGGGCGATCGCTGCTGCCATCAGCGCGTTGCTCCGCGCTGCAGCGATGGAGATCCCCGAGTCTGCCGATTCTGCCCGCGCGGCCGGAGGTTTCTTCGGCGGCGGAGGCTTGGTCTTGGTCCGTTCCGAGTCATTCGACGCCGGCGACTCCGTCCGCGCACCCGGGGGTGTTCCCACCTTCTTCTTTGGTAGTGGGGGCGCCGAACCCGACACGTGTAATTTCGGCTGGTTGGCGCTTGATGTCGCAAGAACTGTGCGCGCGGGGTTCGGTGGCCGAGCGCTGATGGCTGCCGAGGGAGGTTTACGCGGCGGCCCACGAGCCTTTCGTGGCAGCGGAGGCATCGGAGCTCCCCCTCCGTTGGTAACCTGCGGGCTCGAAGCCTGAGCTCTCGTCACTGCCGTCGGCGCCGCGGCCCACGGCTCTGTCCTTGCGTTTGCGGGTCGGCCCAGCTCTGCCTTCTTCCGCAACGTCGGCCCTCCTCCTCCTCCTCCTCCACCGGTGTTCTGGGGGCTCGAAGCATGCGCCCGTGTCGCCGCCGCCAGCGCGCTGGAACTCTCGGGGTTCTTTGGAGACACCGAGACCGGGGGTGGCTTCCGTGCGATCGGGGGCTTTGGGCTCGGACTCGGACTCGGAGCACCACTTGTTGCGACGATCGCAGCAGTCAACGACGGACTCGTTGCGGTCGTGCGCTGCTCGAACATGGATTTGAGGGAAGCGATACCGTCGAGCGACGAGGAGTCGACTTTCTCCGGGCTGACGGGGTGCTTCTGCGAAAGAATCGTCGGCTTCGTCGGGGATGGTGGGGAGGTTCCGTCCGCGTCCCCGAACAACTTCAGACGCTCCCGCACCGCGAGCCCTTCCCCTTCGGTTGCCATGGCTGACGACGACGATCCGGAGCGAGAGTGTCGTGATGAGCGGATATCCGAGCGCGATGTCCGTTGTTGTGGTTGGTGGCGTTGTTTTTGCGGAGGTCGTGGTTGGTAGTGCTGTTTTTGTGGTGATTGTGGCGCTGGTGCTACTGCTGGTTGCTTTCTGGCAAAGCTCAGCACAGCCGCGCAGAGAGCTGCGGAATCCGGGGCCGGAGATGCTGCTGCGGCTGGCATTGGTGCCTGCGTGCGCATGTCATTAAAAACGGGTGCCAAAACCGTAGAACGAGTGTGAGGGGATCGCAGTATTCGAAGGGAACGGACGGACGAGACAGAAGAGAGTGATAGTCTGCAGAAGACAGGACGTCGAAGGATGGACGGTGGCTTGCGCCGACAATGCCTGCTGCTTGTTTAAACAATCGACGAGACAGACGGAGCTGAAACGGTGTCCGAGCAGACCGGGGGCGTAGATGGGGAACGCCTGCGTGCTACAGCCGGCCCTCATTTAAGAAACCTCTCGGACAGAAAACAGTCTCCGATGTTTTAGGGGGGAGGTGTCGGTTCAAGCCCGCCTTGGTGGTGGTGCCATTCTGTCTCTCACCCATCTGCAGCCCAAACACACCCCTCGTGAGTCGTGACTCAACACGCCTAGGTATAACTATAAGGCCGCGGCATCGCGCTACTTCGCCCGGCGTCGTGTTGTGTGAGTGCAGTTGGCAGAGAGGGCACCGCCCGCAAGCTCCGATCCTTCGTGCGATTCGTTGGGGGCGTAGAGACCCCCGTCCTAACCACTGGCGAACAAAGCCAATAGCTATGTAGATACATATATGCCACCGCGGATGTTGATTCCTATCCGGCAGGTGCTGCTACTACATGTGCGGCGGTTGCACACTTCCGTCGTCCGCCGGCTCGCGAAGTCCGGGGAAGAACCCATGCGTGTTTTCGTCGACGGCCAGACCAACACGATACCCCGAACGCCTTGGTGTCTGGACGGAGCGCTGTTCGCGGAAGGACAAGGACAGCCGATCCCACCATCCAAGCCGCGCGTTCACCCCGAGATTTGTGGTGCTTCACGAGATCCCACCGAAACACGAGCTTGTCTGACAGATAGCTACCGTACAAAGTGGGCGCGCCCTGGGCAATCTCTAGTCCCAGTCACTATCCTCGTCGTCCCCGACACAGGCCGTGTTGCTGGCGCCCCGGATGCCCGTGGCGGCCCTGGACTCCCTGTGCTCCTCCTCCTCCCCCTCCTCCTGCTTCCGTCGCAGCCTCATGTCTCCGGCCAGCAGGACGCCCTGCTCCACCAGCCACCTCTCGAAGTCCGGCAGCCTGGTCGCGGCCCCCCTCATCTCTCCGAGGCCGATCAGGTTCTTGCGGAGGTCGCCCTCCCGGTACACCAGTATCGTGGGGCAGTTCTTGTCCGGGTAGTTCTCGATGCACATGTTGCCGGGGATCTCGCAGAACTTGACCTCGGGGTACTTCCGCGCCGCCTGGCGGAACAGCTCCGAGAGCAGCCGCGACTCGGCGTTGCCGTGCGTCGACGACGACAGGTGCAGCAGCACCGGGTGCGCCGTCGACGCCTCCGTCACCTCGCGCGAGTATTCCGGCTTCGAGATCGGGTAGACTTCTCCGTGCAGCGCGGCGGAAGCGAGCGCGTTCATCTGCTGCATCCGTTTCCGTCTGTCCTCTCCCCCAGCAGCCCTAGGAATCAGCACCCCTCCCCCGCTCTCACATGCAACACGCACCTGTAGCTGGCGAGGAATTCCTCGTCCTCCTCGTCCTCGAGTTCGTCGAGCTCGTCGAGATCCTTCCCCTCGAGCCGGTTCTCGTGCGCCAGTCGTCGCGCCTCGGCGATCGCCTCCTCGATCATCGGCGTCGGCGACGGCGGCTTCTCCGGGATGATCTTGTGCTTACGCAGGATGTCGTTCCACTCCGTGTCCGCGTTCGCGTCGTCGATCGGCACTTGGACCGGCACGTCCGGCATCGCGGCGGGGTTCATCGTTGCGGTGTGCGGTGTGCGCTGCGGGTGCGGGTGCGGGTGCGGTGCGTGGAAGGCGGCGGTAGGGAGAGAGGCCGACGTGCGTACTAGATACTCATATGTGGATGGCGGCTCGAACGGGGATTGCCGCGTCAGAGGTGACGCCACGACGTTTGCGTGGCCCTGCACCTTGGTTACATACACACCTGCATACCTACAAAAAAGTCTGTCTACATATCATACATAACATACGTATGTGCGGCTCTTCACATCGATATTTGGAAGAAGAAATCGCAAAGGTGGTCGGCAATCGAACAAATCCGAGTGATCAAGTGCGTTCGAATTCAGATACTGTACATGTACGTAAGAGAGCGAGAGAGACTCATATCATATGTAACTCCAACTCGGAGGTCGGAGGGGGAGGGGGCAACTGGCACACACAGATCTCAGCGGCATCGTGATGGTCCGTCGCTCCGGCGCAACCTGCACACTCTTGTCCAATATCACTCTCATCTACCGGCTGCAGATACTTGGGTTCTCACTGGATGGTCCGCCGGACAGCCAGGAGGGATCCAGCATGCGTCGTGGGACCAAGCTCACTCCCCTTCAACTATCGTCAGTCGAGCCGGATAGGAAGCATGGATCAAGAGCAGAGTATATAGGATTTCCACCCCCAATCCCGCACCCATCAGTCCATCTGCTTTGCCCAGGCACCATTCAATGACCCGGCGTCCGCTACCGCAAGGTAGATGTCTCTTCCATAACACGCCAATCATTGTCCAGAGTAACTATACCACCTCCCCGAACCTTCCACCTCCCATCGAACAACAAACCGCCGAACTAACAACACACGTTACGCCATGTTTGGTATGCTCGCAATTCAACACAGAAGTAGTAGTAGAAGTAGATGTTGCAGCGGGGGAATGGAACATGAAACGAAAAACGAAAAGAACGGAAAAGCGAGGGTCGTAACGGAATCAAATTATGTACCTAGCCGTCCATGGCGCCATCAAAACAGAGTAAAACAAACGGCAACACGTTGTCAAATGAAAGGAACCCCGAAAGACTATCTATAGCCTCGTGTGATCGTGCGCGACGATTACCGAGCTAAAGCGCGTCCACTCCTAGCGGTGTGAACAGAGTTTCTCTACGTACCCGTGTTCGACTACCGTGGAGAACGAAGGGGCCGACATCGTTCATAGGAGTCATCGGGCCCTCGTGGCCGGTGTCGCCGCTGCTATCGCTTGCGTCTTCCTCGTCGACGGGACGGCGGCTGGGCCATTGGAAGGTGGGCTGTAGCGGAGGAGTCTGGGGACCGACCGGGGGCACAGTCTCAGCCGGGGGTGCTTCTGAAGAGTTTGGGGTTGCCGCGGCGACCGCGCGCGGGGCCGCCAGGGGCGTGTTAGTGGTGGTGCCGCTGCCGGACGGTCCAGAGATCACTGCGTCGCCCGAGGTGATCGCAGCGGTGGCAGTGGTGGCTTCGGCGGCGCCCACGGCGCCGGTTGGCGACTCGGAATGCGACTGGTTCTGGGCGGGTGGGTCCAGGAATTCGGGTGATGGAACCTCCCAGAGCTCCTCCCTGAACTCGTCCTCTTCGATCTCACGCTCGAGATCCGCGATGGCACGACAGTTGGGACAAAGGAAGGTCGGGTATTCCTTCTCGACCAAAGGCCGGATGCATTTGTAGTGCCAAACATGCGAACAGGGCGCAACGAACAGGGACTGGCATGGCTGGAAATGTGGGATCAGCATCCATCACGATATCTACCTGTGTTGCGCGTCTCATTTCCGGGAGCACGTGAGCGACTTACCGCCACAGGGAGGAGACAGATCGCGCATTCGGAGGAGTTCAGCGAGCTAGTATCCGGGTCTTTCCCGGCCTTGGCGAGATTCCGTAACCGGCGGTGGGCGGACATGCTGGAGCCACGTAAGCCTACATACATCCGCCAAAGTTGCGGGGGGGGGCGAGGGGTTGCCATACTTGAAGTTGTTCAGCGACTTCTGCCATGCGCGGTTCAGCTCCACCCGTATCTTGACGCATTTGAAGATCTGCTCTTCGCCCCCTTTGAAGTCTATCCCCAGCTGCAGAATGTCGCCGTCGTTGAGGGGGTAGGCTTTGCTTTCCATGCCGGGAGCCGAGAGCCGGATGTGGTTCAAGAACGTCCCGCTGGAGCTCTTGACATCCTTGACGTACCACTGGCCGCCGTCGCACCAGAACTCGCAGTGCCGCCTCGACACCACCTTCGAACTGAAGCCGACGGGGGCGTGGGGGTTGCTGGCGTCGCGTTCGCTGGCACGGCCGACGCGGATGTGCTCGTCCCTCTGGCGCAGACACCGCTCGATGGGAGTAAAGTGCAGGGACTCACGGCTCGAGCGGACGTCTATGTAGGGCGTGAAGCGGATCGAGGGCAGGGGCTGATTGTCGGGGGGAAGGCCCGCGTGGGAGCCGCTGGTGTTCATGGTGCCGGACGCCTGCTGTTGCGGCGGAAAGGAGGGGGCGCGCGAAGATATAGCCTGGTCGATGGAGCGAACGGCGGAGTTGGGATGGGCAGCGTCGTCGGGAGGGGGTGGAGCGGGCGTAGCATGCACGGTGGGGGTGGAGAGCTCAGCAGCCGGAAGAGAAACGACACGTGACAGACCGCTCACGACACTAACGGTCGGGATCCATGAATTCAAGGCGGCGTTGTTCAGAGGCGAAGTAGCGCGGCGTTGGCGCGGGGGCCTGGAGGACGCCAGACTGGAGGATGGATTGCGGGAGGTTTCGAACGCAGAGGCGGCGAAGGCGGTGGCAGTGGCAGTGGTGGGCGCCGCGGGAGAGGGAGTTACGGCGGTGGCGTTTGCGGAGCGGCGGGAGGTGTTGTTGGTACTGGACGGAGAGATGGATGTGGTGTTGGTGGTGTTGGTGGTGTTGTTGGTGGTGTTGTTGTTGTTGCTGCTGCTGGTGGTGGCGCTGGAGTGGTGGTGGTTGTGCGCGTGAGTGTAGGAGCGGAGGTACGAGAGGCCTCGCAGCCGGACGATGCGCGAGCCCGGGGTGGCTGGCGACGAAGGGGAGGAGGAGACGGCGTTGGTGCTGGAGGGAGCGACGGGGGACACCGCGGGAGAAGTGGTGGCAATCCCAGCAGGCAACATGGCAATGGAATGCGCCCGCCCGCAGCGCAGCAACCGCTCTGTGGAAGGGGCGCGATATTCGAACGAGACGCAAGGGGGCTATGCGGAGCACTATCTATCTATGCGAGCCGGCGCGGTACCTTTTCGCGCGCAGCAGGCCGAGACCGATGGCGAGGCCGTCCGTCGATCCGCCGGTCCGTATGACTTGGCCGGGCCCGCAGACTGCCCCCGGCGCTGGTTGGGGGCGCGAGGTTGGATTCGAGGCAGGCAGACAGCGCCAGCGCGCTCGAGGGGCCCGTAGGACTGGCAGGCGGCGTTCCGAGGGTGTTCGGCGCGAGATTAGTGGGCGGCGACGGGCGTCGGGTGGGCGGCTGTCCGGCTCCGGCTCTCCTTCTTTCCTTGGTCCGGCCGCCGGCTGTCTGTCTGTCTGTCCGTTGTCCGTCCTGTCTCCGGGTCTCGTGCCCTCGGCTCACTCTTGTTTCCCGGTGCTCGGCGGCGGCGGCGGAGGCGTCGAGAACAAGGACGGGGAAGGGAAGGGGCGCCTGGAAGAAAGGGATGGCAAGCTCCGGGACTGGAGGCAGGGAGCAGCAGCCAAAAGCAGCCAGGCCAGAAGTGCGTGGGGCACTGGTTGGTGGAGCAGATAGAGTATGTAGACGATGCTCGCTGCTCGATTCAGTCTTGCTGCGCAGCATCCGTCCGCCGTGGGCAAAGCGGAGGCACAAAGACTTGCAGGTAGCCGCCTAGATTGCATTCCACCCACGCACCACCGCCCACGCAGATACAGTCTGCTCCGGTCCTCGAGGCCCAAGACGGAGAGGGAGGCGGCGGTGGCGGAAAAGCGGGGGAGGCTGGCGGCAGACGGGCGGGTGCTGGGGGGTCTGGGGCCAAGCCGATCACGCGCCAGATTCTCTGGTCCGACCGGCGCTGCCGTCACCACGGACGGGGCGTGGAGAGGTCACTCTGTCCACAGCACCATTACTGACTCGGCCACCGAACCCACGTCTTCATATCGTGGTCGCTGTATTCCAACGGGATTCCGCAACCCACGCAGTGCGCGTAGTATGTACATAGCACCTGCGGTGTGTGCAAGTGCGTCTTTAAGCTCGCGCTTGCTCGCTGGTTCCTCGATGGCCGTGGGCGAACCGAAAAACGGATGTCTCTGTATGGGCATTGCTCCACGATGGCCCCTCAAGTCCGATTCCCCGAGTCCAGATAGATGTCTTTCTTTCTTTCTTTTTTTTTTTTTTGTTTCTGTTTGCCCTCCGCCTTAACGTTTTTTTTTTCGTGGCGGGCCCAGAGCAGTTCTCAGTGGTGGCTTAGGTGATGCGGCCAGAAATGTTCGGCCTGGACCATGTCGGAACCCTCTATCCGGCAGGTGACTGGACTCCCCCCCTCCCCCGCGGGTGTTCATAATCATCGGTAATTACGCCTTGCCCCTGTACTCTACACTCTGTGCGATCGAAGTGAAGAGCCCTGCTGACGTCTTGCGTCCCAGCGAACCCTGCGCCTATGTAACATAACTGTGTCGTTGCAGAGATCGTCCGGCTTGGCCGGTTTGTTTCGGTTGATTAGGGTTGACGCTCAGAATGCGGGGGGGGCAGAAAGTATCGAGGCGGAGTTGTTGCGCCCGATGGCGAGGCCACACTCCGAGCAGATTTAGTTGGATCGATTCGCCATCGGATTAGATTAGATTAGATTAGATCTTCGATCGCTCTCATCTTCGATCGCTCTCTGCACGACACAGTTAGTGGCACAGCATAGAAGCCTAGTGGCTGCTTTGGCCAAAAGGCGCAGTATATATCTACATACCTAGTCGTCCCGTCATCGATGAGACGGTGTAAGCCCCGCAACATCGACACCAAACGCGAGGACAAGACTTCATCGCCCATTGGCGAAGCACGATGAGCTCCCCCTACAACTTCTACTTCGATCCACTAGGAGAACCCGGCGTCTTTCGGATTGCGATCTCGCCGTGAGCGACGGTTCCGACGACTTCCACCCCAGAGATCGAGATTTATTGGAATGCAAAGAAAGAAGATGGTGGCGATAACACGCTAGATACCTAGGAGAGCAGCGATATAGGGTAACTACGGCTTTGGAATGCAGAGCAACGTCCAGTCGAGTGAGCGGCGGATGGAGAAGACGGATAGTTATGTGGAAAGCGAACATTATGTTCGTAGGGCCAGTTCGCTTGAACGTGATACAAGGTAACGTGACCGCAAGCTCAACGCCATCGCACGCATCTTACAGCACGTCTCCCACACACAACACGCACATCGAACTCACGCGACCACCATGGACGCTCTGACGCAAGTCGCCGCCCACGACGGAGACGACGGCGAGATAGCCAGCAGTCTCGCAGTCCCGACCGAAGCTGAGATCGAGGCCAAATTCCCCAACCGGCCACGCAACCCCAACGAGACGCTTGCGTTCCACACGCTGTACACGAAGCTATTCGAGCCGCTGCTCGAGAACAAGAAGAAGCGCACTGGCGTCGGACTGCGCGGAAGCCGAGAACTCAAACCCCACGAGATCAGACGCAAGATCATCGATACGTTCATCGCCAAATGGAGGAGTGAGGTCGGACCGGATATCTTTCCGGCGTTCAGGCTGATCCTTTGCGATAAGGACCGCGATCGAAATGTGTGAGTCGTGGATCCCGCTGCGTGTGTGGACGGGTGGGCGTGCTGATCTCGTTGGCCAAGGTATCACATGAAGGAGCAGCGCATAGGAAAGCTGCTCGTCAAGGTGATGAAGATCAGGAAGGACAGTGAGGACGGGCACGGCCTGCTCAACTGGAGGCTGCCTGGAGCGTGGTCCAGGAGCGCCGGCGATTTCGCCATGCGATGCTACGAAATCATAAAGAAGCGTCCGATGCGCAGTACCCCAGGGCCCTTAACGATCGCTCAAGTCAACGATATGCTGGATCGTCTCTCGCAAACCACCGGAGAGTAAGTAGCTGCCGTCTAGCGGTGCACGAGAAGACTACTAATCGGCCGCAGCGAAAACCAGCTGCCGATCTTGGAGGAATTCTACAATAACATGTGCGCCGAAGAGTTGATGTGGCTGATCCGCATCATCCTGAAGCAGATGAAGGTCGGAGCCACAGAGAAGACCTTCTTCGACGCCTGGCACCCGGACGCCGACAATATGTTCAGTGTCTCGTCCTCTCTGCGCCGTGTCTGCTGGGAACTATACGACCCCAACTTCCGCGTTGCAGCGGACGCCAAGGGCGTGACTCTCATGTCGTGCTTCCAGCCGCAGCTGGCGCAGTTCCAGAAGAAGTCGTTGACTACGGTGATCAAGGCTATGGGCGAGGCGGAATTCTGGATCGAAGAGAAATTGGATGGTGAGCGTATGCAGATGCATTTTGACGGCGGCGAGTTCAGATGGTGGAGTAGGAAGGCGAAGGAGTATACGCATCTTTACGGCTCGAACTTCAGGAACGGCAGTGTCTCCCGATTCGCCGAGGATGTGTTCGACGAGAGGGTTCACAGTATCATCCTCGACGGAGAGATGATCACCTGGGACCCCACGGTGGACTGCATCGTCGCCTTCGGAACTCTGAAAACCGCGGCGATCGAGACGAGCAACCACCCGGACGGAACGCAACACCGTCCGCTCTTCCGCGTCTTCGACATCCTCTTCCTGAACGGCCAGAGCCTCCTCGATTACTCGCTCAAAGAGCGCCGGAAGGCTCTGGCCGGCGTGATGACCTCGAAGCCCGGCCGCATCGAAATCCACGAATACCGCACGGCCTCGACCACCGAGGAGATCGAGGCCGAGCTCCGACAGGTTATCGCTAGTGCTGCTGAAGGCCTCGTGGTCAAGAACCCGCGCTCGATCTACCGCCTCAACGACCGCAACGACGACTGGGTCAAGGTCAAGCCCGAGTACATGACAGAGTACGGAGAGTCGCTGGACTGCCTCATAGTCGGCGGCTACTGGGGCAGCGGCAAGCGTGGGAGCATCCTCTCGTCGTATATGTGCGCGCTGCGCGTGGACGGCAACGCGCTGCCGCCGGGAGCGAACCCGATGAAGTTCTACAGCTTCTTCAAGGTCGGCGGTGGCTTCACCGCGAGCGACTACGCGACCATCGCGCACAGCACCGACGGGCTCTGGAAGAAATGGGATGCCGCTCCGCCGGAATGGCTCGAGCTGGCCGGCGGAAACCGTTACTACGAGAAACCGGACATGTGGATCCACCCCGAGGACTCCTTGGTGGTCGAGGTCAAGGCTGCCTCCATCGCGACCACGGACCAGTTCCGGATGAACCAGACGCTGCGTTTCCCGCGGTTCAAGAAATTGCGCCCAGACAAGAACTGGAAGACGGCGCTCAGCATCCAAGGCTTCCTGAAGCTGCAAGCCGAAGCGCAGAAATCCGCACAATCCAAGCAGCTCGACGTCGAACAGCGGCGACAGCGCAGCAAGCGCGCCAAGAAGGAATTCACCGTCGCGGGCGCAGACGAGCACTCTGTCCCGCGCTTCGCGGCGGTCCCCGGCACGCTCTTTGCGGGTCACGCCTTCTACGTGATGTCGGAGTCCTCGACGCGGCGGAACAGAAAGTCCAAGCCCGAGATCGAGGCGCTCGTCAAAGCGCACGGAGGGAGCTTCTTCCAGAACGAGAGCCACCCGCACATCCACGTCGTCGGCGACAGGAACACGGTCAAGATCTCGGCGCTCAAGAAGAAGGGAACCCACGACATCATCCGTCCGCAGTGGATCTTCGACTGCATCAAGCAGCACGAAAAGACCGGCGGCGGCGACAACTACCTCCTCCCGCTCGAGCCCGGCCACCTCTTCTTCGCCACGCCGCGGACCGCGCGGAAAGCCGCCACACGCGTCGACCCGTACGGCGACAGCTACGCGCGCGACGTCGACGCCGGCGAGCTGCTCGAGCTGCTGGAGACGATAGAAGTCGATTCCGACCTCGGCAGCGCTGCTGCCCCCGCAGAGCTGCCAGACGACGCCGAGCTCCCCGGCTGGATCTTTAGAGACTGCGCGGCATTCATCGACGCCGCGCCTAGCGCTACCGTCTACACGCTCGCGGCAACACCCATCCTCTTTGCGGGCGGCAAGGTCGTCGACCAGCTCGCCGCCGCATCGGGGATCACGCACGTTGTCGTCGACGCCAAGAGCGCGCCGCAGCGACTGCGCGACATCAGACAAGAGATCGCGACTTGGCCCCACGGGGTCCCGAGGGTCGTCGCTACCGAGTGGGTCACGCAGTCGCTCCAGGCCAGGACACTGCTCGACGAGGAGCGGTTCGTCGTCGCGTAATGTACCGCACCCACGCAATAGACTATGCACATATATCCGGGGTTTTTTTTTCTCCACCATTCCGATGTCAGTACACATGTATGTAGATTGGCTTTCCCGGCGAGTGCGTGAGTGTGCCTTTTGTTTTGTTTTTTGTTTGATCGTGTCAACACACCCCACCTCCCCTTTTCCCGTCCACTTGGTCCAAGACACACGCATCGCATTTCGCCTCGTCTGTCTCCCCAAGCGCCAACAATCTCAGCCTGGGAGCGCACTCCTTTGCCTCCTTCCGCGTTGGCTCGGTCGATGTTCTCCGAGGCGGCCGACGGAGGCTGGGAGCGCGACTGCGCCATCTGCCATCGGACCGCCGCCGTCGTGCATGACCGGCTGCAATCCCCTGTTGACTGTCTGGCGCTTTCGCCAGCTGCCTGCTTCGTTTCCCGGCGCTGCCCCCACTGTGTACATATCTGCAGTAGATATCTATGATGCACTCTACGCGGAGCCCGCGAGATTGTTTTTCGTTCAATCGTTGATTGCGTGCAGCCGATCCAGACTATGGCGATGCATGTATGTAGATAGACACACACCCCGATTCCCGTCCACTTGTCCAACCGCCCTCGATCAGTCCGCAGGCGACTCGGTGTGGCCCCCCCCATCCTGCATGCAGCGCGCGCCAAGGAATGACAAATGGAAAGACCAAACCCCACTCCCCCCCCCCGCAGAGGCCATGGAGGAGGGCGTGGGGAGAAGCGCTGCTGTCAGCCCCCAGCTTTCTCTCCTGCTTCTCTCATCCCGCTCCTCGCTCCGGGCGTCTTCCTCAGTCTCGTGTCCGGAGTCCCGTCGCTCCAGTCGGTGGTGACGGGGAAGTGCAGGGCCGCCTGGCCGGCACCTCTCGTCCGCGAAGAGGCCCCGGATCGTGGATCGATCCTTGTCCCTCACGGTGTCCCCCTCTGTGCCTCTGGCGAAGTCCGCGGGAAACCGGGGCGAGGACTGCGGGAGAGCGGCGGCGAGCGAGTGCCGGCGCGTGATCCGGCAAGGGTCATGGGCCTGATTGGCTTAGATACAAGGTAGGTGTCTACCCACGAGCGTACGTCCGTGCCCGTGCTGGTGCATAGATACATATCTAGAGCGGAGCATGATGCTGCGGAGAGCCCGCCGGTGGCTTGGCCGTGGCACTATTTTTATTTTTATTTTGCTTTCCTTTGTTTTTTTGCTTTTTTTTTTCTTCCGGTTCGACGGGCAGCGACTTCGCTTTCTGAGATAGACAGAGAGAGAGAGAGGGCAGCAAAAGGAGAGGCCGGCCGCGAGGCGAAACAAACGACGACAAAGCGCACGTGGGCTAGCAAGTTACCTAGCACGTATCTACTCTACATGTGTACGTGAATCCCCCGACGTCCATCCGTCATCTGCAACGTGTGTCCCCCTCGATCTCCCAACATCCGCGCTCAGACCCCGTTCCATCGAGTATGTACATACATTGTATGTGCGTGCGTCGAACGATTGGTGGTGGACGGATCGATGGCACTGCCAGAAACAAATTCTAGATGGATAGATGCATCCCGCCATGGAGGCGTTGCGCTTGCAAGCTTGGCGTGTAGAGTACATACAATGCGAGCGCATGTAAGTCGAACGCCAAGATGGTTTTTGTCGCGTATTCTGATTTGTGTATTGTTTTGTTTTTTTCCCTTTTTTTTTCTTCTTTTTTTTTTCTTTCATTTTTTCTTTTCAGGGAAACCTTCACTCGGTCGACAGCTACCGGTATGTAGATAGAGAGCTGCTTATGCAGCAGACCAGTACCTACCCAGTCGAGAGTCCAGCAGCGGAAGAGATCAGCATCATACATACATACATATGTATCTATGGCGAATATTGCCAGCCACGAGGCGACGCTGGTTGCTGGCTGCGCGGATCGCCGGGGGCAGGGAGGATTTGCGGGAGGAAGTTGGGGGTAAATATCTATCTAGGCAGCAGGGTTTTTGTTTTTATTTTTTAAATCTATCGAAAAAAAACAGCGGGCAACTGTAGATACATAAGGGCGAAACCGACGACGAAGGTTTTGGCGCACCCGAAGGACCTCAGGCAGACGATGCAGACGAGCACGCCAACATCCGTTGACGCAAAGGGATAAGAGTACCGAGTTTTGCAGAGCTGGGAAGCCCGAAGGAAAAAGAGCCGAGAAGCCGACAGCGACGCCAAGCACCTTGGAAAACGGGCGAGAATCCGCTTGGAAAAAGTATAAAAAATGAGTGACCGTAGCTACATATCCAGCTCGTCGCTGGACTAGCGCTGGCGATGGCTCCAGTGGCCTGCTCTACATGTGGAGATCGATTTGGCCCCCCCCCCACCCTTGGCTTTGTCGGAGCGAAACTGGGTGGGCGTCCAGGTGGATTGTATCACCTGCCATGGCGCTACTCACCCAATGTCACTCGCACCAAGCCTATCACGGCTACTAGCGCCTCGGCATCTAGAGCAGAGCAGAGTACTATCTACCAGATACATCCGTTTCCGTCCAGACTAGGTACTCCCAACTGCCACACGCAACTCTCGAACAACGACTATGTACGCGACGCCTGATGTCCCGCCGAGGGGGCCAGGGCTGGGATGGCGATGGGCGGCCCTAGTCGATGCAGACGAACAGACCCTTGGGTGGCGTAAGACGTAGATAGATATGTAACCTATGCAGGGCTAGGGATCCAGGGATCACGACAGCAGTCAGCTATCTACCTACTCTACATAGCCAGTGGCACCGTGTGCATGTCACGGTTTTTGTGCAGACTCGCATCCCGCCATGTGCATGTCACGGTCGGTCGGTGGTGACCGTGGATTCCGACGAGATCATGTCGGGTCACTCACTCGTGCATATCCGACCGAGCCGCAAGGACAGCGGACAGAAACGCCAAAAGGGTGCACATACGTTAGTTACAGGACCGACCAAGCGGAAGGATCGGACCAGCAATGCAAAGATCCTCCTTTCTTTTGGCCGTACAGAGCAAGAGCAGAGTCCTCCTTGTTCTGCCGCGTGGGGAATCTGTGCTAGTACATGGCTGGCCGCCACATGGAAGCACATACATACATACATATCTACGCCGCAGTCTCCCGCTTCTGCCCCGGACAGTCCCCCATAAACCCCTCATCGCGACTCTTCTCGCTTCGATGTCGCTTTCGAGACGGAGAGACCTTCCCTCCCTTGCGCTGTCTGGCGTTCGACTTGCGGCCGGTGTGCGACATCTGAAACCCACACGCACACGGAATGGGGGGAAATGGCTTTAGCATCCATCATATGTGGGAAAGGGGACATCACATGTTTTTTTCTTCTTTTTTTCTTTTTTTCGAGCGAGAACGGGGAACCCTCTCGCAAACCCGATTCGGGACGGACTCTCTCACGACTCCACGGCGATTGTCAGTCGCAAAATAAAACAGCCCATCCCGAAAGAGGCCCGCCAAGCCAGCAGCGACCCGAGATACTACTGCGAACAGAAAGAGCGGAGGGGAAAAGCGAGTCAGCCTCCTATCACTGGCCCCGACGGAGGGGGAGCACGGGTTTCGCTGGCTGGCTGTCCTCCGTCGCGCGATCCCTGGCGGCAGCGTAGTGGCCCCCCTATGCCGGAACAGCTGCAGGAGGAGGAGGAGGAGGAGGAGGGAACCAGCAGCTAATGGAAGAGCTTCTTTGGGCTGCTCGACCGGTGCTCGGGGTAGATAGATTATTGCCGGTCTCCCACCGTCATGGGCAGAGTGAGAGTGACGCTGCTTTGCTCCGTTCTGTTCTCCGTACTCTCGCCCCCCGCGACGCAGAAGCCTTGCCAGCAGGCCATCCATCCATCCATCGGACGGTCTAGATACACATTCATACACTCGCAAGCGTGCTGCTTCGACGATCGGTAAGGAGGAAGCCCCCTCCAGCAGATCGGAGACACGTGGGAAGGGAGCCGGACTGATGTGTCGCCGCAGATAACTGCTCGGACCGGCATGTTCTTCGCCTGCGACCATTCGTTCACGGGCCCATATCTGGCGGATCCGGTCAGCCGGAAGGATCGCAAGGCCAAGGAGCGCGAGGGCTCGATACGCTCCCTGAGCTCGAGCGAGCGCACGTCGTCGTCGTCCGGACGGAGCGGTGCGGCCTTCGGCGGCTTCTTCCACAGGAAGTCGGCGAAGAAGGCTGCCGCCGCCGCCGCCGCCGAGAAGCTGGGCCTCCCTCCGCCGCCCACCCTCTCGAGGACGCCCAGCATCGCGACGGATGACGGCATTGATGGTGGGGGCGGCAGCAGGATCAGCAGAAGGGCCCCGCCTCCGGCCAGCGCGCCGACGGCGGCAGCGCTCGCCACGGAGAATCTCGAGAGACTGCGCGTGAGAGCGGCCTCGTGCGAGAGCCTGGACGGGTAAGTCGTGGGTTTTGCCGCATCGTCGTCAACCATGCCCTGTCGGCGCTGAACACCCGCAGGTCGCAGTCTCGATCGCCACGAGCGCCGGCGGAGCGGAATGGCACACTCTGCGGAGAAGACAGAATCCTAGACCGCTTCCCGCTGACTCCCGACTCCTCCCACTTCGCGGCTCCGTCCCAGAGGGGCCCCTGGTCCGAGCGCAGCAGCAGCAGACAACTGCGGCTGCACGTCCCGCCGAAGGACAGCCGCCCGCCCTCGCCGGCGGATAGCGCTGGCTTCGCCGTCGACGGCCGGCTCCGTCGCGGCGGCCTCGCAACCATCGTCGACTCCGAAGATGGCGGCCGCGACCACGGGCCCCTGCCGGCGCCACCGTCCGCACCGCAGACGAACTCGCCGTTCCAGATGGCGCTGGCGCGGCTGGAGAACGCGGGGCTCAAGATCACGCTGAAGCGCCTGGCCGAGGACTGGAACGAGGGCTTTGGCGACGGCGCGGACGGCCTCGAGGAGGCGCTGTTCGAGCAGAAGCTGTGGGCGCTGGTGGCCAGACAGTGGTTGGCGCAGGGGAAGCAGCTGCAGTGTCCCGCGCACGAGATGCTCGTCGCCTCAACGCCCGACGACGGACGGACGATCCTGAACCTGCACGGCTCCATCGGTGAGTTCTCCCGCGCGCGTCGCCCGACCGTCGACTAACGTGGCCGGTCCAGCGGACGGATGGGTTCTCGCCGCCAAATACCCCGCCAGCACTGTGCACACCTTCAGCACGGCCAGCACCGACCGGGGCCCGCAGACCGGCAGCAGCCGCCAAAGCTACAGCTGGCCGGCGCCGACAAACCACTGCACGTCCTTCATCCCCGCCAGCGACGGCTTCTTCCCGTTCCCCGACAACCACTTCGACGTGATCACGTCGCGCGCCTTCTCGACGACGGTCAAATCCAAGTCGTGGCTCTTCGTCCTGCAGGAGTGCCACCGCTGTCTCAAGCCCGGGGGCTGGCTCGAGATCCAGTCGCTCGACGCGCTGCCCAGCCGGCCGGGCGAGCTGCTGACGGCGTGGGCCGAGGCGCGCCTGCTTAGCGCCATCGACGAATGCGGCCTCGTTGCGCGGCCGTCCAAGAAGATCCTGGACTACTTCGACATCGCCGGCCTCGGCGACATCAAGTCGTGCCGGATCGCGCTGCCGGTGGTCGCCAGGAGCGGCGGCGCGCCGGAACAGGCGGACGCGGTCAAGGTGATGGTGCAGGCGGGCCGCCACTACTACAGCGAGCTCTACGCCGAGTTTCTGAAGGGCGGCGCGCCGTGGTGGTGGAACAACAAGACGATCCGCCAGGAGTGCGAGAAGGAGGGCACCATGTTCGGCTTCATGATCTCGTTCGGCCGGAAGGATTAACTAGCTCGGTGTGCGCGTGTTGTCGGCAGGTTGGAAGATGGCTTACTTCCTTACGTACCGGGGGGGGGGGCTGTGCTTTTGTTTGGAGTGTGAGGCGTTTTTTTGTTTTGTTTTGTTTTTTGTGATGAGATCGACAAGTCATGTGCGGTATATCATACCCAGAGACCGTATTCGCTCGTTACACCTATGTACTGCGTTCTTTTCCAAGGGGGGGTAGAAATTGCGGCAGTGCTATCATATCTTGGACAAAATGGTGGTGACATAGTACTACCAACACGGTCACGCCCTGATACGATACGATAGCAATATCTGTCCAGCGGGAAACAACGGGGGGGGGTTTTTTCTTTGGTTTTTTTTTACCCCTTCCTTTAAACTATACGGCAGCTACATATGCATGGAGGCGAGTCTGCAAGAGCAACCACGTAAGAATGCATGTCGCGCGGGCCACCGGTGGCGTCTCCCGCAACCACCCACGTACGGACGGACGCCGCGGGGGTCAGTTTGTCCTCTGAAGGCACGGCCCGGACACGGACAGGTGCGAGACGGCGCGAGTGAGGGCGTGTGAACTGCCCACGTGCAGACAAGCGCGAGATGGGACGAGTGAGAGCGTGTGGGTAGACGGATGGACCGAATCGCAGAGTTGCCCGTTGTTCGACTTCTCCCCGCCCGCGCCATCCGTAACGAGCTGGCTCTGCCTGTACGGCCCGAGATGCTTTTGCTCCGCGGGCGATTCTGGCTGGTGGTGATGATGGGGGGGATGCAAGCCGGCAGTGTTTTTGGCACCTACTGCGAGTGCAGTTTGTTGTTTGATGGGATGGCGAACGGCAGGTTATATATATGGTACAGTACAGGATAGTAAGGAATAAGCGTTGAGGTCCGTGCGAGAGCAGTGACTAAGCGGAACGAGTGATAGAGTTACAACACAGTTGGCGTCCTGCGCGCGAGTGAGTCGCTGTGCAGCGTTCGTGTTCACTTTGCAGGAAGGAACAAAAATGTCAGCACATATAGAAGAGGTCACTCGCTTTCCGCCGCACGAAAATCGGAAGAAAAAAAGGACAAAAAAAAAGTAAACGCCAAAAAGAGGATTCGAACACAAGGTGCTGCGAGGTCATATTTGGTTCCAAAGAGTATTTCCAGTCGAAAGTGCCCAGCACACGGCCATATCTGGTAAAAGGCAAGATGTGGGTTCTGTTACGCCGAGGCCGACTGGTGATAACCAAAGTTGTTTTTTTGGACATGAACCCTTCTGCCGCCGTTGCCACTTCACCCACGATCACACCCCAACGACCAACAACCATCACATCTAACACATCACTTCCATTGACACTAACCACGACCCAGATAGGCCGCATGCGAATAATGACAGAACCAAAAAAAGCCAACGGTACGTACGCAACCAACGCAACGAATCGAGTGACTACGTAATGTACGCAACTAACCCAGCGAAGCGCAGTCCCGCCGCCACGCCAGGAAGCGCTCGCGCAGGCGCATCTTCGTCGCCGCGTCCGCAAACACCGAGTCGACGGCGCCGAACGCGAGCTGCCACAGCTGCGGCCGCGACAGGCCGAAGTGCGTCGCGACGAGGAAGTACTCGTTCGAGCAGGACGTCGCGAAGACGCCGGCGTCGTCCGTCTGGGGGTGCGCCCCAGTTAGCCGCGCATCTTGCGAGGGGGGGGGGGGACCAGCACCGGGGACAAAACGCACGCAGAGGACGATGGGGTTGGTGGCCGCCCGCCACCACTCGCCAAAGTGATGGTCGCGGTGCTGCCGCACCGCCGGGTCGAGGCCGATCTGGACGTTGCACGAGATGCACAGCTCCAGCGTCGGCTGCGGCGCCGCAGTGATCCGCCGCTTGACTGCGTCCGAGACGTGGATGACGTGGCCCAGCCGGTCGGGCGCGAACGAGAGCAGCGTCTCCAGCTCGCGGTCGCTTGCCGACGCCGCCGTCTCCGCGAAGTGCAGCGTCAGTCCCAGGCCGGCGCGCTTGGCGCACGCGAAGGCGTCGCGGAAGAGGGCGACATCGCCGCGCTGCGTCGCAGTCAGTGCGAGGGGCCAGTGTGCGCGGGGGTGGTGGGGGAGGGGGGAGGAGCACGCTCGGGTCCCCGCAGAGGTCCACGCCGACGACGCCCCGGTCGCGGTAGCGGACGGCAAGGTCGACGGTCTCGGCCGCGGTTGCCGCGCTGTCGCGGCGGTCGACGGACAGAATCAGCCGCGTCTCCATGGCGCCGGCGTGCGCGGCGATGGTGCGCAGGACGGTCGCGACGTAGGCCTCCTTCGTCAGGCCGGAGGCGGCGTGGTGTCGCGGCGTCGTCCGCAGCTCGAGGTAGACGACGCCGTCGGCCTCGAAGTCGCGCAGGACCGCGGCCGTGCACAGCGCCACCGCGTCCGCGTCGCTGCAGAGCTGGTAGATGTACTCCGAGAACAGCGAGAACTGCGCGCGCGCGTCAGCACGCCACGCGGTGCGGCCGCGCGCAGGGGCGGACGCAAACGAAGCCCGGCGCGTCGGTCACCCCGTCCGCCGGTATCGCTTCCAGCGGATCCTCCAGCGCGAGCGCGGCGTCGTCAGCGGCTCGCGTGCGCGCGAGCCAGATCTCGTGAAGACATTCGCGCCGGATGCTGCCCGTCAGATGTGCGTGCAGCTCCTGGCTCGCGCCCGCCGTCAGCACCCGGCACAGCACGCGGCGGACGACGGGCTCACGATTTTGGGGAGTCGTTCGCAGAAGTCCTTCAGCTCGGCCATGGCGTCTCGTCTCTGCCTCCGACGGGGTTGCGTTCGATATATGTACTATGTATCCGAGAATCGGAGCGAGCGAGCAATGGATAGATTGATACTTGCAACCAAGCGCAACCCCGCGCCGCTGGTTTCTCGCGCATCGGCTGGCTCCGATTCGCTGTGCGATGTCTCACTACAAGGACGTTAGAATGTGGGGAACGAATTCTACATATCTATGTCTACATATGTATCTAGTCTACGTATGTACGCGCCCCCCGGGCTCTACATAGTTACCCGCTACGGGTGCTTGTCGATCCCGCCGCACGCCGGACCGTGACTTGGCTGGCGGCGGTCTGTCTTTGTCTTTCCGACGGACAGGCGATCGACGCGCTGCGGAATTCTGTTCTGGTGTGCATTCACGAACCACTGGCCCGCGGCGTTCGACGAGGACTGCGAATAGATGGCCAAGGTGAACGCGTTATGCGATGCGACCAAGCACGTATGTAGCTGGAGCGCTCCGTGACGGGCGGATGCGGAGCGAGTGCATCACTGGCACGCAGTTACATAACTACTGGCTTCTTCTGTCCTGCCCATGCGCGAGCTCTACGCAGATACTCGCAGCCATCTCTGCACGATATCTATCCGCAGATAGAGTGCCGGCAGAGCAGGAATGTAGACGTGATTCTGCCTCCGCGGACGGGCGCGACACGATGCTGTTTATCCGAATTCTCCGTCATTTCAACCCTGAAGAGGCATTTTCGTTCCGCGCCAGCGGGGAAGGAAGGATGGAAGGATGGATGGATGGATTGATGGATGGAAGGAAGGAAGGATGGAAGGGGAGAAGCAAGACGCATGTTAGTCCGTGCTTTTCGCGCCGTGAAGGGGGTTTCCCTTTCCATCTATCTATCATGCTGGGGATGTGTTTTTTTTCTGCGTTTAGAGTTGCGGCGAAAGCGTGGATCCGGCAACTTGCTCTACGACTAGTCTACATAGCACGCCGGGCCGGGACGAGCACGACGAAGAAAGGGCGGATTTCCATCTCTCGTTCTCGCCCCAGCTTTCTGCTGGCGGTTCCCCGTGGAGCCGGAAGTTGGCTGGACGGCTGCTCCGAAACGCCCGAATCCGCTGCGTGCTTTCCCGTTCCGGACAGCCCGGAGATGCCTGGAAATCCTGGGCCGTGGGCGACGTGAATTTCGACCATTTGCGGGCTGGCGTGTCTCGGCCAGCCAGAGTCGGGAGTGGGAGTTGAACAGACCGGGGGCTGCTGCTGATGCTGGGCCCCCTTTCCCCCCCAGACTCCCAGACCACCAACCACACCACTCCGTTCACCTCACCCTTCCTCCCTCCGTTGGCTGCTCCCTGTTGCTACCAACTACATCCACCACCACCACCACCACCACCACCACCATCATCGCCCTGTCCTACCCCCTCCGACCCCAACTGTTCGGCCAAGGAAGCGATCCGTGTGTTTGGCAGCCGCTCCCATCTCCTCTCGACCGATATCGAAGCCTGAACAAACACACACGCCACCCCCCGTTGATCCCACCCTCGCTCTTCCAGCTACGTACTCGCCAGTGATCTTCCCTCCCCCAATCCACGCCCCCTTCGAACGTGCGGGCGGGGGGGGGGGGCGGGGGGGGGGGGGGCGGGGGGGGCCCCGGGGGGGGGGGCGGGGCGCCGGGGCGGGGGGGGGGCCGCCGGCGGCCGGGCGC
>Ga0307508_10000298_pt1 | contig 60438 bp, 82 predicted proteins | sample 9_EM_MG_FD_203089 | JGI IMG/M metagenome (GOLD analysis project Ga0307508, IMG submission 203089) | Populus trichocarpa ectomycorrhiza microbial communities from riparian zone in the Pacific Northwest, United States - 9_EM | ecosystem: Host-associated > Plants > Roots > Unclassified | place... | reverse complement strand
CCGGCCCAAAAAATCCCCCCCCCCCCCCCCCCCCCCCCCCCCCCCAAAAAAAAAAAAAAAAAAAAAAAAACAGACCACTATCAACCCGACCCGACCCAACCCCTCTTCCTCCCCCTTCCTGCCCCCGTCCCCCCCGCCCACCGGGAACAGAGTCCCAGAATCGAACAGAGTGGAGTACCACCCCTTCGAGAGGCTGACTGCTATGGGGTGAAGGACGAAGGAAACCTGCTGTGCGGAAGGTGGGAACGGGGGCGAGGGCAATGGATCGAGTCGGATACCGGGTGCATGGAACGATGATTGGATGGATGTGTGCGTCTATGGTACAGTTAAGTAGAGAAATACTATGCTCTCAAAACCAAAACTCCAATGATTCCCCTGCACTCTTCTCCCGCCTTGTCTCCCGAGTTCTACCACTGGATGATAGGAAGGAAAAATAATCAATCAACAGCAACTCCGCTCCAGACAAACGAAACGGCGAAAGAAAAAGTTAAAGCAAAAAGAACTTGGTGATTAGGAGAAAAAACCACTAAAAACAATCGACTCCCTACCATAGTAAAAAAAAACAATGGTAAAAAAAAGAACCTCTACCTCTCCATTGAACCAATAGGTTAGAATATGGGAGCACTTCCAGCTGGGGTTTGAATCGTGCTCGAAAACAGAAATCGAAACCCATGTTCTTCCTTCCGGCAGCAACTCGCAAATTCTAATCAAACCATTTTTCTCGTCGTCAGTATATACCCGCTTTTTTAATTGGAAGATAGATCCCACGCCATCTCCGGTTGCTGTGAAGCCAAGAAGCCTAGACTTAAACTCCATTGGGTTTCGCCTTTTCCTCCGGAGCGGGAATACCAGCAAGGATCGTGACTTGGCCACCACAAGCGGCGCCAACCATGCGAACACCTCTGGTAGCTGTGTTCTCGATCTTGGTCGGGACCGGAACATCGACACCGCTGGGTCCCTGGCCGCACTGGAAGAGATCGCCAAAGCCCCATGAGTAAGCTGCGCCATCCTCCTTGTTGAGAGCGATGCTGTGGTTGGTTCCGGATGAGATGTAACCGAATACACCATCGCAGACCTTGTGGGGGACGATGAGGCAGCGGGGCTTGCCGGAGACGTCAAGGATGACATCCTCCAGGGGAACGGTCTTGTAGTCGATTCCAACCTGATGAGCGTCCATGCGTCCCCAAGCAAGAAGTTCTCCATTGCTGGTGAGAGCGACCGAGTGACGATCGCCGCCCTCAACCTGGATGACATCCTTGCCATCGAGGCCACTCACACGAGTAGGAACAGGAACAACCAGTGTCGTCGCATCATCTTTAGCCTCCTCGTAGATGCCGCATTGGGCGAATGAATTCAATCCCCAAGAATAGACCAGGCCATCGGTCGTGATCGCGAAGGAGTGAAACGATCCAGAATGAATCGACTTGACTTTCTTGCGGGGGATGCCGAGTTCACGGGGCCTGAGACCATTCATACGGGTACGTTCGACGACGCGACGACCAAGTTGGTTCTGTTGCCCATTACCCCACGCCCAAGCCTTGCCCTTGACGTCGAGAGCGAGAGCATGGTCATTGCCGCAAACGACAGCAACGATGTTCTTGAGGTTATCGATGAGCATGGGCGTCTGCTGGATACGGATTGATTCGGAGAAGCCCAAAACACCATCATTGGACTGCGAAAAATGTCAACATGAAGTGGAAAAGAGAGAGCCCCGGGAATAAAGGGACTCACCCTGAAGGTACCCCAGCCATATACTCGACCTGCGTTGGTGACGGCAAGCGAAAGACTGTCTCCAGCGGCGATTCTTGTGATGATCGTGCCTTCCGGAAAATCTACCGGCTTCGGGGTACTCTCGTCCTCGTTGAGGGGCACTTCGTCCTCATCGTCACTATCGGATGAGTCGGCATCGGCATCCTTCAACTTTTCGTCCTTGGCCTTGGTTATTCTGCCCAGAGCACCCAGGTCGTTCACTCCCCAAGTGTAAACCTTGCCGTCATGGGTCAGGGCGACTCCGTGCATGCCACCGTAAGCGACAGCAACGACTCCAACGGAATCGATCGGTAGCAGCGCATTCAATCTGGGCCTTCCCACGGTCTTTGCCTTTGGCGAAGGACCAAGACCAAGCTCACCGTACTCTCCGGTTCCGCAGGCGAACACGTTGAGACGGTCGGTCGGAGCGGTGGTGAGAATAGGCACGAGCTTGGCCGGCTTGGCCTTCGGCGGGGCTTTGGGCGCAACAGCCTTCGGTGCGGCGGCTTTAGGGGCGACGGCTTTGGGCACGACAGCTTTGGGCGCGGCCGCTTTTGGCTTGACCGGGGACTTGGATTTCGGCGAAGGGCGTGCTTTCTTAGCCGGGGGTTCAACAATCTCGGGGGTTTTCTGTCTCTGCGAAGCAGTCTTCTCCTCAAGGTTAGAGGATTCACGCACAGACTGCGGAGGAGTGGTTCTTGGCGCGGCAGTAGTCTTGGGATTTGCGACTTTTCTAGGCGCAGCGGCAGCCTTCTTCGGCTTTGCGGTAGCGGTGGCAGTCTTCGGCTTTGCGGCAGCGCTGGTAGTGGCGGTAGTCTTCGTCTTCTTTTCCGTTTCCGTTCTGGTATCCGTTCTGGTAACCTTGCGCGACACTGTGACAGCCTTCGCGGTCGCCTTTTCCACGGCCTCTTCGGGGACAGTAGGAGCGACACCATTGGTCGCAGAAGTGAATTCGTCCAAAGCATCCGCCTTGCGCTTAGCAGCGCCACGTCGCGCAGCCACCATTGTGTCGAGCTATAAAAGTGTTGTCGTTTTTGGTGTGAATCGGTTGGCGACGGGGGGGCGAAGATTAGGACTTGGGAGGAGATTCTTGGGGCGCGAGGAGTAAGCGAGGAGGGAGAGGAAGCATCGGGGGAGGAGGGAGATTGGAAATTACCAGAATAGAAGGGAAGCAAGTTGGAGGTACCAACAATTGCCAGAAAGTGAAGTGTGAAGTTTGATCGTTCCGAAGGAAGAAGTTTCGAGACAATGTTCTGGGGAGAGAGAGAATGCAGAGAAGAGCGAGGTAGAGTGGTACGAGTTTGGGGGTGGGGAGGGTAGAATAAGAAGGACGGGTTGCGGTAGTGTTATGTATGTGAAGGGTTTTTGCTGGGGGGGACGGAGGGTTTGTGATGTGTGGGAGCCGGTGTGGTTGGGGACAGTGCGTGCTGGCGGACGCCAGCGGTGGTTGGGCCGACGGACGCTACTGGCGGCCGGTAGCACGAATGACGGCGAAGAAGGAGCTGAGAAGGGATGGCGGTTTATGGGAGTGAGCAAGAGAGAGAGAGAGAGAGAGAAGTGCACGTGGGTAAATAGGGAGTGGGAGAGAGAGGTGTTCTTTTCAGCGGAATCACGAGCAGAGGATTAGGGGTAAGGAGGTCAAGAGATGACAGAAAAGGGGATAAAATGGGTGATGGATGATGGAGCTCCCACCACGGATTGTTCACTTTTCGGCGGTGGTTGTTTACTTTCGCGTGGCACTGGGCAACCTTCACGATATCTTATTCGGCTCATCGCGATCGGCTCTTCCCGCCGAATCATTGTCCCTATATACACGAACGATTCTCGGAAAAGTTTGCAACCGTCACGCGCACTCAGTGCCCCGTCTCCGCACAATCGACGACTCGACGACGCGGGTCGAGGGCGGATCCATCCGGCAGGATATGGAAATGTGGCCGTCGCCGTGATCTGGACGGGTCGCGCGCGATTAATGAATAAATAAACAAAAAAAGATATGAATATGTGGGTATTGCATATAACGTCACGAGTGCTATGTACATACATCGGCGCAATACGGGCAGGAGATCCTCGTGTACATACGTGATAGATATATCGCAAGTACCCTCGCCCTCTCAGGGCCAAGATGAACCTCATTGTCGTGTTGTGCGGGGAAAAAAAACAACACCGGTGGCCGCGGTCTTTCCGCCGACTGCCGACAGCGCAAGTAGTACATAGCCCCGTGCCCTCAATAGTCGTGCGTCCACTCGGCGGGGAAAAAAATAGCAGAACCCAAATTTCTCCAAACAATCATTTCTTCTCGCCTCAACCTGATCGTCTTTCACTCACCGGATGCACGTACAAGCAAGAAACACGGGGCAGCATTTGTGCCGTCGGCTTGAACGGAACGGATCCAACACGGCCTCCCAGACTTTGCCACGAGCGCGGAGGCCCGTGGGAAATCCATCAGTCTCGTGCTATCAAAGCCTGGGGCTGCCTTTCAGGTTCTTCTATCGCTTGGAGACCCTATGCGTCGCATCGTTCTGTCTCCCAAAGAGATGTGCCGTCTCCGTCGACCACAAGCTGGAAGATGCGAAAGGCAATTATTACTCTCGGGCCAGTTTGTGAGCGAATCTGCGTGGTTGATCCTATTCGAGAGCCTCATACACCAGGGAGGCCCTAGAGATGTCAGCGCACGGTGTACTGATTCCTTGTCGGATGCTAGCCCTCTTTATGCTTCTGAACGGACTGTCCCGTAACTACTAGTTATATCCTTGCGTGAGAACTCATGACGCCTGGGCTAGGGTTCCCCACTATTCTCCAGCGTCTCCGATGGCCACCGCTGAGGATTCAATTATGCAAATCTGAAAATGGCCACTGGCCGTGCCCACACAACCAATCGGAGCGTGGGTGTGAGTGGGGTAATGTGCGGGGAAATGCTGGCGAAGAGGAGAAGAAGGTTGTCCGCGCCCAAGCATCCACCCAGCCTAGCTTAGCCCGTAATCATCTTCATTATCGCCACCACCATCGTAATGTCAGAGCAAGCTTCCACCGAGCGTCTCCCCGAGTTCAAACTTGACGGACGGGTCATCGTCGTTTCCGGCGGAGCACGGGGACTGGGACTGACACAGGCGGAGGCGCTACTCGAAGCCGGGGCAACCGGTGTGCAGTCACCCTCCCGCAATCGGTGGCACTGCTGACGGGGCCGAGGAGTACAGTCCACACGATCGATATCCTCCCGGCGCCCAGCGGCGACTTCGCCCGTGTCTCCGCGCGGGCGCAAGCACTCGGGACGTCGATCACTTATCACCAGGTGGACGTCTGCGACAACACTGCTTTGAACGCTACCATATCGTCGCTGGGCCCAGTGCACGGGCTGATCGCGGCCGCCGGAATTCAGCAGGAGACGCCAGCGCTCGAATACACCCCGCAGGATGTCAACCGCATGCTCGAGGTCAACGTCACCGGCGTGTTCATGACCGCCCAAGCCGTAGCGAAGGCCATGATCCAGCATGGGACTGCGAAGGGCGGGAGCATGTGTCTGATCGCGAGCATGAGCGGAACAATCGCAAACAAGGTAGGCAGGGGGGAAGGTTGTTCTCCGGGGTAACTTTGATACTCACGGGTGCGATGTTGCAGGGCTTAATATGTCCCGCCTACAACGCCTCCAAGGCGGCCGTGAAGCAGCTGGCGAAGAATCTGGCTAGCGAATGGGGCCAGTATGGCATCCGCGTCAACTCGCTGAGCCCCGGGTATATCGTCACGGCCATGGTTGAGGATCTGTTCGTCAAATTCCCAGAGCGCAAGACGGATTGGGCTACGCAGAATATGCTCGGCAGGCTGAGTTCGCCGAGGGAGTTCAGGTAAGATTTCCGCGCCGTACTCAGATTGAATTGGATGGATGGCTAACCGTGGGATGAAGGGGTGCGGCCGTGTTTTTGATGTCTGCCGCGAGTTCGTTTATGACAGGGTCGGACCTGATCATTGATGGTGGTCACTCTGCGTGGTAGAGAGGAGATGGATACATAATATAGGGTCTGCTTGCACTTTGTCATTGACGAAGGGGCAGAGATTCACCTCCACCATCTAGCAACACTATCTCCGCAACACCATTCCTCAAGGTTGATCGGAATCTAGACGGCCGTTATTCGGCGGGGCGATACGAGTGACCGCATGTGACATGATGGTGGTGCGGCAGTTAATCAAATCAAGAACCCATGGCGAAGTCCTCTCGACTCGCCCTGCTCCCGGTAATCCGAATAAACCCGATACCAAAGCTGGTTGAGAAGGACGGTTGGGGACTCTGTAGAATACCTTGTTCCTCACGCACACGCATGACAGCACGAACGCGCAGCACAGGCCCCGGCGAATCGATAATCGGTTTCATGAGTATTCGTCGCCCTTGAAGCTCCTTTTTCTGCTTAACACCTACTCGTTGTCCCCCCCCCCCCCTTTAATGAATCGAAGGGTTGGGCAGAATTACTGTTGCCGCCTTGGAGACATGTTGAAAGCCCAGATGATCCTTGTCAAAAAAGCATATGTATGTAGTTACATAGAGCGTCCGGGTAAACCGTTTTATGTAACATCCCGTCTCAAGCTTCCGAGTGTGCAACAGCTCAACGCTACCCTGCGCCCACGGCGCCAAGATCGTGATCACCACCCCAGAACAGCGAGTTATGCGTGCCTGAATATTCTGATGAAATCCGCATCTTCGAGCCCTACACCGCCGTCACCCGCCAGTGACATCAAGAGATGGGTCAGAACTACTCCACCACCACAGCCGCTGACGGCAACACTCGCGCAGGGATCGATATTCCAGAACTAGTCGACCTCTCCTACGAGAAATCTCTGGGGTCGGCGCGATTCCTGAAAACGATCAGGGCTCGGCATGCCGATGGTCTCGTCGTTGTCAAGGTTTTCGCGAAACCGCTCGCGAGTTTTCACCTCGATCTCCACCGGCAGCAGATTGAACGTGTGTACTTGCTAGCTTTCTCGTCGGCTTTGAATCTACTATCTACGACTGGACGCTGATAGCTCGTAGGCGAACAGGAAGCGCTACAGAATATTCCCAACGCCTTCACTTATGACAGGGTCGTCGAGACGGAACGGGCAGCGTATCTGGTCCGCCAGTATCTCTACAGCAGCTTGTACGATCGTATCAGCACCCGGCCGTTTCTAGAAGAGATCGAGAAGCGATGGATAGCCTTCCAGCTGTTATGCGGTCTCCGGGATTGCCATGCGCAGGGTGTGCATCATGGCGATATCAAAGCCGAAAACGTTCTCGTCACGTCTTGGAACTGGATCTACCTTACGGATTTTGCGCCCTTTAAGCCGACATACCTTCCGGCAGATAATCCTGCGGATTTCTCCTACTTCTTCGATACTTCGAGCAGACGGATATGCTATATAGCCCCGGAACGGTTCCTCGACCCCAACCAAGAACGAGAGGACACTAGTATCACGGACGGGATGGACATTTTCAGTCTCGGGTGTGTTATTGCGGAGCTTTTCTTGGAGGGAACACCTCTCTTCACCCTTTCACAACTCTTCAAGTACCGCTCAGGGGACTACGATCCCGCGCCACAATTGGCCAAGATCGACGACCCGGGGATTCGACAGCTTATACAGCACATGATTAACCTTGATTCGTCCAAAAGGTATCCAGCGGAGAGGTATCTGAATGAGTGGAGGCGAAAGGCATTTCCTGAGTACTTTTACAGCTTTTTGCATCATTACATTGGCTTTGTCACAGACCCCACATCTGGTCGCACACACCTTCCCGAGGAAGGCCATGATCTGTATGACCGTGCGGACTACAGAATAGACAGAATATATCACGATTTCGATAAGATTTCCTTTTTCCTCGGATTCGAGCCCAACGAGGAGCCACCCCATAAGATATCCGCAGGCGATGATATAATTCCCATTCATCTTGATATCCCAAATTACCAGCGACACTCTTCAGCTGTGCGGAGGAGACATGTGAGTTCGGACGACGGGACTTTAATATTCCTGAGTCTTCTCGCTTCTTCGTTAAGAAACACGACCCGAACGGGCTCTCGAGTGAGAGGATGTGATGTGATGTTGGCCTTCGCGGAACGGATCACGGACGAGGCGAAGATGGACCGATGCTTGCCGTATCTAGTCTCTCTTCTGGGCGACGAAAGTGTAATCGTGCAGGTGGCTGTGATTCGGACCATCACACAACTGGTTTGTGCAAACCCTGTCGTAAAATGAAGAATTGCAACCTAACAGTGAATACAGATGGAAATCGTCGAAGTTGCATCTCCTACCAATGCAGATCTCTTTCCCGAATATATCCTTCCCAAACTTGAATACTTTGCTGGAAGTGAGAGCACGTTAGTACGGGCTACGTATGCGTCGTGTCTTGCTTCGTTGGCCGATAGCGCCGCTCGGTTTCTCGACATGACCCAAGCGCTCCGGGCGGACGGTGTTTTACCCACAACAGACCCTGAAGCCGAAGCATCCAGCGATACTACATCGGCCCAAGCGCTTTTCGACATCGCACGGAGTACACTCGTGCGGTATTTCCAAGACCACGCAAAGCTGCTTTTGACCGATAGCGATTCCGCGGTGCGCCGCGCGTTCCTGAGGTCGGTGTCCAGGCTTTGTGTTTTCTTCGGAAGGGACAAAGCGAACGATATCATCCTGAGCCATCTTAATACCTATCTGAACGACAAGGATTGGATCCTGCGATGTGCGTTCTTCGAAACCATCACGGGAATCGCCACCTATCTGGGAAGCGTGGCTTTGGAGGAATACATCATGCCGTTGATGGTTCAGAGCTTGACCGACCCGGAGGAATTCGTTGTTGAGAAAGTACTGCGTTCGCTCGCCAGTATGGCGGAGCTGGGGTTGTTCCAGCGAAGTAAGATATGGGAGATGGTCGAGGTCGTGGGAAGATTCACGATGCATCCCAATATATGGATTCGGCAGGGCGCCGTCGGGTTTATCGCCGCCAGCACCAAGTGGCTGGCGCCAGCAGATATTCACTGCATCATATTCCCCCTTCTGACGCCGTTTTTGAGGACTAAGATGGTTGATGTCTCCGCCCTGAATCTAATGGAGAATCTCAAGAAGCCGGTATGTATTCCTCTCCTGCTTGCATCGCCCCCACCCGCCAGGGTGCTGATCCAATCTGCATCTTTCAGCTTTCACGAGGAGTATTTGAAATGGCAGTGAACTGGGCTGTACAAGCCCGAGATGGTCTTTTCTGGGCCAGCGCTCAGGGGCAACGCACGTTCGTGTTTGGGTCCGTGAGCGATTCGGTTCCGAAAATATCTACTAGAGATGCGCAGTCTCGAATCCCCAAGAACCAAGAGGATGAGGTCTGGCTGGGAAAACTCAGGAATATGGGAATGCCGCCGGACGACGAGTGGAAGATCGTGGTTCTGAGAGAATACATCTGGCGGATGGCTCAATCCAAACCGCGACTACTCTCCGATAGCGCAACATCATCGATAGGTGCAACAATATCACTACAGAACCTCAACATTACACCATATACCATCTTCTTTGACGAGGATGAGAGACTCTTCAAACTCCTGGCGCCGCGATCGGAGGATCCTTCGAGACCCCTCACAGTCGCTGATGCTCTTATGGATGCGTCGAAAACGATTGACAACCCTCTTAGGAAGTCGGCATCAAAGCTACATTTGAAGCGGATGGCGGAGGATATCCGCCGGCAACAACGGAACGTTGATGGTAGCGGAAGTCTGTCTGGTTCCGGGTCGACCACTCCCACTACCAATGTAGTCGATGTCAGCACTAAGGCTAAACCTTTGCAGACCCTCGCGGTCAGAATAAGTGCTACCGACAGCACACCGGTGACGCCCAGCTCTATGGAGGATAACCTGGTTTTGCGCCATAAGGGGAGCAAAAACAGTTTACTAAACAGAGGAATGGGTCCATCGAAGGCCCCGGCCGAAACGAGTACTGTGTCGGCTACCGCGACTGGAAAGGTAGGAGCACCGCTCCCGAAAGGTACCAACGGAGAGACTGCGATCACTACGTCTATGGAACCACAGTTCCCGTTTCGAGCTGCCCATTCGTACGATGGGAATGACCCGCATATTCTTCATCTCTTAGACACTATGTACCTGCAGAACTATCCAAGCGACATCGTCGAGTTCGGGCCAACAATTATTCCGGCCCAGAAACAACAACAGCCCATCAAAAAGAGCAACGGCCGTCTCGCTAGTGGCATGTGGAAACCAGAAGGCACTTTTGTCGCCTCGTTCGGAGAGCACACCGAGCCAATCAACCGAGTCGTGGTGGCACCCGACCATAACTTTTTCGTAACAGCATCAGATGATGGCACGGTTAAGATTTGGGACACGACGAGGTTGGAGAAGAACGTTGGATTCCGGGCGCGCCAATCATACAAACACGGCAATAACGTCAAAGTGAAGGCGCTCTGCTTTGTGGAGAACACTAGATGCTTTGTGTCTGGTGCCTCCGATGGCAGCGTCCATGTTGTTAAAGTCGAATTCTCCACCACGGCAGCCAAGTATGGCAAACTTCAGGTTATGAGAGAATTCCAGTTGCCTGGCTCACAGGAATACGCGGTCTGGATGGAACATTTCAAGGTAGACAGTGGCTCCATCCTTCTCATCGCCACAAATGCATCGAACATCTATGCGCTGGACTTGCGGACCATGCAGATCCTTTACACACTCAAGAATCCCGTCTACCACGGCACACCTACCTGCTTCTGCATAGACAAGAAGCGTATTTGGCTCGTTGTCGGCACCTCCCACGGGATTCTGGATCTATGGGACATCCGCTACCAGCTCCGCCTCAAAGCATGGGGCCTTCCCGGATCCACTCCCATCCACCGCCTCCAATCTCACCCTCTCAAAGGTCACAACCGTTGGGTCATCGTAGCCGGGGGTACAGGCCCCGGCGAACTTTCGGTCTGGGACTGTGAGAAAGCTGTCTGCAAAGAAGTCTACCGCGCGAGCTCCTCTAGCAGCAAGGACTGGTCTAAACCCTACGACGCCTGGAACGTCGATGAAGAATCACCAGAGACCATTCTCCAACGCTTCGCCACATCCCTCACTCATCTCGATACACCCACCTCTTCCACCCCACCAGACCGTGGCGTTCGAGCGTTCGTCGTGGAACCGGACTTCGGAGCCAACAGCGAGTCCCGCTCCGGTACGCCCGGGTTCATCATCGCCACCGGTGGCAACGATAGAAAAATTCGTTACTGGAACACGGCGCGCATCGAGAGTTCGACCATCATCTCGGGGCTCGAGGTCGACGAGGTGAAGCCGTCGTACGTCACCACACACCCATCTCAAGGACTCACCATCTTCTCTGAGAAGGCCTCGTACGGCGACACGGAATCCATCTCTTCCACCGGCTCCGGCGGGATTAAGGGTTTCCTGGGTGTCGGCGGGAGTTCTACCGCTGCCACCGTCGGCGGTAACGGTACCGTGCGGAAGAAGAGCTCTTCTTCGGGCAATAGTGGGAGATCGCCTAGGAGCACGGTAATCAGCCAGCAACAGCAGCAGTTGCTAAAGTCCCATCTGGATACGGCCACAGATGTGGCGTTCCTGGAAGTGCCGTACGGAATGGTCGTGAGCGTGGATAAGGGAGGGATGGTCTTTGTGTATCAGTGATTGTGATTTCTAGCGGGGAGGGGTGGCGTTTGGTTCTTATGCAGTGAGCTGGGGGGACAATTATTGAGTTCTGCGCGATCACGGATGGGATGAAATAGTAGTGCTTCTATGACTTGACCGTCCTATCAATTATACTCCCCCTTTTTTTAAGCCTTCTCTAGCAGTCCCTAACACGCCCCACCAGAGCGTATCAATCTATCATACTCATCTCACAGTAGCATTCCATCCCATCACAACAGTACAGCTCATCACACAAAAGACACATACCAGCAAGCGATGCACGGGGGCCAAATTTTTTTTCCAAAAAAGAAAAGAAAGTGGGTAACAAGATGCCAAACAAGACAGAGAACATCCACACACCATATTAACGGGAGAGAAAAAAGAAAAAGAAAAACACCTACAGGAAAAAAATAGATAAAAAAAACAGGACACAACGAATGGGGTTCGCTCGAAATTACTTAGCTCATTGTCCACAGATTGACGTTATTCATCATCCCAAAAGGTCGACATCCAGTCCCATCGCGTGCATGAAAAGATTCACGTTCTCACGTTTCTGCACACCGATCTCCGGCGGGAGGATCTTGCTCGCTTGGACGTTTTCCATTACACGGTCCCTATCGAATCGTGTCAGTCGATTGGCTACTCTCCCTGGGAGGCAAACACAAATGACACATACTTGACAGCCGACACCAGCGTCTGCTGCTGCAACATGTTTGCGCCGACCGCCATACTGGCAAGGAACTGCCAAACGTACTGGTCGTCCGAAAAGTTTCCATTCGGCGGAAAGCAGTTGTTCCAGTGACCATTGAGAGTGTTGAACAGCCGGTCGTAAACACCTTGCCACTCGTACAGCGCGTGGTCGTCCAGGTGACCGCTCTGCTTCAGGATCTCGGCACGGGAGAGGAACATGGTCAGGAATTGCAAGCCGATCTTGGTCATGCCCACTGGCTGCAGATCCACGCGGTCGAGCATGAGCTTGAGGAGACCGCAAACGATCTCGTAAGTCACTTCGTACATGTATCCGAGCAGTGGGGGAAGGACGTGGTTAGCGAAGACTTCTATCTCCTCGCGGTGTGCCGAGGGAAGCTGGGTCTCCTCGGGGCGGTAGATGCCGTTTTTGACGACGTCCAGGATGTCGAGATGGACGGCAATCATGGTGAGCACTGTTAGGCGCTGCTCCTGATCCAGATGACGGAAGATTCGTGGCATGGCGCGTTTCATCTTGGAGAAGGACAGAATGGCGATGAAGGGGTGCGTGTAATGCGAGCTGTTATTGAAGTCAGGGGTGTGCATGAATGAAAGCTGACAGAAAACCTTACGATAGATCGATCGGCTGGTGGATCTTGGTTTCCGAGTAGAGCTTGTTAGCCAATTGGTCACGCTTGTTTGACCACTCCAGATGCATCTCAGTCGGAGGTTGACCAGGCGGCAAGGCTGGTAGCTTGGACTGGTCTCGCTCGTGGATTTCCAGTTCCAACAGAGCATCGTAGACGTTCTCGATGGCTCGTAGTAGAGATTTTCTGTCAGCCAAAGATGGTTTCGCCTGGGGTACGATTAGCAAGAATAACACTTCATTCGGGTGTAACAAATAAGGTAGTACCTTTTTACCCAGGTCGACGCCACTCTCGGTCTTCTTGATGTTCAGCATTGGCCTCGGCGTCTTCACGTTGCTGAACGAAATCTTTCCTAGACTACCCTCCAGAACCAACTGACTGGCCTTTGGTCTCGCCTTGGCAGCAGCCACCGCACGTGCGACCTGCTGTTCCATACGCTGCAAGTGATTGTCCTGCCGTCTGTTTCCCCGGCCGCCGTGGCGAAAGAGGTAGGTTTGGGCAAATTGACTCAACGGCTGTTGCGGGTTTGACCGAGCCCGAATGGCGGAGTGGACTATATAATAGAAGTCTTCATTTACGTTGTCTTCTGCATTATTGATCGAGACGAGTTGTTGAAGCTGTATTCTCTGAATGAAGTTCTTGTCTTGAGGCGTCATCAAGCCGTTATACCGAGCCTGTAGGGATGAGTTAATAATTCAGACCGCAGGGATTGCGGATTCATCACATACGAGTAGCGCGATCTTGTGGTTTCTTTTCAACCGCTTGCTTTCCTCCTCCAGGTATCTCAGGCGATCAGCTTCCGACATTGTGTGTAGCTGCTGCGCAGACATGTGCGTAACCATTCCGAACTGATTACGTCCTTGGGAAAGACCAACAGGCTCCTGATCGCGCGGCGGCACTCTTTGCGGTTGCATCGGCGGCATCGGCGGCATCGGCGGTATCGGCGGCATCTGCACCGGTGACTGCCTGCCAATGGCACGATCCGTGTGCATTTGGTGGAGTTGCGCGGGCTGCTGCGTCTGATGCATTATCTGTTGCATGTGCGGAGGTAGTTGGTGTTGAGGGAATCCCCGTAGGTCCACAGGCGGTGGTACATACTGGGGGGCCTGGTGGCTGGGAGACGGTGTATGCTGGGGCAGCTGGTGCTGGAACTGGTGAATTGGCTGATTCGGAGGGACTTGTGACTGGCGGTGATGCTGTTGCTGTTGCTGTTTCTGGGGCGGCGGTTGGACCAATGGTGACTTTTGGCTCTTCGCCAGTATCTGAGCTTCCACTTCCTCCAGACTCATGAACTTTTTGCTCGTACCGGGGATCGCAGGCGCTGGAGCAGGCTGTGGCGCCGGCTCATTCTGGTGCTGCTGATACTGATGTTCCTGCTGCATTGGTACGGGAGAGGTTCCCCACAGAGACATATCTGGCACCAATGCCGGAAGCTGTCCAGCTTCAGTCAATGCCGACGGCTTGGGGGCAGCCGCTCGCTTTGTGGGTTGCTTCCTAGTGTTCGACCGAGTGTAGACTGCATGCTCTTCCTGGATGACATCGGCTACCTTCGCAGTGGCTCCGGCAAAGTCGAAGTCCCGATCTGAGAGTGTTCACGATTCTTAGCAAAACAGAGCCAAAAGATCTCCCGGCCTGTGGACGGCCTACCGGTGCTCGTTTCGCCAAAAGTGTCGTCATTGAAGGCATCGTCAGTCTCGTCGAGAGTATCGCCGAGGCCGTCGTAGGTATCCTCGAAATCAATGCTGCACCCAAAATTAGTCAGTACCGAACGAATCTAAGCTACTGTGCTATTAGGGGAAACCCAACCCATCCCCGTCATCGTCATCGACAGCATTTCCTTGCAATCCAGCGAATGGGTCCGGTGTCTCCCCGAATCCGGGTGCTCTGAAGGGATGACCTCGCTGGCGAGGATTTTCAGTCGGCTCGAAGCCAAAAAATGACATGCCCGATCAATCGAAAAGCAACGGCGTGACTGTGGGGCAATGGGCAAAGAAATGACAAAATATGCGAGGGTCAAATATTCGAGAATTTTTTCGGTCGAGAAGCTGAACGAATATGTGGAAGTTGGATTGTCTGGCGAACAAAGGCAACGCGGGGGTTGATGCGTGGTGGGGGGTGATGGGACGCAGCCGGGTAAGATTCATAGCGACATCGCCCTGACGCTGAGCCTTATGCGGGCGCCCGCCGCGGCGTCCGCGCTGCCGGCCGCTGAAGACAACTGAGTGCCGCCATCAAGCATACATGACCCGAACAGCATATGTGGTTTAGTGCACAGGAGCTATGGCCAACTTATCTTTCGAGAAGCTCGAGCAATCCACAAACATTAGTTAACGAGCCAACTGGAATATTGACATACGACAGGCCGCACTGGCTGGCTAACAATGTATGTACCTTGAATTCCCGGTAAACATAGATAGCTTATCTCTGTTCTCCATCATGGCTTTTTTCGAACAAGTTGAGAGGAATATCCCGATCCATCCGCGTTGGCCTCTCCCTCCTTCGCGCTCCTGAGCGTGCGCTGTTTCAAGTGTTTGCCACTCCTGTCATCTTAACGATCACACTCGGCCACCCATCGGTACATAATCCACACGCCTTCCAGAAATGACCCCAGTAACGTCTCTCACGTGTGATGCTCACACATCGTCACTCGACTTGCCCATTTGGGCGCGATCGATTGTGGGGGCCGGAGCTGCTTCATTGGCTGGCGATATCAATCATGACGATGCACGCCACGCGGCTTCTTTCGGCTTCTTCCTCCAGAAGGGCGGCCGCGCTTCGGTATACGAGCCTCTCTTCTCTATTTAACGAACGGCCGTTGGATTTGGCCTATTATAGCAACTGCTGATATTTTGCCCTAGTGATACTTACAGAATCTACGAAAAAAGCAATCTGAAACTTCGTTCTTATATACATTATACATGCACCCACGCCAAAACAAATGATTCTCCTTGGTTTATACAAAGTATGTATGTGGAGCTCAGCCCAGCTTCTCGAGTACGGCTCAGCCCCCAACTAGATAGTAACTTCAGTACCTACCTCATAGTTGCTGCCTCACGGTTACTGCCTCTCGTTGAAAACCCAATATCCGAGAGTCCCTCCGCATCACGTCCTTCCTCCTACGACTATCCACTTCCGACCCTCCCGGAAGAGGGACACAAGAAATCTCTCATCACATCCTTCCACCACTCACCATCGCATTCCTCAGAACACCTCCGACCACCTCGTGCTCATGCGATAGGACAAAGCACACGCCAGATCCATCGCGAACACGTTTCCTCCACACCTTGACCGCAGCGACGACCTCGCTTCGTCGGTTGCAGCCAACAATCCCTCAACATGCCGACGCCACAGAACACCCGAACTCTGCGCTTCGCCCTACTGGCGTTCTTTGTATGTGATCGCAGCACTCGCCTTCCCGAGGCGCTCTTTTGTCGGTGCAGAGCAAGCTGACCAGAAACCGTTGTTGCCGCCGCCAGTCCCTCATCGTGCTGTACAAGATCTACTACAGCAACTACGACTCCAAGGTCCCCCTTCCGGATGTCAGTGAAATCCAGCGGTCGCAGCGGCTCGCCGCAGCCGCCGCGTCGCCGGGTACGGCCGTGAACACGCCTGCTGAATTACCGCCGGCCACCTTCCCCGGCGAGCGAGCGAATGCCACCTTCGTCACCCTCGCCCGCAACACCGATATCTGGGAGATCGCCAAATCGATCCGCATGGTCGAGGATCGCTTCAACCGCAAATTCCACTACGATTGGGTTTTTCTGAACGACCAGCCTTTCAATGATGACTTCAAAAAGGTCACTACTGCTCTGGTCAGCGGCAACGCGAAGTATGGTGAGATCCCGAAGAAGCACTGGAGCTTCCCCGATCACATCGATCAGGAGAAGGCCAAGCAGGTCCGGGAGGACATGGTATTTATCCGATAATCGTTCCGAAGCTGTACAACTGCTGACGGGATTCCCCATGCAGCATAAGAAGGGTGTCATCTACGGAGACTCGATCTCGTACCGCCACATGTGCCGCTTTGAGTCCGGCTTCTTCTTCCAGCAGGAGCTCATGCTCGACTACGAGTACTACTGGCGTGTCGAGCCGTCCATCGAGTTGTACTGCGATATCGACTACGACGTGTTCAAGTATATGAAGGAGAACAATAAGAACTACGGCTTTACCCTGTCGCTCTACGAATACATTGAGACCATCCCCACCCTTTGGAACAGTGTCAAGACCTTCATCAAGGAGCACCCCGAGCATATCGCCAAGGACAATGGAATGCAGTTTGTCAGTGATGACGGCGGAGCCAACTATAACCGCTGCCACTTCTGGTCTAACTTCGAGGTCGGGAATCTCAACTTCTGGCGTAGCCAGGCGTACACAGACTTCTTCAACAGGCTCGATCAGGATGGCGGTTTCTTCTACGAGAGATGGGGCGACGCACCTGTTCACAGTATCGCCGCTGCATTGCTCCTGCCCAAGGACGAGATCCACTTCTTCAACGATATCGGGTATGCTTGACGTCACTTCGTCGCTGTAGTCGAACCACTCACTGACCGATCGAAGCTACTACCACGTCCCCTTCACCCACTGCCCCACCTCCGAGGAGGAACGACTGAAGCTTAAATGCACCTGCGATCCCAAGAAAAACTTTGACTGGAAAGGTGGGCTACATACCATATCCCCGCCAACCCCCACGTAAATATGCTAATATTGGTGCGTTTCAGGTTATTCATGCACGTCGCGATTCTTCGAGATGAACGGCCTGGCGAAGCCGGAAGGATACGAGAAGCAAATGGGCTAAGGAAGGGCTTTCTTTTCGTTTATTCCATTTCATTGTTCTCGCTAAGGCTTTTTTCTACCTACATACTTCTTCTGAGATTTGATACGACGGGATTGTATCGGACATTACTAGGGATAGATGAGATGTCGCGGGCGAGCGGGAAAGCTTCTAAATCGTAAGGAAGGAGCAAAAAAAGTATGAGCTCTGATCACGCATGTTCTCTCTGTCAACTGGAGATGGGGGGGGGGGGGGGTGTTCTGCAGCTGCGGCCGCGAAATACTGGGTTCACGGCTGAAATCGCAGGCGCATCACTGTTTACAGGTCGGTAAACCTGACCACGGAGCCGTCACCTCCCTGCATACTCGCACACCATGGCTTATCCACCGCCCGAACAAGCAGGAGTACCGCGCTCCCAACGGGTGATTGACTTGATAGCTTCGAGTGATACGGTGTGAATTTTCTGACAGTTCCATCCCAGAAAGCCGAAACCTATCCACCATATCCATTCGACTATAGTACAACACCATATGGTGCCCCGACCACCACTCCCTATCCCTTCGTCTTCTTGGTTCCGTACTTGGACCGGGACGTGATCCTGTTTGGCACACCACCCTTCACGCGGTCAGCCTTCTAGCTCCCCATTCATGCATCCGTCCACTGCTTCGCAACAATCCGACCAACCAAAAGAAGGAACTTACCAGATCCAAAGCGCCACGGATGAGATGATATCTGACTCCGGGACAATCCTGAGCCCTTCCACCTCTCACCAGCACGACCGAATGCTGCTGAACATTGTGTCCTACGGAAAATCCTCAGTCTCTTCCCCCCGTCCTGCCGTCCCCCCCGAGTCCGCCTAGTCCACTCACCTTCGCCGGGGATGTAAGCGGTGACGACCTGGTCACTGCTGAGCTTGACACGCGCAATCTTCCGCTCTGCCGAATTGGGCTTCTTGGGCTTCATGACCGTGACACGGATGCACACGCCCTTCATGCACGGCCGCTTGCCCTTCGAGAGCGCGGGCGACACCGGCTTGCGCGCGCGCGCCTGCTTGCGGCAGCCCTTGAGCACCTGGTTGAAGGTCGCCCAGCGGCGGGATATCGTCGGTGCGATCGGCGTCGGGACGCGGGCGAACGTCAGGAGCCGTGGCATCAGCGGGAAGGCGGCAGCGACGGGTGGTCGGGCACTGGCAAAGGCGGTGCGAAGCGCGAACATCGTGTGGGCGTGGGCGTTACGGTGTTCGCTGAGCGGGAAGTTTTTTGGGATTGCGGGCAAGCCTGGATAGTAGTAGAGTAGTATGTGTTAGCGGGATCCGGGTAAACTGGGCGGATTCCCCGGAAGTCGCCGGATCGGGGGCCGCAGTTGAGTGAAACCTTGGGGAATGGTATGGAATTATGGTGACCATCACCGGCTACTGTGCTTTATAGTACCTGTTGTACAGATATACTATCCTCTAATCTACAATGCAAGTGAAGTATGGAAACACATCTTTGCTACTGGTTCGCTATGAAATAGCGAATGATGGTCACACCCAACCCAGTGAGCAGCACTCCTACGGCGACACCCTCCGCCGCAATCGCCGTAAGCTCCCGCTGCGTGAGCACCACTTCTTCTTCGCTCAAAAGCGCCTTAACATTCTCTTCAACCTGTTTCACCTGCTGCCACGCCCTCTCCCGGAGTGCCCATGCTTGGTGCTTTACTGCTGTTTCCCCTCGTGACCACGCCTGTTGCTCGGCGACGGACTTTCCTTCCCCGACCGCGGTCACCTCGGGTTCAGGTTCTTGGGTTATAATGACAGGTGTCTCCTCAGTGGCCGCGACCTCGATCAGATCTGGTGTGGTTTCCTCTACCTCTGTCGCCGTTTCTCTGGGTGTAGGTACTTCGGTGGTGTTCTTCGCGACCAGCAACGCCTCTCCACCTTCGAGGGCCGCCGGTTCCGTTGCTATGCTGGATAGCACGTACTTCTTGTTCTCTTCCTGGATCACCTCCCTGACCTTCTCCTCAAAGCCTCCGACGAGCCTCCGTCTCTTCCACGGCTCGAGCCCCAGCTGGACCACAATAAACAGCAGGACATTGAACCCCATCAATCCCCACGTGCCCCAAGTACTGGCTCTCCGAATTTTGTCGGACCAAATCTGCTCCTCGTGGTACCTGGCGAGTATGTTCCTCGCCAGTTGATCTTGCGCCTCATCTGCCGTTCTCTCCGCCTGCGACAGCTGCTCCTCCGCCGCGCGCTCCGCCTGTTCGTTGGTGTGGTCGGATCGGTACAGCTGCGTGAAGCGCTCGAGGTCCGTCGTCGACCACGCGTGCTTGCGCTGTAGGAGCTCGTTGACTTCGCGCTGGGACGCGGATCGCCGGTTGATCGCGTTCTGGTACTCCTCCTTTGCGTTCCGGACCGCAAGGCGGGAGGCTTGGACATGGCGTTCTACAAGTCATTCCCTCGTCCCATTAGCCCCGTCATGCTCCCTCGCCGTTCCCACTGGTAGTGACCCGTACCCTGCAGCTCAATCGCCTTCTTCAACGTCTCGATGTCTGAGTACCCTGTCAGGATGTTGAGCTTCTGTCCTGCGGTAAACACGGCGGTCTGTAGATCGTCCATTGCCTTCGAAAAGCGCTTTGACGCCTCGGAGCGGCGCAACTCTTGCTGCGAGGGGAGATTGCGGAGGCTGTCGGTGGAGGGCATTTTCGGTTCCGCGGTGGATTCCGGTAGGGCTGCTTTCTCTCCATCCTTTGGTTTATCCGTTTCCGACGAATAGGATCGTGACTGACGAGACCATGCGAGCTGGAGCCGACCCGTGTGGGATTGACACTGGAAACATATAGGTGTTGCCTGCTGTCGGAATTTTGTGGGGCGGCCAGTACGCGGAACGAGAGTCGACGCGGGCCGTGCGACTAGCATTCGTAGAAGCAGCCTCATCGCGGCGGCGGAGGAGGAGGGAGTTGATTGAGTTCAATGGATGGAGGGTTGCTCGAACGAGCATGGGGTTTGAGGCTGCGGCCGGTGGTGGAGAGCCAACTGCAGCCGAAGGCGGTCATCCGTAGCTATGCGAGTGATCGGGCCGGCAGCACCGCCGGTTTCAGAGCACAGGGGTGGTCGGTATCTATTAACCATCCGCCAGCGCACTGGTTCTCTCTGGAGGCCCGGCGGATGGCCCCAGCCATGCCACGTGCAAAAGCGATTGCAGCACTCTACTCGGTGCTGCCTTCCGGACCGTAAAGACCGCTGTCCTGCCACTTGTTCCAGCACATTTATCCGTCCGGACTGCAAGAGGGCGAGCACCATAAACAACCAACCACAAAAGCCCCCAGCAACCAATTGGGTGGCCGCCAAGTGCCCACCTCAACCGCGCCGAACACGGCTCTTCCCTCGGGCGTCATGGAGCTGACGGCGAGCAGAAGACCTGCACTAGGCACCGGACCGGGAAAGCATGCCGGGCCGTGTGTAGTTAGTTACAGAGTATGTGGAGTATGTGCACTACAAATGGCGGGGCACAACACCTCGCCCTCCTCCCAATTCTTCACATCCCATAGCAGCAACCATGGGCACCGTCGATCCGAACCGCGGGGCGATTGTCTTCTCCGATTTTGACGGTATGCGTACGCGATGGCTGGAGGAAGGTACAGCAGAGGGGTTGGAAAGCCGACTGACACCGCGACTAGGAACCATCACATTGACGGACAGCAACGACTACCTCGTGCGGCCCTTTCTCCTTCTCCGGTTCCGCTGACTCACCACGACACAGACCGACAACTTCGGCTGCGGCTACGAGCAGCGGCGCTCGCTCCACGCGGAGATCCTGTCGGGCCGGATGAGCTTCCGCGATGCCTTCCACACCATGCTCGGTTCGGTGTCGCCGCACAAGACGATCGCGGAGTGCCGCAACATCCTCGTATCGCACATCCGGCTGGACCCGGGCTTCAAGGTGTTCTACGACTGGTGCAAGGCGCGGGACATCCCCGTGATCATCCTGTCGTCGGGCATGGAGCCGCTGATCCGCGCGCTGCTCGAGAAGCTGCTGGGCGTCGATGACCCGATTGAGATCGTCGCCAACAGCGTCAGGGAGTGGGACGGCGGCTGGGAGATCGTCTTCCACGACGAGAGCCATTTCGGCCACGACAAGAGCAGGACCATCAAGCCGTTCAGGGAGGCCAGGGAGAAGCTGCCCGAGGGCGCCCGGAAGCCCGTCTTCTTCTACTGTGGCGACGGCATCTCTGACCTTAGCGCCGCGAGGGAGACGGATCTGCTGTTTGCAAAGGCGGGACATGGTGAGCACACATGCGCGAAAAAGCGGGGGCTGCGCAGAGACTGATGTGTGGGCAGATCTCATCGCGTATTGTAAGGAGGAGAATGTGCCGTATACGGTGTTCAACGATTTCAGTGGTATGGGTTCCATCCATCCGTCTGTCCACCGCATCGTTGACACGGAGCTGACTGCTGCAGATATCATGAGAGACGTCAAGAGCGTCGTGGAGGGAGGCAAGACAGCTGCCGACGTTGCAATGAACCGCTGAGCGTCTTTCATTTCTTCTAAAGCATATTATATACGAGTGACTATTCCATTGGACTAGAAACGGAATGAACCGCTGAGCTCTTTCATTTCTTCTAGAGCATATTATATACGAGTGACTATTCCATAGGACTAGAAACGGAAACTAGAATAGAAATATTCTCTCAATTTCTTCCATTATCACCTTCCGCGATCGTCAAGCTCTACCTCACTGTCGCCATCCACACCGTCATTGATCTCTCCCTCGGGGCTTAGTGGCGCTCTCCTCCTTGGCCTGTCCCAAAACCGCAATTTCCTCTTCGCCCACTCCGCCGAGCGCACGATAAACTCCCAGAGCTTCTCCTCCCTGTATCGATCTCCCTCGATATCATCTTCGTTCCTGGGGTGCTCGCGGTTCTCCATCTTGAACTGGAAGCGGAGCACGTCCTTTCTCGTGACGATACCGCAGAGCTTTCCGCGATGCTCGACCAGCACCACCCGAGGGCCAACCTTTTTGAAGATCTCCATAACGGTTTCCAGCGGCAGCCGTGGGTGCACCGTCAGCGGGGTCGGGTCGACGAACCGTGCGAAATCGACGGAGAAGCCGCCGCCGGTGAAAGACGACGCGGACACTGTGATGTTCGCGGTGGCGGGAGTGAGGTTCTGCTCTGGCGGAGTGAAGAAACAACGCGCGTTGGCCGGGATGGATGGTTCGCGTTTTGCACGCTCAACGCCGTATTTAAGCTCTGACCGATTGATATAACCCATTATCAGTTTCGAGGTCCGATCCTGGACAACGGGGAAGCCTTGATATTTGGTTTTTGCCAGTGTTTGTTCTGTCCGAGTCAGCTGAAACGACTTCCCGACGGAAGGAGTGCAGACATACCTAGTTCCGCTAGAGTGCTCCCTGAAGCAGGTATCACAGACAGATCGTCGTTCATAACTTGGGACACAGGCACACCGAAGGAATGGTCCTCCTTGTGATCCAAAAACGGAAACCCATTGAACCAGATCATCCTATCCGCGATGCCGCCTTTTCCGAGTCGCTCCGAGACGGCCTTGGTGACGCCCACAACGATCATGGTGGGAAGGATATAAGTCAGGGCGCCTGTAAGCTCGAACATGATGACCACCACTGACACAGTGATGTGCATTATTCCACTGAGGGCTGCAGCCGCCCCGAGAAATGCGTATGTGCCTGGTGTGATGCAAGGGATGTCCGGCTGGCAGCTGGCGAAAAAGCGGGAATTGGGCGCAGTTTCGTGGAGCGCTTGGACGAGGATTCCAACCGTTCGGCCAAAGGAGGCACCTATAGCCATGGAGGGGACGAAGATACCGGCGGGGACTTTGCAGCCGTACGATATTACGACAAAGAAGATACGGATGACGGTGGCCATGACGAGCGAAAATACCATCGACCAACGGCGGCTGGGTCTGCAGTTATATTGTTAGCTTTGATCCCAATAGCATCAACATATGAGCATACTGGCAGAGTCCGTTGTAGTCGTGGGCACCTTCGCACTCCCTAAACAGGATCTCCATACTCTCCGTCATGTCGATTCTGAGGAACATGTTGAAATAACATATTACTGCCGTGGCGCCCGCTAGGAAGGTTGCTTCGGCGATGGCGTATTTTGTGAGGTAGTGCTTCCGGAACGCCTGCGCGCGGAGATTCCATTTGATCACGAACTCACCGTACAGGCCGCCAAAGATGCCGAGTATCACGAAGAATACCACTTCAAAGAAGTGCCAATCCCGGTCATAGTGGACTTGGAACATGACGAGCTGTCCCGTACGGAATGGGTTCATGGCCTATGTGCCACGATCAGACATCGTCACACCAGGAAGCAGGCGAGACACGTACCGCCAGCACAGCTGTCGCAACCAGCGCACAGAAGTAGCTACGCCACATAGTCTTCAATGGGAAGTTCGACGACATTTCCTTCGGGAATCATCAGCGCGGCGGCCCAGTAAACGAGAGCGAAGGACAAACCTCAAGGGAGAACAGCACACCACCGATAGGCGATCCGAAGGCCACACCCACGCCTGCAGCCGCACACGCCGACATGATCTCTCGCATCTTCGAAGCGTTCCTCTTGTACTTATCGAAGCACCTGCTGATGACATTCCCTGCGCAGACGGCATAATGGACGCTGGGCCCTTCCTTCCCAACACTCAACCCGGATGCAATAGCCAGAGGCAGCCCGATCGATTTGATGAACAGCGTCCACCACCCGAGGAAGCCCTTCATCACGAAGCCGGCGATGATGCATTTGATCTCGGAAATCCCGGAACCGGCGGCGTACGGCGCGAAGGATTTGACCAGGATCGCGGAGGTGAAGGCAAAGAGTATCTATGTGGTTCCCCCTCGTTCAGTTTTCGCGCCCGGCGCAACGGAGAGAACCTGGGCGGCGGATGGACACAAGACGTACAGAAAACAGTATGTAGAGAATGTAGCTTATCGGCCAGATCTTACTCCACGGTTTCCACTCGGCACATGCTGTAGGCCAAAATTCCCCGTTAGTTTTCCATGGGAGCAGCTATCCGCCCTGCGAACCGGACAGGCGGCTACCTACTGCCTTCAGCCCCCCAGCAGCAAAAATTCTCGTTGAGATAGAATGCCGTGCTGCAGTGGCCGTGCTTTATATCCGCCAGCCACTCGGTCACGATGTTCAGAAACGAAGCGTTCAGGCCGATGGCAACACCTGCACGAGTCCTCAGCTGTGATCCTTCCATCGCCACCGCCACCACCTCCGTAGCAGTAGTGGTAGTAGGAGCAGCAACGCCCAACCTATTATCGTAATCACAATCCACGCCTGACCGGCATCATACGATTCGTACAGCTTCCTCCGCCAGCCGGTTGCGCCCCCGCCTCGACCGAAGAAACCATCTCTATCCCTCCTTGAGATTCGCCGTTGCAGCTGAGCGCGTGCAGCATCCTGGACCCAATCTGCACAGCTACTGTAAGCGGTCGAACGGCGGCCGTGGAGAAGAGAGCGCCGAACCTATGGTGGTGAAATCCTGCTCCGGTCAGCCACCCCCCCCCCCCCCCCCCCCCCCTTCTCTTCCTGTCGGCAAAGGGGGGACACACCTCGTATCTGCGAATCTCCTCAATCTCCTCGACATGTTCCTGCGCGCCAGCTGCGTCTTCGCGGGCGGTCTCGGCGGAGTGTGTCGAGATCGCGAACGAGAGGCGTGACGAGATGGAAGGGCGGCGCAGGTGGGTGCGCTGGTGAGGTGTGGTCATGACATTCGAGGTCTGCGGGTTTGGCGCGGCGTGATGTTGTGTGCTGAGGGGGGGGGGGGGATCGCTAGATATGAGTTTTGTTATAGCCTTAGATGGATGGTAACTATGTGGGTGGCCGTGGACGGCGCTGCACGGGGGTCCGAGCTTATTTTAGCCACCAACCCCGTCTCCCGCACCACTTTGTTGTTACGCGTCGAGACTCGAAGGTATCTACACACACCACAGTAGCCATCTACGCCTCTACCGGGTCCCGATAGCTATCCCGTCCGTCGACTACTACGATCTCTTGCGATGCCCCCAAAAACCGACATATCCGCGGACTATCTAGACCCCGCCAGCGCCACGGGCCACTCGCTGCTGCCTCGTACCGCCCTCTCCCCCTCGGATCCCTCGACCTCACTCTCGGACTGACTGTTTGGCGCACGCAGGAGCTCGAGTGATGAGAATCATCAAAACCGACGAAGATGTGTACCAATGTAACAAGCAAGCCACACACCTCGTCTCCGTAGCGACCGTACGGCCACACCACCCGCTCCTACCCAGCCTCGCACCCGGCTAATTCACTGGGCGTGTCTACAGGAGATGTTTATACAATACCTTGCTGAGCAAGGCGTCAAGTCCCTCGCTGCGGAGCGCAAGCAGCGCAAGACAGTGCAGTACAAAGATCTCGGTGCGTAGGTGCGTCTCACACTGTCTACTGTGGCTTACGGGTCGCGTGTGGTTGCAGCGAATGCGGTGGCTCGGATAGACAATCTGGAGTTTCTGTCGGACGTCATCCCGCAGACGGTCGCCGTGAAGCAGACGAGGGAGACGAAGCTGGCGAAGTCGAAAAAGAAGACGGCTACGGCCGAAACAGGCCAGGGGACATTGAGCGCGTTGGTGAGGCCGAAGCAGGCAGAAGCGGACCGGGTGGAGGCTACACCGGAGCCGGAGTCGGACGAGGCGGCGTCTTCACGAAAAGAGAAGGGGAAGGGGGATGCTGGAGTGGAGTTGTCGGACGACGAGGACGTGGCTATGGGATGACGGCACCGTAGTTTTGCGCACAGATACATAGACCGCCATCCCCGTACATAACCCACCAGATGCACCGTAGATATCTCTCCGAACCGAGCAATCGTACATGGGAAACGGAACCGCCAGTGCACACCGGCCCGCCTCTATTTCTTTCTGTTCTTGGTCTTGGCGACCTCATCCACGCTCAAAAGGCCCGGAATCGAGTTCTGCAGAAACGCCATGAACGGCTTCTCGACGAAGTATCCTTGCTGGTTGTACCAGGTCGAGAACGGGTTCTTGCTCTTGGTGATGGTGGTCTTGCCGTTCTCAGTCGCGGTGATCTTGAGCTCGTAGACAGGTGTGTACTTCTCCGCATAGCTCTCGAGGGTGATCTACAATCCCCCAACACGCACACACATACAATCAGCCATTGTGCCCCCCTCCCAAAAACCCACTCGCCCACACACACACACACACACACACACACACACACACACACACACGTAGGGACGCACCTTGACGCCGTTCCTCTCGCCGACAAACACTTTGCCGCCCTCAACTCCCCATACCCACCACGTCAGGATGGCGTTGAGAACGAAGTACGTGATGACGGCGTACAGAGTAAACTCTTTGGTCTTCTCGAAGTTGGAGACGGTGTAGTCGTAGTAGAAGGTCACGCCGGCGATCGTGCATGCAGCGAAGCCGAGCGCTAGGCGTATATCCGTGTAGATGTTTGATTGCTTGAAGCCGAGGGATTTCATGTACTGCACGAAGAGTATTAGCTAAGCCACTTCGTACTTTCTTTCCTCTCCGGCACGGGCACGGCGGTCGGGAGGCTGCGAACGAGTAGTTCACAAAACGTACGGGTGGAATGGCATCATCGGTGGTGTTCTTGAGCTCTGTTAGGGGTTAGCGGAGGCTCGTTGGGTGCAAAGAGGAAGAAGCGCGCACAAAAACGTACCAGAGATCGCGTACAGATTCACCTTTGGTTTGTCAGCCATGACTGCAGCGTGAATGATTGACTGGCGAGATAGGTTATCTGTCTATTGTTCGTTCGTTGCTGGGTCGTTTATGTCTCTAGTTCCCAGCGCTGCGCTGTAGTTGTAGTTGCGCGCTCGTTCTGGCCACGGTTGTGGTAGTCGCTGTTTTAGGTCGCCAATCAGCGATCGGTTATCGGCATTAGTCAACAAAAAAGAAAGCGTTCCCCAATTCTCTCCGGAACAGCCGCATCCCACCACTGCCATCTCCCCTCAAAACGTTCACGATCCACTCCCGCACAATGATGAGCTCCGCCGTCCGGATTACCGCCTCGCGCGTCATCCGCACCCTGCGCCCCGCTGCCCCCGCTTCGACAGCCATCCAGGCCCGCAACCTGTCCTCGGACGCCGCGGAGACATACAAGAGCCCATTCGCGGGTGCGACCGCTCACCGCACCACCAAGATCCCGGACTTCTCCAACTACAAGTCCTCCACCAGCACCCGCGGCAACCAGGTGTTTAGCTACTTCATGGTCGGAACAATGGGCGCTCTGACGGCGGCCGGAGCGAAGGCTACTGTTCAGGGTAGGTCGATTCGCCTGTCACTGGGTGGTAGTGGCAGCGGAGGTGGGGGTGGAGGTGGTGGTGGTTACATTCTGGGATTGTACCCAACTCTACAGCCCCGCATTCTCCAAGAGAGAGGGTTGGATGTTGTTCGATTGCACATTGGAGGGAGGAAGGATGGATGGGTGGATGGCTGACCCCCCTCCGCTGCAGACTTCCTCGTCAACATGTCCGCCTCGGCCGATGTTCTGGCCATGGCCAAGGTAGAAGTCGACCTCAGCGCGATCCCCGAGGGCAAGAACGTCCGTCCCCCGCCCACGCACCACAGCTACTTCATCAGCTCACATTTCTTTCTCCCAGCTGATCATCAAATGGCGTGGCAAGCCGGTCTTCATCCGCCACCGCACGCCCGACGAGATCGAGGAGGCGAACAAAGTCAAGATCGAGTCGCTGCGCGACCCGCAGGCCGACTCGGACCGTGTCAAGAACCCCGAGTGGCTGGTCATGCTCGGCATCTGCACCCATCTGGGCTGCGTGCCCATCGGTGAAGCCGGCGATTTCGGCGGCTGGTTCTGTCCTTGTCACGGCTCGCACTACGACATCTCCGGGCGCATCCGACGGGGCCCCGCGCCGCTGAATCTCGAGATCCCCCAGTACGAGTATGTCACCCCCCCCCCCCCAACACACACACACACACACGCACACACTCTCCCCCTCCGCATGCATATGTGCTAAACGCGAATATAGTTTCCCCGAGGACGGAAAGCTCATCATCGGTTAAACGTCAAGTTGGATCGGCAACTTGTTACCTTTCGGTTCGATTCTAGACAGGATTGTATGGCCGGAGGGTGAAAGCATTAAGAAAAACCATTTGTACCAAAGGGGCGGGGGAAAGGGGGGAGTGATTTTTTTAGAAGTGTCGGTGTGTCGTATGGAGGTCTTTCAATCAAGCACTGTATTTTTTTTCGCTGCTAGGTGGAGAAATGCTGTCATTACGATTGGCTAACTTGTCTCGTCCTCCTCTCTCGCTCCATGCTCGTCACATACGATGCCGATGGGGAGGGGAGAACGGCATTCGGCCAATGTAGATACGCAACGGTATAACTCGATTAGAACGAAAAAGGGCAACGGAGAACTCTTTACCCGCGCAAAGGCAACATACCTCCCGGCCTCCCGACCAACCCACCCGTATAACCACGTATAAAAAGAAGTCAAAAGAAAAAAAAAGAAAGCACACGAGGGTACCACAAACAGCAACGCGGAAGCTACAAAGGCATAAAGAAATATATACAAGCATCGATCGAACGGACGCATCAGAGCTCAGCAATGTGGGATGTAGTGGCAGACAAACGGTACACGGAGGGGACGGACGAGTTATTAGGGATTCAAAAATAGCCTTGACAAATGTGTCTTTTGACTGTACGCAGCACACGCCAATTCTCATTCTCCTCCTCCCCATCTATAATGACGCTTTTGGTGGTGGTAGTAGGATGTGTATTTTGCTCCGACATTCTTTGTGCTATCGCTAATCCATGCTCTAAAGGAAGTAATCCGGCGTACCTGCGAAAGCACTGTCAATATAGGCGCGGCCAAAGGAAGAGGGGCGGGAAGGCATACGCCTTGAAACCATCGGCTCGCCTGCTCTGGGGCAGGGGTCAAACTGCAGGCTGTGCACCGGGTCAGCAAAGCGTCACTCCCTTATTTTTGCTGGAGCTCGACATACAAGGTGTACTTGAGATGCTCGTCAATCTCCATGATCGCCGCTTGATTACCACACCGATAACAATAGTTGGGTGCTACGAGGCGTTGTCAGCACCTGCCCAGGATGTGGTTGAATGGATTGTTCCGGCTACAAGAGTGTATACCTGAGAAAATAGTGACGACATTGCGGTCTTGCGACCAGTTATACCCCTCCATCACCAATTGATGGGCGCGTGCGACAAGTGTGAGTCCGTTGTTTTGGTTGAACGCCTCGGATATGTCCTGTCCGAACGTGTAGCCTGCTCCTCGAGGCGATATTCCCCATCCGCAGCGGTCGTCAGGGTCTGACCATAGCAGATCGCACATCGGCCCTTCGTGGGGCACCTCTTGGATACGATCGAGCGCCCTGATATTGTCGAGCGTGTCGATGCTGGGCGACAAGCCGCCGTGAAGACAGAAGATCTGGTTGTCGATCAGGGCGGTGAGGGGTAGGTAATCGAAGAGATCGGTGAACAGTCTGCATGGTCTTCCGTCAGCAGCCATACACATACACATTCCTGGAACTTTCGAGCATAAGCGCACATACTTCCAGACGCTGGCGTTGCCGTACTTGCGCAAGCACTCGTCGTAGAAACCATACACCTGCGTGATCTGCCTGGACTCGTGGTTTCCTCGCAATATGGTGATTCGCTGGGGGTAACGGATCTTCAGAGCCACCAACAGTGTAACCGTCTCCACCGAGTAGTACCCACGATCGACATAGTCACCTAGGCAGCCATAATCTTAGAGGGGCACGAACAAAAAGGGTTGGATCGACGACGGTATCGTACCCATAAAGAGATAGTTGGTGTCCGGATTGGGACCTCCGATCCGGAAGAGTTCCATGAGATCGTGGAACTGTCCATGGATATCTCCACACACTGTCACCGGGCACCTCTTGGGCGCATCAGTTTTTGGGGGAACTTCGAGAAGGAAATATCATAGTGAGCCAACATACCACGGGCTGAACGTTGGACTCGTCTTGAAGGATCTCCCTAGCCTACCGCCGCCGCCGGGAAGAAGTCAGCAAGGTTTCGTTCAATAGAGGACTGTTTTTTTCTTCTTTTTCTTTTCTTTTTCTCTCTCTCTCTATCTCTCACAGACTCGTCGTCTGTCTGCCACCATCAACTTCATCCATCCATCCATCCATCCATCTCATTCCATCCTATTCCATTCCATCCCGCGCCGTTCCGGAGCAAGCTTCCCGCTCGGAAGCAGAGATCCGTTGCATCGGATAGCTTCAGTCCAACCCGCGCGGGCGGGGGTGGGAGGAAGGGGGGGAAGGGGGGGAAGGAGGGACTTCGTGATCGGGTTGTAGATGTGATGGGGCGCAATAGTGTGAATAGTACCTTGTCGCAGAGCCGCTGCACGTCCAACTCGTTGAGCTGCTTGCATTGCATCAACGTCGCAATCCACCCATCCAGCTCGTTTATCGACGAAGAGTCCTGAATAGCTATGCTTGAAGGTGGAGGGGGGGCTCCCCCGACGTCTTCCATCTTGATATCCATATCGATTTTTGTGGTTGTTGTTGGGGGATGCTGCTGGGAGTGGTAGGTGGCAGGCGGATAAGTCGGGTTGATTAGTAGTTGAGTAGTGGTAGTCTTTCTTGCCTTGAGTTGACCTAGCTGAGACGAGGTTGGGGGAGGGGAGGGGAGGAGACGCAGATGGAGATGGAGGAGAAGTAGGTAACGAGGAAGCGATTCGATCTCGGGGATGTGGGGTCTGATGAGCAGAGTTCAGCGACTTGGAGTTATTAGCGATGTTGGGGGGGGATGGTGGTGATGATGGTGGTAGTTGTTTGTGTTGTGCGTGTTTGGAGGGGGTGTTGAAGTAAGGAGGGGAACTTTGGATAGGGAGGTGTGGGCGTTGGCAAGGTGAAAGCCGATGAAAGCACCCACATCCCAACGCAGCATAAGCGGGGCGGGGTGAGCGCGCCACTGGCAGGCTAGTCTACAACAGCAATAGCCCTGCCGAAAGAGGCAGTAGAGAGGGAAACTATGTACCTACCTGTAGAGCCTCGCGCAGCTTACTCAGCTTGTATTGTTTGCCCGCTTCGAAAAACGTCGCGGGCTTGCTCGCGAGCAACGCTTTGCTTTTGGCTCCCCGCTCACTCTCTCTCTCTGTCGCGGACTTTGCCATGGGATTCGGCCTTGGCTGTGTCACGTGACCGGAAATAGAGTTTACCTACATAACTTTCTCCTCCGCATTCCTGCTCCGTCTTCTCTCCGCGCAACCCCTGCGCCTCCGACCTTGTCCGGTCGTACGCTCCGCTGCAGAGAATGGAGACCTCGCCTCTTCCGAACGGCACCCAACGGAACGGCTTCCTTCACCGTTCGCGCTCGAGAATCGCCAGCGACGGATCTGTCCGTGCGTTGTCATCGACACGAATCGCATCGTATCGCATTGCATAGTCCGCACGTCCGCCACATACGCCGTTCGAGCACCAACCGGCCGTCCGCGCAGTCGACCAGCGGTCGCATTCCGAAGCATACTCTGGCCCCCATGCGGTCTCAGAGGAAGCCTGGGGGGGCGCGGCTATGGTGGTTGACGGCGGCATATGCGGGGCAATCCCTCGTCTTGTATTCCTGGATTCCTGTTTGGAACCGCACCACCATATTGCTCGATTGGGACATTCCGCGTGGTCGGGAGCCAGCGGGACCGCAAACTGGATCCACTGGAGCAGCGCATAGAGCCATTCGGTCCTAGGTGTATGCGGTGTAGACTACGCTGCTGGTCTGTCTCTGCCCACGGTCACCGGACAGAATGCAGCTTGCGGCGGAGCAGTCGGCTTCGAACGATCGCCAGCTTGGCGGCGGCAGAACTGATGGGGCGTGAATGTGGGCCGCGCAACAATCGGCAGTAGTGTTATACATACGGCCACAATTGTTGCGTCCGGCGGCGAGGCACCACTTCCATTCATCTTGGTTGTCTCTACGACTGAAAGCGCGCAAAGCAGGACTACGTGAGTGAGGAAGCGCCTCTTGAATGCGCATGCGCGCGTTGTTAGTGAAATGGGGGATCAAGCGAAGAACTGTTCCCACAGCGCATCACTCGACCGCCACCGGCGGCGTACGCCAGAACCCGGCATCGGCGAGCTGTCCGTTACTCCCCAGTGTCCTCTGTCCTCTGTTCTCTGTTCGCTGTCCTCCGAGAAGCATCTCCTAAAGTCCCCGGTAGTACTCACTCTCAGACGCCCGCTGTCGCAGCGAGTTGCGACATGAACTCTCACCCAGCCCCGCCCGTTGTGGCCTGGTTTGCGGGCGAGGTAGTACGGGCACGTAAAGCACTGTAGTACATAGATAGCAGACGGGCGACTGCTATGTATATCCAAGCAATGCGATGGGTGAGCGCCCGCCGATCTCGGCAGAAGTACTCCGTCACCAGCGACGGCAGCCGGGCCACAGCGGACCGGCGCGAGAAGCGCAGCGCCACGAGCACGCACCGAAGGAGATGCGATGCATGTTCTCCGGTCACGAAAGGAGCCGCTGAGTCTGGAGCCGCGAGAGACGAGTTGGGCCCAGCGGGCCGTACAATTGGGAACGGAACAGCCGCACTTGGCGGTTTGGCTTGCCTACGTACGTTGACGAGGCCGAGACCCGCAAGGTTGCGCATGCGCCAAAGCGCTGGAGCGCGTTGCCGAGGTCGAAGCCGAGTGCGTAGCGAGAGCATGCAGGGATTGTCGCCTAGGAGACCGTGCAGGGATAGCGGCCACAGGCGAGCGCGGTTGCCGAGTGGCTAGGCAGGCGGCCGCCCGAGGATCGAGCTGCACGGCGGACAGAGTGGGGGGGCATCGTGTGCTCCACCGAGCCGCGCGCGGTCAGCCACTGCGCCACATCCCAATGCCGTGCGAGCGCGGCGGCATGTTCCGGTCGCCAGACAGCGCGCTGGCGGGAGGAGCAGAGTGCGTGAGCCGTAGAGTAAGATTTTGTATAACTTTTGATTTAAAAAACGAGCCTTTAGCTAAAAAATTGCTTATCTCCACGTGCCACACTGCCGGTCCCGCCACGACAGCCGGTCCGAACGGCCACCGCCATCCCGGCTGCTGACCAGCCCACCCGCAGCCCAACATCAGCCTGCTGCACCCTGGCATCCGGTAGTTGGACACAGACAGCCAGCGTGACGGACAGCTGATAGACATGCATAGATATCGTTGCTGCTCGCTGCTCGTCGGCGCCCGGCGCTGCTGTCAACCAGAACGTCCTGCTCCAACCGTCGCCATCGCAATTGCCCTCGCACTGTGCGACCATAGATATCGGCTGCGCTCTCCAGTGCCCGACTCGCACCCTTCTCGCCGGCCGACCTGCCTTGCACTCACCTGCTGCGGCAGCACTTGTGCCGCAAACACAAACACACACACACAACACACACATCCCCCCTTCTTCACCCCACGTCCTCCTCAAGACATCCTCCTCCTCCTCCTCCTCCTCCTCCTCCTCCTCCTCTTCCTCCTCCTCCTCCTCCTCCTCCTCTTCCTCCTCCTCCTCCTCCTCCTCCGCCGCCGCCTCCTCCGTCTCCTCCGCCTCCTCCGACTCGGTCGCTTTCCGACTCTCTACTCTCGCCCAGCCCGTCTGTTGTGTCCAATCAGAAAACGATTCTCGGAATTCGCCCTGTGCGTTGTCGAGGGACTACTCTGGAGCTCTGGAGCTCTGACCGCCAGTTCGCATCCCCCCCATTCATCCCACACCCGGCACCAGCAGCAGCTTCGTCCACCACCACTATACACCGCACACACACTTCCCACCGCCCCCAACCAAATCCGTTCCTTTCAGCCAACCAAATATCAATCTTCCGATCTCGTGGGTCCACCACCGCCGTCATCACCACCCCCCCCACTAGGGCTCCCCACGTCCTCCTCCCCGCACTCGAACAAACTCTCCTGTCCGCCCCAAACTCGTTTGCTCGCATCTCAATTAAATAGCATCGTACCCCGAAAAATAGCTCCTCCTTCCACCTTCTTCCCATCTTCTCCCATCCCCCCATCCCCTGGTAGTCCGCTGCCACTGCCACTCGACATCGTTCGATCCAATTCTTGATCCTCTTGATCCGAATCGACACACTCTCTCACCTCGGTGAGTGAGAGAGACAGAGAGAGGGAGAGACGGAGAGTGAGAGAGACGGAGAGTGAGAGAGACAGAGAGTGAGAGTGTGAGAGTGTGAGTGAGTGAGAGTGAGTGAGAGTGAGTGAGAGTGTGAGAGAGAAAGAGAGAAGGAGAAAGAGAAAGAGAAAAGAGAAAGAAGGCATATGGCTGCCGTCGTCCTTTCTAGGAGTACGGCGGCTCCTCCACCTACAATCGGCTTGCCCGGATCGCAGCCAGCCGCGACTCCGAAATGTACGCCTGCCCCCGGCGTGGATGCCGACCGCGCGTCTCCCATCCAGATCCCGAACAAGCACATGCCACAGCCAAATCCGGGAGGCGCGATATTCACCAGTCCCGTCACGCCGCCGGCGTCTCCGCCTAATGCATCGTCTCCGCCGGCAGAGGACATCGTGCAGTGCATGGCCTCGCGACTGTACCCCCCCGACGGGTTTGTGTGCATCTCCAAATTGCCCCCCGTGTACGCCATCGATGCCGCCGGCCTGGCCGATGCCGTCAACTTCACCTCGCGCCAGCCGTTGCCGGATATCGACCGCCTGTTTCCGTGGGCGCATGGCCTGCATCCAGACAACGCCATGCAGCTGTCCTTCTTCTACGCACGGAAGAGAGCGGCGAGGCGGATCCCGACGTGCTATCGCGGGCTGGTCATCGTCAGGGTCGGCCGCGAGAACAACAGGTCCAAGTTGAAGGGTGCCGTGACGCCGAGCGAGATTCTGCCGCTGAATCCGCAGACGCCCGGTTTCCTCTCGGTCGATCCGCGGGAGGGATTTAACGTTCGAAACTTTCAGATCCAGGTTGGCAAGTTCGCCGCGCTGTCCGACATCGTGGTGTACGGGGAAGCAGGCACAGACCGCGGCCAGGTGTTGAGGATCGCGAGACGGGTCTCCGTTGCGCAATTGCACCAGCGGACGCTGTGTGTCCAGAGCTCGATCCGTGACTTTCCGAAATACAGCACCTTTGTGGTCGAGAGTGAGTTCCCTTCGAACGAACCACACGAACGCAGGACAGTACCGCGCTGACCACCGCAACCCCGTTCCCGCGCAGGCCCTTTCTCCGTGTTTGAGGAACTGTTCCCGGACATGGTTGCGGTTGACTCGAGGGGAAATCTTACCGGGAAAGTGGTGGAGTTCTGTAAGTCGATATGATCCCGCCAGGGTGCTTGATGCGCGTACAGCCGGGCTGACTGGAAAAGGCCATTGGGAGCGGATGGAGATGTGCTCCATGTCGAGGGCCTCGGAGATCGCGAATAACGTTTGGCTGGGTTCGAGTGCCGACATGAGGCTCGGCGTGGATGGGAAAAACAAGTGGGGAGTGCTGATCGAGGCTTCCGACCTGGCCCAGATGCCTCCGCCCGAGACACTCTCGGATCTCCTCGAAATGGCTGATCACTCGTCGGAGCAACTGTTCCTCGAGTTCCCCGGATCCGGCACTGTATCGCCCTCGAGTTTGTCCGCAGTCGATGTCGACGGAGTCATCGATACGTGCCGGTGGATCCATGCGATCGCCAATGGGGAGCAGAACGACGAGAGCGAGAGCCATGACGCCGATGGAGACCACCGGATGATGACCCCCATGCGGAGGCAGCCACGTAAGGTTCTGATCCACTGCACCGACGGGTACACGGAGACCTCGCTGCTCGGCTTGGCATATCTGATGTTTGTGGAAGCCTTGACGGTGCACTCCGCCTGGATCAAGATGCACACCGAGAAGAACCGCAACTTCTTCGCCTACGACAAGGACCTGGCCTTTCTGCGGTACGCTGAACACAAGCTATTGGAAGCCGCCGCCAGCGTCCGGAACCAATGCTTGGAACTGCCAAAACCTCCTCCCCCAGAGTGGCTCTACCGCATGGATGGCTCCCTCCCCAGCCGCGTACTTCCGTATATGTACCTGGGCAACCTCTTGCACGCAAACAACTGCGGGCTCCTCCAGGCTGTTGGGATCAAGCGTGTGCTGAGCATTGGGGAGGAGGTGACTTGGTCGCAGGAGGAGAGGAAGGCGTTCGGCGAGAACAACGTCATGACTCTGAGAGACTTGCAAGACAATGGATGTGATCCCCTGGACCATCAGTTCCGACGGTGCTTGAAGTTCATCGGTTTGTGTCCCGTCCCCTCCCCCTCCCCTTCCCAGGGATCCAGCCGGCACATGTGACTGACGGGAGAGTCAGACGAGGGTCGCCAGTCGAACGAAACGATACTCGTTCACTGCAGAGTTGGTGTTTCTCGTTCGGCCACGATCTGCATCGCCGAGGTCATGAAGTCGCTCAAGCTTTCCCTTCCGAGAGCGTAGTATGTGACGATCACTCGAGATTTCTCGTCGTGGGCTGACCCTCTCCGTTCCAGTTGCTACGTCCGCGCTCGCCGACTAAACGTCATCATTCAGCCTCACCTCCGCTTCATGTTCGAGCTGTTGAAGTTCGAGGAGACGCTGTGCAGCACGCCGAAGCGCGAACTCGAGTGGACACACGTGGCCCGCGAAGTAGCGGCCATGAACCGGCCATACACTCGCCAGGGTTGATATCCTCTCGAAGGCCGATGCCACATCGGCGTGCCACCTATCGGTTTTGCGCTGTGCTTGGATTCTCTTTTTGTTATTTTGTTCGCTCAACGATGATACCCTGATTTCGGTTTTACTGGGTTTTGTTCTTCTCTGGAGCCCCGTTCGGGGCATGGACGGCATCTTTGTGCGTGTTGCTTGGCTGTTTCTAGTGGATAGTGGTGCTGCCGTTTATTTTTTTTTATTTTTTTACTCTTTCCTTGCAGCCGGGGCGTCGGGGTCGGATCGTGTTTGTCGTTCAAAGGTTCGCTTTGTTTGGCATTGGGACTTGGGTGGGCTTTTTGTTTGATTAGCGCTTGCATGATTTTTGCTGCTGTTTCTGTCTGGTCTTCGATTGCACGATTTCTTTTACAGATTTTTTTTTTGTTTGGCGTTTCTTCGGTGACGGGGTGGCGGGGGACGACGGGACGAGTTGCTCTTTCGACGGATATCAATTGTTTTTTTCTTCTTTTCACTTTCAGTTTTCTTTGATTTCGGCTCTAGGGGATGTAAGCCCGATGACATATATGAGACTGTGCGCGGATGGCGGGGGATTGGGAGTTAGTACATACATACCAATGCGTGCTCTTGGCCATTTTTACATACATAAGTATGTATGAAGCACTGAGAAGGACTCTTTCAGGCATCGACAGCCACAATCGGCTACAGTGGGAAAAATTGAATCTACCCAAACATCCGCCGTTCTCCCGACCGTCAGCACATACCAGAGACAATGCTGCAGGGATATATCCACGGTATACATGCCAGCCACAGGGGTCGATTAGCATTGATCACTGCCTGGCACTCGCCTGGCACAGCTCGACGGTAGCCATCAGAGGGTACTGCGTTGGGTGTTCTTTAAGTGCTCGCCCGCACTGGAAACACCAGCGGCACAGGAAAAAGGCCGGGGAGGGTGGACGCCGAGGGCGGAGGACAGCCGCTGTTCCTTCCCACGCCTCCCCCCACGGCCTCTGCGGGAGAGGAGTAAGGAGACTGGGGGGGGTGGCGGATTTCCTTTGTCTTTCCCTTTTGCCACCTTCCTTTGTACTTTCCTTGGTGCGCTCTATCACTCGCGGGTCAGGGCCTGGGGGGAGGGCAAAGGGGAGCTTCGCGCGGAACTGCGGGCAGTTTGTTCTCGCCATGGTCTAGATAGGTCGCATGCGGGTAACGGATATATATAATATACATATATCAAACCTGCGTTGGGTGTTGTGTTGGGCCCGGGAAGCTCTAAAACTCGCTCCGCTTTGGGGAAAGTACATAGCTGGCGAGAAGGACAGTGAGGCTCATACATAGCAAGAGTATCATCTGGTCCGAAGCGAATCCATCCGCCTTGGAGAGGATATACCGTATTAACTCACTTAAGACCCATGGTTTTGAAAATTAATTTTCGGCGCTCAGAAAGAAAAAAAATCTCCCAATGAGGCAATAAAGGCCTTTAATTGATATTTTAATTCCAATATAGAGCTGCCAAGACCCCCAAAACGGTGCGCTTATGGGCTCTTTCAGCGGTTGCATCGCGCTAACCGAGCTAAAAACCATGCGCCTTAAGTGAGATAATAAAAGGAGTGCCAAAGTTTGGGTATTGAGGATAGTTACCTGAAGCTGTGGGCTCCGTTGCTCCTTTTAGGGCTGCTCGGGCTTGCTAAAATCCTTCTTTTCGCTCGCCGTTCAGTCCAGGGGGCTTCTGGCTCGCCGTAATCTACCTGAACAAGTCTCCAGATGTGAGTGCTTAAGTGGATGGATAAATAAAGAAAAAAAACTAAGGAGAAAAAAAGGGAGATGCCAGGGGAAATGCGGACTGATCGAGGCCCGGTTGGACAGTGGACGGGAGCCGGATTAGAGTGTGTGTTTATTGCCGTGATCTAAATACATAGATTACACGCTCTTAATTAACTATCGAGGTTTTGCTGGGCACTGTGTGCATAATTCACCACAGCAACGGCGCTAGAGAGGGGTTTATGCAGGGATTAATGCTCTGCACAACTTCAGTGCGCAGAAGGGTCCTCGCAGTTGCTGGAGGAGCGAACCAAAAGCTCATAACCAGCGGTTGAGCGTGCATGCTTTGCCAAGATGTAAACAAACCACCTGATTGGCTGACAGTAACTACCTACTGCGCATAAAAAGCGGGGTGCTGTCTGCCATCGTCTGTAGATATCAACTGAAAATGTCCACAAGAAAAACCGACTTCCTTCTATTTTTCCTGCTCTTCGACTCTAGTGCATTCACTGTACTAGATATGAATTCCAAATTGTTACTGCTCTGGACGAAGGTTCTCATGGCGATGCTCTCCGGACCTACAACGCTATCAAATTCTGGCCATGCCAACCAGCGCTCGGCTAGTAGAAGGGGGTGATGGTGGTTTGGGCAGGCGGACACGGTTGCGGTCAGATCAAGACACCGGGAAAGCCGCCATGGAGTGTAAGAAATGATAGCAATCCGACGTCGACACCGGATGCACCTTTCTTTTGTCTTTCCTCTGTGATTTCCTTGTTGCGCTGTTACTTTCTTAGGACAGGCCGGGTGGAGGGCAAAGGAGAGCTTGCAATGCGTCGCCTTCGAACGGGCTGCGGACAGGAAACAGATAGTTTGTACATCGCCCTGATCTATATAGGTCACATACGATCCATGAAATAAACAAAAGCGAAAAGCAATACACCCATCTCATTCTCTTCACTTGCCGCCCACATTCAACGCCTCCGCCCTCCTCGTCAAGCTACTGCGCACCCCAAGCGATGAGACCATATAGCAGTGGGCTTCTTCTCCGCCCATGCGAGGTATTGGCCAGTGAGGCAGTGGCCCGTATTCAACTGGTAGAACCTCTGCAGCGAGCTGCTTGTTGGAGTTTGCAGGACCCGAGTCCGGTTTTTGACGTAGTTCTCGGAGACGGCTGTATCGGTGTTTCTTCGTGGTAATGCTGGACACTGCCCACATCTTTGCCTCCTGCTACTTGACCTCTGTTATCGAGCGCTTCAGGTGTGCCAGTGATCTGGGGGGTTGCCGTCTTTGCCCTGGCCAGTCGCTGTATCATCCAGGCCGAAGATGAGTGCACGCATGCGGGGGGGATGTTTCCTACATGGCTCACCGCGCGTTGCAGAGGGGAACAAAAAAAAACAGAAGACTAAAACAAGAAGAAATATATAACAAGAAAAAACCCCACCCAACCGGAAGCCCGAACCCTGTCCTCTCCGTTCTCGATCTTGCCCTGATTGGAGACCGGATCGCTAGGTCTCGGTCTTGGCTTCGTTGCGACAGGAGACGACGTCGTCGTCGCCTGACGATATCTTTCGACATACTCGGGTGGTGGGGGTGATGGTAGTAGCGGAGCAAGCTGTGGTGGTCTCGTTAGGAATACTTGAGGTGGTGTTATATGGTAGTGGTGGGAGTAGTACTAGTGCCGGCCTTAACGGATCTTTCGGGAGATTTGAGGTGTTCCGAAGGAGTCCACCGGGGCAGGCGCCGCCCATGGCACCTCCACTTGAGGTGGTCGTGGTAATAAAGGGCCAGTCTTGGTAGTCTCGTTGAGAGCGCTCCCGCGCTTACCACTGGCTCCTCATGAGCTATTTTTGACGGTAGAGAATGGGTGTGGACCGGTTGCAGTGCGAGGTGCAGTATTGCGACCCAAAAGTCAGGGTGCGGGAGCTAAACCGAATGGCAACATCGTAGAGCTCCAGCCACGGAATGCCGAGTACAATGGGTAGTGACCAAGCTTTGTGACGAATATCGGTAAGGTCTCTTGGTGTTTGAGTATTGCGAGGTGGGTGTTGGCAACATGCGTAATGTCGCCGGAGGATATTGGGTGGCCGTCGATGACCTCGAGGCTTCTAGGATACTGGAGGGGCGTAAGTGGGAGTTGGTGAACTTGATGACATAGGATGCAGCGGATCGGTCGCGTAGGCTTGCCGGAGTTTCCGCCGTCGACAGCGGAAGCGTCTCCGTCGAAGGTAGCGACTTACGGCACTGAGGGTGCTGGAAGTATCATGTTTGACGTGCGCCTCGTTGGCGGTAGTGGTGTCTCGATGTCGTCGCTGTCTTCGTCAATTGGGCGCCTTATGGTCGTCGATCTCGATGCTGCCTTCGTAGCCGGATGCCCGGCCGTCCCAGTTGCTGTGGTCGGAGGCGTGCCGCCCTCGGAATTGGTATCGGCGGTGTCAACCTGACGAGCAGAGTAGTGACAGCCACCTCGACCGCGGGCTGCCTCTCCTCGCCGCTGCCTGCAGGCAGCCCGGAGGGGTCAGAGGGTCAGAATTCGACGGAGTGCTTGTTCCCATCAGCATTCTGTGATCTCTCGGACTCGAGGAGGAGGACGACTTACGGGTAGGCGGTAATAGTGTAGATCTTGACCCACGCCGCGCTGGAGAGGTGGGAGGGGCACTTGGGGCCATCTAGGCATTCTCGTCACCCAAAGTGTCGCCGATCTGTATTGTTAGCAGGATCATCGCCATTGACAGGACGGAGTGGACGGATGCGGTCGACGTACCAGCCGGTTAGGGGGGTTTGTGGATGGAGAGTGTCGAGGTAATGGAACGACGTGGTTGTGGATGGGGACTGTTGATCAATGACAGCAATGAGGTACCTAGTGGTGTGGAGATGCAAATCTCAACCTATTGGTTTCGAGATATGGGGTGGTATGGCACTGGTGTGCTCCGGATGGTAGGAAGTGTTGTGATGGAGAGAAAGAAGACAAGAAGGTGAGAAGGGTGAGAAGGTAGCTCGGGGAGTTGTATTCGGCCCTTGGAACGTCGTGAGTTCTTGTGTTTGGGATCAAGACCTGTGTAACCTCCCTCGCTTGTGGCGGCTGCGGGCTGCGGAACCTGCCGTGCCGAGGTGCCACTTACTTACCTGTGGTCAGTCCTTTTGCGAATTGCATCCACAATACCTCACTACGCTACTCCGCCATGTCCCCCAACCCGAAAGCCGTCCGCACTAGAAAGCAATCCACCGTGCAGTCGGCAGTACCGCCGCCAGCGTCCATCCCCACCGACTCCACCGAAGGCACCCCGCTGTTCCGTCCCGGTCCCTCGGGTACCCACTACTCCGACTCGGACGACGACGAGACAGCGACCACACGCGAAGCTCCGGCACCTCTAAGACTTAATATCGACTGCGGCGGCGGCTCTAGTGAATCGGAGCCCGGTGACGACGTTGGCTACGACTCCGACGATGACCCCGTGGTCCGCGAATATGACATCTGCATGACGGAGGTGCTCGCCGCGAATCTGCATCTGTTCCAGTTTCCGGTGCGGCCCAAGAATCAACTGCACTGCAAAGGCCAGGGCTCGTGTCCCGTCGGCGCCAGGTGGAAGCCGAAGGCCGGACTGGTCGAAGTCGATGTGCCCGTCAATACCGCGCTCAACTTCGACCAGGAGAAGGGCAGAGTCTGGGGCGACGCGCTGCGGAAGAGCCAGCAGGCGAAGGAGAGCGGTCTGCCCGGAAAGACGATCGGTGCGCGGGGTGGCAAGAGGAGGAGAGTCAAGGGGGAAGATGGCGACGACGAAGACGACGAGGATGACATGATATTTGTGGATTTCCAGGAGGCGGTCAAGAAGGGGAGGGTGTTGAACAAACAGACCCTGGGAAGCAAGATACAGGCCGATGAGTCCAAGTACATGCTCGGGGTCTTTCTGGGCAGTAGGTTATCTGGCCGCGTCTCTCCCCCGACTTTGTTTCTGCGCTGTTCTAAACCTTTACCACAGACCAGCTACACTTCACGCCGATCTGCGCCACCCTCCAGCTGCGGCCACAATTCAACCATGTCGATGCGCAACACGCGGCGGAGAGGGCGCAAAGCAAGTCTCTCCGTGATGCCGACGAGCCCGAGAAACCAGCGCAGGCCCGTGCGGTGCACATGACGGTCAACCAGGAAGTGTCGCAGATGAGTTCGACCATGAAGGCCTTGCGTCTCGCCGAGGAGGAGGAATGGAAGAAGCTGCACTGGATTGATCAAGACGAAGACGCAGCCTGGGACTACTACGACTCGCTCTACCTGAAAGATCCCGAGCTGGCGAAGACGCTGAATTCCAGTACTTCGAAGAGTGAGTACATGGATTGGCTGAGCGGTGCCATGCACAAGAAGGCTATGGCTGGAAAATAAAGAGGTTTTTCTGGGAGGCGGGGAAAAGTCTTTTTTTTCCTTCTTTTTCTGGACGGCGTTTACGGTTCATGCTTAGTAGTGGTCGGTGAGACATATTTTTTCGTCCAATCGTATTTATTTTTTGTTTCATTACTCGCATCTGGAGCCCTGTGAAGAACGAACTGAGTCCCAGGATTGAGGCAGAGAAGAGAGTCTAACATTCCTGAACGGGGCCCGAGAAGCCAAAAACCTCGCGGTTGGAAGATCTAGTTGCACTGAGGCTAACAAGAAAGACCTTCCGAAAGCGATTTGGCCTGGACATCTCCGAACACGTTGAGAGCTTCCCTCCGGGACTCTGCCTAAGTATTCCTTTTAGTTTCCAATTCTTGACTGGGGCTGGTGTAGGTCGTTGAGGACAAATACAATGCCCTGGGCTGCTGACGGTCCACGTTTGGGGAGGTTCTATTCATTCCCAAGATGGTGAGTTTATGGACTTCCCAGCTCTTAGGAATTTAGAGACAGATCCTTACGTCTGAGTGCTAGAGACCTCACTAGTCTGGAGGGCTTTGAAGATCCCCTCCCCCCCCAGGTCCGGATACATTTTGGCCATTAATGTGATTCGGTATCTCCAGTTTGTCCCTCGGCACGCAGGTTGGGTACTTTGGCATGGAGGGTACTTAAGGTGGTAAGTGTCTTTCCCAGCGACCCAGATTTCCCAATGTTTGCCCCAAGGCGACAAACGGCCACTCAAATCAACATTTCATCCTTCACTACACGGCCATGCAGAGCGAGTTTTATGGCTTCTCGGGCCCAGTCCAATAATAATCTGGCAAACATCAACCGATTCTCACCCTTTTTTAGAATATTATTTATTCATTTATCGCATGCGACCTGTGGAGATCATGGCGATGTACACACTGTCCGTCTCCTGTCCGCGGTCCGCGCGAAGGCGGTACGTTGCAAGCTCCCGTTTGCCCTCCACCCAGGCCTGTCCCGAGAAGATACCAAGCACACCAAGGAAATTACAAAGGAAAGAACAATGGAAAGTCGCCCCTCTTTCTGCGGAGGCCATGAAGGAGGGCGTGGGGAGGATCCTCAAATCCGGCGCCCAGGTCCTCGCTTTCTTGCCTTCGCTCCTCTTCCTTTCTCTCGGAGTTCCCCCTCTGACTCCTCACTCTAGGCGCCTTCCTCGGCCGGGGCTGAGGCCCACCTCCCCACATCTGTGGCAGAGAGGAAGTCCAAAACCGGCTGGCTGCACGCGGCATTGGCGAGGAGGCCCCTGATTTTAAACCGGTCGTCCTCCCGACCTCATTCCGCACCTCTGCCCACAGAACCTTCTGTCGGTCCTTCCACTCGGAGCAGCACCGAGAGGTACTCAAGGGGTCTGTCCTTGCCTTATCGCACATTTCCGCGAGAGTCATGGCTTCATGCGTCCACCCATGACGAGTATTCGGGTTTGAATATAACTACACCAAGCAAGAGGCTCTCTCGTCAATACACGTCTCACTTGGCCACCGCTGGTCCCATCACCCTGGAAGTTTACATCATTCCCGATGAGGCGAGTTTAAGGACGTCCCGGGTCCGAAGATGTGATCAGTCCTGCACTGGCGCAACAATTCTCACCCAAGCACTGCGTGACATCTGGTGAGGCAGCGAAAATTCTATGTCATTGCCAAGCCTTCCAAAGACCTAACCCATTCAGCCTTCACAAAACGCCGAACAGGAACCCACCCCATCCTTCAACCTATTCTCAACACCACGACTCATCCATTTGATAAAGGTATGTTCATCCCCTCTTACTACCCCTTTCCCAACGAAATGATTATAACCCAATATCTGTCAATCCCCTGATGGTACCTGGATTGATTTCCGGGACACATGTTGACGAAATATTCGTGTCTTTGTGTATGATCTTCGTTGCCTTTCTGCACTACACTCTCCTTGCTCCTCGCAACAAAAAACACAATAGGAAGCAGCACTGAACTAACAAGTTGCAAGTCGAAATAGACATGGCAGGAAACCCCGTGGTGGAGCCGTTCCCTGTCTACTCGGTCAACGGCCGGTACTTGCTGTTTGACGTCAATGGTACGCTGTCTGCCTCACCCACCTCTTGTTTTTCCCAGCCTTGTTGGCTTCTGGCCGAAGGAACAAAAGGAAAGTCTGTGTGTGCAAGAATAGAAAGCTACCATTCCGCTGTCTTGACTGCTCACCTTCCGAGTCGTGAGTTATTACCCCAAGGAAGGGTTGATTAACGCCGTCGGTACGGAATGAACCACACAGTCGTCTCGCACGTCCGCGCAACCCACCGCATGTGCGGCTGCCTCACGGGAACGCTCCCGCAGATCCCGCAGCAGAACGTGTTCCTGGGCCTCCCGCTGGAACTGATGACGGAGGAGGCCGCACTACTCGTCGAGAACGGCGCTGCGTACGTTGTGGATGACGTGGCAGCGCACAAATTGGGACGCGAGCGGCTGACGGCCGAAGGGAAGGAAGTGTTCCTGCGGCAGATGGCAGAGGAGCGAGCGAGGGAGACGGAGAGTCGGCAGAGGGAGAGTCGGGAGAAGAAGGCAAAATTTGCGGAGGACAGGAAGAAGGCCAAAGGGGAGGGGAAGAAAACTCCGCCGAAGGAGGAGGAGGAGGAGGACATGCTGTTCGGGGCCGAGGGAAAGCAGGAGGAGCCCGCGCCGAAAACCTGGGTTGCCGCCAACGCGCCTTGGTCTCATGACGACAACCCCCATGCGTCCTCTGCACATTCCGTTGCTGCGCCCTCTCCTACCGACCGGAAACCCCCCATCCCCACCTCGGTCCTGGCCCACTACAGCATCAACACCGCTTCCTCCGCCGTGTACCACAACTCCACGCCCTCGAATCTCGTCCCCCGCCCGGACCCCTGCTCCTACCCGCTCTACAAGTACCTCCACAGCCTTGGCTACTTCCTGTCGCCAGGCCTGCGCTTCGGCTGCCAGTTCATGGCATATCCTGGAGATCCGCTGCGGTTCCATTCGCATTTCATCGCGCGAGGGCTCGGCTGGGACGAGGAGGTTGATATGATCGACATCGTCGGCGGGGGGCGGCTGGGCACGGGGGTAAAGAAGGCGTGGATGTTCGGGGGTGGGAAGGAGAGAGAGGATGGCGACGGGGAGGTGCAGTTGCGAGATACGAGAGTATTCTGTGTCGAGTGGGGCGGGTTCTGAGGTTTTCGCTGGTCACTTCTTGGCATTCCGCCTTGGTCGCCCCGCCTTTCTTTTGCCGTACGTAGATGATGAAAAATGCAAGTTTTTGCCCTCGCGAGGAAATACTCTTCACTATCACCTGCGTTCTCTCCCTTGGAGATGGTACTTCGAAATACTCTCACTGGTGGTTTATGTGGCGTCCACATTTCTTCTTCAAGCAACAAATTGTCTATTTGCCGTAGCAATACCAACGCGTTCTTTTGCCCTGATTTGTTTTCTTACCCCTCGTCTTGTCCGCTGCCCTACCGCTCGTCGCTCCCGAGATGTCCTTAAACTCTCTCGGGACTGGGAATATCAAAAACTTCCAAGTGCCTTCCCTCTGTATATGAAAATCGGACGACTTGTGTCATCTGGCTGGACACAAAATCACGAGAATGAGCAACGTTGGAGGTCAGCTTTGCATCAAGTGATTCAAATGATTGCCTATAGCTTAAGGTGACGTTGAAAGAACTGGCACTCTTCACTGATATGCGGTCTGCTCTGGTATACCCATGTGACACCTATTAATTACGGCAAAGCTCATTTAAGGAAATCTCGGGTCTAGAAGACGATGTTATCCTCTCTTATTCCTCCAAATTTCGGCCCTATTTCGTTGAGCCCGCTATGATCAAAATTGGTCGCATATGGGTAGTGATTGATAATTAATTTTTTTTTAAAAAAAATCTAGTAGGGACCTTTTGCAGAACGAGAAATCTGCTAGCAGGTGTTTAGAATTAGGAAAAGCTGGTGTGGTGGTTTTGGAGCTCTGGCGGATTGCCCACACGATAAAAAAATTTCCCCAGTAGCGCCGCCAACAAAGACCGTCTCAGAGTCTGTGACAACTATGTACCTGAGAGTCCGCGACACCTGCAGCGCCGCCAGTAAAACTCACACAACCACCTCCCCCGACGACGCCACCTCCGAGTCCGTAGTATGATTAAACAAAAAAAAAACCTCCGAGTCTATGCAACGATGGATGATCCAGTTCACTGGAGTCTAACTCCGGTATGGTCGAGTCCGAAAGCTCGAGAGCAGCAACAATTCTTCGTCTCTCGATACGCGACTGCCGTGGGCATGGTGGTGGTGATGTGGTGGTGGTGGCTGGTAGAAGGCGTTCTCGTTTTGTTTACCTTGCCGCCAGCCAATTAGAGTCTTTATTTACATGTAAACAAACTTTGTCATGTGCATGTATGCCACACCTATTAGGTGCGACTGGCGGTCCGTACACGTCGCACGGAGACCCGCACGATAATTAGTCGCTCTTGGCTGATTCTTTTTGGCCTAGTCTACTCTGATCCCTGCGGTTACCATGGAAACTTGTTTTATGGTGCGCACGGTAAAACTGCAAAAGGTCCCTAATATAGTCGCACGCGATTAATGAATAAATAATAACAATATTGTAACCTTCCGCATGTCGCCCTTCTGTACTCGCTTTTTAGTAGGCCTGCCCCGAGGTATCTCAGTCAAGGACGAGTTCGTTTTTTATCCACTATTTTATCTTCCGCCTATTAGTGCAGCGCGTTCGGATCCAGCTTGGTCAACCTTTTAGGCACTCGGAATCGAGCGGCGCCATGTCGGATTTGTAGGTTTCAACCGAGAAAGCATCTTAGGCATGTAGTCGATTGGAGCACTTGCCTTAGATGGTTGCCGCAAGGCCATAGATATGGTACGCCCGTGTCCTGGTAACGGATGTAGGAGCCGGTAGGTGCCGTCGAATCCACGGGAAAAAACCGACCATCGTGTATCCCGGTGACGCGACTCTTGGTGCTACTGCTTGTACTTGTATCGTCCGGTCTTATTCAGCGATTCACGAAGCAGTAAAGCGTGAACCCACAGAGCGCAACGTTGGGGCTGCCGTCTGTGTTGGGTGGCTTGCTAATGCCATGAAAAACAAAATCCGACCACCATATCAGCAGTGGTAAGGATGCCGCGCTCCTCCTTGTGGGTGGCGTTTGGTCCCAAGACATTTGGTCCATATACATACATTGAAAAGTGTCTAAAATGCTGTCTCAATATCGCCGCTCTTCGGTGACTTCAGTTTACGTACGTATACGGCCCTCAGGGATAAAAGTAGTGATTTATGTAACTCGAAGATTTACCCTGCTCCAAACTAAGCTAAGTATGGTGCAGTTTCGTGTGGGGTCCATGGGGGATAAAAGCCGTAATAAAAACCAATAATGCTCTATGTTCCACGCGCGAATTTCTTAGGGGCCCAAAACAGCAAAGAAAAAACAGAGATTAAAAAAAAACGCAAAAGGTCGCCCATTAAACCCACTTGGCTTCTACGAACTAAAAAAGGTATCTCACAAAAAATAAAAATAAAAAAGCCAATTCAATACATGACATTGTCACCTAACTCAGTAACTCCTTTGGCACCACCAAATCCAATCCCTCTCCGCAATTGCAGCCTTTCCTTTCCGCATCACACGCCCCGTCCCCCTTCCAGCAAACAAGCCAAAGAGAAAAGGAGAAAGAAAGCAGAGAAAACAACAGCGCCTATCGTGGGAACTTTCCCCTCATCTAAGCTACGGGAGGGGGAAGGGAGTTTATGCGGAAAGAAAAAGGAGGAAAAAAGGTCCTACATACGCGCTATTCAAATAAAACACCACGGCAGAGAAAGTTTGTAAAGTTCAAACTATCACTGAGAAATCCTGCCGTCATGGAATATCCTTCTAATCAAGCCATAACCCCCGAATCATCCCTTGCTAACGTGTCAACGCCTGCCCCCCCCCCCCCCCCTCCCTCCTTCAACCCCTTTGCACTCGCATAGATAGTATCATTACACTCCATCGCCATCGAGGATGCTGGGCGCATATCCGTGCACCTTCATCCGGTAGACACAGGTAAAGTTTTGGTTTCCGTAGTTGTCCTTGATTAGGAACGCTACCACGTCGATTGGGATCCGTAGGTTGATCATGTCCACGGGCAGCTCGAAGCTCTGGACGCTGTCGACGTCCAGGTTAAATTCGACCGTGTGGATTTTGACAAATTCACCAGCGTACTTGGTAAGCTGCCAGGATGCAACTTCGGGCTGCTGGCCATTGGTCCGCATGACTCGGGACTCGGCGTCTTCGCCATCGCCGGAAATGAAGGCTGCACGGGCGGCGGCGGATTCGACATCCTTGCGTTTCTCGACATCGGGGACGCGGACCCAAAACTCGATGGTCTTCGGTGCGGTGGTGTAGTCGTGGGCGAGCGGTTTCGGAATGTGCTCGATCGTGATATGGCTTGGGTAGATCGGTTCAGCAAGTCTGATAGCAAGGGTGCCGGCCTTACCGGGGAAAGCCCAACAGTCACCGGCGTCGGAGGTGGGCGTGATCGCCACGGCAGGATGGGCGCCGTATTCGGCAGCGGTACCAGCAAAGAAGGCCCACGCACTGGCGAGTGCGCTTTTCGATCGGCCATGGACGTACGACGGGGAAGTGAGGTACGGCCACACTCTGGCGCCTGTCAAAGCATTGGCGTAATCGGGGATCTGGATGCCGGCCGGTTCGGCAGGCCCGCCACCTCCTGTCGAACGAGCAATCTTCTTCGCGACTGCTTCTGCCTTCTTAATGACATCGGCCTGTTGCTTGTCGAATTGGGCCTTCATTATCTTTTCCAGCCTCGCTTGGAACGAGTCCAAGTGTTGCTTCTGATCGCTTGCGAGTGAGTTTTCGAGTGAACTGAACGTCTCCTTTTGCCCTCGTTCTACGGTCTCTTGTAGGTTTTTTAAGTTATGTTTCTGCTCTCGTTCGAGTTCGTCCTTGAAAGAGCGCAGTTTGAGCTGCTGCTGTTGCTCGAGGGAGTTCTCGAGTGAGGCAATACGTTTGTCGTGCTCACTCTGGATTGTACTCTTGAAGCTGGTAAAGCGTTGATCCAGAAATGAATTCAGGAACTTCTTTTCCCAGTCTTTCTGATAGGTGTCCAGTTGGTCTCGGATAAGCTTTATAACCGTGTCTTTACTCAGTACAGCCTTGCTCTTGTCATTCTCATACAACTTGCCAATGGCGGTTTTGAGATTTTGGGCGTTGTCTTTGATAAACGCGTCCCAACTGGGAACCGCACCGATGGTGTCCAACCGTACTTTCTTCCGCTCTTCGTCGAATCTTCGCGGGAAGAAGTTGTCGAATAGGTCTTCAATGGCCGTTCTGAATTTCTGAGTAGTATGAACCTCTCCGTTTTTGTCGACCGAGACCGCTAGAGTAGAGGGCAGCGCTTCGTGTATACCGTTGATGATTTCGTCGTGTATTTTGTCTGGGCTCAATTGCCCTTTTAAGGTCGGCCCGTCCCACGTCAGACTTTGTTTTGCCTTCTCCAGCTCTTTAGCCAGCTCTGCTTTGGCTTGCGCATTCGCCTTCTGAAGACTCTCGAGTTGCTCCTTCATCGCAGCTAGCATCCGTGCGGTCTCCTTTGCTCCTACGACTGAAGTCGAGGATGCCGTGGCAGACGCCGAGACAAAAGAGGACAGCGCCGCTTTAAGCTCCGATATCTCGCTATTAATCCTCTGATCATGCTTGTAGTCGACTCTATTAAGACTCTTCTCGAACAGGTGTACGCGCTTGGCCATCTCTTCGATGTCGTGCGGTTGTTCCATGGGAGGGAAGTACAAGGCGTTGTCGCTAGAACCCGGGAACAGACTCTCCCCATTAGTCAGGGCCTGGAAGTATTGTATGACGATCAGACAAGCGAATATCCAAGCCATCAAAGCAAAGAAAACTGGGATCTGCCATCGGGCAAACCGCTCGAACCAGAGTCGCATGAACCAGTCAAACGGACCTTCCCGCGGCGGCTCCCCTAGCGCAGTGTCGTGTTTTCGAGGCTTCCGCCTCCGTACCGCAGCCGACAGGGTGGGGGTGCCCTTCGGAGGCGGACGGCCTCCACCTCCCCCGCCGCCATTGGCCTTAAGTATTCCAGCACCGCCGTCTCCGGTGTTTTCCTTGCGCGAACCATTCGCCGGCCGGGTCGAACCGTCGCCGGTCACCGCGCTGCCGGTCCTCCCAGTACCAACACCCGTCGCCGGGGAAGCCTCTCCTCCGCGTCTTGTTCTCATGGAACGCCGGGTTGGCTCTGGCGATTTCAACATCGAGCTGCTATCTGCAGATGCCGGCGGCGGTGGTAATGGTGGTACCTGGTCGAAAGTAGCATCGAACGTATTGGGCTCCGGACCCACAGTGATTCCGCCGTCGTCGCCCTCGTGGTCCAAACCGCCGTTGTCGTCACGGACCTTGGTGCCGATGACGGGGTCAACAACAAACTCGCTGACGTAGGTTCGATCACTCTCCGAGAAAAGGCTCGTGAGTTGCGACAAGTCTCTAGATTCTAGTTTCTGGTCAGCGCAAAAGGGATACGGGATTGTAGACTGCGGCCCACCTGACGGAGCTCTAGTGCTCACAGCTGTTTGCTCGCGGGAAAACTGTTCCTTGACTGTTGGAGAAGGCGGCGCCAGCGAGCCTATCCTTTCTGCCCTCTCGGCAGCCTCTTTCGCTCTCTGTTCCTCCTCCGCTCTCAACCTCGCGTTCATCTCATCCTCCTTCTCTTTCATGGCTGCAGCTAGGTTTGTCCTTGTATCCGCGACTCGCGGGGGTTTTGGAACGTTCGCAGCGACCGAGCCATAGGCATTGTTGGATCCGGGAGAAATGTAAGGAAGATTCGAGTTCATGTTCGATCTCCGGCGACCGCTCCCTGTTGATGCTCCAGATATTCCTCCGACCTGATTTCCCAACCGAGTGCGCCGGGACGGCGGGGTGTTCGCGGTGAACATGCTGCCCCCCGTGCTAAATCCATGTGGATTGTCAGCTCTCTGGAGTAAAAGCATCTCTGCTGCAATACGGCAGGACAATAGGGAAGGAGGAAGAGGTAGCTTCAGTGCGAAGCAACGCGATCAAGAGAGCAATATGAATGTCTTTTGGAGGAAGGGGGGACGGAGTGTGAACGGAGGTGATAGCGACGAACCAATGCGATGAAGGACTGCGAAACAAGGACCCCGACTGTCCGACAATATAATGACAACAATGGCGGCGCTGTTTTCTTTGTTCTTTTTTCCCTTCACAAGGAACCTAGCCGCGAGAAGCCAAGCAGCGTGTCGTGCAGGCTCAAGTAGGTTCTGCGACTGGATAGGCTTTGTGCTCTCGGCGGAAGAGGGGGTACGGATCGAAAGCGAGGACGTGGAATGCGATGCGCCGGTAGAGGTCGTGAGTGGTGCCAGCGCGCGGGATGGGTGTGAAGAAGGGGGGCAGGAACCGTTCGATGTGGCGGCGGAAGAGAAGTCGTGGAGGTGGTGGTGGTTGTTGGGAGTAGTGGTGGAGGAGTGGAAGGGAGATGGAGCCGCGCGCGGGGAGACTTGTGGAACAGCTGCCGATTTGTTATTATTCTGTTGCTACATAGGTACCTACTTATAGAGTACACCCTCCTCACTTGTCACTCCCCCAATAGACAGGCTTCCGTAGTAGGTTTCTGCTCGGGCGCACTCTGTGAGCTGGTGGCTGTGTGTCGGTCTTTCTCTGGTTGGCTGGTGCACGTATTGACGATGAAGAATTATTTGGTTGGTCAGTTGCGCACCTGTGGAAGTTGGTCTTGATCGAAGAGTCCTTCCATTCGTCGGCAGGCCCTGGTCCCGTCGGTAGCGTCTTTCGGGCAAATACATAGCATGCTTCCTCCACGTCAGTGCTGAGCCCCTCTATGGAGAGAAACGGATAGCAGCACGGTGTCCCAACCCCACGATTTGCTGGCGAATGTGAAATGTCGGACAGCGAAGTAACTTGGGGAAATTCTCTGCTCTGCTTCTGTCTGGCTGCAGCCGGAGCCAACCACACGGAAAGATTGCAGCGAACTCATCTCGGCGTAGAAGTCGAGTAGATATACCTAGCTCCCCGTCGCTCCGTCCCTCCTCCAGCAATCAACGGATATAGCTCCATCTCTCACATCGACATTCATCTCCCTTCGCTACCATCATCCATCTCATCATCGTTCGCGTCGTTGTCGCTGCCGTTCTGTGCGATACCTTCATGAGCGCATCGATAGCTTCTGTCCATAACACCCAACTCCAAGCGCGCGTGTAGACTTGGGAGCATGAGTGCGAAGCAATTTCGAACCCAAGCAGCAAATTCTAAGCTCACCCGTCTAGTCGGGATCAGAGGTCCCGCTCTCCAGCTTCGACAATCACCTTGTTGGCCAGGTCATACAATTTATACGGACAAATGCCAAGTTTCCTCCTTTGACACGGCTAGCAGAATCAGCAATGCAATCGACATCCACCGTTCCCGTGATGACTCGAGCACATACTTCGTTGGTCAACAGAAAGGCCGACAATCAGACGATAAATTGAATCGCGGAATGATACCGCCGATTGGAATCCAAAAATCGTTTCGTCCGAGGAAATCGGGCTCCTCTACCGGGATACTACTTTGCTGAATTACTGCGTCGTCATAGCGGGAGGGTGCTGTCTCTTGACGTTATTCTGCTTGTTGTTGGTGGCAGCACTGAAAAAGACGCCATCCCCACGTGCTCCCGGGCTACGGTGACTGGATGGGTATCTATATCTGGATTGTCCATTTCGCCCTGACGAGCGTCGAGCTTGCTGGAATCGTTGCTAGTTTGGTGAACAACCGAGAGATGTCGCTCTACTCAACTTCCAGATGGAGTATCTGCGGTCCAGCTCTATCGGAGAATATGGAGTAGATGGGGCTCGAGGTACCGAGGAGGCACAAAAGAAAACAACCCGGCAAGTGAACATTCATTATCTATTACTTGTTCACAAGGCGTTGTGAAACTTGGTGACTTGTCCGCTCAGAACGGAGCTGCGGAGCGGAGCTGCGGAACGGAGCTTGCCCGTCATCGACAAGGATAGCATTTTCTATAATTTCCGACATACATAATAATAGACTCAAACTTCCATCCTCGGCCTTATCCAAAGTTCCGCTTCAAAGTCCGTCCCCAGCCCTGCAGATCATTCCACCAACCCTACATATGTCTTCACGCAGTAGATATGTACTGGTAGCTTCCTAGCCTTCTTCTCTACACTTCTTCCAAACCGCGCTCCCCTCGGTGCCCCACCCCCACGCAGCGCACCTATCCTTACTTAAAGATCTTGCTTGCTGTCTTCCGCGGCCGATCTCTTCCCGAACTCAACGGGCAACCGAACACGCACGACCCTCTAGACGCTACTTCCAGCCCCACCGCAACACGAACCGAAGCTCTGCGTCAGAAATCGCATCATGTCGCAAACTATTCTAGTTACTGGGTATGCACTGACTTTCGGGGCGTGCGTGTGTTTACTGCGATCACTGACGTAGCAACACCCAGAGGAACGGGCTACATTGGCTCCTTCACGACGCTCGAACTGCTCATCGCCGGCTACGGTGTCGTGGTCGTCGACAATCTCTACAACTCGTCGGAGGAATCCATCAATCGCATGCACCTCATCAGCGGAAGGCGGCCCGCCTTCTATCAGATCGACGTCACCGACGAGACTGCTCTCGATGACGTCTTCGCAAAGCATCCCAACATCGATTCCGTCGTGCATTTTGCCGCCCTCAAGGTAGGATTGCGCCCTTCGCTGCCTCTATCTCCTGGTGTGTGGGTGTGTGGCATTCACACCGTCTCGGCCCGCCGGCAGACCCACGTGGTGTTGGTGTTGGCAGTGGTCTGTAAACCTATGCTTTTGCGGGCATATGCTTATTCCCTTATTTCTTCCTCAGGCCGTCGGCGAATCCTCAGAGATTCCTACTGAATACTACCGTGTCAACGTCGGCGGCACGATCAGCCTCCTCCGTGCCATGCACAAGCATCATGTCAGGAACATTGTGTTTTCGTCCTCAGCTACCGTCTATGGTGACGCCACAAAACACGAGGGCATGATTCCGATCCCCGAACATTGCCCCATCGCTCCGACGAATCCTTACGGAAGGACCAAGATGATGATCGAAATGAGTATGTTATATATTGCCGGTGGGTGGGAGGGGAGTCGGTCGACTGACACTATGTGACAGTAATACAGGATCACTGCGACGCAAATCCTGACTGGAACGGTGCGCTGCTTCGCTACTTCAATCCTGCGGGCGCCCACCCTACCGGTGTGATGGGCGAGGATCCTATGGGTGTGCCGTTCAACCTATTTCCTCTGCTTGGCCAGGTCGCGGTTGGCCGTCGCGAGAAGATCAAAGTCTACGGAGACGGTGCCTCTTCACCCCAAGGACCTCATCAGCACATTAGCTAACTAGAAAAGATTACGCATCCCACGATGGCACCGCAATCAGGGACTACATCCATGTGATCGACCTCGCTAAGGGTCATATCGCAGCTCTCAACAAGCTTCGCACCGACAGCCCCGGATGTCGAGCGTGGAATCTCGGTACGGGCATGGGCACCACAGTATTCGAAATCATCAAGGCGTTCTCCAAGACTGTCGGTCGTGATCTCCCGTACGATATTACGGACAGACGCAAGGGTGACGTACTGAACCTTACCGCGGTGCCGAAAAGAGCGAACCAGGAGCTCGGTTGGAATGCTGAAATCCCCCTCGAGCAAACTTGCGAGGATCTTTGGAAATGGTAAGTATCTCTGCGGCTTTAACCGTTCTTGGGCTGGTTTAATCTTCTGCAGGGTGAAAAATAACCCTCAGGGCTACCGAGAACCAACGCCGGCGCATCTTCTGGCGGAACTAAAGGCGTGGCAGAAGAAAGCAGAGATCGACACTGCTTGCGATCTACGGACATAGAATTGCGCAAGAGTATATAGAAGACTTAGTTTGCTTTTGGGATATATCCGTGCGTTCGATTTTCTCAGCCATTGTTTCCTTTTTCTTTTCTCCCCGGGGACCAGTGCTTCATTCTGCCTAGCGATACTTTTTGGGCTACTTGAATGATGCATAGTAGGGTATGTTGCTACCATTTTTACTGCATGCTTGTATTGAGACTTCACAAATGGTGGCAGCTTTGAGCCTCGAATTATATGGGCCGATTAGTGCCAGGGGGATTTTTTTTTATTCATTACTCGCATCTGGAGACCTAATTAAATCACGGCGAGTCTGGTAGAAGAGCCGGGATTGAGGAGGAGGAAGGCAAATACACTGCCAGAGAGGAGGGCTTGAGAAGCCATAAAACCCACTCACGAGAAAACTAGCTAATATGCCGGAGTCATGTTCTCAAGTTGGGTCACGGCGAAGCATCTCAAGTTAACTCCATACAGCTGGCAGACTTAAGCTAAAATCTCCTTCAGCATTTTTTTCCGATTGGATACCAGCCAGTTTGGTCTGACAAATACAAAGTCAAAGCAAGTTTTCATCATTCCAAGATTAGGATCTTTTATCGAGGATACACTCTGGCCAGTTTAATGGTCGGCAAGTCAGGTGAAGTTTGGAGGCAGATTCCCACGCCTGGAATAGCGACTTGATTTGTTGTCCAGAATCGAATCTGCTGCTCAAGAAAGCCGCTTAGAAACTCTTTTGAGTAGTTAGATGGTGCTAGTGTTCAGGTGTATTTAAACAGTGCAGACTCCCTTAGGTTCCTACCCACACCCTCCTTCCTGGCATCGCAGATGAGGACTTGGGGGCGTGTCGCGCTTTCTTTCGTTTCTTTCTTTTGTCACTTCTCTTTGTTCAGTCGTTTTTCCGGTGAGAGTTCTTTAATGTGCTTCATATCTTGGGGCAGGCCTGGGGAGGGCCAAGAGGAGCTTGCAACATGCCGCACGGACAGCGGACGACAAATGCGGATGAAAAGTCTGGATCATAGGTACTTAAGTATGTACTTACTTATGATTAAACAAAAAATAAAAGAGACTCCCCCTTAGTGACTAGCCTTGGTGGACGTTTGCCCTTATTCCTAAGTAGGAAGTTTGGTATAGCTAATAACCCACCCAAAATCATTCTCTCCATAATTTTTCAGGGGCTACTCTTGCATAGGCTCTTCATCCTTCGGTACAATTGCTTGCAGAGTGAGTTTTATGGTTTCTCAGGCCTTGGGCCTGGGACGTCTGAAATACGTATCTTCACGGATGCAGCGGATGCCTGGGGTCCTACCACGACATGGCATGTACATCTACTTCAATACGTTGTCATCCTTTCTGGAGCCGTTCTTACTGACGATTGCACATGGCACTTACGCACGTAGCCTAGCCTTGACTTGACCGACACTGTGACGCGGCGATTAAAGCCGATTCTTGCCAAGCCCTTCAACCTGTTTTGTTGAGAAGCCACCTATCTCGTCCCCCCATTTATATACAGTACCGTGCGAATTGAGCACTTCAACTTCAACTGCAGCAATACACTTCGACTTGAGCTCTTTCAATACAACGCCACACGATACACAATGATCTCGCTCAACGTTAGGCCCAGAGGTGTGCTACCCCATCGGCTTACGGTTTCGGGGTTTAATCAACATTGGTCTAGGACGTCCGCTCAAAAAACTGCCGGAGACATTGGACTTGGATCTCTCCGCTTCGACCGCGCAGGACTTGTATGATCTGATCGCAAAGCACACGCGGTTGAACAGAAACCGTCTGCGAATCACGAAGGGTAGCGATGGGAAGCCCGTCCAACTCAAGAGGGATGATGGAAAGCTCGTAACCATCGAAGAGACGGGACTCCGTAACGGCAGTCAGATATTCGTCAAGGATCTCGGTATGTCCCTACGGGCCACCACGGTGTATGTGCTAGCTGAAGACACGTACAGGTCCCCAGATTGCCTGGCGCACTGTCTTCATTATCGAGTACCTCGGCCCGCTCATGATTCACCCGCTCTTTTTCTACTTCCGGCCCTTGATCTATTCTTCATCGCCTTACAACCCCCTCAGTTACATCCCCTTCAATGCGTCCTCGACCACTGAGCTCATGCCTGCCCCGACGACCACGCAACTGATCCTCTGCACATTCTGCACTCTGCATTTCCTCAAGCGCGAGTACGAAACCATTTTCGTCCACCGGTTCAGCGCTGCCACCATGCCCGCCACGAACATCGCCAAGAACTCGGCACACTACTGGATCCTCGCTGGCCTGAACCTTGCCTACTACCTGTATGCCCCCACCGATATTTCCGCATCGTGGTGGCCCGCTGCTCTTAATGCCGACCTCAACCCCACCGTCCGCTACGCCGCCATCGCTCTGTGGGTCTTCGCCGAGGTGTCCAATTACCTGACGCACATCACTCTCTGTCACCTCCGCCCGGAGGACGGCTCCACGAAGCGCCAGATTCCGAAGGGATATGGATTCAACCTTGTTACGTGCCCGAATTATCTGTTTGAGTCGCTGGCATGGCTGGCGGTCGTTATCCTCGGCGGAGGAAATCTGAGCTCGCTGATATTCTTCAGCGTGGCAACCGGAACGATGATGCTCTGGGCGAAGAAGAAGGAAATTCGGTACAGGAAGGAGTTTGGAAAGGTATACAGGAAGAAAGCTTGTATGATCCCCGCGATCTGGTAAACAGCGCTGGAGGGATCAGAGGTGGGGCTTCCTCTAGGGCTCGAATAATTATATTGCTATGTGTAGCATTTGTTGTTTCGTTTGTTGAAAGAATTTGTTCATTAGAATTTTTCGCAGTGGTGGAACTGGGGAGCTTCAAGACTCGTGCGAAATCCACACCTCATGATGCAATCCGCGCGCAGGCAACCAATAGGCCAAAGCAGGGACTTTGGAACCCAATTGCCCCCTCCGAATAGCGATACGTGAGTCGAGAATCGACTGCCAAATTAATACACCCATCTATTCTGGAATATTGACCAAATGATTGGCGAAGCACTCTACCGTTTTCTTCATCCACAGAAACTTTCTGACTTCTATTAACTCATCCAACAACAAGCGAACACTTCACAAAGAATCACTCGCAAGGATAGAGTGGGTGCCTGTCAAGATGAGAAGATGAGTCGACGCCATCGGTGCATAAGATGGTGGCGACACCGCGCATCGGTGTATAAGACGGTGGCAACACCGTGTGTCAGTGCATAAGACGGTGGTGACTACGCAGAAAGGCAGTCCATGTGGATTCTGTGTCGGATGCCTTTGGTGGCAAGAAACTGGGAATGGAGGAAGTCAGAGATGATCATGTATATAGAGATGTGCCTGCCGCCTGGAAAGAGGAGGGTTGTCGAATCTGCTGTCTACCATCTCTACCCATATATCTCTACCGTAACCTGTTATTTTTTGATAAGTTATGAGCCCGGATTGATCGCTTCTATCAAAAACCTCTATCTATCCAAAGAATCTCGTTGTTCCCAACCAGCCTTAGCACTAGACATCCCTGTCCAACAAACCATTTTTTTAAGCCGCAAGCACCAAAAAACACTCGATTAAATATTATGACAATGTCTGCCACTGATACCATCAAGAAGGATGTCCACTGCACCAACTGGGGATCTATCAAACACCTCAACCTGACAAGCTACATTGATTGGAAGATGAACATCAAAAGCATCCTCAAGTCAATGAGAGTGTGGAAAATCGACACTGGTGAGGAAAAGGAGCCAACTGAAACACCTCCTACTCTTGCCAACCTTGAGCTTGCCATCAAATCCTTCAAGCAGAGAAAAAATGACGAAGAAACCCTCCTTCATTTCTCTATCAACAGTACGATCCAAAAACAGCTCCGTCATATGGAGGATCCAGCTGAGATGAGGGTCATACTTGGGAACCAGTTTAACAGAACCTATTCTCAAATGCAACACTCCATCTATACAGGCAATCTGTACACCGTTAAACCTTACCCAGGTGAACATATCAGCTGTTACACCCAGAGCACTGGTGACACCCCAAGACATACAATTAGTATGGCTAGCCGGACCCAATTATCAAGATATATGTATCGGTATACAGTATATTCAGTGTAGAGCGAACGTCCCGGCGCGGGACGCCCCATTATATCAATCTCCGTGGCTATTCCACCGGAGGCCGGTATGCCGACGCTATCGGTCTCGGTGGCTAGTCCACCGGACAAAGCGCCGACACTATCAGTCTCATCTCCGAGAATGTGCCCGGACCCCGTCCGAGCCACATCTCATGACACTTCCCCTCTTGCTGCGTACCGTCGAAGACAGAGCAGCAAGTAAGCAACAAAGAGCAGCAAGACAGTA
>Ga0307508_10000297_pt1 | contig 60487 bp, 64 predicted proteins | sample 9_EM_MG_FD_203089 | JGI IMG/M metagenome (GOLD analysis project Ga0307508, IMG submission 203089) | Populus trichocarpa ectomycorrhiza microbial communities from riparian zone in the Pacific Northwest, United States - 9_EM | ecosystem: Host-associated > Plants > Roots > Unclassified | place... | reverse complement strand
CAAGGTGACTTATTTATCTCCCACCAGAAAGGCCATAGCTCTGAGAATTGATAGCATGAGAGTTCAGATATCAAAGAACAAAATAACCTTCAGTATTGGGGGGTACAATAGGCTATTTCTTCCACTAAGATCGAGAGTTGTGGTTGTCGGGGTCCAAATGGCACGGAAACTCAATTTCTACGGTCCAGGGGATAGCGCTGGGTAGCCCCCGGACCAAGTACCAGCTCGTGTTCGCGAGAGTGCAAACACTGCTACAGGACCGCACCTCAAGTTTTGAGAGTCTGATGGGAGAGATGTGGGGCGGAGCTATGCCTTGATGCCGTCGTGGCCGAAGAAAGGATAGCTGGTACGGTTGAGGGTTCGTTACTCCGGCTCAGGTCGAGTAGCGTAATCAACCCCGCACACAACCCATACCGCATCACCCAATCACGACAAGAGAACAGAGGACCTGCTCCGGCCATTCTCAGGAGGATACGAGGAAGCACTGCTTTCCAATCCAAATCGCGAGATTATCTGTGATAGGCTGATGAAATCTAGTGCCAAGGCAAAGAGTTTTCACGTCGCAGTGCAGAGTAGTTCCCCGCAGCACGTGACTTTGCTCAGCCGGATACTTATACGACGACCCGCCGACGAGCGGTGGTCATCGAATGAAAAACAGAACCATCAGAATATTCATCGGAATCATCAAGCGGAATGATCAACGGATCACCTACCGGTCCTCAAGACATCGAGTCATCGACCATCCCCCTACGAGCGATCTGTTGAGCGAGTCGTCGCCATAGAGCCGCAAATGATCCGAACGTTACACCTCACGCCGAGCCTACGACGCGCTCCACGAGCAATGACGAGCGAGACGACGGCTGATCGTGGAAGGAGACGGAAGGATACGTAAGGGGCTCGAGAGTCTAGGCGGGAGATAGGAAGGGCCTGATGGGCAACACATCGGCGGGCACGGATAGGACCCCTGTTGAGGGTATAATCCCTGAGGCCGTAGCCAAGGGCTGACGTGGGGTCGTGACTTGAACCCAGATATAAGCTGAGGGAATGGCGCGGTCCGTGATACCATTGGGCGGATCCTACTGTCAGACCGACCAGGACGAGTAGCTTCGGACTCCGGCCCGCACCCAGGAGGGTCTGGTGTGTGAGCGTAATCCTTTCCTTATCTTACTCGTGAGGCAGTTATCACACGAGCCATTTGGCAAGCACCGAATACGTCGAACGATCCGCCGAACCGGACCGATGCAAGCGAGCCGCCGGGCGAGACACCGGGCCTGTCTCGACCGAACCATCTGCCGAAGCGCCGCGAGCGAGCCGTCGGGCAAGACCCCGGGCCCGCCTCGAACCATCCGCCGAAGCGCCGCAAGCGAGCCGTCAGGCAAGTGTAGGAGGAGGATTCCGGGCGTCGCGGACGCCACGCCTAGAGTGGCTAGCATGGCCGCTAGCATGGCTTCTATAGTTTGTGGGACTTGGCACATGGCTGCCCTAAGGGCTTCTGTACATAGACAGTCACACACTAGCGCTAGCACATGGACACTCGTATATGTGTCCGGTGCTCCCCTCTTTAGAATGGACATGTTTCTCGCTACCCCACAACTGGTAGCAACACTTTATTTTCTCTGCCCCGCACGACCAGCAGCGAGCATTCTTTATTTCCCTGCCCCGCACGACCAGCGACGAGCAGAAGGAGGGCGCAGAAACATCAAGATCCCGAGAGGAAAACGAGAAATTCGAGAAAACGAGGACAACGAAAAAATCGAGAAAACGAGGAAACCGAGCGACGAGACACGGGACGGCCCAGCGAATGGACTCTCGCGTAAAAAGTAGCTGCGGGAGGGCGCGGCGAGTGGTAAGCGCGGAGGCCGGCGTTTCGGGGCCCATACCTTACGTGTCACCAAGCTGTTTCCAGTCACATACAGTGCGCTGACCTTCAAGAAAAAGATACTCACACGCCGAATTCACACACCGTATTCACACGCCGTATTCACACACCGTATTCACACGCCATATTCACACACCGTACACACACGCCAACCCGTTCATCGGGCGGATTCGAGAAGAATTTGAGCGAATCGAGCGGATTCGGGAAGAAACCGAACGCCGTATTCACACGCCGTACACACACGCCGTCCAGCAGTCTCAACTACCCGTTCACCGGGCTGAGCTACTGCCTATATAACCCGTTCATCGGGCAGAAGCGCTGAGCATTTCCAAAGCGAGGCGAGCATTTTCAAGATCCCGAGAGGACAACGAGAAAATCGAGAAAATCGAGGAAACCGAGCGACAAGACACGGGACGGCCCAGCGAACGGACTCTCGCGTGAAAAGTAGCTGCGGGAGGGCGCGGCGAGCGGTAAGCATGGGGGCCGGCGTTTCGGGGCCCATACCTTACGTCTCACCAAGCTGTTTCCAGTCACATACAGTGCGCTGACCTTCTAGAAAAAGATACTCACACGCCGTATTGACACGCCGTATTGACACGCCGTACACACACGCCGTCCAGCAGTCTAAACTACCCGTTCACCGGGCTGAGCTACTGCCTATATAACCCGTGCATCGGGCAGAAGCGCTGAGCATTTCCAAAGCGAGGCGAGCATTTTCAAAGCGCGGTGAACAAAACAAGGCATGCTGAAACAGCGAGCAATGTCAAACACCCCGAAACTCTGGCCGGAGCCGGGCGAGCTACTCGAGTGGATTGGTGAAGCGAACCTCTCGCGCGATGAAAACGCGGTACATAGCTGTTTCAGCCAAAGCGGTCCTAAATGCCTATGCCCAGTGGTACGACAGTCACCAGGAGGCTTCTGTGAAGATTGCGGATCTGGCAGCACTGGAGCACCGACTTTGTGAGGCAGAGGAGGAGACGGCGGTTTGGAAGCAGCACTGCGATCACCTCATTACCATCAGCGAACAAACCGCAAAACTACAAGATAGGGCCACGAGCCAAAACCTGATTGTTCAAAAAATCAAGCCGCATGAGCCAAAGAGGTTTGATGGTTCCCAGGACTTGGAGGTTGTCGCTCAATTTCTCGAAGACGTGCAGCACTATGTTCGACAGGGCGGAGCAGTCTGTCAAAAAGCGTCCGAAGACAATCAGAAGATCGACACCTTCTGGCATTTTCTCACCGCCAAAGTGTTCCACTGGTTCGAGAACTGCATGAAGAAGCAGGGTGTGGATACTATCCCACCAAAGGATTACAACTACAATACCACATGGGACGCCGTGAAAGTCCTCTTCAAGCGCCAGTACGTTCCGGAATGGGCTATTTCGATAATTAGCCGCGAATGGTATGCGTTGAAGTTCAGCCGCCAGCAGGTTTTGTCCTTCAACCAGAGAGCGTTGGAACTGATCACCATTTTGGGCGGGTCGCTCACCATAATGAGGGAAAACCCACTGTGGGAGGAATACCTAATCAAGCTGCCTGAAGCGACGCAAAACGATATATCCCACCAGGCACCTCTTATGGATGTTCTCGGCGGCGACAGTCAGAAGCAGATGATGTTGTCCGGCATGATGGATATTGTTGCTTCACGCACCCTGCCGTTTCTTCCAATGCCGTCCGGAAGCGGCGCCCTGGCCCTCTCCCCAAACGTTACAGCCGCTAAAGGCGATCCGATGGACTTGAGTATCATCGAGAATGACAAACTAAATGCAGTTATCGATGGAAGGATACAGTGCCACCGTTGCGTTGGGTTTGGTCACATCGTACGTCTATGCGGCACTCTGAGCACGGATAACTGTACGACGCAATTCAAACCTCGAGCAGGACGCGAGGGAGGGCGTCAGGGACTCCAGAAGCAGCATCAACCGTCCTACCAGTCGACACCCGCTCAGCAGTCACTGCACCGCACTGGTCAACCTTCCTACTGTACCAGGGCCAACCAACCTAATTGGCGTGCGCTGCCCAAACACGTCAACAATGTTGACGGTCCGCAGGCGAAGTCCGGTGCATACTTTCGCGGAGGTTGGTCGCAGGAGGAAACGCTTGATTATAATGGAGGACTTGGGCGTCCTCCTACTAAGGAAAGAGAGGCAGCGAGACTTTACTTGACAAACCTTAATGTTATACGGAAAGACATTATTGATAAAAGTGATTTGTTACGTTTTTACGCTAAAGTCCAAACCTCTCATTCCAAAACTCGCTCAGCCTACACCCTAATGGACACGGGTGTGTCATACTGTTATATCGATACCGCATTTGCAAAACTGCTCGGTTTACCCTTTCGACATGCTGGACACATGTCAATTATCACAGCCGGAACCAAACATCCCCCCGAAGATCGGTACCAAGTTTGGCTTAATGGACGGATACGCGGTATCACTGAGAATTACGCAGATGTTACCGGTTGGTACACTGTGTTTGATCTTAAGGGCGCCTATGACATTATTATTGGAAAAAATTGCCACTCAAAGATACGCCATCTAGTGGATTCAGACAACGTTTTACACCTGTTGGATGCCGATTGGTCATTGCTAACGGATGGACGACCGCCACTTGTACCTAAACTGGTATTGAAAGGGCTTCGACCACACCAAGGCCGCTACCGGGAAGTTCACAACCATTGCGCGGCAGTAGCCAAAGCGGCATCCATCAATCTGATATTCGCAGACGAAACGAGACGGGCGATGTCAAGATTCAGTGGTGATAGCATTTTTATGATCGACATCCGGGAACGCCGGATAGGTTTTGAATTCGGTGAGGATGATTCCGTTCTTGCAGATCTTGAGAAGTGGAGAGTTCAAATCAGGCGCGATTTTGACGATCTCTTTCAACCGCCGAGTGGCATTCCACCACCAGTGGAGCACGACTTCCAAATTCATACCGACCCAACGACAAAAATTCCGCACCGCCAGACGTACCGGATGACACAGTCCGAAAGGAACGAGTTTGAGGTGCAGATCAAAAAGCTGCTCAAAAAGGGGTGGGTGACGGACTCTCACTCGCATTATGCAGCACCGATAATCTTTGTGAAAAAGTCGGACGCAACCCTCCGAATGTGCGTCGATTATCGTGGATTGAACTCAATAACTGCCAAAGACCGGTATCCATTGCCATACATCGAGGACTTGATCGATAAACTCCATGGAGCACGTGTATTCACCAAGCTGGACTTAGCAAGCGGATACCACCAAGTACGGGTTCGCCCAGACGACTGCCACAAGAGCCCGCTCATGGCACCAGATGGATTCTACGAGCATATGGTCATTCGGTTCGGACTTGCAAATGCGCCAGCCGCGTTCATGCGTATGATGCACAAAATATTGCACCCACATCGTCGGAATTCAATTGTATTTCTCAATGACATCCTGATTTTTTCGAAAACGCTGGCAGAACACAAGACACATGTGGAAGGTGTGTTACAGGCATTACAGAATGCGCGGTTACGTCTCAGTAAGGCCAAATGCGTGTTTGGTACTCTGGAAACGTTGTTTGTTGGTTTCAGAGTGAATAGACACGGTATTCACACAGAAGAAAAGAAGGTCAAGGCAGTACGGGATTGGCCAACACCCAAAATGCCAACAGAACTCCGCGGGTTTCTGGGTTGGGCAGGCTACTACCGGAAATTTGTACCGAAATTCGCCCACCAGGCATATCTGCTACATGACCTCGCCTCGAAACCCAAGAAAGAATATGTATGGACCAGACAACATGCGGATCAGTTCAAGGACCTCAAGGAGGCCTTGATATCTTCACCGGTGTTAGCAACTTTAGATCCAGATGCCGACTTCATCCTGCGTACGGACGCGTCGGACACGGCTATTGGTGGCGTTCTAGCGCAGAAACAGATGTTTGAAGTGAGGTTAGTGGAATAGCCACTGGAATACTTTTCGAGGAAGCTCCATGCGGTCGAGGCAAGGTATCTAGCATACAACCGAGAACTCCTTGCAATCAGTGCAAGTCTGGAACATTGGGCCTCTTACATTCATGGGCGGAAACGTACCACCATCTACACGGATCATGCATCATAGCAGCATATCCTAGGGCAAAATAAGCTGATGAGCCGTCAGTGTCGTCACCTTGACAGGCTCCAACAGCACGACTACGATGTCAAATACTTTCCTGGAGCTGCGAATGTTGTGGCAGATGCACTCAGTCGAATTGCCTACACGCAGGGACCGCAACCAAAAGTTGATTTGCAGGGAGAGCAGCCAAAGGTCGATCCGCAGTACCTCAATGTCATCGAAATACGGGTGTCAGCCTCAACCGAGTGGCTGAACGATGTTTGAAAAGGCTACGGGGAGGACACAATTTTAGGTCTAATTCTAGAATATTTGAGAAATAGCGATGGAAACGAGCACAAAAAGACAAGTTCGAAGCAGTCTCGCCGTCTTAAGTAACGAGCAAAGTTGTACACACTCGAAGAAGCCCTTCTGTAACATAAGCCGTCGGGCGGAAGGTTATGTATCCAAAAATTCTTGAGAACGGATGTCATTCAAGAAGCACACGACGCTATTCTGGGTGGTGGACATAGCGGTATTGCAAAAACAGCATCAGCGGTTGGGTCTCGGTACTACTGGCCAAAGTTGACAGATTCGGTTGCAGAATGGATTGCTGGATGTGAGGTATGCCACCGAATCAAGCACAAGAATGCCACGCCGTTTGGACTCCTGCAGGCACTACCGATTCCACTCGAACATGCGGAACGGGTGAACATCGATTTCGTCACTAAGTTACCGACGTCGGAAGCCGGTTACGATGCTGTAGCGACAATTATCGATCCCCTGACAAAGCGAGCACATTGGATTCCTGTTAAGGAAGCTGAGCTCACCGCAGAAAAGTTCGCAATGATATTTATTGGCGGTTACGTTTGATCACGGGGGCTACCCAAATCGATCATATCTGACTGGGACACCCGATGTACCTCCAGCTTCTGGCAATCGTTGTGTTCACAACTCGGGATTAAGCTCCGGATGTCTACAGCATACCACCCTCAGTCATACGGTCAAGCAGAAAAGGCGAATGCCACTCTGGAAACGTTTTTGAAGGACTATATATTGCAACTCAAATCCCCCGAGCAGTGGAGCCAATTGTTACCGTTGGCGGAGTTCACTTACAACGCGGCCAAGCAAAAGGCTACTGGAATGTTGCCATTCGAGGCAGACATCGGATACATTCCGAGGCTCCCACTCGATTTACTGGCACCAGGTCCGCGGATGCCAAATTCGAGACCCGGAATGGAATACGCAGAATGGCTCGTCAAGATCCTACGGATCCTTCGCGAGCGAATCGAAGAGGCCCAATTTACAATGGTGACAGAAACGAACGAGCATCGTCAGCTGCACCTGTTTCGAATAGGTGATTCAGTATTCTTGGACACCCGTTTGCTGCCAGTCGGCTATGCCAATGTCAATTCCACTGCCAACGACAGCGCCAATTTGCGAAAGTTTCAACAGCCGTATGCTGGTCCGTTTACAATCCTAAGGTCAGCCGGCAAGAATGCTTTCGATCTCGACATCCCGGCGCACTGGCGCTTACACCCAGTTTTCAACGTCACACGCCTCAAGCTGTCAAGATTCGACAGAACCAGTGAACACCCGCCCCCACCACCGCTATGCTCCACCGCTACCGTCGAGTACGAGGTTGAGACACTGGGGTTGTATCGTATCCGGAGTGTAAAGACAATCAAAGGCAATCAGGCTACTTTCGATAATTCACAGCAGAGTAATCTTAGATCTTGTGTGTGGGTTTCGGTGGTAGTGTTGGTGAGGATGTTCGTGCTGATTTTCCTTTGGGGCGGAAAACCTCTGTTTTTACATCTGTGTGGCGCCGGCGTGAGAGGTGGTGACTCAGATTTGGATTCCCCCTAGGTGCATGGACCTCATGGGCGACTCATTGGTCCTGGCAGGGTGTAGATAAGGGGAGATGAGGTTTCATCCAAGCGGGCAGGGTGCTTTCCATGCCGGACTCAATTCCGTACGCCATCAGCAGACGACATGCATCCCCTCCTATCGGGGAAGGGGTCATAGCCCAAGGCTGGTGGTCCGCGCGCCATCAGCAGGCAACTTGGTATCCCCTCCTTTCGGGGGAGGGGTCATAGCCCAAGCGTCTCACCGTTTGCAATCTTCCCCTCATCTCCGGAGATATGTGTCTTAGGTCCGTCTCGGCCGTAAGCTCATCTCCAGACCCTATCTCCCTCCTAGACTCTCCAAGTACGTTCCGTCATACTTACATACCCTTTTCTAGCCTAGCTACGTACTCGAGTTTTTCAGGTGTAACACTACCTCCCCTCTCCCTTAGCCTCGTCCCAAGCACTAACACTTTTCTTTTCATCTAGGTAGCCTGTCTCTTTCTTGAATAAATATTTTGCCGGACATAATGCTTGCCCGCTGAATGCAGTCCTCCTCCCCTGCATCCCTCCCAGTCACTGGATCAGGGCATGACTCTGGAATCCATCGGAATGACTGGGCCCTCAGAGTAAGCCAGTGCGTACTCTTACTGTCTTTTATGAAACTTGATCACGTCGCGCATTCGCCATGAGTTCTTCCCATACTCGAGTTCCGGGGTCGACAAAGGTCGCAGAGGATCGGCTGAGGCATGGTATCCTTCGTGGCTAGTCCGGTATCCCAAAAGTTACTGGGCCTGATCTAGGGCTCTAGAGTGTAGGTAAGAGTGACCGCACCTTATTTGGGGATCGCGTGACTGTCATGCTTGCTCTGTTGCCGGTTCCTTTTCGGGGTAAGCAGAATATGACCGTACAAGAGCACGTCAAGTTCATAGGGTCATTTCGGTTTTTCCGTCGGATGCTCAGTCAGTGGTTTCTCGTGGTTCCTCGAGAAGATGGCCTTTTGGTTGGTCCGTAGTGTTTTTTGGTGCTGAAGTTCTCCGCCCCTTCAGCCCACTACTGCCAGGTCCTCGGTGGAACTGGTCTAGCCCTCGGTGAGCCGGTAGTCCCTCTCCGCGTTAGGATTCCATCGTTGAAACGCCCGGAGTTTCTCCAGCCCGCCTACTGAAAAGTTGTCGAATGGTTCTTCCGTCCAATCCTTGCGTTCCAGATAGTAGAGCCATTGGACGAGGTAGAGGATTCGTTTGTTATTTCCCCGGCCACACTGAACCAAGGACATGTCGTGCTCGACATCGTATTCCTGCGACTGTTCGATGTCGTCGGCCTTCCATAGTATCTTTGAAGGGTCCGGTGCTGCTCGGTGTTCGCTGGTTCGGTAGGGTTCCAGCAGCGAGATGTGGAAGACGTTGTGGATCTTTCATTTCTGGGGCAGCGTGAGGAGGACGGCTAGTGGGGAAACGATTTTTTCGATCTGAAAGGGACCGTGATTCTTGTGGTCAAGTTTGCTTGATGGGCGGCGCGTTTTGATGTTGCGGCCGTTGAGCATTACCTGATCTCCTACTTGGTATGCCGGGGGTTCCTTTCGTGTCGGATCGGTGTACCAGCGCATTCGTTCCTGTGCCTCTTCCAGCCCTTTCCGAGACTCGTCGTGCATGGCATGTATCCAATGGGCATAGACTTGGCTTGCTGGGTTGAGGGGTTCCCTTGACGCGGGGTTCATGGCTGTCGGGTGGAAGCCATAGTTAGCATAGAACGGAGACATACTGTTACCCGCGGTGGTCGAGTCGTTGTAGGCGAACTCGGCCATCGGTAGCAGGCGTACCCAGTCGTCCTGTTCCTTGCTGACGAACCCTCGGAGGTAGGCTTCGATCGTTTGGTTGAGCCGTTCCATTTGGCTGTCGGTCTGTGGATGGAACGTTGTCGACATGCGGGCCCGGATGCCGGAGAGCTGCAGCAACTCCTTCCATACCTCGGATGTGAATCGAGAATCTCTGTCTGACACGATGTCAGCAGGGAGGCCGTGGTGCTTCCATACCTCTTGGGCGAAGATGATTGCTAGGTCCGCCGCGGGTTTTTCCTGGAGCGGGATGAATTGTGCCATTTTGGTAAACCGGTTGATGATCACCCATAGCTGGTCACATCCTTCCAAGGAAGTTGGTAGCTCTGTGATGAAATCCATTGCTATCGATTGACATGGGGCGTATGGCAGTTCCAGCAGGGAGGACAGTCCATATGGTTGGTGTTGGGACGCATTGTTTTTCTGGCACTCGGGGCAACTTCTGACGAAGTCGATGATTCGTTCGTTCATTTTTGGCCACCAGAGGTTTCGCCGAATCAGTTCGATGGTTTTGTCCTGGCCCATATGTCCTGCGAGCCTCGTATCGTGTTCTGATTCCAGGATCCTTTGTACTAGTCCTTTTGGAACCCAAAGCTGGTTTTTTCGGTATAGCACCCCGTTTTCGTTTCCTAGTTCCTTGACCTTTTGGTCCTTCAATGGCAGTTCATTCGCCGGCGCTTCCTGTTTCTTGGCCTGTTCGTAGGCTTTGTCCTTTTCTCCTTCCTTTCTGACATCTGTTAAGAATTCTTCTCTCCATCTTCTTGCGGGGAGCGATGCTATTCTTGCCGATGAGCAGATGAAGGAGTGTCCTAGTCAGTCTTCGAAGTGGTTTTCTCTTAAAACCGTTATCGACTGGTTTTCTATCCCCCCCTTTTCAGGGCGGTACTTCGAACGCCTTGACAACACATTTGGTTTCCTGTTTTGAGTGCCTGGTCCGTAGTAGATTCTGAAATCGATGCCGGCTAGCTCCTGTGCCCACCTTGCTTGCTGTTGGTTCAATACTTTAGTTGTCGTAAAGTATTCCAGGTTTTGGTGGTCCGAATATACCTGAACCTGGTTTGTTGCTCCCTCGCAGTAGCATCTCCAATGTTTGAAGGCGTCTACCACTGCCAAGAGTTCCTTGTTGTGGTTTTGCAATTTATTTCCGCGGGCTGGAATTTACTTGAGTGGAATGCTACTGGGTGTAGCCGATTTTCATTGTCCTTTTGTGATAGGATGGCTCCTAACGAAAAGTCAGAGGTGTCGGTTTCGATAACGACTGGTCACTGGGTGTTGAAATAGGCCAGGATGGGTGCTCTTGTAAAGCGTTGTTTCAGTTTCTTAAAGGCCTTTCCAGCTTTGGGGTTCCGTCACCATTTTTCTGTTTTCTTTGTTAATTCCGTTAGGGGTCATGCTACTCTTGAGTAGTCCTTGATAAAGCCTCTATAGGAGTTGGCAAATCCCAGGAAGGACTGGGTCTCGCTCATTGACCTAGGTTCTTCCTAGTTTAGTACCGCTTCCACTTTCTCTTGAGACATCGCTATCCTGTTTCTTCCGATGACGTATCCCAAGAATTCTACTTCCTGGGTCTTCCAGGCTTATTTCATGGGAGAGATCGCTAATCCGTTGACCTGGAGTCTTTCCAGGACCTCATTGCCCAAGCGGTCGTGCTCCTTCTCGGTTTTGGTGTAGACCAAGAGGTAATCCATGTATGCTAAAACTCCGACGTCCAGTAGGTCCGAGAAGACATGATTCATCATGTCTTGGAAGGTGGATGGGGCATTGGTCAGGCCAAAAGGCATTACCTGGAACTTGAACAGCCCGTACCGGGTTCTGAATGCCGTCTTCCATTCATTTCTTTCTTTGACTCGAATGAGCTAGAACCCATTTTTTAGGTCCAGCTTGGTGAACCATTGAGCTCCCTGGATACGGTCCTGTAGTTCCTGCATGAGTGGCAGTGGGTATCAGTTCGGGACTGTCATCTTGTTGAGTGCTCGGTAGTCGACGCACAGACGGAGCCCTCTTCCATGGGGTTTTGGTACAAAGAGTATCGGCGAACTGGCAGGGGACCTGGAGTGCTGGATTTTCCCTGTTCGTTCTATTTCGTTCAGCCATTCTCAGAGTGTTTGGAGCTCTACCTCCGATAGCAGGTAGATGGGCCCCCAAGGCGCTGTTTCTCCTTCCTTGAGGTTGATTTTGCAGTTGTAGGGGCGGTGCTACGGAAGGGCGTCTTCCGCTTCTTTCCCCATGATTCCAAGATACTGGCAGAATTCCATTGGGACGGCTTTCAGCAGGTCTTCTTCTGCCGTGGCTGATACGTACCCAATAACCCGGACGCTGGGATCAGTTGCAACCAACTCATCCCAGGTTAGGGAGTATGGGCTTGTCTCGTACTTGGTGCACTTTTCTATGCACCTTGCACTGTTAAAGCGGATTTCCTCATTCGTCCAAGTTCTCTAGGGCGTGCGCGCCGTTATCCAGTCGAACTGAAGGAAAGCGTCGATGTTTGTCCCCATTGGTGAAATTTCGAATTTCTCCTGGGAGTAGTGTTTTTGGTGTTGGAGGAGCATTGGCTCTGTATAAAATTGTCCTACTCCTTTGATGCTTTCCCCGGTGTAATTCTCTATGCTGCGGGGTTGCCGATGCGCTTTCTTCTTAATCCCGAGTGTTTCCACTGTTTGTTGATTGAGGAGCGCAACGGAGCAACCAGTATCCAGTAGTACCCGGATCTGGTGTTTCTTTCCGCCCATGTGTAGTATAGTAGTGATAATTGGGTGTGTGCCGCTGGGGACTGTCTTTGGTTTTTTTGACAGGGTTCCAGCACTTGGTTCCTCGTTCCTTCGTTTCTTGGATAGTCCGCATATGATTGTTGAGGTTTTGGGTTGCGGCTGTTTCCGACCTCTTAAAAATCCGAGTCGGATTCCTCCCACAGCGGGGCAACAGCGTTGGTATCCATGGTTTCGACCGCTACTATTTTCTGCTGCCTGGTTGCCGGGCTGTTACACCTGAGGAAATCACGGGTCGGTACGTATCCTTAGAGAAGTACGTACCAGAGAAAGATAGGCGCTGGTAGTTAGCTATGTCTGAAAAGATCGGCTCCGAAGAGTCAAGGCGGGAGATAAGGGAACGGAGTTTAGGCTTACGGCCGAGACCAGTCGTAAGAGTGTTAAACTCCGGGATGAGGGATTTGATTGCACACGCAACGGAGACTGGCTAGACTTGGGCAAACTCCCGAAAGGAGCTGCCACGTCACCCAAAAGGTGTACGTGAAAAAGAGTCTAGGCGCAGTGACTCCACCTCGGTGCATAAAGAACTCATCTCTCTTATCTAGAACCCAGCCAGGACCAATGAGTTGCCCACGGGGTCGAAAGCCTAGGAGGGATAGTTAGCCCGAGTCAGCAGATCTCCCGAAAAACCGCAAAAGAGATATAAACTGGCTCTTCTCCCCCGAAAGGAAGAAGAGGCAGACAAACACTACCACCGAAACCCACACACAAGATCTAAGATTATTCCGTTGTGAATCATCGAAAAGTAGCCTGATTACCTTTGATTCCCACCGCACTCCGGTTTGAGACAACCCCAGTGTCACACTATAATCTTTGATCCAAAATCACCCTACGATTTGTCACAACGAATGACTTACTTCGAAACAACTTACTTCGAAGACCACCTTTACCTACTTGAGATATCTACCTTGGTAGAACCGAAAACCCAATACTCCTTCGATTATACCTTCAGTCAATCGACGCCAAAATAGCCAATTTCGAATCGTGGGACGAGTTCTCCAACGGTCCAAAACCAACAGCCGAAATTGACTGTACGCCGTACAACTGGTATACACAACAGTGGTGGAACTGCGCAAAATTGCACCAACCAGCCGACTTCGATGAGGATGAACTCTTCGATTTGTTCGAATACTACTTCACCGACGACGAAACCATTTACACCGGAGATTTCCTCGACGATGATTAAGCCTACCAGACCATGGCAGAAGGAACTAGGTACGTATATGACTGAGCCAATGCTAACGAGAAAATAGCGGAAGAATGGATACGCAGCTAGCTGGCGAGCACAGCAAATGCGTACCAATCCCTGGCCACGAACGTTTGGCAAGGCATCCTCGAGCGTACCAGCGAAGCCAACGAACGGCAAATATGTCAAGCCACTCAGCTGGCTCGAGTAAATGATACCCTGTCCTTCCTGGCAGAAACCAACACAGCCCGGAACCAGCACCTGGCCAACTTCCAGGGCAATGTGGAATTATGGGCGGCAGAACACCAGAATCGGGTAGCCACCTTGGAAGACCAACTCCAGGAAGCAAGAGCAGAAATCCAACGCATTGTGACACGAATCCCGTTACCCACAACACCACCAAGACCAACAGCACCTCCGGCATGGAGAAGCCCGGTGAGGCAGACCAGCACCAGCGCCCCATCAGCCCACTCGGAACCAGCGCTGGGGAGCCCACTACGCCTAAACCCGGGACCAACGCTCCGACGACAGAGACCCCCAGCGGTACCCACGACGCCCAAGATGAGGCAGCGGCTGGAGCAGCTCAGACGCCACGTATCCCCAAGGCCACCAACCTTTGGGCCAGCGACGGGACAAGGGGGGAACCCCCCCTCTACACCACCGGGATCAGCAGCCGGACCTCCATCGGGCCCCCCCTCGGAACCACCCCGACTGCATTTCCGGCACCCCCGCTCGCCGACGCCACTTAGGAACCCCGCGCCCACGATTACCACACGCGACTTAGTACAACTGGTGGCGGAAGGAGTAGCAAGGGCCACCCAGGTTGCCACGGCCGAGCCAAATCGAATCCGAACCTGGCGCCTGAAATTGGAAAACCCCGAGACGTTCGATGGCAAACCAACGACCCCCTTCAACAACTGGTGGAAAACGGTAACGAAATACCTGAGTTTCTATCCTGAAACCTCCAACCAACAAAAAATCGTCTGGGTAGGAACGCTCCTCACCGGTACTGCCAAAGCATGGGACCTGCACCGATACAATACGATGGGGGAGAACGATACCTGGGCAAATTACTCCGCAGCCATCCGAACCGAATACTTTGACTCCCGCAAGGCAGCTGGCGCCCAACTCAACCTGAGCCAGCTTAGGTATAGTGGAGACATTCGGGCCTATATGACCGAGTTCCGAGCGCTGAACAACCTCGCTCGAGCCATGGGGGAAAGTCTACAGGAGTACATTGACCTGGCAATGCCCGAGGCTGTGATCGACATGCGGTTCGCTCACTACCTGGGGGAGTTCGCGGACGATGAGGGGTTCCTACACGCCACCTACCAGGCGGCACTCCAAGTCGAGAGAAAGAAGGCCCTGAAACAGGCAAAGGAACAGATGAAGGGACACACGGCCACCACCGTTACCGGCAGGACGGACAAAAAGGAGGATAAGAAAAGCGATGCCAGAACGAACCCGGGGCCAAAGGGAACCGACCAACGGGGGAACCCCTCCAATACAAAAACCCCTTGGTTCGGGAGAAAGGACACGTGGAGCACGCAGGACGAAGCCATGAAAGGCGTGCCCAATGCAGAAAAAGAGGAATACCGTCAGGACTGGGACAACTGCTGGCGCTGCGGAAGAGGAGGCCACAAAACCTACGAGTGCCTATCCTTCCAGACTCGCAGAGGAACGAAGTTACCACCTGCACCCTGGAAAACAGCGGCGGTATCCGCCCCGACCGGAAAACGGGGAAGGGAGGAGGATAAGGAGGAACCCACAGCCAAACAACAAAAAATAGCGGCTGTGGAAACAATGGAGGTCGACACAATGCCCATGTGGGAAAGTGACAACTCGGATTTTTGAGAGGCCCAGCAACGCCGCAACTGAAGGCCTTCCCAATCACATGTGGTGTATCCCGGAAAAGACTAAGTGGAGAATCAAGCGCTGAGATCCCACCCAAGAAACCTAGGATCACCCACGGCACGTGACCAATAATACAGATGGTCATACACGAGGGGGAAAGGCAACACCCCGTCAAGGTGCTCCTGGATACCGGCTGCTCTATAGCCCTAATCAACCAGGACACAGCAAGAAGGCTCCAAATTCCTCTTCAAAAACATCGAAGGGAAAAAATCATAGAGAACTTTGTCGGGCAGAAAGTACAGGGAGCCGGAACTCACCGTACCATTCCGATGCTGTTGCAACACCGCCACCACTTCTCATCGGAAGTTTTTGAAGTCTCTCCGACGGACAACGGGGTTGACATATTCCTCCCCTACGACTGGATCGTCCGACACCCCCCTCAAGGGCAATGGGACTCCGCGGCAGTACGATTTACCAGCCCAAAAGGCTGCCGGGCTGAATGCAGAAAATACGAGACAGCGGAGTTCTCCTTGACATGGGACAAGGACGTATGCCTTGACACAACCGCGCGCGTCATTGGCTACGTCTCGGGGGTAAGCTCCGAGGACCCGCTGGAACAGGTGCCAATGGAATTCCGCCAATACCTAGGCGTAATGGGTAAAGACTTAGCAGAGGCACTGCCCGAACATCGCTCCTATGACTGCAAGATCGACCTCAAGGAAGGAAGCACGGCACCATGAGGACCCATTTACCCCCTCTCCGAAATAGAACTACGAACTCTCAGAGAATGGCTGAAAGAAATGGAGAAGACAGGGAAAATACGGAGGTCGACGTCGCAAGCAGTGTCTCCAATCCTGTTCGTTCCAAAGCCAAACGGTCGGGGGCTTCGACTATGCGTGGACTACCGAGGCCTGAACAGCATTACGATCCCCAACCGATACCCGCTCCCGCTCATGCAGGAGCTCCAAGATTGAGTCCAGGGGGCACAGTGGTTCACCAAGATGGATCTTAAAAACGGGTTCAACCTCATCCAAATAAGGGAGGGAGACGCATGGAAAACCGCGTTTCGAACCAGCTACGGCCTGTACGAGTTCCAGGTAATGCCGTTCGGCCTCACCAATGCGCCATCAACCTTCCAAGATATGATGAATCATGTGCTCTCCGACCTATTGGATGTGGGAGTATTGGCTTACATGGACGATATTCTGGTATACGCCGGCACCAAATCCGAACACGACTATCTTGTGAAAGAAGTGCTACGGCGGCTACAGGACAATGGACTAGCAGTGTCCCCGGAGAAATGCGTCTGGAGAGCTCAGGAGGTGGAGTTTCTGGGCTATGTTATTGGGAAGGAAGGAATCAAGATGTCGAACGACAAAGTTCAGGCAGTCCTAAGCTGGAAAACTCCGAAATCCTTAACGGAAGTACAATCATTCCTGGGATTTGCTAACTTCTATCGACGCTTCATCCAAGATTACTCCAAGGTCGCGCGACCACTCACAGAATTGACCAAAAAGGTGGAGAAATGGGAATGGAACAACGAAGCTGGACGAGCATTCGAGGAACTAAAGCAGAGATTCACGACAGCCCCGATATTGGCCCACTTCGACGCCCAGAAACCAGTAATAATCGAAACCGACGCCTCCGACTTTGCAATTGGAGCAGTACTCTTGCAACGAGACGACGAAGGAAGACTGCATCCGGTGGCCTTCCATTCCAGAAAGTTCCAGCCAGCGGAAATAAATTACGAAGTCCACGACAAGGAACTCCTGGCAGTCATCGACGCCTTTAAACACTGGAGACGCTATTGCGAAGGGGCCGCCCACCAAGTACAAGTATTCTCCGATCACCAGAACCCAGAATACTTCACGACGACCAAGGTACTTAACCGACGACAAGCCCGGTGGGCCCAGGAGTTAGCAGGAGTCGATTTCAGAATCTACTACCGATCAGGCACGCAAAATGGCCAACCCGATGCGCTGTCCAGGCATCCGGAGTACCGCCCGGAAAAGGGGGGGATAGAAAACCAGCCAATTACGGCGGTTTTGCAAGAAAAACACCTAGCAGACAGGAGAAACCAGTCGTTCATCTGCTCCTCAGCAAGACTTGCATCGCTCCCGGGGAAGAAATGGAAGGAGGAATTCCTGGCGAACGTAAAAGAGGAAGGAAAAAAGGATGAGGAGTACAAGCGAACGATGGAACAGGAAGCAGCGTCGGAAGGACTGGTGCCGGAGGACCGAAAGGCCAGGGATATAAAAAAGGAAAACGGGGTGCTATACAGAAGGGGCTTGCTCTGGGTACCCCAGGGGCTAATACAGCGGATACTGGAATCCGAACACGACACCAAGGTAGCACATGGGTCAAGACAAAACCATCGAACTTATACGACGGAACTTCTGGTGGCCCAAGATGAACGAGCGAATAATCGACTTTGTCCGAAGTTGCCCGGAGTGCCAGCGGAATAAGGCATCCCAGCACCAACCTTACGGACTGTCCTCACCACTAGAACTCTCGTACGCCCCGTGGCAGTCGATCGCAATGGATTTCGTCACGGAGCTACCCTGCTCGGAAGGCTGCGACCAGCTATGGGTGGTCATAGACAGATTCACCAAAATGGCGCATTTTATCCCATTGAAAGAAAAAACAGCGGCAGATCTAACTAAGATATTCGCCCGGGAAATCTGGAGGTTCCATGGACTCCCCACAGACATAGTATCGGACCGGGACTCACGCTTCACATCAGAAACATGGAAGGGATTCCTAGAACTCCTGGGGATACGACTGCGTATGTCCACCGCATTCCACCCCCAGACCGACGGACAAACAGAGCGGCTCAATCAAACAATCGAGGCGTACCTTCGGGCCTTTGTTGCAAAGGAACAAGACGACTGGGTCTCCCTATTACCAATGGCCGAATTCGCCTACAACAATTCGGTCACGATAGGAAACGGGATGACGCCGTTCTTCGCGAATTACGGTTTCCACCCAGCAATCGTCAACCCCCCTATCGAAGAACCCTTGAACCGAGCAAGCACAGTCTACGCTCACTGGATGCAAACGGTACATGAGGATTCACGACAAGGATTGGAGGATGCGCAAGAACGAATGCGCCGATACACCGATCCGGCCCGAAAGGAACCTCCGACATACCAAGTAGGAGACTTGGTAATGGTCAACGGACGGAATATCAAAACCCGCCGACCAACGAAGAAACTGGACCACAAAAACCATGGCCCTTTTCAAGTCCAGAAAATCGTCTCCCCGCTCGCCGCCCGCCTCACGCTGCCTCGGAAGTGGAAAATCCATAATGTTTTCCACGTGTCGCTACTTGAACCATATCGAATCACCGAACATCGGCCACCCCCGGATCCTTCCAAGGTATTAAGGGAAGCGGACGACATCGAACAAAGCGAAGAGTACGATGTGGAAGAGGTCATGTCATCGGGCGTGCGTGGCCGAGGGAATAACAAACGGATTCTCTACCTGGTCCGATGGCTCGACTATCCGCAGCGCAAGGACTGGACGGAGGAGCCATTCGACAACTTTTCGGTAGGCAGTCTGGAGAAACTCCGGGAGTTTCATCAACGGAACCCAGACGCGCCGAGGGACTACCGGCTCACAGACGTCTAGTCGGGATACCCATAAAAAGGCGCCGGCTAAGCACGAGCGGTAGTAGGGTGAAGGGCTTGGAGGACTCGACCCACCCACAGCTCACACTCGACACACACAGTGTCACGATCCAACAAAAAAGCCACCGACCGGGCACCCGACAGGGAGTGCACGCGACCGAAAACTGTTGAGAATCAGGAAAACCGTTCAGAACAGACATATCGACCTCTCGGCGACCGACTTGGACCGACAGAACCGGCGCAGAAGGCCCATAATCGGTGAAGTGAGTCCCCGACAGCGCTGTCACTGCTCCAGCATACCAGTCTCCCCCCGGAAGGATGTGGGCGTGGTCACTGCCAAGCATACGAGTCACTAGCACGAAGGACACCATACCTCTCCCGATTCCCTGGTCCCGCTACGACCCCAGAACCTCACCAAGCCGGCCAAAGCCTTGACGCAGCGCGGCAGTGAGTACGATTCAACATGACACGACAGTACGAGTACGTACCAGCTTACTCGGAGGGCCCAGTTGTTTCGCAGGTCCCCAGCGCCCGATGGAGGGTGGCCGCTGGCCGGATAACTGGGAGGGATGCAGGGGAGGACGACTGCATTCAGCGATATGGCCAGGACGGCCGCGTTGCACATTCAGCGGACAAGCATTATGTCCGGCAATACTATGAACCAACAAAGGAGATGGGCTACTTAGAAAAATGGTTGTTACGCTTCGGGACGAAGCTAAGAGGAGGGGGAGGTCGTGTTACACCTGAGGAAATCTCGGGTCGGTACGTATCCTTAGAGAAGTACGTACCAGGGAAACATAGGCACCGGTAGTTAGCTATGTTTGAAAGATCGGCTCCAAAGAGTCAAGGCGGGAGATAAGGGAACGGAGTTTAGGCTTACGTCCGAGACCAGTCGTAAGAGTGTTAAACTCCGGGATGAGGGATTTGATTGCACACGCAACGGAGACTGGCTAGACTTGGGCAAACTCCCGAAAGGAGCTGCCACGTCACCCGAAAGGTGTACGTGAAAAAGAGTCTAGGCGCAGCGACTCCACCTCGGTGCATAAAGAACTCATCTCTGTTATCTAGAACCCAGCCAGGACCAATGAGTTGCCCACAGGGTCGTAAGCCTCGGAGGGATAGTTAGCGCGAGTCAGCAGATCTCCCGAAAAACCGCAAAAGAGATATAAACTGGCTCTTCTCCCCCGAAAGGAAGAAGAGGCAGACAAACACTACCACCGAAACCCACACACAAGATCTAAGATTATTCCGTTGTGAATTATTGAAAAGTAGCCTGATTACCTTTGATTCCCACCGCACTCCGGTTTGAGACAACCCCAGTGTCACACGGGTGTTCCTCTACTTCTTCGTCCCGTTTCCTTTTCCCTTCCGAGGCCCCCGCAGCCCTCCAAGGGGCTTCCAGTAGCGCGGTCCCCTGCAACATGTTGAACGAGAAGTATTTGAATGTTTTGTGCCCCGGTTGTCCACATCGCCAGCAATCGTCGCGGTTTCGGAAGTACACTTCTTGTTCCTTTTGCGGGACTCCTTTTAGAGCTTCCTCCTTTGAGACCCAGTGGTTCTTTCCTCCCCACCATTCCTGGGTTTTTCTGGGGCATTGTTCCAGTTCCTTTTTGCTCGGGTCGCCCTTTTTCCCTTTGTCCTTTCGTTTTTCATCCTTCTTTTCTTCCTCCTTTGCGATGGAGACTCCTTTCGATGCTTCCCTAGCTACTTTGAGCGCTTTTCACTTTTCTACCTGGATTCCCGCTCGGTAGGTTGCGCTCATGAAACCCTCATCATCCGTAGGCTCGTCCGGGTTCTTGTTGAACCGCATGTCTCGGATGCTCTCCGGCATCGCTAGGTCAATTTTTTCCCGTCGGCCTTCGCCCCTTGCCTTTGCGAAGTTGTTCTGGGCTCGGAACTCTGTGAGGTAAGTACGGATCGATCCTTGGTATTTTAGTTGCCCTAGTTTAAGTTGGGCGTCAGCTGCCTCCCTTTCGTTGCGATACTCCGCTTGAATGGCTGCCGCGTAGTTGACCCGGGTGTCGTTCCCTGTTAGTTCGCGGAAGCGCTGTAGCTGCCATATTAGAGCCGTATCTGAAAGTATGGTTCCTACCCAAGCAATTTTCTTTTGATCCCCCGTTTCCGGATAGAACCCAAGGAACATGGTGACGGCTTCCCACCATTGATTGAAGGCAGTCGAACTCTTTCCGTCGAAGGCTTCCGGGTTCTTCATTTTTAATTTGGCAATATTGACCTGCTCGGGTCGCACCGGTTGGTCTTGGCGAGCCCATTCCACTCCTTCTGCTACTAGGCATACGAGGTCCTGCGTGGTGATTGTGGGCACAGGATTCCTAGGTGGCGAAGGAGAGCGGTGGTGCCGGAAAGGCGGTCGGGGTGGTTCGGACGGTGGACCCAAGGGAGGTCCCGCGGATGATCCGGCAGGTGTTGAGGGGAGAGCTCCCCCTTGTCCTGCCGCGACCTAGGGTGCTGGTGGCCTTGGGGACACGTGGCGTCTGAGTTGCTCCAGTCGCTGCCTCATCTCCGGCGTTGTGGCTACTGCTGGGGGTCTCTTTCTTCGGACCATCGGGCCCGGGTTTAGGCGTAGTGGGCTTCCCAACCCTGGTTGTGAGTGGGCCGATGGGGCACTGGTGCTTGTCTGGCGGGCGGGGCTTCTCCATGTGGGTGGTCCCACCGGTACTGGTGGTGTTGCGACTTGCGGGATTCTGGTCGCAATGCGTTGGATCTCTGCTCTTGCCTCCTGGAGTTGGTTTTCCAGGGTGGACACCCAGTTCTGATGTGCGGCTGCCCATAGTTCCACGTTTCCCTGAAAGTTGGCCAGATGTTGATTTCGGGCCGTGTTAGCTTCCGCTAGGAAGGACAGGGCATCATTTACCTGAGCCAGCTGAGTGGCCTGACATATTTGTCGCTCATTGGCCTCATTGGTACGCTCGAAGATGGCCTGCCAGACGTTTCTGGTGAGAGATTGGTACGCATTTGCTGCGCTCAACAGCTCGCTGCGTAAGCATTCCTCTGCTATTTTCGCGTTAGCATTGACTCGGTCATATACGTACCTCATGCCTTCCGCCAAGGTTTGATAGGCCTGTTCGATCTCTTGCATCCGTCGGTCGGTTCTATCATCGGCATCGCCGTACAGCTCAGGAAGCCGATGTAAGTCGCTCTCAGCCTGCTGTTGCTGGTGCACCAGGGTCCTAACCCAGACTGCGGGGTTGGCTATTTCTACCGACTGTTCTGGTCTTGGTGTTCCGTCGGTAATTTGGAGCAGGTCATGGGGGGCCTCGAGCTGGAGCATGTTGAAGTCTGAAGAGGTCGTCATTGCTCAGTATAGGTCGAGGAAGTCTCCGCTGTGGATGGTTGAGTCGTAGTCGAAGTGGTAATCGAACAGGTCGAAGAGTTCGTCCTCATCGAAGTTGACCGGTTGGGATAGCAGTGCACAGTTCCAGCACTGCTGGGTATACCAATGCTATGGGGCGCACTCGATTTGTTCGTGGATCAGCTTGGGTCCGTCGAAGAATTCTTCCCACTGCTCGTGCTTTCAGATTTCTTCGTTGATTGACTGAAAGGTGTAGTCTAAACAGTATTGAGACTTAGGCTACAAGAAGGTGGATAGTTTGAGTAGATAAAGGTGGTCTTCGAAGTAGGTGTCGTCGAAGTAAGTCATGAAAGTAGGGTGATTTTGAGATCAAGATTATAGTGTGACACTGGGGTTGTATCGTAACCGGAGTGTAAAGAGAATCAAAGGCAATCAGGCTACTTTCGATAATTCACCGCGGAATAATCTTAGATCTTGTGTGTGGGTTTCGGTGGTAGTGTTGGTGAGGATGTTGGTGCTGATTTTCCTTCAGGGCGGAAAACCTCTGTGTTTATATCTCAGTGGCGCCGGCGTGAGAGGTGGTGACTTGGATTTGGATTCCCCCAAGGTGCATGGACCTTGTGGGTGACTCATTGGTCCTGGCAGGGTGTAGATAAGGGGAATTGAGGTTTCATGCAAGCGGGTAGGGTGCTTTCCCTACCGGACTCTTTTCCGTGCGCCATCAGCAGACGATGTGGCATCCCCTCCTTTTGGGGGAGGGGTCATAGCCCAAGTCTGGCGGTCCGTGCGCCATCAGCAGGTGACGTGGCATCCCCTCCTTTCGGGGGAGGGGTCATAGCCCAAGCATCTTGCCGTTTGCAATCTTCCCTTCATCTCCGGAAATATGTGTCTTAGGTCCATCTCGGCCGTAAGCTCATCTCTGGACGCTATGTCCCTCCTAGACTCTCCGAGTGCGTACCGTCATCCTTACGTACCGTTCTCTAGCCTAGCTACGTACTCGAGTTTTTCAGGTGTAACTGAGGTTGAGTCAATTCGCAAGCACAGAGGTACCACAGTTCGAGACCTCGAATATTTGGTCAAATGGGTTGGTTACGTTGACCCTACATGGGAACCACAGGCAAACATGAGGGGCAGCAGCAACGAGCTACTGGGTGAATGACATGCTGCGAATGGCTTGCGAGTCTACCGGTGAGTGGAACGGGAGTGACCAGGAGTTTAAGCTGAGCATTGTGGGAGGGGTTATTGTTATAAGTTGGGTTTGTCGTTGTTTTTTTTTTAGAGACGGCGCTTGTTTTATTGAGAGGGAAGTGGTTGTCGGAGGAGGATTCCGGGCGTCGCGGACGCCACGCCTAGAGTGGCTAGCATGGCCGCTAGCATGGCTTCTAGAGTTTGTGGGACTTGGCACATGGCTGCCCTAAGGGCTTCTGTAGATAGAGAACCCAATCGATGCGAGCGAGCTGCCGGGCGAGATACCGGGCCCGTCTCGACCGAACCATCCGCCGAAACGCCGCGAGTGAGCCGTTGGGCAAGACGTCGGGGCCGCCTCGAACCATCCGCCGAAGCGCCGCAAACGAGCCGTCGGGCAAGACACCGGGCCCACCTCGAACCATCCGCTGAAGCGATGCACAAGCAAGCCGTCTGGCAAGCCGCCGGGCCCGTCTGGAAGCATGCACCGCCGCACGAGTCGCCGCGCAGACCGCGCCGTCCACCGAGCGATCCGTCAAGCAAGCCGTCGCCGCGGAGCCCCGTGCGATCCGGCGCTCAAGCCGCCCCCGCAGATACCGAACCGAACCCCTTAGATTATTCGCTGTGAATCCCCTAATGGAGGGCGAACTTGGAAGGAGGGTCATTGGGGAAGTTATTCTTGTATTATAATTGAACACCGGCGAAGACCGTGCGCACCCCATCTCCTTTGTGACTACCGAGAAACCTGACTAGTTCGATATTACCGTCACTCCGACGTTGACCGGACGTCCCAGTGTCACCCAGGTATCGTTGAAATCATGAATCCAGCACGCAGAGAAGCCTAGGCCATCAAACCTGCAGCAACGTAGCCACGGAGAACGTGGTCGATCAATCTGTATGATGCCTGAAAGTCCGCAGCTTGTGCGTCCACCCTTGATCGGCCCAATAGAGCAGCAAACCTGGAGAGACAGCACGGTTCGCGACCACCCACCCTACCCCAATTGCACCGCATAACGGCATTCACCATCGCCATTGATACATGGAAGAATCCTGGTTTTCCCACCGTGAATGCAAATCATTCGGGTTCCGCTTCTCGACTACACATCTCCTTGAGACCTTTGAGGTTCTTGTATGTAAGCTGGTCTACGTAACATAAAACCACTCGGTCATTCGCTGCCAAAGAACTAGGCGATGTTCCAATATAATCGCATAGCTTCTCGACAACCAAGGCGGTACCATCGATGGTTGTCTCATCCACAGGTATGGTTGGGCAAGTGTGGAAGTCTGGTTGATATGCATCCAACTGAACATATGTGGGTGTGATTGGGGCCGCTTTCCATACCAGCTTCCGGCCATCAGACAGCTTGTAGTCATTCAAAACACTACCACAGAGCATCTCAAGTACATCGAAGACTAAGTCACCAGCCATCTGTGGGATGTGTCTCTTGAGTAGCTCTACTTCCAGCATATCCGTGGGATTCACTGTTAGTGTATCACAGTTAATGGCCTTGAACAGCATCTGACGTGGAAGCCCATATCCTCCAACATCCTTCAGGCCATCAACTATCTTCTCATAAGTGACGAACTCTGACTTGGGTGCATCCTGCGACGGGGGTGGGATGTGCAATGGAAGCACTAACACTGACGTATTTTGTTGTACCATTGAGCCTTGGATCAGGACAGTCTCCTCGGCTTTTTTGTTAAAATGGACTAAATTGTCCCAACAGAGAGTCATAGAAACCATCCGAAACTTATTTGCCAGTACAACTCGATCAGAGACTGCATTCTCCCTGAGCCATACACTCGATGTGTCATATGCGTTGCATAATCCACATGCTACTAGAAAGGAATGCATTTGCTTTGTAACTTTCATCGCATGCATATAGATACCCATCCGGCCGGTGATTCCGTTGTTTCTCTGTGATTGATCTGACATGATAATTGACATTGCCATGACTGACATCAGTGCCTTCGGTCTCGGCTTCCGTCTTTGTCTTCGAATTTGCTCAGCGGTTTCAGCCTCTGAGTCGGAGGCCACAGCATCATGGATATGATTCAGAGCATCTTCCTCTACCTCAGGCTCATCAGTCACCTCCAGATAATCATTCAGCTCTTCCTCTTTTTCATCCGAAACCAACGATTCGCCGATATTTTGCGCATGTGTGGGTGGCATGGTATCGTCGATGCAGCAAAGGAGACGTATAAGGACAAAGAGTAGCGGTGCCTTCTCTAGATATAGACATTCGTATTCCTGAAATCTGAAATTCTGGCAAAGTAGCGGTGAGACATCCGCGGGCGTCATGTGCATCAATGGATCGTTTCCAATGGCTTCAGCTTCGGGGCGCAGCATCCGTTTGATGATCGTATTGAAGTATGGTCCAAAGTCAGTGTACAGCTGCTGGTTTCGCTGTGCAGTTTGGCGATATCGGAGAGCATACTGTGAGTTCTCCAGCATTGCCTGGAAGACACGTGACATTCTGCCATCTTTATAGAACATTCCACACGATATCTTTATGGAGTTTGACTCGCCAGCAAAGAAGGCCTCGAGGAAAGTACAGACGGAAAGTCGATTGTGCCGCATGCAGTCGAGGACTTCTTTGACTCGGTCATCCATGGGTGGGAGTGGCGAAGGTGTATTTGTAGAGTAAGGTAGTGGATTACCGGTGGAACAGCGTAGACTATGAGGCAACGAAAGTGGGCTGGCGATGGATGTTTGATGGAGCAGTGAATTATTTTTAAAATACATTTTTTTTGTGTGTGGCCTAGGCAGCGGCTAGTTCGGGAGCCAGTTCTTCCAGACCCTAACGTAGTGAGTAGTAATATTGCCGAGGAACGAGGCTAATATTCCGTGCTAGCGAAGATTGGGTCTGGTGCGAGACAAGGGCTCCGGCACCACAGTACTGAGGGGTGGGGCGAACCTTTGCGCAGTGCAGATACTGCCGGTGCGGCAGTGCCCCATCTTCCGCTGGTAGAACCTTTAGGCAAGCCTCTTGGTGCTCCCAGCGACTGTGCCATCCAGTCTCTAGCTTTTCGGCATCTTGTATTTCTTTTTGGAGGTCCGGCCTCCTGCCCACTGTCGTGCCTCCGCCCATTTTCCCCCCTGGATCTAAAAGACCTAGGAAGCGGCATCGAGCGCACACCCGCCCGGTCCAAGTACGTCAGACATTCCACCGCGCGGGCATCTGGCCCTCCCGCCGCAAACTAGGCCTACTCGCCGGCCTTCTCATTTCCTGCCAACCCCTTGTGCGCCGGGCACCACCGGATTTCGATAGTGATGTCCGGCCTCGATTGCAGCAGGGTGGCGATGTGTTTCTGGGCCTGGAGCACCTACTTCCGGCCAGGACCAGGCTCTTCGGAAGCCATCCGTTTGATGGCCGCTTGCGCGTCAGTGAAGATCGTGGTCTGTTCTAGGGTTATCGTTCTTCGAGCGGCAGTCTCTAGTGCGTGGACAAACGCGGCGCACTGTTCATCGTAGGCCTCCTGGTTGTAGCCCATGTGGGTTTGGATTCCCACCCAGGATTCGACCCTCCTCCATGTGACCGCGTAGCCGGCTGCACCGTCTTCCAGCCGTGATCCCTCCGTAATCATAGTGATTCCAGGGCGTGGTTTTCCAGCCTCTTTCCTAGCTTCTTCCTCTTCTTCCTGAATCAGTTCTGCATCGAGAGTCCCAGGATCCTCTAGCAGCACTGTCTCTTGCGTACGACCAGTATAGGCGAGGGCTGTCGATAGTCGCTGCCCGATCGCCGTGCAGGCGCCGACCAGCACTCTAGCATTGTCACCTCGCGGTAGACTGAGTAGGCGTAGTCCAAAGCGCCGCTGTCCGTTCTCCAGCTGGTTGGTCGCTGGTCTGAGCCCGGACTCCATGGATAGTGCTCCCAGGTTGGTGGTCCGGAATGCTCCCGTTGTTGCCCGCGCCTGTTGGTTGATCAACAGTTGGAGGTCTTTTGCCGGTTCTGCCATGCCGCTCTGATCTCCTTTCCACCAGAGCTCTGCTCCAAACACCGACGTTGACAGAACGCAAGTCCTCATGACCTTCCTGCAGTTCACTATCGATAGGCCCATTTATCCTGTTCTTGCATAAGGGTATGTAGGTAAGTACTTATCTAAACGTTTCGGAGTCGCAAACGGCTTTGGAAGGATTATGTTTCATCTCCGCTTCTACCCATCTGAATGGCCCACCGAATTGCGACACCATCCGTACGCCTCGGTCCCTATCCACCAACGTCCACATCCCATGGCGCCGCGTCACCCCCAGACCGCATCCCTCGCATGCCACATCCCCCCAGCAAGCATGGAAACGGACGATAGCGAGCTCAGCTCCCTAGACAGTGAGTGGGAGGACAAGAGGGAGCGGAAAGGAAAGAAGGCCAAGAAGGAAAAATCGAAGGGAAGACCGGACTTCGAACGCCCTCCCCCTCCCCGCCACAGCACTCATCCCCCTCCGGCTCAATCCTACCACCGCCTTCCCCAGCCCGTATACCTCGCGTTCGACCCCGCATGTCAATCATGGAGACTCCGGTGCCGGTGCCCGCAAAACCCACGGTTGGCGAACCTCTTCCCAACCCCGACGATGTGCGCAGATGGTCATGCCGTCGCCTTCTGGACTACCTCGACCCAATTTTCGCGTCATTCGGCGACGACAGCATCAAAACTACGTTCCAAGATGCACTAATCAACGGAACCTGTTTCTTGGAAGAGTTTGGGAATACCGACCTTTATGCGCAACTCGGCATCCCCAATGCTCAGGGCTGGTGCCGAGCGAAGCTGTTGGAATATATGGATCGATAAATGTGCAGATTGTATTACAGTATTATGCAGGCACAAGATCTCTCTATATACAGGAGGGCCGTCAGGACAAAGGACGGAAGACTACCCCCCGAGACGGTGCTCGGGGACTCAGTCATGTCCGGACGCCATCTGCGGTCCGACATCTCCGGACGCCACCTCTGGTCCGTCATCTCCGGACGCCCATTATTCTGACACTTCCCCTCGTATGGAAGATGCAAAGGAACACAGGAGAGAAAGAAACAGAATCCTCGGATGCCTCGTTAAAACTCGTAACCGTTTAAAAAAACCCCTCGAGGGAAAACCACGGACATAGGAGAAAGAGTCCATCCTCCAAAGAAAAGAACAGAAAGAGTACCCTATTTCAAGCGCTTGACTCGTGGTTGGTCGGAGACTTCCCCTGAGTCCCGGCTTACGAGCCCAAGCCCGTGAACGTGCTTCCAGTGAGTGTCTCGAGGGAGGTTCTTCGTCATGATGTTGGCGAGCATGTCGGAGGTCGGGAGGTATGTAGTTTTGATAGCGTAGCGTTCGCAGGCATCACGGACGAAGTGGAAGCGGACGCTGATGTGCTTGGTGCGCTCATGGAACTTCGGGTTCTTTGCAAGCTGGAATGCACCTTGGTTGTCAACAAATATTTGCTGGGGCTCGGTAGCCTTAGAGTCGTTGTCTGAGCATAAGCTTTTGGGGCATTGCTCGGCATGCTTGTACAGGATCTTGCCATACAATATGCGAGCATATACGGACCGGATCCATATGGCTTCTTTTGCGGCATCGGAGGCGCCTATGTATTCGGCTTCCACCGTTGAGAAAGCAACAAGCGGCTGCTTGCGAGCACGCCACGTAACGGCGCCTCCGGCAACATGAATACGTAGCCAGATGTCGATTTTCGGTCATCGGGATCTCCGGCGAAGTCTGAGTCAGTGTAGCCGATGGGCATGGTTGCTTCGGAATCTGATGCATTGTACTGGATAGCGAGGTTGGCCGTGTGTCGCAGGTATCGTAGTGTGTAGGTAGCTGCTGACAAGTTCTCGGTAGTTGGGGTGGAGGAGAATTTTCTGAGCATGGAGACGGTGAATGCGAGGTCCGGCCGAGTGCATAGCATTCGCCACATCAGACTGCCAAAGATTGACTGATATCGTTGTTTGCCATCTGAGTCGAGAGTCCTTGCCGTGCCATTTGTCGAGTCAGACTCTAGTCTTCGGAGCTTGCTTCCGGTAGGCTGTGGTGTCCAGTGGCCGTTGCAGTCAGAAAAACCGTTAGTTGCAAGGAGGTTCCGGACAGCGTGCGGTTAGTGGATATGCAGTATCCGTCATGATCGGTCACGCTCGATCTCAATACCGAAGAAGCAGCGAACTGGACCGAGGTCTGTCATCTTGTACTTGGCGCGGAGGAGTTTCTTGATTGTGGTAACTCGGTTGGCCGATGGAGAGAAGAGAAGCATGGCATCAACGTACAGCAGCAGGTTTATTGGTACGTCGTTCTGAGTCGATTGCTTGGAATTCCAGATGGCCAATGGGGAATCGGTTCGATCGGTTAATGTGCTGCTTGCTTAGAGATAGACATTCGGATCGTACTCGCATCGCTGGAGACCGAGAGATCTGAGAAAGTGGTCAATATGCTCATACCAGAGACGGGGGGCCTGCTTAAGTCCATAAAACGACTTTCTCAGCTTGCAGACTTGAGGTTTGTCCGCCTCAATACCCTGCGGCAGAGCCATACAGACATCACCGTTAACTTTGGGATTCAGAAAACAGTGACAACATCCATTTGATCGATTTCCCAGTCGTGGACGGCAGCGAGGGCAAGCATCATGCGTTGGCTTTGCAACTTTGCTACCGGAGCGAAAGTTTCATCGAAGTCAACCCCCGCCTGCTGTTCAAAACCTCGGATAACAAGCCTGGCCTTATACCGAATGCCGTCTCCTGGTAACTCCTTGGTCTTGAAGACCCACTTGGAGCTAATGGGCGTTACGCCGGCTGGAACGTCTTCCAGCCCGACGTAGTCCCAGGTTGAGTTTTCAGCCAAAGATCTGAGTTCCTCATCAACCGCATCAATGGCTTCCCGGTAGGACACCGGATCTGCAGAATCCATTGGTTCCTCTTCCACCCGGATCCGGTGGGCGGCCGCTCTAGGTCTCTTCCGAAGATCATACCGGCCGGTGTTTCCTTCCAAATTGGCAAGACTTCCACTCGAGGGGTCGAGTCCGAGTCCGCCCGAGGAATTGAGTTCGAGTCCGCTTGAGGCGTCGAGTCCGAGTCCGACCGCCGAGGCATCGAGTCCAAGTCCGCTCGAGGAATTGTGCTCGAGTCCTCTCCAGGCGCCGAGTCCGAGTCCGACCGCCGGGGCGGGGCATTTGCTCGATACGCAGTCGCGTTTGTATGACTCATTTTGTCATTTTGGAGGTTACGTTGCCGTGGAGGACAAAGGACATGGATCCAGGTGCACATCTGTCCAAGGGTTGTTCCGTGAAATCCTCTGATGTAATGTAAGCAGTGCGCGAATGGCAGCGGAAACTGACATCAATGCCATCGTTGATCAACTGAGGTACCGAGAGCAGGGAGGCTCCGAAGTCTGGTACATATAAGGCTTTCACCCTGAGGAGCATTCCACACTCGAGCTGGAGGTTGATGCTGCCGGCGGCTGTTGCTAAACTGACAGAGTCCGCTGAGTCGACTTGTAAGAACTCCTCAAGTGGGTGGTATTCGTGAATGTCTATCAGATTTGGTGAGATGTGGTGGGTAGCGCCTGAGTCGATTATCCATTCTTCGGTATTGCGTATGTTTCCGGCCACTCTTGCCATCGCAGTCAGGCCGTGTACTACAGTGTCTCCGGTTTTGACACGATGGGCGGATGCTGACTTTTCGCGCCTTTCTTCTCTTCCCTGTTTCATCTCGGTGGCTCTCTTCCTGACTTCACAGTCAATCGCTTTGTGTCCTTTCCTTGTGCAGTAGTAGCACGTGATGTTGCTAGGGTCTGAGGTGGCCTGTTTCTTATTGTAAGGCTTTCGACGGTGTTTGCCTTTTCCGTTGGTTCGATGGTGCTCGCCGCCACCGTTGACGTTGGCAGACAGGGCATTGCTGGAGGTTCCGGCCAGATTGAGATTGGAGCCAGTCGTGGTGTTGCGGAGAGCTCGTGCGGTTTCGTGTTTGTTCTTCGATTGGTCGGTTCTTGAGGCTGTCCACAATGTTGGCGAATTGCTCAGGAAGGGTCGCGAAGATGCGCATGATCAGGTATCGCTCTGTGACTTCATCTGGAGTCCCTTCCAGCTCCTGACTGATATCCGAAAGTGAGGAGATGTAGTCCGATACAGACATTCCAGGCTTCATCACGGCGGAGGGGAGGCGGGCAAGGGTAGCGACGCGTGCAAACTGGGATGCGGCAGTATCGTATCGTTCGCGGAGGGCTTCCCAGGCTGTGTGCAGATCGCGATTTCCGAGACGTTTGAGAAACGTTCGAATGCTGGGTTCAGTTGATGGCCAGATCATTCCGAAGGCAAGTAGCGACCGCTTACGAAAGTCTCGAGCCTGCGCTGTTGCGTTGCCAACAGTTGCAAGCTCCGTACCGAGGACAATTTCAAGGGAGTCGTCGATTGCGAGGAGGTTCGTAATGTTGTTCTTCCATGAGTGGTAGTTTCCCGCCCTGAGGATGGGTGTCAAGCCATGCTTGCAGGTGTACGTGGTGGAGTCGGTCATGATGTTGACGCGATGTTTGTTGAGGCTTAAAGTGGTTCGGGACTGGGCTATCAGGCACTAAGGCAGATTCGGAAGGCGGTTGGTCAGGTTGTCGGAATAATGGGCGTCCGGAGATGACGGACCGGAGGTGGCGTCCGGACATGACAGACCGGAGGTGGCGTCCGGACATGACGGACCGGAGGTGGCGTCCGGACATGACGGACCGGAGGTGGCGTCCGGACATGACGGACCGGAGGTGGCGTCCGGACATGACGGACCGGAGGTGGCGTTGAGTCCCCGAGCACCGGCTCGGGGGGGCAGTCTTCCGTCCTTTGTCCCGACGGCCTTCCTGTATATAGAGAGATCTTGCGCCCGTATAATGCTGTAATACAATCAGTTCACAATCTTCACCGTTTATCGATCCATATATTCCAACACAGGTATCGAGGTGCTAGTGTTGATAGGTTGAGGGTTCAGAAAGCGTCAACCCGGGCTCATAACCTGTTGGAATATATGGATCGATAAACGTGAAGATTGTCCTACAGTATTATGCGGGAACAAGATCTCTCTATATACAGGAGGGCCGCCAGGACAAAGGACGGAAGACTGCCCCCCGAGACGGCGCTCGCGGACTCAGTCATGTCCGGACACCAACTCCGGTCCGCCATCTCCAGACGCTACCTCTGGTCCGTCATCTCTGGACGCCCATTATTCTGACAGAAGCACGCGAATGACATCCTGGGAAAGACCACTCCTCGACTGCAACTGAAACGTACGTTGAACCGGCTGGGAAGATGGCAACTGCTGAAATACTCGATCTGACTTCATTCATAGGTCCCCTCGAATCGGCCGAGCTTGGGGTGAACGTGCAATCCCAGAAGCAGCCCGCACGGATGGTGGACCCGGAGGACAACGGTAGGAAGGGTAATTATGGATCTTCGTGGACCAGCGAAGTGTTACCAGCTGACTGTTGCAATTTGCCTGAACTTGCGGCAAATGATTCTGGAGACCGAGGCGTGTCCGCTGGACTCCTTACGAGATCTGTCCAGTTGGAGCAACCTGCCTTTCCCGTTCTCCTGCCATAGGTTACCAGTGGACAGTTTCCGCCTCAATCAGGATGGAGCGTTCCGCTTCATGGGAAGGAGAATCTTCGCTGAGGTCTACTAGACAGTGTCGAACATGTCGTTGACAACTGGAACCATCCACTCCCTGCAAGGGTCGTTCGGTACTGGAAAGTCGCACATCTTGGCTTTTCTGGTCCGCCTTCTGCTCAAAGAAGGCAAAAGGGTGGTTTACAAACCGGATGCAGGGTTCATGGCGACCGTGACTGAAGAGCACACAAAACACGCGTTGGAGTTGGCGTATACGGACGACCGGTTGCTGTTCAAACAGATTCATCGCTTGCCGTCCATCGCAGACCTTCTGCAATTCTTAAAAGAACGCACAGGATGGAGTGAGCGTTGGTATGTAATCTGCGACCAGATAGACGCCCTCGATTACTATCCCGATACCGACAATACCATGAGAGAAGCCCTACAGTTCCGGCGCCTTAGCGAAGATCACTATTTCATATGAAGCGCCTCGGGAAATATCAGAAAGACATCATCCGACATGGCGCGACAGAACTGCAGTGCTAAATGTCTCCTATTCCACCAAGGCTATAATAGGGTACGCTCGTCTCGTTTCTTTGATACCAGGTTGACTCCGAGGAACATGCGTAGATAGAATGAGATGGATTGCTGGTGGACCGAGTTGGAGGCCAAATTATCGCTTACAATACAAGACCAACACACGGCCAACCTTTAGGAGTTGACTGGCTGTAACCCAAGCCTTCTGCGTCCACTCCTGAGTGCTTCGCGGATCATCCCAGACTCGAAGAACCCTAGTTCCGACGAACACCACGCGAAGATGATCGAGCATGTCTTCACCACACTAGAGGAGTCTGACGAGGTTCGGATGGTACGCAAAGACGTTTTGGCCTTCGTTGCCGACAAGCATGCAAAGTTGGCCTCGGAGCCAGCTAAGTGGACATCGTAGGTTTCATTCTTCCAAAGTGTGGTGGCTGTGGCGCGGGTGCTTAACCTAGTATAGTTTTCTGGTTGCCTGCATCATCCAACGTGTTGCCGAGGGAGGGGACCTGATAGACGCTCGTTACTTTTACTTCGACCACAACTCCCGAGGGGATGCATCATCGCTCATCGCAGCGTGGCTCTCTCCGACTCTCTCCAGCAATTCACTGATAATAGCTACTTCCTGAATGTCAGAATAAGGTGGCGTCCGGACATGAGAGACCAGATGTGGCGTCCGGATATGAGGAGGCGTCCGGACATGACTGAGTCCCCGAGCACCAGCTCGAGGGGGCAGTCTTCCGTCCTTTGTCCTGACGGCCTACCTGTATATAGAGAGATCTTGTGCCCGCATAATACTGTAGGACAATCTTCACTTTTATCGATCCATATATTCCAACAGGTTATGAGCCCGGGTTGACGCTTTCTGAACCCTCAACCTATGGACACTTGCACCACGATACCGGACCAACCGCCTTCCGAAACCGCCTTAGTGCCTGATAGCCCAGTCCCGAACCACTTTACGCCTCAACAAACATCGCGTCATCATGACCGACTCCACCACGTACACCTGCAAGCATGGCTTGACACCCATCCTCAGGGCGAGAAACTACCACTCATGGAAGAACAACATTACGAACCTCCTCGCAATCGACGACTCCCTTGAAATTGTCCTCGGTACCGAGCTCGCACCTGCCGGCAACGCAACGGCACAGGCACGAGACTTCCGTAAGCGGTCTCAGCGTGCCTTCGGAATGATCTGGTCATCAACTGAACCCAGCATTCGAACGTTTCTCAAATGTCTCGAAGATCGCGATCCGCCCACAGCCAGGGAAGCCCTCCGCGAACGATACGATGCTGCCGCATCCCAGTCTGCACGCGTCGCTACCCTTGCCCGCCTCCACTCCGCCGTGATGAAGCCTGGAATGTCTGTATCGGACTACATCTCCTCACTTTCGGATATCAGTCAGGAGCTGGAAGGGACTCCAGATAAAGTCAAAGAGCGATACCTGATCATGCGCATCTTCGCGACCCTTCCTGAGCAATTCGCCAACATTGTGGACAGCCTCAAGAACCGACCAATCGAAGAACAAACACGAAACCGCATGAGCTCTCCGCAACACCACGACTGGCTCCAATCTCAATCTGGTCGGAAACTCCAGCAATGCCCTGTCTGCCAACGTCAACGGTGGCGGCGAGCACCATCGAACCAACGGAAAAGGCAAACACCGTCGAAAGCCTTACAATAAGAAACAGGCCACCTCAGACCCTAGCAACATCACGTGCTACTACTGCACAAGGAAAGGACACAAAGAGATTGACTGTGAAGTCTGTTGGAATATAGGGATCGGTAGAGCCGAAAATAGCGAATTGATTGATTGATACAACGTCGAAGGAAAAACATTCTCTCTATATACAACGGGCCCGAGGGACTCGCCAGGGAGAAAGGAGGGAAGACTGTCGGCGGCAGTCATTAGCTACCAAAGTCCAAATAGAAAATTTGGCAATCCGCATTTCGCTCCCGTCCCCTGTTCGACTTTGCACACCACGCTAATATTAGGCGCCTTCCCATATATGACATAGTGTGGCAACGCCACTACCTTAGTAATCTAGAGTATGCTATATTTGATATGCAACCTGGTGACGAAACTCTGGCAATTGATAGTGAACAACCGAAAGCGGTCCTTCCTATTCTGCCTTTATACTGCTGGGAATCTCCTGTACATATTAATAGTCTTATTCTCTCTTCTTGCTGCTGTATTGCTGAGAATGTACCGTCTTGACACCTGGTCGCAATGTATCACAGTCGCGTCGCACCATGGCCACGGCCGCTAGTCCCCTTGGTCGCCACACCTTGTCGCCACACCTCAGTCTCCAGCCACCTCACTGGTTGCCACCCTAGTTGCCACTCCAGTTACTGCCCCAGTTGCCCCCCCCATTGCCAACCCAGCTGCCACTGTTGCCACCCCAGTCGCCAAGATAACTAAAATTGACAGCGAAGCGCTTGGTTGCCCATTATGCACCAGTGATGCATAACGGGAAAGAAAAAGAAAATCCAGAGATGGCGGTCATAGCTGAAAAGTGGTTCACTGGCTGCTACCACTATATACTTAATAGGTACTTGCCCAACATCTCCAAATCCTCGACAATACCTACCACCTCCTTCTTTTCACTTTTAACCATTATCTCAATTTTTCAACCATGTTGCATTCATCATGTCGCTCCCGAGGAGTAGATCACTCTCTTCTTCCAGAAATAATGATTCACTGGCCATATTGCAGTCTCAGATTGCGGATACCGAGTCAACAGAAAGAGCTGGTACCGATTCCGATACAACAATCAGCATCCTCCTCGAGAGCTGCAATTCCCTCCAATATCACGGCGAAGGGAAAGGAAAAAGCACCAACCCATGATGCCAATTCAGATATCGAAATATTGGAAGTGAAACCCAGTGTAACGTGCCGTACTCGGAAGCCCTTCATGAGTAAGGCATTTCAACGCAACCGAGCCGAGGTAGAGAAGGCTCGTCGTGAAGGGTTTACAACAAAATAGGAGAAAAAAAAACCTAAGGGAAATTTTGAAGTTGGAATAAAAAGGGCAATCCCAGCCTCGGATAACAGACCATTCAATATCTATATCGGCCCCGCTGAAGGATTAGCATCTGAGTATGAATTTCTAGGTATGTATCGGGATGCTACTTCCCTTTGTCAAGACCATCTATTTATTAACCAAAACATCAAGAATATAGGCTGCGTTTCAGTACACTTTTGTGACGTCGCAAGCCCTCTCGGGAATATGAAAGACTTCATCTTCTCGCAAGTCCTCGGCGAATCAGTTGATTGGATCAAATATCTCGCCAAAAACCCCGGACGGAAAAGCGGACTTACTGCTTTCCTGGCTACAGGTATTAGCAAGCAAAGGTACATAACATTACAACGTTCATTTCTGAAAGATGATGTTACTCCTGCTGAGCTCCTCAACCACTATCATACGAAAAAGCCATATCTATGTATCGTGACATTCGACCATGCGGAGATTCCATCCGAAGAAGCTCGCATTGCAGATGAGGAAAACCCGGCAATCCCCGAACCAATGGCAAAAGTCCAAAGAAAGCGGTCAAGATCAATGATGCAGGAGGTACGGTGTTCTACATTTGATATCAACTATTTCTAAAAATTAATGATTATGCAGTGATAGTTGAATGACCTGCCTTGCACACCAACACCGCGATCACCAAGAGGACCGTTAAAACTAAAAAAGGAGGATAAGAAGGCAGGACTACGGTCGCTTTCGGCAGACTTATCTGGCTTGATGTCACCTTTTCAAGAAAGACGACAAGGAACAGAAGTCGGAACGCGATTGGTAGCCGGTGTACAAACTCCGGTGGAACTGCTACGGAGATTGATGAGAGAAAAATTGGACAACAAAGAAGATCATGTGGTTACAGAGTCTGATTCAAGTCTTTCACCAGTGTCATCTTCCTCTGATACTGAGGATTAGGCAGGTCTCAATGTTAAATAGTTTGTTCGGGTATTTCTTTCAATTGCTTTCTGTACTTCGTTCAATTGATTTCTGTATTTCTTGCACGCTGGTACATGGGATGTACAAGCGGAAAGTCCATGCTCCGGAAGATAGCCCCGTACGCAATCACCTGGTCGACACACACTCCTTCAGATGGACCTATATAGCTGCTGATACAAAGAGCGTTCGAACTCGGAGTCGATATTGTAACTGAGCCGGTTACGATGAGACTAGGCCCTCGTTGACGACGGAGTACAATAATACCAACTTAGTCAAGTTTTCCGGGATTTTACAGGCGTCGGCTCGGACACTCGACTGGAGAAAGCACGGCATCAGCTTCGCCGCTTGGGAGGAAGGATGGGAGGAATCGGTGTCGACTTAGCCGCTCAACGGGAGGAATCTCAGTATCGGCTTAGCAGGTCAACAGTAGAAATCTCTATGGCAGCTTAACCGCTCAAAGGGAGAAAGCTCAATGTCGGCTTAGCCGCTCGACGCTCGGTGTCAACCTAACCACTCAACAGGAGGAAGTTCGTCATCAGCTTAGCCCCTCAACGAGACGAAGCTCAACGTCGGCTTAGCCGCTCAGCGGCAGGAATCTCGGCGTCAGCTTTGCCGCTCAACGGGAGGAATTTGGTCGTCGGCCCAGCCGCTCAACCAGAAGAGTCTCCGTATCAGCTTAGCTGCCCAATGGGAGCAAGCTCGTCGCCGGCTTAGCCGCTCAACGGGAGGAATCCCGGTGTCAGCTTAGTTGCTCAACCGGAAGATGTTCGTCTTCAGCCCACCGCTCAACCGGAATAGTCTCGGCATCAGCTTAGCCGCTCAACGGGAGGAAGTTCGGTGTCAGCTTAGCCGCTCAATGTTGGAATTGCTTCTCGCCGCTCCAGCGTGGCGCGCCGGTGGAAGCGTCACCGCTGCAACGGCGACGACAATGGTGTGGAGAGCAATGGCATAGCAACAGCAGTGGCAAGGGGATCCTGGCAACGACGTCTTGGCATTCTCTCATAGCAGCGTCTTTGGCATTCTTTCTTCTTCCCCTTTACATACTTCTATATAGCAATAGAAAAGTACTGAACAGACCTAATTGAGCCGTTCCATCAAACTTCAACGATCAAGTCATCTCATTCTGTTCCTCACAAGATCCTCTCTCTCTCTGTCTCTCTCTGCGTGTCAAGACTGTAAAATACATTGGTGGCCAGGCAAACTTTTACAGGTTATGAGCCCGGAGCCGTAACCGCTCCGAATACCTACAAACCTCACCCGATCATCTTCTCAATCATCATACTCTCGCGCGAAAAATAGCTCCTCAGAAGCCAGTGGTAAATGCGGGGGACGGCGATTCTGAGGCCCTTTCTTCTACATCTCACTTGGAAGATTTCTCCTCCAAGTTGATGGCTAACCATCTCAGGGACAGAAAATCTCTGACGATCGACAAGAACTTTCCTTCTTACGCATTGATACGGTCTCTCCACGTAAAACATGCTCGATTCTCAGACCGATTCCTCTACCTACATACCTACCTATCCGACGAGCATCTACAACGATCTTCACCATGAGTGACAAAACTTTCAAACACCCTCTGGGCAATGTCCGCCTACTCGATCGTACCAACTATGCAGTCCGGAAAGAAGATTGCATGAAAGTCCTACAAGGAATCATGGAGTGGGACATTGTGATGGAGAGAGAAGAAGAACCAGAAGATCCCGGAAGACCCAACGATTTTACCAGACCCCTAGTTCTGGCACGAAAGGCATACAAGGACTACAAGCAACGGAAGTTACAGGCCGTGGCCATCATTTACGGATCTTGTACCAACGCTGTCAAGGTATACATCAAAGGAATGGAGGATCCCGTCCAGATGTGGAAGGAATTAGAGGCCCTCACAAACACTGCCAACTCTTAGGATGGAAGAATGTCACTTTTCCGAAAATTCAGTACTCTCTGTCCTACTCCCGGACAACTGCTAAGTGCCTACTTCACCGAATTGCTTGACATCACCACTGAGCTCACCGGCTCCGAGGAAGCAGTCTCCGACGTAGTTCTCAAGAATCACATCTACACGACTCTTCCTCCTGCCTATGTAGTCACGATCGAGATCCTTCAATCTCGCGCAAGAGTTACAGTTCAAGAAGTTATGGATGCACTCAACGAATGCGAGACGAATCGATCGATGACAACCAAACCCAACGTAATTTCCGATGCCCTCTATACTCAACAAGGAGGAAGAGGACATGGAGGCTATCAGGGACGATATCCGGGTAATGAGCGTTCTCAGAAATAATGGTGTGACCTGTGCAAAACAGCATCTCATACTACCGCCAACTGCCGAAATAAGTACAAACGACCTAGAGATCAGATTGACTGCTATTATTGCGGAGAAGAAGGTCATATGAAGAATGAGTGTCCGGCCAAAAGAAAGGGACAAGCCCTACGAAATAGTAGAAGAAACGGACGAGATGGAAACAGACACAACTAACGCGATGGAAATGGACACAACGGACGCGATGGAAACGGACGCGACGAAGGTGACGGAAACGGACTTTCGCACGACACTTCCGGTAATCAGCAATGACTCGCGGGCTCCACCTCCCTCAGCTCGGAGGTAATGGTGGCATCATATCGATCAGCAATAACAACAAGGACCTGGGTAATTGATTTTGGAGCATCTCATAATTACGGCAACAATCTTCGAGACTTCCAGAAGAACTCAGTTAAGGAAACGAACATGATCATCAAGTTGGGGGATGATCATCAAGTACAAGCGAAAAAGAAAGGAATTGTATCTCTGAGAGGAGTGGATATTGAGGCGTTCTTCGTTCCGGAATTCCGAATATCTCTAATATCAGTAGGACAACTCGACTCACATGGATACACAACAACATTCCGATCTGGGATATGTTCGATTGCCGATGCAAAAGGACAGAAAATTCTTGGCACCAACATTGAAGACGGTTTATACATACTATCAACAGATGGATTAGCACATGTCTCCGAAATTAGAATGCTTCGAACAGCTCCACATTCACATCCAAAAAACATGTGGCATCGACGTCTCGCGCACCTTAATCATCAAGACTTGAAACGACTACTGGAATCCTGAGGAGAATGCATTACGGATTCTCTCGACATACACCCGGTCGCCGTTCCGGATATCAAACCAATTAAGGATCCAATGGACTTCGAGCCGGTGACGGATCCCATGGGCGTCGAGCAGATTGCAGATCCGGATGTCGAGCCGGTGACGGATCCCATGAATGGAGAGCAGGTCACAGATCCGGACGTCAAGCCGGTGACAGATCATATGGACGACGAGTTGGTGATGGATCGCATGGACACAAGTCCTTGCTGGGAAACACCTGGATTGTGTCAGACATGCGTTCAGGCGAAGCAACAACAACATATTGTACGTACCAGAGCACCTCGGTCCTCCATGCCGTTTGCGCTTGTGCACTCAGATCTCTGCGGGCCGATGAAGCACAGTATCGGAGGCACCCAATACTACATCATCTACATTGATGACTGTACGAGATACACAGAGGTGTACTTTCTGATCACAAAAACCGCGGAAGAAATATCGGCCAAGTTTCAACATTACCAAGTCTGGGTGGAAACACAAGGATTCGATATCAAACAGTTTCGAAGCGACAATGGATCTGGAGAATACAACAACTCGATATTCCTAGGTTTACTGGGAGAGAAAGGAATAACGTTTGAACCCTCCCCCCCGTACACCCAACACAAGAACGGAACGGCCGAGTGGATGATCCAGACACTGAATGCGAAGGCGCGAAGCATGATGTTGGATGCCAACGTACCGATTGTTTTTTGGCCCGAAGCCATCAGGACGGCATGCTATCTACATCGGAGATCCCCAACCTCGATTCTGACAGACAATCGGTCACCTTACGAAGCACTGTACTGCACCACACCAAAAATTGGACACCTGAGACGATTCGGATGTCGCATATATAAACACATTCCACCCGCTCAGAGAACGGAGAAGAAATTTGGAAACCGCTCCAGCATGTGCATGATGTTGGGATACGTCCATAATACTACGAAAATCTGGAGAATTTGGGATTTCAAATCGGGAAGAACCGGACGAGCAGTGGAATGCTCAAATGTGGCGTTTGATGAAGAAGAAAATGCACACACAGAAGAGCAGACGGAAGCCATTGAGTTTCCAGAAAATGCGGACGAATCGCAGGACGAAATCAAAGAGGCGAACATGAATGAAATAAGTGACGGGCCGACAACTTGTCAAGAAAGTAAGTCAAGAAATCTTGTTTCCCCGTCAGTGAATTGTCGGAAGCCTGCCAAGTTTGGGCAGAAGCCTGTCGATTTGGACAGATGACTGCCGGTTTGGGCAGAAGCCTACCGGTTTGGGCAGATGCCTGCCGGTTTGGGCAGATGCCTGTAGAGTGAATCAATGGATGACTGCCGAATTGAGCGAAAAGCGAGAATGGGTGATGTGGATTCCATATGAGTGACATCAAGACTGATTGAAATGGCAGACAAGAACGAATATATCTCTGCCCGGACGCGCAGCAAGGCACGCCTTGAAATCAATAAGGCGATTATGAACAAGGCTCACGAAGAAGGGGGTGATGTGACGTCTTCGGAACACCTTGCCTCTGCCTTCCTGCTACTTGGGATCACCGAGACATCAGAAGACGATGCCGTTGAGCCTACTTACGTCGAGTGCGTGAACGAGAGCGAACCACTCACCTACAAAGCTGCGATACGAAGTCCGCAGGCAAGACAATGGAAGGAAGGCATGCACCAGGAATGGCAGGCGTTGGTTGATAATCATACCTTTCATATCGTGGCAAAAGGTAATACCTTTCATACGCCCACGACTGACAGGACAGTAGAGGAGCCTATCGGTTGTAAGTGGGTATACAAGAGGAAAATTAATCCGGACGGATCCACTCGGTATAAAGCACGACTGGTTATCAAGGGCTACGAACAAAAGGAAGGAATCGACTACGACAAAACTTACGCTCCGGTGTCCAAGATGGCAAAGTTTTGATTGATACTGGCACTAGCCGCTCAGTATGGCTGGGACGTCAATCACATGGACATAGTGACGGCTTTCCTAAATCCAAAGATCGACCGGGACAACATCTACATGGAAATGCCAATTGGAATTGACTGGCTCGTGTCGGACGAAAGTGCGCCAGATGGAAGCGTATTAATCCTTCGGAAGGCATTCTACGGACTGAAACAGGCACCCAGACTCTGGTATGAGGATATCGACGGATACTTGCAATCCATAGGATTTCGACAATCAGCTGAAGATCCGAATCTGTACCTTCAACAAGGAGTTCTCCTAGTTCTATACGTGGATGACCAGCTCATTGCGCATAATGGTAAGGAAGGACGAGGACATCGGATCAAGCAGCTACTTCAAAAGAAGTACAAAATGTGCGACTTGGGCGCGGCAAAGCGCTTCCTAGGAATCGAGATCGAGAAGACCAAGGATGGAGGATTCAGCATCTGCCAACGAGGTTAGATCAACACGATCATACTACGATTCCAGCTAATGGACGCAAAACCGGCTAAGTCTCCACTTGGTCCTCAGACAGATCTGGCTAACACCCATTGTGAGGACAAACCGGCAAACCGCAAAGAATATCTCTCGATGGTTGGATCACTTATGTATGCGGCACTCGGAAGTCGACCAGATATCGCCTTCAGCGTAACCGCCCGGAGCCGGTACAATGTCCAACCTCTCGAAATGCATGCAACGGCAGCAAAGAGAGTACTCCGATCCCTGAAAATGACTGCCGGATTTCGAATTCATTACCGACAGCTCCCATCCAACTCGCGATCAGACACGTCCTTTACCAATATCATCGGATATACCGACTCGGACTGGGCAGGAAACCTTACAACTCGCAAATCGGTTGGAGGATGTGTGTTCGGGCTGGGGCACACCGGCGCCAACGAAGAGCTCATCATGTCCGGGCTAATTCACTGGCAAGCCAAGTCTCAGAGTGTCATAGCGCTTTCAACGCTCGTGGCCGAATACATTGCCTGTTCACCTGCCACCCGGGAAAGTCTCTGGCTCAAGCGCATGATGAAAGAGGCTGCAAGAGGAATGGAAGTAAGAATTGTTGATGGACCAGTACCGATCGGATGTGACAACCAGGGCGCCATCAAACTAATTACCTCGGGAGTCATACAACAAAAGTCAAAACATATTGACGTAAAATATCACCATGTTCACGATGAACAGATGAAAGGCGCAGTTAAGTTTCAATACGTCACCTCAGAGTCCAACCCTGCCGATCTGCTGACGAAGACTCTCACGGTTCCCCGACATGAACGACTATTGCAACTCACCAGTCTTACCCTCGAACCCGACGACGAAAAACCCGAATACAATGAATGACTCCGATCTCGAAAAGGAAAAAGGGGGTGCAGTTCCTTGGTGAAGAAAAAGGGGGTGCGGGGGATAAGGAGTTGGAAAAGGATTGTTTTGTTGAGCATTTTTCTTGCATCCTGTCGGCAAGTGTGAGTCAGCACTCGTTTTCCTACTTGCAGGTGTTTTTCCCACGAGGTTTTCACTGCAGAGGTTTTAATGAGGTCGACGAGGACTTAATGGGATTGATTCTTGTTTTCTGATTTGGTGGATTTCTGTTTGGCACGGAGCGCGAGAAGAGGGGGTGTGTTGGAATTGCTTCTCACCACTCCGGCGTGGCGCGCCGGTGGAAGCGTCACCACAGCAACGGCGACGACAACGCTGTGGAGAGCAATGGCATAGACACGGCAGTGGCAAGGGGATCCTGGCAACAAAGTCTTGGCATTCTCTCATAGCAGCATCTTTGGCATTCTTTCTTCTTCCCCTTTACATACTTCTATATAGCAATAGAAAAGTACTGAACACACCTAATTGAGCCGTTCCATCAAACTTCAACGATCAAGTCATCTCATTCTGTTCCTTACAAGATCCTCTCTCTCTCTGTCGCTCTCTGCGTGTGATAACTGTAAAAGAAATTGGTGGCCGGGCAAACTTTTACACTGAACAGGAGGAAGTTCGTCGTCGGCCCAGCCGCTCAACTGGAAGAGTCTCGGTGTCAGCTTAGCCGCTCAACGGGAGCAGGCACGTCGCCGGCTTAGCCACTCAACGGGAGGAATCCCGGTGTCAGCTTAGTTGTTCAACTGGAAGATGTTCGTCTTCGGCCCACCGCTTAACCGGAAGAGTCTTGGCATCAGCTTAGCCGCTCAACAGAAGGAAGTTCGTCGTCGGCCCAGCCGCTCAACCGGAAGAGTCTCGGTGTCAGCTTAGCCGCTCAATGGGAGCAAGCTTGTCGCTGGCTTAGACGCTCAACGCGAGGAATTCCGGTGTCAGCTTAGTTGCTCAACCGGAAGTAGTTTGTCTTTGGCCCACTGCTCAACCGGAAGAGTCTCAGCGTCAGCATTACCGCTCAACGGGAGGAAGTTCGTCGTCGGCCCAGCCGCTCAACGAGAAGAGTCTCGGTGTCAGCTTAGCCACTCGATGGGAGGAAGCTCGGTGTCGGCTTGGCCGCTCAAGGGGAGGAATCCCGGTGTCAGCTTAGTTGCTCAACTGGAAGATGTTTGTCTTCGGCCCACCGCTCAACTGGAAGAGTCTTGACGTCAGCTTAGCCGCTCAACGGGAGGAAGTTCGTCGTTGGCCCAGCCACTCAACCGGAAGAGTCTCGGTGTCAGCTTAGCCGCTCGATGGGAGGAAGCTTGGTGTCGGCCTACCCGCTCAATGGTAGGAATCTCGGTGTCAGCTTAGATGCTCAAAGGGAGGAAGCTCAACGTCAGCTCAGCCGCTCAACAGGAGGAATCTTGGTGTCAGCTTAGCCGCTCAACGGGAGCAAGCTCGTCGTCGGCTTAGCCGCTCAACGGGAGGAAGCTCGGTGTCAGCTTAGCCGCTCAACGGGAGGAATTTCGGTGGCAGCTTAGCCACTCAACGGGAGAAAGCTCAACGTCGCCTTAGCCGCCCAACCGTAGGAATCTCGGTCCAAAGTTGGCTGAGCCGCTCAATGGGTGGAAGCTCGGCGTCGGCTTAGCCGCTCAACGCTCGGTGTCAGCCTAGCCGCTCAACAGGAGGAAGTTCGTCGTCAGCTTAGCCGCTCAACGCTCGGTGTCAGCCTAGCCGCTCAACGGGAGGAAGTTCGTCGTCAGCTTAGCCCCTGAACGAGATGAAGCTCAACCTCGGCTTAGCCGCTCAACGGTAGGAATCTCGGCGTCAGCTTTGCCACTTAACGGAAGGAAGCTCAGTGTCAGCTTAGCCACTCAACGCGAGGAAGCTCATCGCCGGCTTAGCTGCTCAACGGAAGGAAACTCGGTGTCAGCTTAGCCACTCAACGGGAGCAAGCTCATCGCCGGCTTAGCTGCTCAACGGAAGGAAGCTCGGTGTCGGCTTAGCCGCTCAACGGGAGGAAGTTCGTCGTCGGCCCAGCCACTCAACAAGAAGAGTCTCGGTGACAGCTTAGCCACTCAACGGGAGGAAGCTCAACGTCGGCTCAGCCGCTCAAAGGGAGGAATCTCGGTGACAGCTTAGCCGCTCAATGGGAGCAAGCTCGTTGTCGGCTTAGCCGCTCGACGGGAGGAAGCTCGGTGTCAGCTTAGCCGCTCAATGGGAGCAAGCTCGTCTTCGGCTTAGCCGCTTAACAGGAGTAAGCTCGTCGTCTACTGAGCCACTCAACGGGAGGAATCTCGGTGTCAGGTTAGCCGCTCAACAGGAGAAAGCTAGGTGTCAGCTAAGCCGCTCAACAGGAGCAAGCTCGTCGTCGGCTTAGCCGCTCAACGCGAGGAAACTCGATGTCGGCTTAGCCGCTCAACGGGAGGAAGTTCGTCGTCAGCTTAGCCCCTCAACGAGATGAATCTCAACGTCAGCTTAGCCACTCAACGGCAGGAATCTCGGTGTCGGCTTAGCCGTCCAATGGGAGAGGAAGCTAAACGTCAGCTCAGCCGCTCAACGAGAGGAATCTCGGTGTCAGCTTAGCCGCTCAACGGGAGGAAGCTCAACATTGGCTCAGCCGCTCAACGGGAGGAATCTCGGTGTCAACTTAGCTGCTCAACGGGAGGAAGCTCGTTGTCGACTTAGCCGCTCAATGGGAGGAAGCTCGGAGTTAGCTTAGCCACTCAACGGGAGCAAGCTCTTCGTCGGCTTAGCCGCTCAACGAGAGGAAGCTCGATGTCGGTTTAGCCGCTCAACAGGAGGAAGCTCGTCGTCTACTTAGCCACTCAACGGGAGCAATCTCGGTGTCAACTTAGCCGCTCAATGGGAGAAAGCTCAACGTCGCCTTAGCCACTCAACAGGAGGAATCTCGGTCCAAAGTCGGCTTAGCCTCTCGACGTGTGGAAGCTCAGCGTCGGCTTAGTCACCCCACGAAAATGTAGTCTGGTGCCAGTCGACATCCGCAATGAAGTAACCTTGATGTGGCGGCTACGCAGTAGCCATTACTACAGGCTCGCTCTGGGTATCACGTCGTGCATCGTATACTGAGCTGGCTATGTAGTTGATATTGCTCCAGGCTGTGCATCCTATGGGTCTTACAATAGATATCGTATCGCGCAGGTGGTAACTGAATATCGCGTCGCACTCGCAGCTGTGTTCGCAGTTGCCTGATCCTCGCCCGTTTGTGACCTAGCAGATACCTCTGCCTTTGATATCTAGCTTATTCAGCTTATTCACGTAACAACTTGTACGCTGTTTCTCTAGTTCTCCGCTGTCACACCTTGCTTTTCTCATCCAGCTCCAACTGGTCCGGTATTTCTTGCTTGCCTGACTGTACCGTTTACTCGTTTACTCGCCTTCTCCTCACCTGCTTGCCAGTTCGCCTGATTATACGCTCGCTTGCCTGCTCTGCTTCTTGTCTTCTCTCAGATCGCCCCTTGTCTGCTCGCCCGCCCTCTAATCCGCCCGCTTGTCCGCCCGCTTGTCCGCCCGCTTGTCCGCCCGCTCACATGTTCACTCGATCGCATTGCCTGTCCGTGTTCAAGCCCATTGCCCATTCTTCTCATAGTGCCCACTATTATGCCTGCTGACAAGAATCTTAATCGCTTTAAGAACCTCGTTGAACACCTATACATCGAAATGAATCACACCACAGACGATATTCTCGCCATTCTCGCAACAGATCACCACTTTAACACATCACGAAGTGCATTCTACGCAGCATTAGCTGAATGGAATCTCCGCAAGTACAACAACAATCGAAAGGAGGATGGTATAGAGCTGAGAATGCGTATTGCTTCATGTTATTTTCTTTTATGTCCGAATGATGATGAGATTATTGCTGTGCTATCTGATGAAGGTATGTACTCTGCTGTTACGACCGCCATTATAAGTAACTATAGGGTCTAATTCGCCTGCAGGGTACTCCATCAACAAGCGGGCAATGCAGCAGATTAGACGGGATATGGGTCTCCTCCAACGTATTGTGGGGGCCATGCCACTTGCAGAGGCATCTGAACAACTGACTGCAGCCCTTGAGAAAGAGTTGCAGAAAGGATATACGGGTAACTATGGTCGTGAATATCTTTTCAGACACCTACGTGCAGCGGGTATTCCTGCCACTCAGCAACGCGCATACGCATCATTGAAAATACTGGATCCCCGCGGTGTGGAACTTCGACGACCGACATTCAAGAAAAACCGTGACAAGGGTGGCCGATTGGAAGTCCCAGGACCGAATTACATGTGGTGTATTGATGGTCAATTAAAATTCCGAGAATATGGCATTGGTATTTATGCAATGGTGGATGCATACTCCCGTTATGTCGTGGCAGTGTTTGTTGGCTTGTCCGTTACAACAGGAGTCAGTATAGTGAAGCAGATGGTTGATATTTTGGAAAGTACTGGTATACAACCAGAATTCTTCCGATCTCATCGTGGAACTGAAACAACGCTGTTGGCAAATGCACAGTTGCAGTTTGAACGATACGAGGATCCTGATTGCTCACTTTCCGAGTGTTTCAAGTATGAAGGATCAAAGTCAAACAGTCGCGTGGAAGGTTGGTAGAACAAGATGAAAGAGGGCCAGACAATGCAGTGGAGGGTAAGTACGTATCATAAGTAATCCAACTTTCAACTTGCAATGATTCCTCAATTATATGTTTATTATCTTAACTAACAGTTTATAGAACTGGTTTCGAGAATTAAAAGAAGAAGGTTTATTTTTGATGATGGGAAGCGAGCTGATAGCGATTGCATTCATCTATCTCCCAATCATTCGCAGATATGAGGATCATTTTACCCATATTTGGAATATCCACAGCATCCGAAAGCAAAAAAACCGACCATGGTTAATTCCTGGCCAGCCATATCTGAACTTTTTCCAACCGAAAAGCATCAATCCTGATGCTGTCGACTGTGGACGGCCGATACACTTGCCTGTACTTCAGGAATTGAAAGACTCACTCATTTCCTATGCTAATCATACTATTATACTACTTCTAAAAATCTCACGTTTAAGTACTGATATATTTATTTGATACTAGATTCTTTGCGTGCAATCACACCTGCTACGGAAGCATGGTGTGCTGAAGCACTACTGGCAGGTGGTTTTACAATTCCAGTCAATGAAGCAGGCCACAGCGGGGAAACAGGTGAACCACATCACAAAGGTGCATATGTGTAAGCTGCTATCAGAGTCAGTCTCTGGAATACAAGTATTGCTGATATCGTCTATGAAGATTTCTACAATTGTCAATCAACAGACACATGAGTACCGGTACTCTTCCATTGCTTGCACGGGTGGCTCCTCCACAGAATGCATACAATTGGACAGCGACCGAGCTCGACTTCACAGAGGTACACAGCTGTAACTCAGATAATGATTCTTGAGTACGAAAATCCACTCTGTATTTTCTTTGCATCAGGAAAAAAAAAATTCATCCTGAGTGCCCAGATGTGCCATGTAGACGCTCGAGACGTTTCAGATAAAACCGCCCTAACTCAGACGCAGCTGGTTTTATGCATAGTGACTCAATCCAGGTGTAGATATTCATTATATAACGTACATCTGTGTATGCTACATAGAGTGCCCAGTGCGAGCATTCAGCATCACATCCATCATCGTGACCTTCTCCTGTAATGCTATTCTCGATGTGGCTAGCATAGCTCTACACGTATACAAAACAGAGGGAGGACGATTGTGGTGGTGATGCCGGCGGCAATAGCGAGTACGATAACGAGTAAGATACGACAAGAACGGTGTCGAGGACGATTGTGGTGGGGATGCCAGTGGCGCGTACGATAGCTGTAATGGCGGTGGGCAAGATGGGGTCCTAAAGTACTCGGATGGGTTCGAGAACGGGAGAACTGGAACAAGAGCGGGAACGGGAGCGGGGAACGGGAGCGGCAGCGGCAGCCGGAGTGTCAGCCGCAGCGGCAGCCACAGCGGGAGTGGGAGTGGCAGCAGGAGCAGGAGCAGGAGCTGCGAAAACAGGAACGGGCAACGTCGACGTGACGAATACCGGACTGGACCAGCAAATATCGACGTGCCGGGTCAGGGACGTGCAAACGTCGGCGGGACGAGTGCCAGACAGGGACGAGTGACGCTAGATGAGTGTCACCACTTACAGGAGATAACGGAGGAAACGGAAGAAACAGAGGAAACGGAGTAAACGGAGAAAATGGCTCGGAGGTTCATTGATCGGATAAGATACAGCAGGTTGCATGAGAGAAAGAAGAAGACAATACGCAGCAGAAAGCCCTCCTCATATACAGATGTCCTTCTACTCACGCAACTCACATGCATACTCATACAGACTTCTCTCATGCAACCGCACCTTCCAACGCACAGGCCGATGCACTGTCCCCGCTGGCAACCTTTCCAATTTCCAAGGCGTTCCGGAGCAAGGTGCCATCCCAGCCGACGAACCTCCCAGCCGACGAACCTTCCGATGCACAGGCCGATGCGCTTCCCAGCCGGCAACCTTTCCAATGACTGAGGCGTTCCTGAACAAGGTGCCGTCCGGCCGGCGAGCCTTCCAAATGCAGAAATTAAACAACCGAACCCAACCCTTCCAAACGCCAAAATCAAGCAACCAAATCCAAACCTTCCTAACGCCCAGACCGGTGCCGTGACAATAGCGAGTAAGACGCGACCAGAACGATGTTGATGAGGACGATAGTGGCGGGGATGCCGGCGGCTAGTACGATAGCGAGTAAGACAAGATGAGTACGATGTCGATGAAGATACCGGCAGCGTAAATATATCAAATAACGCACGGCACATGGGCCGACGAGCTTCGGGACATGGTTAGCACAGCTCTCAGAGGGACAGAGACAGTGGGAAGTTGTACAATACGACCCGACGAGTATGATGTCGATGAGGATACCAGCAATGTGGATGAACGTGAGTAAGATGCGACGAGTGTGCTGGTGGCGAGTATGATGAAAGAAGAAGAAAAAAGGGGTGGAATTGAGGCCCATGCTGTCGTATTACGCAAGCCGGGCAGTGGTGAGTGAGCCGAGCCGTATGCAAGCGCAGGCGCTAGCAAACGCTTGGCACCTTGCAAGTTGCATGAGAAATCACTCGCAATGCTCGAAACCTGTGAATTCCACCCCCACAGTCGATGATACCCAGGAAGCCGCAGTTTATATTCGCACAATTGATCCCCATCACATTGATCCGATCTGGCTGAAATGTTGTGCCTACTGGCTCCTGCTGCTCTAGCTAGCGATGGTGAACCTTTGAATGACATACAGATTTGATGCGTTACATCATATGATATCTAGACAACAAGTGTCAGCAGCATCAGTATATTGCTGAGCAGGAGCCAGTAGGCACAACATTTCAGCCAGATCGGATCAATGTGACGGGGAGCAATTGTACGAATATAAACTGCGCCTTCCTGGGTATCGTCGACTGTGGAGGTGGAATTCACAGGTTTCGAGCATTGCGAGTGATTTCTCATGCAACTAGCAAGGTGCCAAGCGTTTGCTAGCGCCTGCACTTGCGTACGGCTCAGCTCGCTCACCCCTGCTTGGCTTGCGTAATACGATGGCACGGGCCTCAATTCCACCCCTTTTTTCTTCTTCTTTCGTCATACTCGCCACCAGCACACACGTCGCATCATACTCGCTATTATCCACGTCGCTGGTATCCTCATCGACATCATACTCGTCGGGTCGTATTGTACAGCTTCCCACTGTCTCTCTCCCTCTGAGAGTTGTGCTAACCATGTCCCGAAGCTCATCGACCCATGTGCAGCACCTTACTAGATATATCCACGCCGCCAGTATCTTCATCGAGATCGTACTCATCGCGTCTTAATCGCTATTGTACTCGCCACCGGCATCCCCACCACAATTGTCCTCATCGCCACCGTTCTTGTCGCGTCTTACTCGCTATCGTACTCGCCGACGGCGTCCCCGCCACTATCGTCCTCATCAACATCGTTCTTGTCGTGTCTTACTTGCTATTGTCATGCCGCCAGTCTGGGCGTCAGGAAGGTTTGGATTTGGTTGCTTGATTTTGGCGTTTGGAAGGGTTGGGTTTGGTTGTTTGATTTCGGCATTTGGAAGGCTTGCCGGCTGGACGGCACCTTGTTCCGGAATGCCTCGGTCATTGGAAATGTTGCCGGCCGGGAAGCGCGTCGGCCTGTGCATCGGAATGTTCGTTAGCTGGGAGGTTCGTCGGCTGGGACGGCACCTTGCTCCGGAACGCCTTGGACATTGGAAAGGTTGTCGGCCGGGACAGTGCATCGGCCTGTGCATTGGAAGGTGTGGTTGCCTGAGAGAAGTCCGTATGAGTATGCATGTGAGTTGCGTGAGTAGGAGGACATCTGTATGTAAGGAGGGCTTTCTGCTGCGTATTGTCTTCTTCTTTCTCTCATGCAACCTCCTGTATCCTATCCGATCAATAAACCTCCTCGCTGTTTTCTCCGTTTACTCCGTTTCCTCAGTTTCTTCCGTTTTCTCCGTTTTCTCCTGTAAGTGGCAACGCTCATCCTGCGTCACTCGTCCCTGTCCGGCACTCGTCCCATCGACGTTTGCTCGTCCCTGTCCTGGCATGTCAATATTTGCTCGTCCTGTCCGGTATTCGTCACGTCGACGTTGCCCGTTCCCGTTTTCCCAGCTCCTGCTCCTGCTCCCGCTCCCACTCCCACTCCCGCTCCCGCTCTCGCTTGCACCCCCGCTCCCGCACCCGCTCCTGTTCCCCGCTCCCATTCCCGCTCTTGTTCCCGTTCCCGTTCTCGAACCCATTCGAGTACTTTAGGACCCCATCTTGCCCGCCGCCTTTACAGCTATCGTACTCCCCGCCAGCGTCCCCACCACAATCGTCCTCGACACCGTTCTTGTCGCGTATAACTCGCTATCGTACTACTCGCTATCGTCGCCGGCGTCCCCTCTACAATCGTCCTCCCTCTGTTTTGTATACGCGCAGAGCTATGCTAGCCACGTCGAGAATAGCATTACAGGCGAAGGTCACGACGATGGATGTGATGCTGCATGCTCGCGCTGGGCACTCTAAATAGCATACACAGATGTACGTTATATAATGAATATCTACAACTGGATTGAGTCACTATGCATGAAACCAGCTGCGTCTGAGTTAAGGAGGTTTTATCTGAAACGTCTCGAGCATCTACATGGCACATCTGGGCGCTCAGGACGAAATTTTTTTTTTTCTAAAGCAAAGAAAATACAGAGTGGATTTACGTATTCATGAATCATTATCTGAGTTACAGCTGTGTACCTCTGTGAAGTCAAGCTCAGTCGCTGTCCAATTGTATGCATTCTGTGGAGGAGCCACCCGTGCAAGCAATGGAAGAGTGCTGGTACTCAGGTGTCTGTTTATTGACAATTGTAGAAATCTTCATAGACGATATCAGCAATACTTGTATTCCAGAGACTGACTCTGATAGCAGCTTACACATATGCAGCTTTGTGAAGTGGTTCACCTGTTTCTCCGCTGTGGCCTGCTTCATTGACTGGAATTGTAAAACCACCTGCCAGTAGTGCTTCAGCACACCATGCTTCCGTAGCAGGTGTGATTGCACGCAAAGGATCTAGTATCAAATAAATATATCAATACTTGAACGTGTGATTTTTAGAAGTAGTATAATAGTATGATTACCGTAGGAAATGAGGGAGTCTTTCAATTCCTGAAGTACAGGCAAGTGTATCGGCCGTCCACAGTCGACAGCATCAGGATTGATGCTTTTCAGATGGAAAACGTTCAGATATGGCTTGCCCGGAATTAACCATGGTCGGTCTTTTGCTTTCGGATGCTGTGGATATTCCAAATATGGGTAAAATGATCCACATTTCTGCGAATGATTGGGAGATAGAGGAATGCAATCGGTATCAGCTCGCTTTCCATCATCGAAAATAAACCTTCTTTTAATTCTCGAAACCAGTTCTATAAACTGTTAGTTAAGATAATAAACATATAATTGATAAATCATTGCAAGTTGAAAGTTGGATTACTTATGATACGTACTTACCCTCCACTGCATTGTCTGGCCCTCTGTCATCCTATTCCACCAACCTTCCATGCGACTGTTTGACTTTGATCCTCCGTACTTGAAACACTCTGAACTTGAGCAATCAGGATCCTCGTATCGTTCAAACTGCAACTGTGCATTTGCCAACAGCGTCGTTTCAGTTCCACGATCAGATCGGAAGAATTCCGATCGTATACCAGTACTTTCCAAAACATCAACCATCTGCTGAACTATACTGACTCCTGTTGTAACGGACAAGCCAACAAACACTGCCACGACATAACGGGAGTATGCATCCACCATTGCATAAATACCAATGCCATATTCTCGGAATTTTAGATGACCATCAATACACCATATGTAATTTGGTCCTGGGACTTCCAATCGGCCACCCTTGTCACGGTTTTTCTTGAATGTCGGTCGTCGAAGTTCCACACCGTGGGGATCCAGTATCTTCAATGATGCGTATGCGCGTTGCTGAGTAGCAGGAATACCCACTGCACGTAGGTGTCTGAAAAGATATTCACGACCATAGTTACCCGTATATCCTTTCTGCAACTCTTTCTCAAGGGCTGCAGTCAGTTGTTCAGATGCCTCTGCAAGTGGCATGGCCCCCGCAATACGTTGGGGGAGACCCATATCCCGTCTAATCTGCTACATCGCCCACTTGTTGATGGAGTACCCTGCAGGCAAATTAGACCCTATAGTTACTTACAATGGCGGTCGTAACAGCAGAGTACGTACCTTCATCAGATAGCACAGCAATAATCTCATCATCTTTCAGACATAAAAGAAAATAACATGAAGCAATACGCATTCTCAGCTCCATACCATCCTCCTTTTGATTGTTGTTGTACTTGCGGAGATTCCATTCAGCTAATGCTGCATAGAATGCACTTCGTGATATGTTAAAGTGGTGATCGGTTGCGAGGATTGCGAGAATATCGTCAGTGGTGTGATTCGTTTCGATGTATAGGTGTTCAACGAGGTTCTTAAAGCGATTAAGATTCTTGTCGGCAGGCATAATAGTGGGCACTATGAGAAGAATGGGTAATGGGCTTGAACACGAACAGGCAATGTGATCGAGTGAACACGTGAGCGGGTGGACGAGCCATTGGAGAAGGGGGCAGACAAGCGGGCGGACAAGCGGGCTGACAAGCAGGTGGAGAAGGGGGCAGACAAGCGGGCGGACAAGCAGGCGGACAAGCATGTGGACAAGCAGGCGGACAAGCAGGCGAACAAGCGGGCGGACAAGCGGGCAGACAAGCGGGCGGACTAGGGGGCGGACAAGCGTGCAGACAAGCGGGCGGACAAGCGGGCGGACAAGCGGGCGGACAACCGGGCGGACAAGAGGGCTGACAAGCGGGCAGACAAGTGGGCGGATGAGCAGGCAGACGAGCAGACAAGGGGCGATCTGAGAGCAGACGAGAAGCAGAGCAGGGAAGCGAGCGTATAGTCAGGTGAACTGGCAAGCATGTGAGGAGAAGGCGAGTAAACGTGTAAACGGTACAGACAGGCAAGCAAGATATACTGGACCAGTTGGAGCGGGATGAGAAATGCAAGGTGTGACAGCGGAGAACTAGAGAAACAGCGTACAAGTTGTTACGTGAATAACCTGAATAAGCTAGATATCAAACGCAGAGGTATCTGGTTAGTCACAAACGGGCAAGAATCAGGCAACTGCGAACATGGCTGCGAGTGCGACGCGATATTCAATAACCACCTGCGCGATAAGATATCTATTGTGAGACCCATGGGATGCACAGCCCGGAGCAATATGAACTACATAGCCAGCTCAGTATACCATGCCCGACAAGATACCCAGAGCGAGCCCGGAGTAATGGCTACTGCGTAGCCGCCACATCAAGGTTACTTCATTGCGGATGTCGCTTGGCACCAGGCTACATTTTCCTGGGGTGACTAAGCCGATGCCGAGCTTCCACCCGTTGAGTGGCTAAGCCGACTTTGGACCGAGATTCCTCCCGTTGAGCGGCTAAGCTGACACCGAGCATTTTCACGTTGAGCGGCTAAGCTGACACCGAGATTCCTCCCGTTGAGTGGCTAAGTAGACGACAAGCTACCTCCCGTTGAGGGGCTAAGACGACACCGAGCTTCCTTCCGTTGAGCGGCAAAGCTGACGCCGAGATTCCTGCCGTTGAGCCGCTAACCCGACGTTGAGCTTCGTCTAGTTGAGGGGCTAAGCTGATGATGAACTTCCTCCCGTTGATAGGCTAGGCTGCCATCGAGCGTTGAGCGGCTAAGACGACGCCGAGCTTCCACCCGTTGAGCGGGTAAGCCGACTTTGGACCGAGATTCCTCGCGTTGAGCGGCTAAGGCGAGGTTGAGCTTTCTCCCGTTGAGTGGCTGATCTAACACCAAGATTCCTCCCGTTGAGTGGCTAAGTAGACTACGAGCTTCCTCCCATTGAGCGGCTAAGCCAACGACGAGCTTGCTCCCGTTGAGCGGCTAAGCTGACACCGAGCATTCTCCCGTTGAGTGGCTAAGTAGACGACGAGCTTCCTCCCATTGAGCGGCTAAGCTGACACTGAGCTTCCTCCCGTTGAGCGGCTAAGCTGACGACATGCTTGCTCCTGTTGAGCGGCTAAGCGGACACCGAGATTCCTCCCGTTGAAGGCTCAGCCGACACCGAGCTTCCTTACATCGAGCGGCTAAGCTGACACCGAGACTCTTCCGGTTGAGCGGCTGGGCCGACGACGAACTTCCTCCCGTTGAGCGGCTTAGCTGACGCTGAGTCTCTTCCGGTTGAGCGGTGGGCCTAAGACGAACATCTCCCGCTTGAGCAACTAAGCTGACACCGGGATTCCTCCCATTGAGCGGCTAAGCCAGCGACGTGCTTCCTCCCGTTGAGCGGCTAACCTGACACCGAGACTCTTCCGGTTGAGCAACTTGGCCGACGACGAACTTCCTCCTGTTGAGCGGTAAAGCTGATGCTGAGACTCTTCCAGTTGAGCGGTGGGCCAAAGACGAACTACTTCCGGTTGAGCAACTAAGCTGACACCAGGATTCCTCCCGTTGAGCGGCTAAGCTGGCGACGAGCTTGCTTCCGTTGAGCGGCTAAGCTGACACCGAGACTCTTCCGGTTGAGCAACTATACTGACACCGGGATTCCTCCCGTTGAGCGGCTAAGCCGGCGACGAGCTTCCTCCCGTTGAGCGGCTAACCTGACGTGGAGATTCTTCCGCTTGAGCGGTGGGCCAAAGACGAACTACTTCCTGTTGTGCAACTAAGCTGACACCGGGTTTCCTCCTGTTGAGCCTCTAAGCCGGCGACAAGCTTCCTCCCATTGAGCGGCTAAACTGACACTGAGACTCTTCCGGTTGAGTGGCTGGGCCGATGACAAACTTCCTCCCGTTGAGCGCCAAAGGTGACGCCAAGACTCTTCCGGTTGAGCAGTGGGCCAAAGTTGAACTACTTCCGGTTGAGCAACTAAGCTGACACCGGGATTCCTCCCCTTGAGCGTCTAAGCCGGTGACGAGCTTGCTCCCGTTGAGCGGCTAAGCTGACACCGAGACTCTTCCGGTTGAGCGGCTGGGCCTACGATCAAATTCTTCCCGTTGAGCGGCAAAGCTGACGCCGAGATTCCTGCCGTTGAGCAGCTAAGCCGACGTCGAGCTTCGTCTCGTTGAGGGGCTAAGCTGACGACAAACTTCCTCCCGTTGAGCGACTAGGCTGACGCCGAGCATTGAGCGGCTAAGCTGACATTGAGCTTCCTCCCTTTGAGCGGTTAAGCTGCCATTGAGATTTCTACTGTTGACCTGCTAAGCCGATACCGAGATCCCTCCCGTTGAGCGGCTCAGTCGACACCGATTCCTCCCATCCTTCCTCCCGAGTGGTGAAGCTGATGCCGTGCTTCCTCCAGTCGAGCGTCCGAGCCGATGCCTGTAAATCTCGGAAAACCTGACTAAGTCGGTATTATTGTAATCCGTCGTCAACGACGGCCTAGTCTCATCGTAACCGGCTCAGTCACGATATCGAATGCGAGTTCGAACACTCATTGCATTAGCAGCTATATAGGTCCATCTGAAAGAGTGTGTGGCGACCAGGTGATTGCTTATGGGGCTATTTTCCGGAGCATATCAGCAAAAAATTTAATTCTTACCGGAGCTACGGGAGCTAGCGAAGCTTATCAGAGCACCTGGAGTAAAATATAACTTTGTCCTTCGCTAAGCTAGCAAAGCTAGGGAAGCCACCACCACCTTACCGACGCAACCACCACATTAGGAAAGCTAGGGAAGCTAGAAAAGCTAGAAAAGCTAGCAAAGCTACGGACGCACCACCAATCTTACCGACGCAACCACCAACCGTACCGACGCAACCACCACCTTACGGGAGCTAGGGAAGCTAGAAAAGCTAGGGAAGCTAGGGAAGCTTACAGGAGCAATGAGTGTGCACTGTGAGCAGTTTCATTACTAGTTATAATGCTACTACACGCAGTTGGCTATGCTCTTAGATCGCACTGAAAATCAATTATTGTATTTAAAATCTATATATACATTATGATACAAAGTCCAACGTCCCAAATCTCGTCGCGAAGTACAGAGCAGCTACAGCGGCGCATAAGGGCATGCGAGCAACGCGTATTACAAGTAGGACAGGTAGGAGAGCGAGGAGAATGAGGCCGGCGTGGAGAATGATAGCAGACGAGCAACCGGTACGAGCGGTAGGCCAGCAAGAAGAATGAGGGCAGACGAGCAACGCGTACGAGATGAAATTCAGTGAGAAGAATGAGGCAAGACGAGCAATGAGTACGAGAGGTAGGCCAGCGAGGAGAATGAGGCCAGACGTGCAACTCGTACGAGAGGTTGTCTGGCGAGGAGAATAACAGCAGACGAGGAATGCCTACAAGATGTAAGTCAGCGAGGAGAATGAGGCCAGACGAGCAACGCGAACGAGATGCTGTCCGGCGAGGAGAATGACGGCAGACGAGGAACGCCTACGAGATGTAAGCCGGCGCGGAGAATGAGGCCAGACGTGCAACGCGTACGAAATGTAGGCCAGCGAAGAGAATGACAGCAGACGAGCAACGCGTACGAGATATAAGTCAGCGAGGAATGAGGCCAGACTCGCAACGCGTACGAGAAGTAGGCCAATGATGTCTAACACGGCGTTTCTAGCACACGTCCGAACGTAGGTCAGCAGTAATGAGGTCAAACGAGCAACGCGTAGTAGCAGTGGCCAGCAAGGACAATGAGGCCAGACGGGCAACACGTACGAGATGTTGTCCGGCGAGAATGACGGCAGACGAGCAACGCGAACGAGATGTAGGCCAGCGAGGAGAATGACAGCAGACGAACAACGCGTACGAGATGAAATTCAGTGAGAAGAATGAGGCCAGACGAGCACCGCGTACGAGAGGTAGGCCAGCGTGGAGAATGAGGCCAGACGTGCAACGCGTACGAGATGTTGTCCGGCGAGGAGAATGACGGCAGACGAGCAACGCGAACGAGATGTAGGCCAGCGAGGTGAATGACGGCAGACGAGCAACGCGAACGAGATGTAGGCCAGCGAGGAGAATGATGGCAGACGAGGAACGCCTACGAGATGTAAGCCAGCGAGGAGAATGACAGCAGATAAGCAACGCGTACGAGAAGTAGGCCAGTGATGCCTAACACGGCGTTTCTAGCACACGTCCGAACGTAGGTCAGCGGTAATGAGGTCAAACGAGCAACACGTAATAGCAGTGGCGAGCAAGGAGAATGAGGCCAGACGAGCAACGCCTACGAGATGTTGGCCAGCGAGGAGAGTGACGGCAGACAAGCAACGCCTACGAGATGTAAGTCAGCGAGGAGAATGAGGCCAGACGCACAACGCGTACGAGATGTAGGCCAGCGAGGAGAATGAGGCCGGACGCGCAACGCGTACGAAATGTAGGCCAGCGAAGAGAATGACAGGAGATGAGCAACGCCTACGAGATGTTGGCCAGCGAGGAGAGTGACGGCAGACAAGGAACGCCTACGAGATGTAAGTCAGCGAGGAGAATGAGGCCGGACGCGCAACGCGTACGAGAAGTACGCCAGCGAGGAGAATGACGGCAGACGAGCAACGCGTACAAGAAGTAGGTCAGTGATGCATAACAGGGCGTTTCTGTAACGTGTACGATGATAGGTGAGTGGTGCGTAGGTTGGTGGTGTGTATTATTTCAACTCGTAATGACTTGGACAGGGTGTGTTGCAAAAAAGCGAAGTTATGGGTAACTGGCAGCTGTGGCCGCACTTAGGAGATAAATGAACTGACGGGGGTCGCACTCAGCGTTGTTGGTTGCGCTAATCACGTGACCAGTTTTTTTGTGGCGGTTAAACTTGACATCAACAAGCTGGAGACCGTCAGTTCATTGTGTTTCGAGATGTCGAAGCCTAGGTCTAGGCAATAGCGCCGAAATTTGAGTGGAAGTAAGTTCACGAGGCGGGTAGGCAGTAAACAATTGAATTGCTACTGCTA
>Ga0307508_10000296_pt1 | contig 60826 bp, 55 predicted proteins | sample 9_EM_MG_FD_203089 | JGI IMG/M metagenome (GOLD analysis project Ga0307508, IMG submission 203089) | Populus trichocarpa ectomycorrhiza microbial communities from riparian zone in the Pacific Northwest, United States - 9_EM | ecosystem: Host-associated > Plants > Roots > Unclassified | place... | reverse complement strand
TGCTGACATGAGTAGCGTTAAAGGGGGTGAAAAGCCCCCTCGCCGAAAGCGCAAGGTTTCCTACGCAACGTTCATCGGCGTAGGGTGAGTCGGCCCCTAAGGCGAGGCAGAGATGCGTAGCTGATGGAAAACAGGTCAATATTCCTGTACCGATATGTAGTGCGATGTGGGGACGGAGAAGGTTAACTCAGCCGGGTGTTGGATGTCCCGGTTCAAGCGTGTAGTCATACCCTTTAGGCAAATCCGGAGGGTTTAGATGAGGCGTGATAACGAGGAGGCTTGCCTCTGAAGTGAGTGATACCCTGCTTCCAGGAAAAGCCACTAAGCTTCAGCTACATACGACCGTACCGCAAACCGACACTGGTGCGCGAGATGAGTATTCTAAGGCGCTTGAGAGAACTCTGGAGAAGGAACTCGGCAAATTGACACCGTAACTTCGGAAGAAGGTGTGCCTTTAGTAGGTGAAGCCCCTCGCGGATGGAGCCCAATGAGGTTGCAAAGAATCGGTGGCTGCGACTGTTTAATAAAAACACAGCACTCTGCAAAGACGAAAGTCGACGTATAGGGTGTGACGCCTGCCCGGTGCTGGAAGATTAAATGATGGGGTGCAAGCTCTTGATTGAAGTCCCAGTAAACGGCGGCCGTAACTATAACGGTCCTAAGGTAGCGAAATTCCTTGTCGGGTAAGTTCCGACCTGCACGAATGGCGTAACGATGGCCACACTGTCTCCTCCTGAGACTCAGCGAAGTTGAAATGTTTGTGAAGATGCAATCTCCCCGCGGCAAGACGGAAAGACCCCATGAACCTTTACTGTAGCTTTGCATTGGACTTTGAACCGGTCTGTGTAGGATAGGTGGGAGACTATGAAACCGGGACGCCAGTCTCGGTGGAGTCAACCTTGAAATACCACCCTGGTTTGTTTGAGGTTCTAACCTTGATCCGTGAATCCGGATCGGGGACCGTGCATGGTGGGCAGTTTGACTGGGGCGGTCTCCTCCCAAAAGGTAACGGAGGAGTACGAAGGTACGCTTAGGGCGGTCGGACATCGCCCATAAAGTGCATTGGCAAAAGCGTGCTTGACTGCGAGACCCACAAGTCGAGCAGGTGCGAAAGCAGGTCATAGTGATCCGGTGGTTCTGTATGGAAGGGCCATCGCTCAACGGATAAAAGGTACTCTGGGGATAACAGGCTGATACCGCCCAAGAGTTCATATCGACGGCGGTGTTTGGCACCTCGATGTCGGCTCATCTCATCCTGGGGCTGTAGCCGGTCCCAAGGGTATGGCTGTTCGCCATTTAAAGAGGTACGTGAGCTGGGTTTAAAACGTCGTGAGACAGTTTGGTCCCTATCTTCCGTGGGCGCTGCAAGATTGAGAGAGCCTGCTCCTAGTACGAGAGGACCGGAGTGGACGCACCTCTGGTGTATCGGTTGTCACGCCAGTGGCATTGCCGAGTAGCTAAGTGCGGAAGAGATAACCGCTGAAAGCATCTAAGCGGGAAACTCGTCTCAAGATGAGTCTTGCCGGGGCCTTGAGCCCCCTGAAGGGTCGTTCGAGACCAGGACGTTGATAGGCTGGGTGTGGAAGCGCAGTAATGCGTTAAGCTAACCAGTACTAATTGCCCGTGAGGCTTGACCCTATAACTTTGACTTGACTGTCAAGTTGGGTACATCATGTTATGCCGTGCTTCAAACGAAGTCGGTGAGCAATCAAAATCTGATAGTCATGTGATCGTGTATCACATGATCGACTCTGCGAATTGGCTGCCTTGTGTGTGAACACACAAGGCGGTGACCGGTTAAGCCTGATGACCATAGCGAGGTGGTCCCACTCCTTCCCATCCCGAACAGGACAGTGAAACGCCTCAGCGCCGATGATAGTGCGGGTTCCCGTGTGAAAGTAGGACATTGTCAGGCTACTATTAGAGAAGCCCTCGTCGAAAGACGAGGGCTTTTCGCTTTTCTGTGCCGCATATCTATTCAATTGTCTTGGCGAGAGCTATTCATTGATTGATGGAAGGCGCGCAAGTGCTCGGTCAGTGACACTGTCGACCACAGCGTTGACCACGTCGGCCTGGAATAGCGACAACACGAGCGCCTGCTCTCTTAGCTCGACAATGCTGATGAATTCCTGCGAACCTTTCATGGCGCGAAAGGTGTCGAAACCGCTCTCCAGAAACTGTTGCAACTCGCCCAGCCCGGCCGCTCGTGCGGGCCCATGCATCAATCGCAAGCTGTTGCGCAACAATGGCTTGCGGGTAAGCCGATCAAGGTGCGAGGCGACCTCCAGCGTCAACGCGATCTGTGCCTCCCGATCAGCCACGCGCCCGGTTGCCTGCCACGCGCGAATGTACTGAGGCGCGGTGATCGGGGTGTCATTGGCGAAGTGGCCTGCCATTGTTGTATCTAGCGTTTCCGACAGCGCATGCAGCCGGGCCAGTGTTGCCACAGTCTGCACGACTTCGCTTGGAAACAAGCGCACGAGTGCCGGCACGACGCGCGCAAACTGAGAGTCGCGGCGGCTGAAGTCAGTCGGGCCGTAAAGCTCGTCCAAGAAGAATCGGGCAGCCGCACCGTACCGCGCTGTGGCCAGCAGGTCCGCGTAAGTATGAACAAAGCGGCGTTGTTGATATTCCTTCAACGCGGAAACCTTGACGGCCAACCCCGGGGCGTCGATGCGACGAGCGCGTTCATCGGCCACGATTTTCAGGTTGGCGAGAATGGCTTCGGCCGTGGCGCTCATTCGATTCCGCATATGAACCTTCTGCAGTCTACTGCGCGCTATCGCGCACGGCTGCGCTGGTAGCATGCCAACATGCTGGCCCGCCTCCAGAAGTTGCTCGTCGCCGTGTTGCTCATTGCGTCGACGGCGTGGGCGTTCATCTTCATCCGCATCGGTCAACCAGGTTGGGGAGCAGGTGCGGCGATCCTGATCCTGCTCGGCTACGCGTTGTTCCTCGGCTTCGAGTTCGCACTGTTGTACGTCGTGCAGGATTCATCAGATGGGCCGGCGCCGCGCGCACGCGCTGGCCAGTTGTTGCGCGCCTGGTGGGGCGAAGTTCTCACGGCGCCGCGGGTCTTCTTCTGGCGGCAACCGTTCCGAGCACAGGCCGAGCCCGATCACGTTCCGGAGCACGCGGTCGGACAGCGCGGTGTCGTGCTCGTCCATGGCTTCGTCTGCAATCGCGGCCTGTGGAACCCGTGGATGCGCGAGTTGCGTCGTCGCAAGACGCCGTTCATCGCCGTCAACCTGGAACCAGTGTTCGGCTCGATCGATCACTACCCGCTAGTCATTGAGGCGGCCGTGACGCGCCTCGAGCGCGCCACGGGGTGCCCGGTGACGCTGGTCGGGCACAGCATGGGTGGGCTCGCCATCCGCGCATGGTTGCGGCAGTTCGATGCCGATGCGCGCGTGCATCGTGTCATCACGATCGGCAGCCCGCATCAAGGCACATGGCTGGCGCGCTACAGTCACACGATCAATGGCAAGCAGATGCGCCAACGCAGTCCCTGGTTGACGGAACTGGCCGCTGCCGAGCCCGCGACGCGGGCGACACGCTTCACATGCTTCTACGGCCATTGCGACAACATCGTGTTCCCGGCTGCATCAGGCATCCTGCAGGGCGCACAGAACCTGCACGTGCCCGGCACAGCACATGTGCAGATGGCGTTTCAGGCAGTGGTGTTCAACGAGGTTTGGCGCTGGCTGTGCGCTCCAGCCGACTCGTCGTCTGCAAGCGAACCAGTCCTGGCGGCCGCAGCGCAGTAGCCCATCGCGTCGCTCATCGCAACCACTTGTCCACGGTGCGCTGGTATTCACCTGTCGCCTTCGCGAGATGCAGCCATTGATCGACGAAGGACTTCATCACGACATCATTGCGCGGCAGCAGCCAAGCCATTTCGCCGTACTGCAGCGGCTTGTCCGGGTTGACGGCACACAACCCGGGCTTGAGCTTTTGCTGTGTCAGCGCTTCGGCTGCTTCGGTAACGAACACATCGGCGCGCTTGGCCAGGATCTCGTCGAAGATCGTCAAGTTGTCGGCGTGGATCGTCAGCGTCGCGGCCTTGAAGTTGGTCTTGGCGAAGCGTTCGTTGCTGCCGCCCGGGTTCGCGATCACGCGCACGCCGGCCTTGTCGATCGCAGCCACGCTCTGGTACTTGGCGACGTCGTCGCAGCGCACGATCGGCGTCTTGCCGTTGACCATGTAAGCGGTGCTGAAGAAGGCGCGCTTCTGGCGCTCGGTCGTGACAGAAATGCCGCCGATCGCGATCTCGCACTTTCCGGCGGTGAAGTCGGGCATCAGATTGGCCCAACTCGTTTTCACGAGCTCGAGTTTGGCGCCCATCGAGGCCGCGAGCGACTGCGCCAAGTCGATGTCGATGCCTTCGTAGACGCTGTCGGGCTTCAGGAAGCTGAACGGTTTGTAGTCGCCCGGCGTGCAGGCGCGCAGCACGCCAGCCTTCATCACGGTGTCGAGCGAAGACTCGGCGCCATTCGTCTGGGCCTGAGCCGCCAACCCGCATGCGGCGAGCGCAGTGAACAACACGCCGCGCGAAAGAATCTGGACCATCATCACTCCGTTCTGTTGAAAACCACTGACTAGGCGCCGGACTTGGCCTCGTCCTTCAAGACGCCGCGTCGAACCTGATCCAGTTCGATGCTCTCAAACAAGGCGCGGAAGTTGCCTTCGCCGAAACCTTGATCGCCTTTGCGCTGGATGATCTCAAAGAAGATCGGCCCGATCACCGTCTGCGTGAAGATCTGCAGCAGCAACTCGTTCGGTGCGCCCTGGTGCGTGGCGCCGTCGATCAGGATGCGCAGGCGCTTCAGCTCATCTAGGTTCTCGCCATGGTTCGGCAAGCGCCGGTTGACGAGATCGTAGTAGGTCGCGATCGTGTCCTGGAACTGCACGCCGCGCGCCCGCATGCCGTCCACCGTGGCGTAGATGTCGTCGGTGCCCATCGCGATGTGCTGAATGCCTTCGCCGTGGTACAGATCAAGGTACTCGGCGATCTGGCTCTTGTCGTCCGAGCTCTCGTTGATCGGGATCCGGATCTTGCCGCATGGGCTCGTCATCGCCTTGCTCTTCAGGCCGGTGAGTTTGCCTTCGATGTCGAAGTAGCGCACCTCGCGGAAGTTGAACAGGCGTTCGTAGAAGTCGGCCCACTCCTTCATGCGGCCGCGGTGCACGTTGTGCGTCAGATGATCGATGTAGGTCAGACCGTTGCCTTTGGGCTCGGCTACCGCCCCGGCGATCGGCACGAAGTCGACGTCGTAGATGCTGATGTTGCCGATGGCGCCGGCGGCCGCACCATCCTTGCCGTGCCAGCGGTCGACGAAGTAGATCAGGCTGTCGCCGATGCCCTTGATCGCCGGGATGTTCAGCTCCATCGGACCGGTGTGGTTGTCGAAGCCCCAGGCGCCGAGCTCGAGCGCGCGCTCGTAGGCTTGCTTCGCGTCCTTCACGCGGAACGCCATCGCGCAGACGCTTGGGCCGTGCTGGCGCGCGAAGCGTTGCGCGAACGAGTTCGGCTCGGCGTTGATGATGAAGTTCACCTCGCCCTGGCGGTACAGCGTGACCTTCTTGGTGCGGTGCTTGGCGATCGGCGTGAAGCCCATCGTTTCGAACAGCCGACCGAGCGCGGCCGGATCGGGCGCGGCGTATTCCACGAACTCGAAGCCGTCCGTGCCCATCGGATTCTCCCAGGGGGTGAACTGCATGCTCGTCTCCAGTCTGTTTCACGTGACCGAGACTCTAGGGTCGTGGCCTCGCAGGTTTTTTGCAAGTTCTGGCCTCGATTCACCCATCGAAGCATGAAACATGCAAAATTCGAACCATGGAAAACGTAGAGCAGCTGGATGCCATCGATCGACGCATTCTTCGCGCGTTGCAGGCCGATGGCCGCATGATTTACGACGCGCTTGCCGCGCAGGTCAGCCTGTCGCCGTCGGCGACGCTGCGGCGCGTCAAGCGGCTCGAAGAGTCGGGCGTGATCGCGGGTTATGTCGCGCTCGTGTCGCCCGAGCGTGTCGGCCTGGGTCTGACGGCCTACCTCAACGTGCGGCTCGAGAAGCACTCAGAGGTTCACAAGCGCACGCCGATGGACCTGTTCCGCGCCGCGGTGCAGACCTGGCCCGAGGTCGTCGAGTGTGCGGCGCTCACCGGCGAGATGGACTTCCTGCTGCGTGTTGTCGTGCAGGACATGGCGCACTACTCGCGCTTCATCATGGACACCCTGCTCAAGCACCCGAGTGTCGAGGACTGCAAGACCAGCTTCGTATTGGATCGGGTGAAGAACACCACCGCCGTGCCGGTTTGATGCCGGCCTGCGTCTGATCAGATGCCGTGCACCAGCTGCAGCGTCGCGTCCGTCGACAGGTTCAGCAAATTCGCGATGTCGCTCACGTCGTCCGGTATGGCCGCGTTGTCCCAGCCCTGCGCGGTGTGGCGCGCCAGCCGCAGCGCCAGCATCACGGTGCGCACGCTGGCGTCGTCGGCGTGGCGGTCGTCGTTGATGCGGATCAGCAACTCGGGCAGCCGCCAGGCCTTCATCAGCGACTGCTGCAGATCGGGCAGCTCGACATTCAGCATCGCGCGCTGTGCGGCGCTCGAGCGAAGCGCCGGATCGGCGCGCTGTGCCGCGCGAATCTGCAGCGCCAGCGCAGGGGCATGGCACCACAGCAGCAGCTCCGCGAAGTCGTGCAGAAGCGCCGCGGCATGGATGATGGCGGCGTCGTGATCCATTCGGTGCACCGCAAACCCGAGCGCGAAGTTCGCACCGCGGTGAGCGCGGCGCATCGTGTCGGTCAGGCCCGCGAGCGCTTCAGGCATGTCGGCCAGGCGCTCTTCGACGGTGGGTTGCAGGCCGAAGGCCCGGAAGAACGGCGAGATTCCCATCAACACCAGCGCCGCGGTGACGGTCTCGGTGTCGGTCACGACGCGGCTGCTGCGGTGGGCGGCGACATGGGCCATGACTTTCAGCGTCATCAGCGGGTCGCCCGAAATCATCTCGCCGATGCTGTTTGCGTCGACCCTGTCTTCGTTCGCGCGCAAGCCCTCGAGCGCCTCGGCGGTTTGCGCGAGCACTGGGATCTCGGCGGCGCGGAAATGCGCCGTCCACGCCTCGAGATCGCGCAGCGGCTGGGTGAGCCTGGACCCATGGGAAGCGGCGGGACTCGTCATCGTGAAGTCAAGCGGGTCACTATGAGGGCCTTATCGGCGCAATGCGGGGCGGGCTTGAGTTCTCGTCGACCCGCACCGCCAGCTCGCTACACCGACAACACATGGCCTTCCGCCGGATTGACGCTGCCGGCGAGCAGCGCCGCATAGGTTGCTGCGATCGCCACCTCGCCCTTGCCGTGCACGACGCGCAGCCATGGGCTCGCGGCATCCGTTACCGGCCGCATGAACGCCGCCCAGGCATCCGCGATGTGCCGCTGCAAGCCGTCCGGCCCCCAGTCGGCGTTGCGTTTCTTGATCTGCGCCGGCGCGAAGAACAGCACCGGCCGCGGCCCCGCCAAGCCCTTGCCGCTGCCGAGTGAATCCCAATGGGTGCCGCCCACCGAACAGCTGTAGGTGAGGCTGTCGCCAAGGTGCTGGTGAACGTTCGAGCGCACCGCGACGCCGCCGCTGAAATCGACGTAGACCGTGGGCACGTCGGCCGGCAACGTGGCGACGCTGTCGTAGCTCAGCACCTCGTCGTAGCAGCCGAGCGCGCGCGTGAAGGCGAGGTTGGCCGGCGAGGTCAGGCCGACTACCTTCACTGCATCCGCGCTGCCGCGCCGTCGCGCGAGGCAGAAGGCGGTGCCGTAGGCGGTCTTGCTCGACGCGCTCGACAGCACGACCGAACGTGCACCGAAGAAGGCGTTGTCGCCGAGAAAATCGTCGATCAGGAACGAGGTCGTGAACAGCGGCCGCAGCAGCGCCTGCTCGGCCTCGCGCTCCGGGATGTAGCCCGGGTCGGCGGCGCAGCGGCTGTACTGGTTGTAGACCGCGTGCAAGGCGCGGCGGTGTTCGGCGCCGTCGAAGAAGCCGGCCGGCGTGATGCGCGCCGGATGCAGCACGACATCACTGGCGATCGGCAAGTAGCCGTAGACGCGCTCGCCGACAGCGACGCCTTCGCAACGCGACTCGACCACGTTCGCGAAACCCCATACCGGGATGCAGCCCGTGGCGGCGTCGGCGGTCGGGAAGAAGCCCCAGTAGTTCATCGCGTCGCCGAACGCGGCATAGGTGATGTTGTTCGACGTGAGCGCGAACGCGTCGATGCGCAGCCGCACCGCGCCCTCGGTCAGTGCGGCAGGTTCGGTGCGCGTCCAGTGCGCGTTGTTCAGCTTGGCGCGTTCGACGATGAAGGTGGCGGTCATCAGCAGTCTCCGGTTCTTGTCATCTACCATGGAGTATCGCGTCTCGGAGCCCGCCATGAACACCGTGAAACTGCCTGATGGAACGTCGCTCCCGGCTCTCGGCCTCGGCACCTGGCACACGGGCGAATCGGCGGCCAGCCGCCCGCGAGAGGTCGCGGCGGTGCGGCTCGCATTGGAGCTCGGCTACCGCGTGATCGACACGGCCGAGATGTACGGCGAAGGCGGCGCCGAAGAGGTGCTGGGCCAGTCGCTTGCCGAGGCGCTGCGCGCCGGCACGGTCACGCGCGAGCAGGTGTTCATCGTCAGCAAGGTCTATCCGCACAATGCCAGCCGCGCCGGCGTGGCAGTGGCTTGCGAGCGCAGCCTGCGGCGCCTCGGACTGGACCGCATCGATCTGTACCTGCTTCACTGGCCCGGCCCGCACCCGCTGCGCGAGACCGTTGCCGGCTTCGAGTCATTGCAGACGCAGGGTCGCATTGGCCACTGGGGTGTGAGCAATTTCGACACCGATGACATGGTGCAGCTGGGCGGCGTGCCGGGCGGCGAGCGCTGTGCCGCGAACCAGGTCTACTACTCGCCGAGCACACGTGGCGCAGAGTTCGATCTGCTGCCGTGGCAGCGTGCGCGTTCGATGCCGCTGATGGCGTATTGCCCGCTCGACCAGGGCGATCTGGCGCACGACGCGGCGCTTCAGGCGATCGCCGAGCGGCACCGCGCGACGACGTCTCAGGTCGCGCTGGCGTGGCTGATCGCGCGTGGTGGTGTGATGCCGATCCCGAAGGCCGTGCGCGAGCCGCACCTGCGTGCGAACCTCGCTGCGGCCGACCTCGTGTTGAACGAGGCCGACCTCAGCGAGATCGAACGGCGCTTTCCGGCGCCGCGGCGCAAGCAGGCGCTGGCAATGCGCTGACGCGGGCTGCCCACACTCATCACAGGCGCCGTACGCCGGCGACCCAGCCGACGAGTTTGCCGTCGAGGTAGAGCGCGCCTTCCGGTGCGCCGGCTTCGGCGTAGAACTCCAGCTGAGGCAACGGGCGGGCGGCCCGTGCGACAGGTTGCGCCAAACGGCGCGACAAACGTGCGAGTGCGGCACTGGCACTGCGCAAACCCACGGCGGCGAGGCGACGCGCCGCTTCGTGGGCGGGGCGCGGCGCTTCGATGGCGCCGGCGCGGAGGTATTTCAGGCTCGACATGATCGTGGTGTCCTTCATCGAGTGCGCGGCATGGCCGCGCGCTGTTCATGGGCTGTGTTGTTTCATCTGATCCAGTTCGCGCTTCAGCATCCGGCGGCCTTGCCGACGCATCGCGCGGCCACCGGGTTGGTGGCTGCCGGCGCGGCGGAAGTGGGCGGGTGCCACGAGCGGATTGCGGGGCTTGAGGGTGGTGATGGTGATCTTCATGAGCGGTCTCCTTGAGGCAGGAAAGAAGGGCAAAAACAAAAAGGCCCGGGGCGAAAAACGCAACCCGGGCCCTGTGACGCCTGACGCGTCGCGGCGCGTCAGTCAGCGTGGCGGTGAACCCGGCGGTGCGGCAAACGAAACGTGAGTCAGGGACATGGAATCGGGTGGAGGGTTGATCGGCGGGGCGTCTTCGCAGCAGATGGCTTGGCTAACGAATTGCGCAAATGATAAACGAATGATTATCTTGCGCAAGGGGTCTTGCGCAGAAATTTCAAGCCGCGCGGCAAAAAATTAGGGGGTCTCAACGCTTCGGCTTGAGCGGCTTCACCGCTGCCTGCGTCTTGCTCCACAAGTCGCGGCCGTCGTCTTCGGTCGGCTTGGGGGCGCCGGCCTTGACGGGCGGCGGCGGCGGCGTCAGTACCTCGCCGAGCAGGTCGAGCAGCCGCGCGCGGGCGCGCTGCGGATGCCGTCGGTAGTAGGTCAGCACCAGGCCGACGATGAAGCGTTCGTCGTCGTCTTGCGGTATGTTGCGCTGGCTGTCGTCCGGCGCGGCCGACAGCGCAGCGGCGGTGGGCACACCGTGCGGCTGGTCCATCCAGCCCACGGGTTTGCGGCAGAGTTGCTCGAACTGCCGCGCCAGGCGCTCGCCGATCTGGCGTGAGCGGCCCTTGATCTGGCTCCAGTAGCTCGGCTGGATCTGCAGGCGCTCGGCAAAACGGCCTTCGAGGCCGCGCAAGGTCGCGGCGTCGGGGTGCTTGATGGTCGCGTGAACGAACTCGTCGAACAAAATCATGGCGTTGTCGAGGCGTATCTGCGCGACATCGCGGGGGCCGGTGATCATGATGCAGATGATAAAGCGCCGTTGAGCACGGGGGCACGGTGGAAAATCACGCCTTCCACCCTCCGCCCTGTCAGGACACGCTCGATGATCACCCTTGGTACCCCGCTCTCGCCCCATGCCACCAAAGTCATGCTGCTCGGCAGCGGCGAACTCGGCAAAGAGGTGCTGATCGCATTGCAGCGCCTGGGCGTCGAGACGATCGCGGTGGACCGCTACGAGAACGCGCCCGGCCAGCAGGTCGCGCACCACGCGCGCACCATTCAGATGAGCGACCCGGCGCAGCTCAAGGCACTGATCGAAGCCGAACGCCCGATGCTGGTCGTGCCTGAGATCGAGGCCATCGCCACGCCCATGCTCGAAGAGCTCGAAGCCGCCGGCACCGTGCGCGTGATCCCGACCGCCCGCGCCGCGCGGCTGACGATGGACCGCGAGGGCATTCGCCGCCTCGCCGCCGAGACGCTCGGGCTGCCGACCAGCCCGTACCAGTTCTGCGACTCGCTGGCCGAGCTGCAGTCGGCCATCGATGCGGGCATCGGCTACCCGTGCATCGTCAAGCCGGTGATGAGCAGCTCGGGCAAAGGGCAGAGCAAGATCGACGGCCCGGCCGACGTGCAAAAGGCCTGGGACTACGCGATGGCCGGTGGCCGCGTCAGTCACGGCCGCGTGATCGTCGAAGGCTTCATCGCGTTCGACTACGAGATCACGCAACTCACGGTGCGCGCGCTCGGCGCGAACGGCCAGATCGAGACCCATTTCTGCGAGCCCATCGGCCATGTGCAGGTGCAGGGCGACTATGTCGAGAGCTGGCAGCCGCATGCGATGCACCCGGCCGCGCTGGCGCGCTCGCGCGAGATCGCGAAGGCCGTGACCGACAACCTCGGCGGGCAAGGGCTGTTCGGTGTCGAGCTGTTCGTCAAGGGCGAGGAGGTCTGGTTCAGCGAGGTCTCGCCGCGCCCGCACGACACCGGCATGGTGACGATGATCACGCAGTGGCAGAACGAGTTCGAGCTGCATGCGCGCGCGATCCTCGGCCTGCCGGTCAACACCGCGCTGAAGAGCGCCGGTGCGAGCGCGGTGATCTATGGCGGCGCCGACGCGACCGGCCTGGTGTTCGACGGCGTCGATGCGGCGCTGCGCGTGCCCAACACCGAGCTGCGGCTGTTCGGCAAGCCCGAGAGCTTCAAGAAGCGCCGCATGGGCGTGGCGCTGGCATTCGACGACGACGTCGAGCTGGCCCGCGCGCGTGCCAAGCAGGCCGCGGCCTGCGTGAAGCCGCGGGCGGTGTAGGCGCCTCGGAGCCGACGCGCCCGTGTGCATTGCACGCTTGCGGGCTGATTGCGGCGCGGGCTGCTCTGTTGAGGGGGTGGCTGGCGCCGATTACTTTGTTAGGCTGCGTGCGCATCGAGTGCACGCAGTGCAGTGCGTTGAGCGAAGGTCAAGCAAATGTCGACGAATGGATGGTGGGTGGTGATCGGTATCGCGCTGGTTGCCGGCGTGGTCGCCGGCGCGTGGGCCATGCTGCGTTTCGCACGCATGCGTTTCGACGCGCAACTGCGGCACGCCACCGAAGAGCTGCACCAACGGCACGCAGCGGTGGCCGAGCAACTGCGTACCGTCCAGGCGCGCGCTCAGGCCGATCTCGAGCAATCGCGCAACTCGTTCAAGCGCCAGCTCGCGGTGGTGGCCGCCGAGCCGCGCGCCGCGCTGGAGCGCACCGAGGAGCGATTGAAGGCGGCCTACGCCGAGCTCGATCGCCTGCGAAGCAAGAGCGCGCCCGATACCGGCTCCGCCGAGTTGACCGATGGCTTCGCAGCGACGCGGCCGATGCGCGACGGTTTGTAGCCAGCCCGGCTCACTCCTCGTCCTTGACCTTGTACTGACTCATCAGCGCCACCTGCGCCGACGGCGGCACCGCCTCGTAGTGGCTGAGCTCGATCGTGTAGCGCCCCTCGCCGCCGGTCATGCCGTTCAGGCGCGCCTGGTAGTTGCTCAGCTCTGACAGCGGCACCTGGCCGCTCACCGACATGCCGCCGCCCGGCAGCGCGTGCGTGCCGTTGACCTGGCCGCGCTTGGCCGAGAGGTCGCCGGTGATGTCGCCCATGCTGTGGTCGGGTGCGGTGATCTCCACCCTGACGATGGGCTCGAGCACGATGGGCTGCGCCTTCTTGACCGCGTCGATGAAGGCCTTGCGCCCGGCGGTCGCGAAGGCGATGTCCTTCGAGTCGACCGAGTGCGACTTGCCGTCGTAGACGATCACGCGCACGTCCTTCACCGGGTAGCCGGCGATCACGCCGGTGTCCAGCACCTGGCGTATGCCTTTCTCGACCGCGGGGATGAACTGCGTCGGGATCGTGCCGCCCTTGACCTGGTCGACGAACTCGAAGCCCGTTCCGCGCGCCAGTGGCTCGATGCGCAGAAACACCTCGCCGAACTGCCCCGCGCCGCCGCTCTGCTTCTTGTGCCGGTGATGACCTTCGGCCCCCGTCGTCACCGTCTCGCGGTAGGCGATGCGCGGCGGGCGGGTGTTGACCTCGCACTTGTAGACCTCGGTCATGCGCTCGAGCAGCGTGCGCAGGTGCAGCTCGCCCAGGCCATAGACGACGGTCTCGTTGGTCACGCCGACGTGCTCGACCTTCAGGCACGGGTCTTCGTCGACGAGCTTCTGCAGGATCTCCCACATGCGCTGCTCGTCGCCGCGGCGCTTGGGCTCGATCGCCAGGCCGTGCACCGGCACCGGGAACGGCAGCGGCTTCAGGTGCAGGTGGTCGTCTTCGGCAGCGTCGTGCAGCACCGCATCGAAGTGCATCTCGTCGATCTTGGCGACGGCGCAGACATCGCCCGGCACGCCGCGCACGACCTCGACATGCTCCTTGCCCTGCAGCATGAACAGGTGGCCGACCTTGAACGGCTTGCGCCCGTCGCCGATGTAGAGCTGGCTGTCGCGCGTGACCGTGCCCTGGTGGATGCGGAACACACCCATCTTGCCGACGAACGGGTCGACGGTGATCTTGAACACGTGCGCGATCACGTGCTGCGCCGGGTCGGCGTCGGCGTGCAATTCTTTCGCGTCCGCACCTTCGCCCTTGTAGAACTGCGGCGGGTTGCCCTCGGCCGGGTTCGGCATCAAGGCCTCGATCACGTCGAGCAACTCGCCCACGCCGGCGCCGTTGCGCGCCGAGACGAAGCAGATCGGGACCAGGTGACCCTGGCGCAGCGCCTCTTCGAGCGGCGCATGCAGCTCGCGCGGATCGACATCGCCGTCGTTCAGGTAGCGCTCGACGAAGGCCGGATCGACCTCGACGACCTGCTCGACCAGCGCACGGTGCGCCGCATCGACACTGCCGAAATCGGCGTCGCCGGCCGGGTTGAAGAAGCAGTCGACAACTCTGGTGCCACCGGCCGCCGGCAGGTTCAGCGGCAGGCACTCCTTGCCGAACGCGGCCTGGATCAGGGTCACCAACCCGGGCAGGTCCACACCCGCGGCGTCGATCTTGTTGACGATGACCATGCGGCACAACTGGCGCTGCGCCGCCCACTCCATCATGCGGGCACTCATCATCTCGATGCCGGTGCTCGCATTGATCACGACCGCTGCGGTATCGACGGCTTCGAGCGCCGTCATCGACTGGCCGACGAAATCCGCATACCCCGGCGTGTCGATCAGGTGGATGCGTGCGCCGCGGTGGCTCAGGTGCATCACGGCCGAATTCAGCGAATGCTGGGCGCGGCGCTCCATCGGGTCGAAGTCGGACACGGTCGTGCCACGCTCCAGGCTGCCCGGCGCGCCGAGCGCCCCCGCCTTGCACAGCAGCGCTTCGGCGAGGCTGGTCTTGCCGGCGCCGGTCTGCCCGACCAGCGCCAGCGATCGGATCGCCTGCACGGCTGCATGCGGTGGAGATGACTGCGGCATGAACGGTCTCCTCGTGTGCAATACAGCCTAAGGGATTGCTCCCCGCGCGGCAATGGGTGGTCACGGCAGGCGGGGCCACCCTAAAATGCGCGACCTCCACATCGGCTCACCCGTGACGACTTCGATTTCATTGCCATCGGTGCGCGCAATGCCGCCGTGGCAGGCGGTGCTTGTCAGTGCCGCCATCGTCGTGCTGTGGGCGCTGTGGGCGGCGTACTTCAACACCGCGCAGTTCGGCGACAACGTCGAGCAGTTCAACTGGGCACAAAGCCTCGAACTCGGTTACCACAAGCACCCGCCGCTGCCCTCGCTCGCGCTCGGCCTCGTCATCAGGCTGTTCGGCCCGTCGGTCTACTGGGCTTATGCGCTGGCCACGCTGTGCCTGCTCGGCACGCTGGGCCTCACCTGGTTGATCGGGCGCGAGCTGGTCGGCGACCGGCTTGCCGCGGCGGCGGTCGTGCTGTGGGGCCTGAACCTGAGCTTCTCGCAGCGCGTGCAACTCTACAACCACAACACCGTGCTGGTGCTGTGCATCGCCGCGACCGTCTGGTTCGCGATGCGGGCGACGCGCGGCCACCTGCTCTGGTGGGGCGCGGCCGGCGTCGCCGCGGGCGCGGCGATGCTCTCGAAGTACCAGGCGCTGGTGCCGCTCGGCGGCTTGCTTCTCGCGCTCGTCCTGACCGGCCGCCTGCGCCGTCCTGCGCAATGGGCCGGCTTGGCGCTGGCGCTGGCGGTCATGCTCGCGGTGTTTGCGCCGCATGCCGCATGGGTCGTCCGCAACGACTTCACGACGCTTCGCTATGCCGCGGACGCGGTCGAGACCGCGACGCCATGGATGCGGCTGCACTTCGTCCTCGCCTTTGTGGCGAACCAGATCCGGCTGGCGTTCCCGGGCTTGCTCGCGATCGCGCTCTGCTGGGCCTGGATGCGGCGCAGCCGGCGCGACGACGCGGCGAATGACGCGGCGATTGGCGGTATCCCGGCAGACGGTGCCGCGGTGGCCCCAGATTTCAGCCGCTGGATGGTCGGCCTGACCTGGGCCACGCTGCTGGTGCTGCTCGCGATGGCGCTGTTCGGTGGTGTGAGCCTGCGCAACCACTGGGGCGTGCAGGCCTTGCAGTTCTTCCCGCTGTGGGTCGCGCTGATGTGGGACAGGCGCATCGCGGTCGACCTGCGCAAGCTCGTCTGCGTGGCCTTGGCCGTGCAGGCGCTCAGCTTCACGCTGTATGCCGTCGAGCACTCGGACCCGCATGCGGTCTTGTCCAGCCGCCGCATCGACACCGCCTACCCGGCGCGGCGCCTGGCACGCGCCGCGGTCGCGCATTGGGCCACGGCCACCCATTGCCCGCTGCGCTACGTCGAGGGCTCCGTGTTCGATGCCGGGTTGGTGTCGCTGTACTCCGGTGGCCGGATCCAGGTGTTCGACTCCGACCGTGCCACGCCCTGGGTGCGCGCCGAGGACCTGCAACGCGACGGCGCGCTGTTCGTGCTCGACGAGGGCGACGCCGTGCCTGCCGGTGTGACGCATCTGGTGGTGTTCGATCTCGTGCCCGACAACCGCCTCGGCCTGAAGCGAAAGACACTGACGCTCGGCGTGCGGCTGCCCGCGCAGGCTTGCTCGGCCAAGCCGCTCGCCGCCGATTAGGTCGGCTCGCGGCTCGGCCCGCGCGCTACTGGAACGCCACCTCCGCGAAGCTGCGCAGCTTGCGGCTGTGCAGCTGATCGACGCCGGACTCGCGCAGCAGCTCGATCGCGCGGATGCCGATGCGCAGGTGCTGGTCGACGCGCTCGCGGTAGAAGTGGTTCGCCATGCCCGGCAGCTTGATCTCGCCGTGCAGCGGCTTGTCGCTCACGCACAGCAAGGTGCCGTAGGGCACGCGGAAGCGGAAGCCGTTCGCAGCGATCGTCGCCGACTCCATGTCGAGCGCGATCGCGCGGCTCTGGCTGAAGCGGCGCTCCGGCGTGCTCGCCGCGTGGTGCGAGGGCAGCAGCTCCCAGTTGCGGTTGTCGGTGCTCGCGACGGTGCCGGTGCGCATGATGCGCTTGAGCTCGTAGCCCTTGAGCTGCGTGATCTCTTCGACGGCCGATTCGAGCGCGACCTGCACCTCGGCCAGCGCCGGGATCGGCACCCACAGCGGCAGCTCTTCGTCGAGCACGTGGTCCTCGCGCACATAGCCGTGGGCGAGCACGTAGTCGCCGAGCTGCTGCGTGTTGCGCAGGCCGGCGCAGTGGCCGAGCATGACCCACGCATGCGGGCGCAGCACTGCGATGTGGTCGGTGATGGTCTTGGCATTGGCCGGGCCGACGCCGATGTTGACCATCGTGATGCCGCTGCCGTCGGCGCGCACCAGGTGGTAGGCCGGCATCTGCGGCAGGCGCGGCGGCGGTGCGCCGAGCGCGTCGCCCGGCTCCGCTGGCAGGCCGGCGCGGCGCGTGATCACATTGCCGGGTTCGACGAAGCAGGTGTAGTCCTGCGCGCGCGCCGGGCTGGCCATGGTCTCGTGGCCCAGGCGCACGAACTCGTCGATGTAGAACTGGTAGTTCGTGAACAGCACGAAGTTCTGGAAGTGCTCGGGCGCGGTGCCGCTGTAGTGGCGCAGCCGGTGCAGCGAGTAGTCGACCCGCGGCGCAGTGAAGAGCGCGAGCGGCCGCGACTCGCCGGGCGCGGGCTCGAAGGTGCCGTTGGCGATGCCGTCATCCATCGCGTTGAGGTCGGGCAGGTCGAAGCGGTCGCGCATCAGCAGGCGCCGCTCGGGCGTGAGGTTGCCTTCGATGTGGTCGTTTTCGGCGAGCGAAAAATGCACCGGGATCGGCTGCGCGCTCGTGCCGACCTCGAGCGACACATGGTGATTCTTCAGCAGCAGGCGGAACTGCTCGAGGTAGTAGTGGTGGAACAGATCGGGCCGCGTCAGCGTCGTCTCGTAGGTGCCCGGGCCGCTGACGAAACCATAACTCAGGCGCGAGTCGGCGCGCGCCACCGTGTCGGTGTGCACACGCACGAACGGGTAGCAGGCGCGCACCCGTGCATCGACATCATCGCCGCCGACAAAGCCTTGCAGCGCGCCGCGCAGGTGCGCGATGCTGCTGTCGTAGATGGCGCGCACTTGCTCGAGTGCGGCGGCAGCATCGTCAAAGCGGGCGGGGGCGATGTAGTTCGGGACGACAGGCATGAGGCTCCTTGGGGGTGGAGCTCTATTTTCACATCGAGGCCCGCCGCGCGCGGGGCGGGATGCAATTTGTGACCGGGGTTGTCCTACAGGCTTAACGGTCGCTCGCCGACCGCGCGGGCCTGGGGTGCGATCTAAGCTGGACTCAGCTGGTCTTCCGGCCAGCGGCCCACCCACCAGACGACCTCCAGTGGGGGCCTGTCCACTCAAAGGAGATTTTCGATGAACGCACGTCAACTCTTGACCACAGCGATTGCGGCGACCACGATCGCCGGCACCATCGGCTTGGCCTACGCGCAAAGCTCGAACGACACGACCACGACGCCGCAGTCACAGTCGCAGACCAACGACATGAGCACGCAGCAGAGCCAGCCGGCGCAGAGCAGCACGCCGTCGACGCAAACCCCGGCGCCTTCGTCCGATACCAGCACGCCCGCGCCGGCCGCGAGCAGCGACAGCTCGAGCACGCCCGCACCCTCGACGAGCAGCGAACCTGCGCCGAAGCCGGACCGCAACTGACGCTCCTCAATCCAACCCAAGCGCCCGCACGCCCCGGATCCAACTCCCGATGGCGCTGCGGGCATTCGCTTGGAGAAGGCACATGGTCGATTTTTCTTCCTGGCGGCTTGACCGCGATCTGATCGTCGGCCTCAAGCAAGGCTGCCTGATCGGCGCCGCAGCCGCGGTGCTGATCCTGCCGCCCGCCGGGTCGGCGACGAGCCGCTTGTCCGCGCACCGCCTCGCGCCCGCGCCGGCCTCGGCCACGCTCGCGCCACACCGGCCGCATGCCGCCGACTTCGGCGAGGTCACGCCCAGCGACGACGCGAAGTACATCGCGAACTGGGTGGCCGACTCCGGCGACAACACGCGCCAGGCGTTTGCGATTCTCGACAAGCGCGACGCACGCGTTTATGTCTTCGATGCCGGCGCGCGCCTGATCGGCGCCAGCCCCGTGCTGCTGGGCGTGGCGCCCGGCGACGATTCGGTGGCCGGCATCGGCCAGCGCCCGATCAACGAGGTGCGACCCGAAGAGCGCACCACCCCAGCCGGCCGCTTCGCCAGCGCGCCGGGCCGCAACGCGTCGGGTGAAGACGTGGTCTGGGTCGACTACGCCGACGCGGTGTCGATGCATCGGGTGCGACCGGTCGACCCGAAGGAGCGCCGGCTCGAGCGGCTTGCCTCGCCCGACCCCGCCCAGCGCCGCATCTCCTACGGCTGCATCAACGTGCCGGTCGCGTTCTTCAACGCGGTCGTGCACCCGACGCTGGCCGCCGGGCGCGGCGTTGTCTACGTTCTGCCGGAACGCAAGTCGATTCAGGAAACCTTTGCGTCGTCCTATGCCGTCAAGGAGCAGGTCGCGCAACTGACAACAGGCAGCAGCAAGCGCCAATAAATCCCGGCCGCGGCGCCCGGGATTTGCGCGTGTTTGTCCACGCGTAACCGAAGTGACGGAAAATACGCGCCGCTCGTCGACGGCTGTGCCGGCCGAGCCGGCGAACCAAGCCTCCCGCATGACACCGACGGTGTCGACCTGCTGTCGATACCCGCCTTCTGAGCCTCTGCGCGATTTGTCGCGCACGGGGCCCGAGGTGCCAACGCATGCCTCCAGCCTCGCCGTGGTTTCCCGCTGGAAGGACGTGACATGTTGGGTAGCAAGGCGCGCTGGATCCTGGCGCTGTTGTGGTGGAGTTGTGCCGCGCGGAGCGCCGTGGCGGCGCCCGACTTCGGCGCCGAGCGCGTCTCCGAAGACGCCCGCTATGCCGCGGCTTGGGTGCTTGATGGCGCCGACAACCAGGGCAAGCCCTTCGTCATCGTCGACAAGCGCAGTGCCCGCGTCTATGTGTTCGACGCGAGCGGCCGGCTCGCCGGCGCGACCCCGGCGCTGCTGGGCCTGGCGACCGGCGACGAGTCGATCCCCGACATCGCGCACCGCGCGCCCGCCAGCCTGAGCCCGGCCGAGCGCACCACGCCGGCCGGCCGCTTCGAATCGCAGCCCGGGCACAACGACAAGGGCGAAGAGATCGTCTGGGTCGACTACGACGCCTCGCTTGCGCTGCATCGCCTGCGCCCCGCGCCGCCGGCCGAGCGTCGGCGCGAGCGTCTCGCGTCGGCGTCGGCCGACGACAAGCGCATTTCGCTCGGCTGCATCATCGTGCCGGTGGCGTTCTACGAAGAGGTCGTCGACCCGACGCTGGGCCACCAGCCCGGCGTGATCTACGTGCTGCCCGAGGCGCGCCCGGTGCAGGCGCTCTTCGGCGATCTGCAAGTCGGCTCGCGCTGATCTGACCTGAGGCCGGGCACGGCCCCTGCATTCGGCCATCTACACTGCGCGCTCGGCCCGAGCGGCGTGAAAACGGATGTCGAATGAAAGTGCTTGTTCTTGGCAGTGGCGTGATCGGCGTCTCGAGCGCCTACCAGCTGGCGCGCGCCGGCCACGAGGTCACGGTGGTCGACCGCCAGCCCGCAGCGGCGCTGGAAACCAGCTACGGCAATGCCGGCGAAGTCTCGCCCGGCTATTCGGCGCCGTGGGCCGGGCCGGGCGTACCGGTCAAGGCCGTGAAGTGGCTGCTGATGCACCACCGCCCGCTGGTGGTCCGCCCGCACCTCGATCTCGGCATGATCCGCTGGGGCATGGCTATGCTGCGCAACTGCACCAGCGCACGCTACGAGCTCAACAAGGGCCGGATGGTGCGCCTGGCCGAATACAGCCGCGATTGCCTGAAGGCCTTGCGCACCGACACCGGCATCCGCTACGACGAGCGCATGCAGGGCACGCTGCAACTGTTTCGCACCCAGGCGCAGCTCGACGGCACCGCGGCCGACATCGCCATCCTGAAGCGCTACGGTGTCGGCTTCGAGCTGCTGGACCGCGATGGCTGCATCCGCCACGAACCCGCGCTCGCCGCGGTGCGCGACAAGTTCGTCGGCGGGCTGCTGTTGCCTGGCGACGAGACCGGCGACTGCTTCAAGTTCACGCAGAACCTGGCGGCGCTTGCGGTCCAGCAGGGCGTGCAGTTTCGCTACGGCACCAAGATCCAGAAACTCGTCAAGGCCGGCCAGCAGATCGATCGGGTCGTGACCGATGCCGGTGACATGCGTGCCGACGCCTACCTCGTCGCGCTCGGCAGCTATTCGCCGCTGCTGCTGAAGAATGTCGGCATCCGCATCCCGGTCTATCCGGTCAAGGGCTACTCGATCACGGTGCCGATCACCGAGGCGAGCGGCGCGCCCGAGTCGACGGTGATGGACGAGACCCACAAGGTCGCGGTGACGCGCCTGGGCGACCGCATCCGCGTCGGCGGCACGGCCGAGCTCGCGGGCTACACGCTGAAGCTGCACGACGCGCGACGCCAGACGCTCGAGCACGTCGTGACCGACCTGTTCCCGCGCGGCGGCGACGTGAAGCGCGCCGAGTTCTGGTGCGGCCTGCGCCCGATGACGCCGGACGGCACGCCGGTCGTCGGCGGCACGCGCCTGCCCAACCTGTACCTCGCCACCGGCCACGGTACGCTCGGCTGGACCATGGCGGCAGGCACCGGCCGCGTGATGGCCGACATCATCTCCGGCCGCGCGCCGGGCATCGACATGAACGGCCTCACCGTCGATCGCTACCCGAACGCCTACGCCTGAACCGTTTGCGGGCCGCGCGGTGCCTCAGGGCCGCGCCGTGAGCAGCGGCGTGAGCCGGTCCTCGACGCCATCAATGCGTTCGAGCTTCGGATAGCGCAAGCCGCCGCTGTAGGCGATCGACACGGTCCGGTAGAAGTCGCCGTCCTTCACCAGCAGCTGGATCGGCGCCTTGCTGGTCTTGGCCGCGGTGATCGCAGCCTTCAGGCGTTCGACCTTGTAGGCCTGGCCATCGACCGCAATCAGTTCGACGGCGGTGCTCAGGCCAGCGTCGTAGGCCGGGCTGCCCCAGCGCACCTCGCGCAGCCCATGGTTCTTGTTGACCGTGAAGCCGAGCGAATAGCTGAAGTCGTCGAACTCGCGCTTGGCAGCGTAGCCCTTGCTCGCGCTGTTCGGCTCCTCGCTCCAGCTCAGCTTCCAGCCGGCGCGTGCCAGGCCGGCCAGCGGCGCGGCCGCGTGCGAGGCGAGCCGCGTGCGCAGGAACGTGGCCCAATCGTAGGGCTGGACGCGGTTGAGCGTGGCCACCACGTCGTCGAAGCCATACAGCAGCGGCGCGAAGCGCGTCGGCTCGGCGCCGAAGAACAGGCGCGCGAAGTCGTCGAGCGAGCGTGCGCCCTTGGAGCCGTCGCGGATCAGCATGTCGGCCTCGAGCCAGACCATCACCATCTCGTCGTAGTAGTCGGCGCTGCGCTGCCAGTTGCGCCAGTCGGCGGGGTCGCGCCGGGCCGTCATCACCGCCTGGTTGGTCGTGTCCTGCAGATTGCGCCAGCGGCGGCCGGCCTGGCCGTCGAGCCACGCGGCGACGCTGGCGAAGCCGTCGATCGCATCGCTCAGCGGCACCAGGCCGGCGCGGGCCGCGAGCACATCGCCCCAGAACTGGGTCTGGCCTTCGTACACCCACAACAGGCTGTCCTGCATCGGCGTGTTGGTGTTCGGCGTCCACAGGTCGGCGGGGCGGCGGAACTTGCCGTTCCACGAGTGCGTGAACTCGTGCGCCAGCAGGTCGCGGCCGCTGGACGACTTGGCCCACTCGCTGAAGTAGCCGGGCCCGACGCCGTTCTCGCTCGACTGGTGGTGCTCCAACCCGATGTAGCCGAAGCGGTCGCTGAGCGCGAGCAGGAACTCGTAGTGCGTGAAGTGGCGGCTGCCGAACAGGCGATCCGCCTGCGTCACCAGCGCGCGGTGCGCGGCGAGCTGCTCGGGGCTGATTGCGAGCTCGCTCGGCGTCTCGGCCATCACGTTCAGGTGCACCGGCGCGCGACCGTTCGCAGCGGCGTCCGGGTCGAGGTCGACGCGCACCATCTGCCGCCCCGAATACACCGGCGAGTCGATCAGCGTCTCCACGCTCACCGGCTTGAACTCGACCAGCGCGCCGCGCCGTGTCGCCGTGTCGAGTGCGGTCGCGAAGGCCCAGCCCTCGGGCAGGCGCAGGCTCGGCTTCACGGCGATGCGCGCATCGACGTGCCCGGCCGGGTACAGCAGCACCGAGTTCCATTGCAGGTTGAGCATGTCGGGCGTCACGACGACGCGACCGCTTTCGCCGGTCACCGGCGACAGGTACTGGAACTCGATGTCCAGCGCCGTCACGTCGGCAGGCACGTCGATCTGGAACGCGTGCACGTCGAGCGGGTCGCGCCGCCACGCGACCGGGCGGCCGGCGGCGTTGATGGTCAGCCCCGCCAGCTCGGCGATCACGCCGGTCGGGCCGTGGTTGCCGGGCAACCAGCGCGGGTAGTACAGCGTCAGCGCGCCGGGCTGCACCGGCACTGTTTCCTTGACGCGGAAGATGCGGCGATCGAGGTCGGTGGCGTCGACCTGCAGTGCGATGGTGCCGGGGTACGGCGTGTCGGTGGGCGCGGGGGTCTGCGCGGGCGCGAGGGGCGCGAGCAGCGCCAGCAGCAGTGCCGAGGCACCGTGGGAGGGGATGAACTTCATGGGTTCGGGTCGACAGACGGTGGTCTTGAAGGGCCGAGACGATAAAGCATTGCGCGTGTTGTCATGCAGGCGTCAGTCGCCGCGCATCGAACTCGCTACAGTGAGCCGCAGGAGAGACACGACGCATGCCCCAAGACAGGATTCACGCGCCGATGGCCTGCACGGTCGTCGAGGTGCTGGTGGCCCCCGGCCAAACAGTGCGCGCCGGCCAGCCGCTGCTGATCGTCGAGGCGATGAAGATGGAGCACGAGATCTGCGCCGACGCCGATGCGCAGGTGCTGGCCGTCAGCGCGCGCGCCGGCGAGATGGTGGGCGAGGGCGACCTGCTGCTCCGGCTGGGCGCCGCCACCATGGCCACGGTCGTTGCCGCAGGAGCCACGGTCGCCGCCGCGACTCCCGAGACGCCCGCGGCGGCAGCCGACGTGGCGGGGCTGCGCGCCGATCTGCGCGAGGTCCAGGCGCGCCACGCATTCACGCTCGACGCGAACCGCGGCGAGGCGGTCGCGAAGCGCCACGCGCTCGGCCTGCGCACCGCGCGCGAGAACCTGGCCGCGCTGTGCGACGACGCCAGCTTCATCGAATACGGCGCGCTCGCCATCGCCGCGCAGCGCTCGCGCCGCAGCCTCGACGACCTGATCGTCAACACGCCGGCCGACGGCATGGTCACCGGCATCGGCAGCGTCAACGCCGCGCTGTTCGGGCCCGAGGCCTCGCGCTGCGTCGTGATGGCCTACGACGCGACCGTGCTCGCCGGCACGCAAGGCATGCGCAACCACGCGAAGACCGACCGCATGCTCGGCATCGCGCTGCAGCAGAAGCTGCCGGTCGTGCTGTTCGCCGAAGGCGGCGGCGGCCGGCCCGGCGACACCGACTCGGCCGTAGTCGCCGGCCTGCACGTGACCAGCTTCGCCAGCTACGCGCGCCTGAGCGGCCAGGTGCCGGTGATCGGCATCGTCGCCGGCCGCTGCTTCGCCGGCAACGCCGCGCTGCTCGGCTGCAGCGACGTGATCATCGCGACCCGGCGCAGCAACATCGGCATGGGCGGCCCGGCGATGGTCGAGGGCGGCGGGCTCGGCGTGTTCGCGCCTGAGCAGATCGGGCCCAGCGAGCTGCAATCGGCCAACGGCGTGATCGATGTGCTGGTCGAGGACGAGGCCGAGGCGGTCGCCGTTGCACGCCGCTATCTGTCGTACTTTCAGGGCCGGGTTTCCGACTGGACCGAGGCCGACGCAACCCTGCTGCGCACCGCGCTGCCCGAGAACCGCGTGCGCGTCTACGACATGCGGGCCGTGATGCAGGGCGTGGCCGACACCGGCTCGCTGCTCGAACTGCGCGCCGGCTTCGGCGCCGGCATCTTCACCGCGCTCGCGCGCATCGAGGGCAAACCGGTCGGCCTGATCGCCAGCAACCCCGCGCACCTGGGCGGCGCGATCGACGCCGATGCCGCCGACAAGGCCGCACGCTTCATGCAGCTGTGCAACGCGCACGGCTTGCCGCTGGTGTCGCTGGTCGACACGCCCGGCTTCATGGTCGGGCCCGAGATCGAGCGCCAGGCGCAGGTGCGGCACGTGAGCCGCATGTTCGTCGCGGCGGCGCATTTGCGCGTGCCGATGTTCGCGGTCGTGCTGCGCAAGGGCTATGGCCTGGGCGCGATGGCGATGACCGGCGGCGGCTTTCACGCGCCGGTGTTCACGATCGCGTGGCCGAGCGGCGAGTTCGGTGCGATGGGGCTGGAAGGCGCCGTGCGCCTGGGCTACCGCAAGGAGCTCGAGGCCGTGCCCGAAGGCGCGCAGCGCGATGCGCTGTACCAGCGCCATGTCGACGAGCACTACGCCAAGGGCAAGGCGGTCAACATGGCCGCGACGCTCGAGATCGACGCGGTGATCGACCCGGCCGAGACGCGCGCGTGGCTGGCGCGCGGGCTGGCTTCGGCACGCGTCGCGCCGGCGGCCAGCCACCCGATCGATACCTGGTAAATCGGCGGCTGCCGCAGGCAGAATGAGCGCCATGCACGCAGACCCCACGCTCGCCAGTGCCCAAGCTTCGGCCGACCTCGCGGTTCGCCATTTGCGGCAGATCCTGTTGTGGCCGCTGCGCCTGATGCCGCTGCTGCGGCCGGGTTCGGCGCCGCGCCCGCACCGCACGCCGTGGCAGGTCCTGCGCGATCTGGGCGAGGCCTCGCCGTGGCGCGAGGTCATCGACGAATACACCGGCGACACCGCGCGTTTCCACGAGCGGCACTACAACGAGTTCGTCAGCTTCCTACCGTATGTGCAGCGCTTTCTGTACGGCGACGGGCGCAGCAAGCAGGTCGCGAGCGGCCGTGATGCCGACGCGCCGATGCGCGTGTTCCGGCGCGAAGACATCGCCAAGGTCCGCGTGCGTGCGCGGGCCGGCGACGAGCCGTTCACGCTCGAGGTCGTGCACGTCGACCTGTACTTCTTCTTCGATGTCGACGTGGTGCTGCTCAACGTCGAGCTCGGCGCCAACGACCTGTCGCTCGCGCAGGCGCAGGAGCAGCTCTACCGCTTCGGCCGCGGCTATCCGGCCGGCTGGGACGCGCAAGGCCAGGCGCTGCACAGCATGGCCCATGTCGAATGGCTGGATGCGGCGGGCCAGGTGATGGCGAGTTCCGACGGGCAGCAGCGCGATCTGTTCATGTCGCATGTGGCCGAGCACCGCGCGCCGCGCACCGCCGCGCACTGGGCCTTCTTGCTCAAGCCGCTGGTGTCCGACCATTCCGACGAGCCCGGCGAGCTGCGCTACCGGCAGATCGAGTACTACCGCATGCCGATGATGGCCTACCTCGCGCTCGACGACCCGCGGGCGCTGACGCGCGTCGACTTCATCCGCCTCGGCCTCGTCACCGGCGCCGGCGGCAGCGACAACGGCGGCCTCGCCGATGCCAGCGATGGCCGCGGCCTGCCGTACTCGACCGACCACCTCAGCGACTTCGAGCAGCGCTATTGCTACGACCGCTTCTGGGCCAACACCGGCGCAGCGCCGAACACGCGCTACCTGTGCAGCGGCCACGCGCTGATCGTCGTCGGCGATGCGCGCAGCGAGTTCTACGGCTGCCGCGACCGCGGCGTGCTCGCGCAGTTCAGGCACCAGCACTTCCTGCTGTTCCTGATCAACCACTTCCAGAAGGCGGCACTGCTGATGTCGTCGGACCGGCTCGTCGAGGCACTGAAGAACCTCGACGTCGGCGATGCCAGCAGCGTGCGCCGCTTCAAGCGCTCGATCCGCGCCAGCTTCGAGAGCTTTCTGCGCTTCACGCACCGCTACTGGTTCCACGAGGTCTCGGAACAGGCGCAGGTGCGCGCGCTCTCGCACATGTGCGCGACCCACCTCGGGCTCGACCCGCTGTACCACGAGGTCAAGGAGCGCATCGCCGACATGAACAGCTACCTCGACGCCGACAGCCTGCGCCGCCAGGCCAACACGGTCGTGCGGCTCACCGTCGTCACCATCCTCGGGCTGATCGGTACCGTGACGACCGGCTTCCTCGGCATGAACCTGCTCGCCGAAGCCGACGCGCCGATGGAGCGCAAGCTGTGGATCTTCGCGGTCACCTTCGTGCTCACGACGGTGCTCACGTTCTACACGATGGGCAAGTCCAAGGGCTTGTCCGATTTTCTGGATGCGCTGTCGGACGAGCGGATGTCGGTGTGGCAAAAGCTCAAGGTCCTCGCCGCGGTGTGGCGGCGCACGCGCGACTGACCGATCGATGGACCTCACCGAACTCTCGGCCAGCGCGTTGGCGCGCGCGATCGGCGCGCGCGAGGTTTCGTGCCGCGAGCTGATGCGCGCGACGCTGGCGCGCATCGCCGCGGTCAACCCGATTCACAACGCCATCGTCAGCCTGCGTGACGGCGATGAGTTGCTGCGCGAGGCCGATGCGCGCGATGCCGAGCTCGCGCGCGGTGAGTCCCGCGGCTGGCTGCACGGCCTGCCGCAGGCGATCAAGGACATGGCGCCGACCGCCGGCCTGCGCACGACGCTCGGCTCACCGCTGCTGCGCGAGAACGTGCCGTCGCACGACGGCCTGATGGTGGCGCGCATGAAGGCGGCCGGCTGCATCGTCATAGCCAAGACCAACACGCCTGAGTTCGGGCTGGGCTCGCACACCTTCAACGAGGTCTTCGGCGTCACGCGCAACGCCTTCGACCCGACCAAGTCGGCCGGCGGCAGCAGCGGCGGCGCAGCGGTCGCGCTGGCTACGCGCATGCTGTCGGTCGCCGACGGCAGCGACTTCATGGGCAGCTTGCGCAACCCGGCCGGCTGGAACAACGTCTTCGGCCTGCGCCCCAGCCAGGGCCGCGTGCCGCAGTGGCCGGTGACCGATGTGTGGGTCACGCAGCTCGGCACCGAAGGGCCGATGGGCCGCACGGTCGAAGACGTGGCGCGGCTGCTCGACGTGCAGGCCAGGCCGGATGCGCGCCTGCCCTTGTCGCTCGCGCAGCACGCATCGTTCGCCGACGGTCTGAGCGGCCTGGATGGCCAACGCGTGCGTGTCGGCTGGCTCGGCGACCTGGATGGCTATCTGCCGATGGAAGCCGGCATCCTCGATGTCTGCGGGCAGGCGCTCGATCGGCTGCAAGGCCTGGGTTGTGCGATCGAGCCGACCGCGCTCGGCCATTCGCCCGCCGCCGTCTGGCAAGCCTGGCTGATGTGGCGGCGCTGGCTCGTCGCGGCGCGCATCGCGCCCTTCCTGCTGAAGCCCGCCAACCGCGCGCTGATCAAGCCCGAGGCGCTGTGGGAACACGACCAGGCCGCGAGCCTGACCGGCGCGCAGGCACTGCACGCGAGCGCGCAACGCAGTGCGTTCTACCAGCACATGCTGCTGCTCTTCGAGCGCTTCGACGTGCTCGCCCTGCCGAGCGCGCAGGTCTGGCCTTTCGACGCCGCGCTGCGCTGGCCGACGCACATCAACGGCCGCGAGATGGACACCTACCACCGCTGGATGGAGGTCGTGATCTACGCCACCTTCGCCGGCCTGCCGTGCATCAGCGTGCCGGCCGGCTTCGGCGGTGCGCATGGCCTGCCGATGGGCCTGCAGCTGATCGGCCGGCCGCAGGGCGATGCCGATCTGCTTCGGCTCGCGCACGCGTACGAGCAGGCGGCGCAGGACGTGTTGCGCGTGCGGCCGGGCGACAACGCATCAGCGTGACGAACGCCACGCCGCTCGAGTCCGCGCGGTGAGTCCGAGGCCCGACAATCGCCTCGCGCTTTAACTCACGAAGGAAACGCCTTGCGCCCACTGTCGCTGAACCCATGGATGCGCGCGATCGGCTGCACGCTTGCCAGACTTGCTGTAGTCAGTTTCGCGGCCAGCGCCGTGACGGCCGGCGCGGCGCCGTTGCCCGTCGAGGACTTCTTCAAACCCGATGCCTATGCGGATGTGCGCTTGTCGCCCTCGGGGACGCGCCTTGCGGCCACCCTGCCCAGCGCGTCGGGGCGGCGATCGATGGTGGTCGTCGACATCGCCGATCCGAGCAAGAGCAAGGTCGTGGCGGCCTACTCGAACGCCGACATCGTGGGCGTGCAGTGGGTCAACGACGAACGTCTTGTGTATCGCGTGATTGACCAGCAGGAAGCGCTTGCGAATCAACGCGACGGTGCCGGGCTGTTCGCGGTCGATGCCGACGGCAAGAGCCCGCCGCGCTCATTGATTTCGCCGGTATGGGTAGGCGGCAACACAGGCTCGCACATCACCAGCCGAATACTGCAGCCAGACCACGCGCTGTATCGGACATTGCGTGACGACACCGACGACGTGCTCGTTGCGCGCTGGATCTGGACGGAAGCCCAGGAGCTGTCCCACATCACCCTGATGCGGCTCAACACCCGCACCGGCATCACGCAGAACTTGTCGGCCGGAGCACCCGAGCATGTGTCGGCATGGACCGTTGATCGATCAGGCCAGCCGCGGTTTGTTGTCACCGAGTTCGAGGGCAAGGAGGCGCTGTATTGGAAGGCCAGCGCGTCCGCTCGATGGGCCAAGATTCACGAGGCGCCGAGTACTGAAGGAGTTGTCTGGCCCGTGTACGTCGAGTCGAACACCCGGGTTTTCGCCGTGGCAAGCATCGCGCACGAGGATGTGACCTCGCTGGTCGTGATGAACCCGAGCGCGGCCACCGCGGCGAAGGTACCGGCCGAGCCCTTGCTGACTGCGCCTGGATTCGACTTTCGCGGTGGCGTCGTTCTCAATCGTTCAGGTGCGGTGCTGGGTGTCAACTACCTGACCGAAGCGCACGCCACGCATTGGATCGATCCGGCGATGCAGAAGATCCAGCAACAGGTCGACACGCTGTTGCCGGGGTCGAACAACCTGCTCGATTGCGGTGACTGCGAGAACGTCGAGAACGTGCTCGTGACGTCGTCGTCCGACCGGTTGCCACGCGTGTACCGCATCTTCCATGTCAGCAAGGGGACACTCGAGCCGATGGTTGCGGCCCGTCCGTGGATCAAGCCACAGGACATGGCGATGACGGACCTGGTACGCATCGACGCGCGCGACGGCCTGTCGATCCCGGTCTATGTGACCCGTCCCAAGGGGCAGAAAGGCGCCGGCCCGGCGGTGGTCCTCGTGCATGGCGGGCCATGGCTGCGTGGGGTCGAGTGGGAGTGGCGCGACGAGGCGCAGTTCCTCGCATCGCGCGGCTATGTTGTCATCCAACCGGAGTTTCGCGGCAGCATGGGCTATGGCGACAAGCTGTATCGGGCCGGCTGGAAACAATGGGGCTTGGCGATGCAGGACGACGTTGCCGACGCGGCGCTGTGGGCCATCAAGCAGGGTTTTGTCGACAAGAACCGGATCTGTATCGCCGGCGCAAGCTATGGAGGCTACGCAACGCTGATGGGGCTGATCCGCAATCCCGAACTGTTCCGCTGCGGCGTCGAATGGGTGGGCGTCACCGACATCGACCTGATGTACTCGATCAATTGGAGCGACTCCAGCAGTGAGTACAAGCGCTACGGCATGCCAGTGCTGATCGGCGACCGCGAGAAGGACGCTGCTCAGCTCGCTGCCACCTCACCGATCAAGCTCGCCTCGAAGATCACGCAGCCGCTGTTGATGGCCTATGGCGGCGTGGACCGGCGCGTACCGATCGACCACGGCACGCAGATGCGTGACGCGATAGGCAAGGCCAATTCGAAGGTCGAATGGAAAGTCTACGCCGACGAAGGCCACGGCTGGATGCTGCCGGCGAACCAAATCGACTTCTGGAAACGGGTCGAGCAGTTCTTGGACAAGAACCTCAAGAACGCACCCTGACATCAAGGCCTCCGATCGCCTAGAGTTCAGCTTGGCGAAGGAGCGCACTCATGACCCACAAGATCCGCATCGGCATCGGCGGCTGGACGTTCGAGCCCTGGCGCAACAACTTCTATCCAGCTAATCTGCCGCACAGCCGCGAGCTCGAATACGCGAGTCGGCACCTCAGCGCGATCGAGGTCAACGGCACCTACTACAGCGCGCAAAAGCCCGCGACCTTCGCGAAGTGGCGCGACGAGACGCCCGATGACTTCGTGTTCTCGCTGAAGGCCTCGCGCTTCGCGACGAACCGGCGCGTGCTCGCCGAAGCGGGCGAGTCGGTCGAGCGCTTCGTGAACCAGGGCATCGCCGAGCTGCGCGAGAAGCTCGGGCCCATCGTGTGGCAGTTCGCGCCGACCAAGCGTTTCGACGCGGTCGACTTCGAGGCCTTTCTGAAGCTGCTGCCCGCGCAGGTCGACGGCATCGCGCTGCGCCACGTGCTCGATGTGCGGCACGACAGCTTCAAGACGCCCGAGTACCTGGCGCTTGCGCGGCGCTATCGCGCCGCGACCGTCTTCACCGATTCGGATGACTACCCCTCGTTCGCCGACCTCACCGGCGACTTCGTCTACACCCGCATGATGCGCACCGATGCCTCGCTGCCCGAGGGCTGCACGCCCCAGACGCTGGACCAACTCGCTGCGTGCGCCCAGGTCTGGCGCGACGGCGCTGAGCCCGCAGCGGTGCCGCGCGTCGAGCCAGCGCCGGCGCCCGGTGCGGCGCGCGACGTGTTCATGTACTTCATCAGCGGCGCGAAAGAAAAAGCGCCTGCCGCGGCGATGGCGTTGCTCAAGCGGCTGGCATGAGCCGCCGGGCCGTTATGGGCCACGAAGAGGCCCACATCCGTGGTCCCAAGGCGAATACCGCAATGCGAAGCATGGAGGTTGCCTGATGACCTCGGTGACATCCAACCACAGGAATCAGATGCAGGCCAGCGACGTCGTCTCCCCGCCCACACCATCGCCAGACGCGCGCCCGCCGCGTGCATCCGCCTCGCTCGTCGTCGTGCGCGATGCGCCGGGCGGCATCGAGGTGCTGCTGTCGCGCCGCGCCGAACGCGGCGATCACGCCAGCGGCGCGTGGGTGTTCCCCGGCGGCATCGTCGACCCGGGCGATGCGCTCGCGCACGCGTGCTGCAGCGGCATCGACGACGCGAGCGCGAACGCCCGGCTCGGCGTGGCCAGCGGTGCGCTGAGCTACTTTGTGGCGGCGGTGCGCGAGTGCTTCGAAGAGTCGGGCCTGCTGTTCGCCGTTGACACGCGCGGCGCGCTGGTTCGGCTCGATGGCGACGCCGGCGCGGCCTTGCGTGCGTGGCGCGGCCCGCTGCATCGCGGCGAGCGCTCGATGACCGAGCTGTGCCGCGCGTTTGGCCTGACGCTCGCGCTCGACCGGCTCGTCTACCTCAGCCACTGGCTCACGCCGCTGGGCCGCGCGAAGCGCTTCGACACGCGCTTCTTCATCGCCGAAGCGCCGCCGGCGCAGACCGCCGAGTTCGACGGCACCGAGATGGTCGAGCAGCTCTGGCTGCGCCCCGCGGACGCACTCGCGCGCGCGGTCGAGCTCAAGCTGATGACGCCGACGCAGACCACGCTGCGGCTGATCGGCCAGCACGCGAACGTGAGCAACTTGCTGGCCTGGGCGCGCGCGCCGCGCGAGATCGCGCTGATCATGCCGCGCGTCGGCTCCGGCCATCAAGGCATGCGCCCGGTGCTGCCCGACGAGCCGGCCTGGGCCGAGATCGGCCGGCTCGACCCGGCTGGCCACGGCACCAGCTGCTACGACATCCAGGTCGGCACGCCGGTGCGCTTGTCGCCGCGGCTGATCCGCGTGACCGCGAACAACGGCAGCATGATGACCGGGCCGGGCACCAACACCTACCTGATCGGCGGCGGGCCGCGCAACGAATGGGCGGTGATAGACCCGGGGCCATTCGACCAGGCGCACGTCGACGCCATCATCGCCGCCGCGCCGGGGCCGATCCGCTGGATCTTCGCGACCCACACGCACAACGACCACTCGCCGGCCTGCGTGCCGCTGAAAGCGCGCAGCGGTGCGGTCGTGCACGGCCGCCTCGCCGCGCACCCGCAATGGCAGGATGCGAGCTTCGCGCCCGATGTGCATCTGCAAGGCGGCGAGCGTTTCGAGCTGCCTGCGCCCGAGGGCATGACGACGACGCTGCACGCGATCCACACGCCGGGTCACGCATCGAACCACCTCTGCTACCTGCTCGAAGAAGAGAAGCTGCTCTTCACCGGCGACCACGTGATGCAGCAGTCCACCGTCGTGATCAACCCGCCCGATGGCGACATGGCCGCGTACATCGCGTCGCTGCGCGAACTCAGCGGCCGCGATCTCGACTGGCTTGCGCCGGGCCATGGCTTTCTGATGGCGCGGCCCGCGCAGGCGATGCAGGCCATCGTCGCGCACCGTTTGCGGCGCGAGGCCAAGGTCGTCGACGCGATGCGCGCGCTCGGCCCGGCCGATGCGGACGCGCTGCTCGCGCGCGTCTACGACGATGTGCAGCCGCGACTGCTGGCCATGGCGATGCGCTCGTTGACCGCGCACTTGTACAAGCTGCGCGATGACGGCAAGGCGCGCGAGCGCGACGGGCGCTGGGCGCTGATCGACAGTTGACGTTGCCGCTCGGCTAACCGCCGGACAAGGCTTGCGGATCGTCGTGCGTGGCCGCGTCCAGATGCCGCGTGCAATTGACCAGCGACGCGGCATGCGGCGGCCGTGCATCGAACACGCTCAGACCGGTGTTGCCCAGGTGCGCCGGCGGCGCGGTGCCTGCGGGCAGCCGGATGTGCGTGGCCAGCATCGCGCGGATCACCAGGCCGTGCGTGACGACCACAAGCGCGCCGGGCAGTGCCGCCGCGCGCTGCACCACGAGTGCGAACGCACGTGCGACGCGAGCCTCGAAGGCCGCGGCCGATTCGCCGCCGGGCGGTGCATCGATCATCAGCAGCGGGTTCTCGGGCAGCGTGTCGTAGGCCAGGCCGCGCCAGTCGCCGAAGCTGCGCTCGCGCAAGAGCTCGCTGGTGTCGATCGGTGCGGCGGTGGCCGCTTTGATGAGCTCGGCGGTGTGCTGCGCGCGCGGCAAATCGCTCGTGATGATCGCGCTCACCCGCATCGGTGCGAGCCGGCGCGCCAGGGCTTGCGCCTGCTCGACGCCACGCGTACTCAATGGCGTGTCGGCCGGTTGCAGCACGCGCGCGACGTTCAGCGGCGTCTCGCCGTGGCGGATCAGCAGCAGCTGTGTCATCGCGCGGCGCGCCTACATACTGCGCCGATACTGCCCGCCGACCTGGAACAGCGCCTCGGTGATCTGGCCGAGCGAGCAGCAGCGCACGGCATCCATCAGCACCTCGAACACATTTGCATTGGCGATCACCGCGTCCTTCAGGCGCTGCAGCATCGCGGGCGACTCGGCCGCATGGCGGGCCTGGAACGCCGCCAGCCGCTGCAGCTGGCTCTGCTTCTCCGCCTCCGTCGAGCGCGCCAGCGCCAGTGTGTCCACCACCGGGTCGCCATGCGGGTTGCGGAAGGTGTTCACCCCCACGATCGGGTATTCGCCCGTGTGCTTGAGCATCTCGTAATGCATGCTCTCCTCCTGGATCTTGCCGCGCTGGTAGCCCGTCTCCATCGCCCCCAGCACGCCGCCGCGCTCGGCGATTCTTTCGAACTCGGCGAGCACCGCTTCTTCGACGATCTCGGTCAGCTCGTCGATGATGAACGCGCCCTGGCTCGGGTTCTCGTTCTTGGCCAGCCCCCACTCCCGGTTGATGATCAGCTGGATCGCCATGGCTCTTCGGACCGAGTCCTCGGTCGGCGTCGTGATCGCCTCGTCGAACGCATTCGTGTGCAGGCTGTTGCAGTTGTCGTAGATCGCGATCAGCGCCTGCAAGGTCGTGCGGATGTCGTTGAACTGGATCTCCTGCGCGTGCAGGCTGCGGCCACTCGTTTGCACGTGGTACTTCAGCTTCTGGCTGCGCTCGTTCGCGCCGTAGCGGTCCCGCATCGCCACCGCCCAGATGCGCCGCGCGACGCGCCCGAGCACCGTGTACTCCGGGTCCATGCCGTTGCTGAAGAAGAACGAGAGGTTCGGCGCGAAGTCGTCGATGTGCATGCCGCGCGCCAGGTACGCCTCGACGAACGTGAAGCCGTTGCTCAGTGTGAACGCGAGCTGGCTGATCGGGTTCGCGCCGGCCTCGGCGATGTGGTAGCCGCTGATGGAGACCGAGTAGAAGTTGCGCACCCGGTGGTGCACGAAGTACTCGGCGATGTCGCCCATCACCTTCAGGCTGAACTCGGTGCTGAAGATGCAGGTGTTCTGGCCCTGGTCCTCCTTCAGGATGTCGGCCTGCACCGTGCCGCGCACGTTCTCCTTGACCCAGGCGGTGATCTTCTGGGCTTCGTCGGCGCTCGGTTCGCGCCCGTTGTCGGCGCGGAACTTGTCCAGGTTCTGGTCGATCGCGGTGTTCATGAACATCGCCAGAATCGTCGGCGCCGGCCCGTTGATCGTCATGCTCACGCTGGTCGCCGCGTTCGTCAGGTCGAAGCCAGCGTACAGCACCTTCATGTCGTCGAGCGTGGCGATGCTCACGCCCGAGTTGCCGACCTTGCCGTAGATGTCCGGGCGCAGCGCCGGGTCGTTGCCGTACAGCGTGACCGAGTCGAACGCAGTGCTCAGGCGCTTGGCGGCCATGCCCGCGCTCAAGAGCTTGAAGCGTGTGTTGGTGCGCAACGCATCGCCCTCGCCGGCGAACATGCGCGTCGGGTCTTCGCCCTCGCGCTTGAACGCGAAGGTGCCGGCGGTGTACGGGAACGAGCCCGGCACGTTGTCCAGCAGCAGCCACTTCAGCAGCTCGCCGTGGTCCTCGAAGGTGGGCAGCGCGACCTTGCGGACCTTGTTGCCCGACAGCGTGGTGTGGGTGAGCGCGGTGCGGATCTCCTTGTCGCGGATCTTCACCACGTACTCGTCGCCGGCGTAGGCCTTTTGCATGTCGGGCCACATCGCCAGCAGCTTGGCGGCGCGCGGCTCGAGGCGGGCGTCGCGCTGGGCGGCCAGGTCGCTGACCGCGGTGACGGCGTTGACCTTGTCCGGGTTGGCCTGGCTCAGCATGCGCGCGCTCTCGCGCAGCTGCTGCGCCTCGCGCGCCAGGCGCGCCTGGGCCAGCGCCTGGCGCTTGTAGGCGCGCACCGTGTCGGCGATGTCGGCCAGGTAGCGCACGCGCGCACCCGGCACGATCGGCACTTCGTGGGTGCTGTGGCGGGTCGCTGCCGGCGGCAGGCTGCCGGGGGCGACCGGCAGGCCCAGCTGCGCCAGGCGCGGCAGCAGGGCCTGGTACAGCGCGGTCACGCCGTCGTCGTTGAAGCGGCTGGCCATGGTGCCGAAGACCGGCATCTGCTCGGCCGGCGTCTGCCACGCCGAGCGGTTGCGCTGCACCTGCTTGGCGACATCGCGCAGCGCGTCGAGCGCGCCCTTGCGGTCGAACTTGTTGATCGCGACGAACTCGGCGAAGTCCAGCATGTCGATCTTCTCGAGCTGGCTGGCGGCGCCGAACTCGGGCGTCATCACGTACATCGGCACATCGACCAGCGGCACGATCGCCGCGTCGCCCTGGCCGATGCCCGAGGTCTCGACGATGACGAGCTCGAAGCTGCCCGAGGCCTTGACCGCGGCGAGCACGTCGGGCAGCGCCTGGCTGATCTCGCTGCCGAAGTCGCGCGTGGCGAGCGAGCGCATGAAGACGCGCTGGCCGCCTGATGTGTCGTCGGCGCCGGCCCGCGTCCACGGGCCGATCGCGTTCATGCGGATGCGGTCGCCGAGCAGCGCGCCGCCGCTCTTGCGCCGGGACGGGTCGATGCTGATCACCGCGACGCGCAGCGCATCGCCTTGATCGAGCCGCAGCCGGCGGATGAGCTCGTCGGTCAGCGAGGATTTACCCGCACCGCCGGTGCCGGTGATGCCGAGCACGGGGGTTGGCGCCTGTCGGGCCTGGGCGTGCAGCTCGGCCTTGAGTGTGTCGCTGACCTTGCCGTTCTCGAGTGCGGTGATGAGCTGGGCGAGCGCGCGCCAGTGGGCTTCGGTGCGGCCCTGGATGGCCGGCAGGGCCTGGGGTGCATGCACCGACAGCTCGTGGTCGCAGCGCATGACCATCTCGCCGATCATGCCGGCCAGGCCCATGCGCTGGCCGTCTTCGGGGCTGTAGATGCGGCTCACGCCGTAGCCTTGGAGCTCGGCGATCTCGGCCGGCACGATGACGCCGCCGCCGCCGCCGAAGACCTGGATGTGCGCGCCGCCGCGGGCCTTGAGCAGGTCGACCATGTACTTGAAGTACTCGACGTGGCCGCCTTGATAGGAGCTGATGGCGATGCCTTGGGCGTCTTCCTGCAAGGCCGCGGTGACGACTTCGTCGACCGAGCGGTTGTGGCCGAGGTGGATGACCTCGGCCCCCATGCCTTGCAGGATGCGCCGCATGATGTTGATCGCGGCGTCATGGCCGTCGAACAGCGCCGCGGCCGTGACGAAGCGCACCTTGTGCTTCGGCCGGTACTCGGCCAGGGCTTTGAACTCTGCGGACAGGTCGGTCATCGGGTGTCTCCAGCGAGGGTGGCTCAGACCACCTTGGTGTTCTTCAGTGCCGGGTCGGTCGGCGGGTAGCGCAGCTTCATGCGCTGCAGCACTTGCTTCATGACGGTCGCGATCATCAGGTTGCGGTGGGTCTTCGAATCGGCCGGCACGATCGTCCACGGCGCCCAGGGTGTGCCGGTCGCCGCCACCGCGTCGCGGTAGGCTTTTTGATACTCGTCCCAGTGCTTGCGGGTCTCGAGGTCGCCGCCGGCGAACTTCCAGTTCTTGGTCGGGTCGTCGAGCCGCTCCTGCAGGCGAATGCGCTGCTCTTCCTTCGAGATGTGCAGCATGAACTTGCAGACCACCGTGCCCGTCTCGGTGAGCATGCGCTCGAAGTCGTTGATGTGGGCGTAGCGCTGCGCGGTCTGTTCGCGCGTGATCCAGCCACTCACGCTCGGCACCAGCACGTCTTCGTAGTGGCTGCGGTTGAAGATCATCACCTCGCCGTTGCCCGGCACCTGGCTGTGGATGCGCCAGAGGTAGTCGTGCGCGCGCTCGGGTTCGGTCGGCGCCTTCCAGCCTATCGTCCGCACGCCCAGCGCACTCATCTGGCCGAACACGCTGCGGATCGTGCCGTCCTTGCCGGCGGTGTCGGTGCCTTGCAGCACGACCAGCAGCTTGAAGCGGTGGTCGGCGTAGAACAGGTTCTGGAGCGTGTCGAGCTCGAGCGCCAGCGCCGCGGTGGCGTCCTTGTCGCGCTGCTTGTCGCCGCTGCCGAAGGGCCTGGCCGCCGGGTCGATGCGCGTCAGGTCGAAGCGCTTGCCGCCTTTCAGCGCGGCGCTGTGCTGGTAGTCCGCCAGAGCGGGAGTCTTCTTTGCCACGCAGCCTCCGGGTGGTAATTGACGTATACGTCAAGTAGGGGAGTGTAGCCGCAGGGCTCGACGCGCGCCGGGCATACTGGCGCATGCAAACCACCTCCACCCGCCACCACGACGTCGTCATCATGGGCGGGGGCTTGGCAGGCCTGACGCTCGCACTGCAGCTCAAGCAGCAGTTCGCCGACATCGACATCCTCGTGATCGAGCGCCGCCCGCACCCGGTGCCCGAGGCGGCGCACAAGGTCGGCGAATCGTCGGTCGAGATCGGCGCCAACTACTTCAGCAAGGTGCTGGGCCTGACGGCGCACATGGACCAGGCGCAGCTGCGCAAGTTCGGCTTCCGCTTTTTTTTCTCAGAGGGCCGGCGCGACATCGACCAGGTCACCGAGGTCGGCGCGAGCCGTTTTCTCGCGGCGCCGAGCTACCAGATCGACCGCGGCATCTTCGAGAACTTCCTGGGCCAGGAGGCGCTGCGCCGCGGGGTGCGCTTCATCGACAACGCCGTCGTGCGGCGCGTCGATCTGGCCGATGACGCCAGTGCGGCCGACGCCCAGCATCGGCTCAGCGGCGAGCACGCCGGCGAGGCCTTCGACGTGAGCACGCGCTGGCTCGTCGACGCCTGCGGCCGGGCCGGCATCCTGAAGCGCAAGCTCGGTCTGGCACAGGACAACGACCACCACGCGCACGCGGTGTGGTTCCGCATCAAGGACCGCATCGACATCGACGAGTGGTCGGACGACCCCGCGTGGCGCGCGCGCTGCGACCCGCCTGCGCGCTGGCTCTCGACCAACCACCTCGTCGGCGCGGGCTACTGGGCCTGGCTGATCCCGCTCGCGTCGGGCTCGCACTCGGTGGGCATCGTTGCCGATCCGCGCTTCCACCCGCTCGACACGATGAACACCTTCGAGAAGGCGATGACGTGGTTCGAGCGCTACCAGCCGCGCCTGTTCGACGCGCTCGACGGCAAGCGGCATCTGCTGCAGGACTTCGCGTTCCTGCGCAAGTTCTCGTATGGCTGCAAGCAGGTGTTCTCGGCGCAGCGCTGGGCGCTCACCGGCGAGGCGGGCCTGTTCCTCGACCCGTTTTATTCGCCCGGCAGCGACTTCATCGCGATCAGCAACACCTACATCACCGAGCTGATCGGGCTCGACCGCGCGGCCAAGCCGCTGGGTGCGCACGCGCAACTCTACGACCAGGTGTTCCACTCGTTCTACGAGAGCACGCTCGCGCTCTACACCGACCAGTACGGGCTGTTCGGCGACCCCGAGGTGCTGCCGGTCAAGGTGATCTGGGACTACACCTATTACTGGGGTGTGCTGTCGCAGTTCTTCTTCCAGCGCCGCCTCACCGACCTGGCCGCGATGAGCGCGCTGCGCGACGAGCTCGCGCAGTGTCAGAAGCTCAACGTCGAAGCGCAGGCCTTCTTCCGCGCCTGGTCGGCCGTCAGCGAGAAGCGCAACCCGGCCGTGATGCTCGACCAGGCCGCGCTGCCATGGTTTGCCGAGCTCAACAGCAGCCTGAACGACACGCTCGACGATGCGCAGTTCCGCGCCCGGCTGCGTGCGTCGACCGCGCAACTGAAGGCACTTGCCGGCGAGATGCTGGCGCGTGCCTGCGCCGCGCATCCGGCGCTCGATGGCTCGGCGCTGCGTGCCCTCGTCGCCGGCGATGCGGCGCGGGCCGAAGGCGCGACGCCGATGCTGGCCGAGTTCTCGTAAGTTCCGTGCCGCAGCCGCGCGCCGCCCGAGCTGCGTGACATATCACCGCGGGCGAAGCGGCGAATCAGCCGGTTCGCCCCGGGGCGCCGTTTGACGGCACAATTCCGCCCGTAGCTCCAACAGCGCCAGGAGGGTGGTGTGGTCGCAGGGTTGATTCCGATCAAGACCCCGGAAGGTCAGGCCGAGCTGAGCGCGCGGCAGCGCCGCGTGAGCCAGCGCCACCGCACCGTGCTGTTCCTCATCGATGGCAAACGCACGGCCGAAGAGGTGCGCACGATGGCGCTGAAGGCCGGCGTGCCCGGCAGCTGCTTCGGCGAGCTGGTCGAGCTCGGCATGATCATGCTGTCCGAGCCGACCTTCTCGCTGCTGATCGACGAGCCCGCGCCCGCACCCGGCCTGTTGCACGTGGACTTGCCGCTGCCGGGCCCCGACAGCCTCAGCGCAGTGCCCGACTCGATGCTGCCGCCGTCGCGATCGCTGTTCCCCGAGTCGGCCTCGACCGACTCGACGCTGGGCGGCGTGTCCACCGCCCAGGCCTGGTTGAACGCCGACACGTCCACGGCCGACCTGCCGGACGACCCGGTCTTCGCCGAGGCCCGGCTGATCCTGGTGCGCGCGGTGCGCGCGCAGGCGCCGCTGGCCGGAACGCTGACCCTGCTCAAGCTGCGGCGTGCGCGCACGCGCGCCGACCTCAGCGGCCTGCTCGAGGAGGTCGAGAGCCGGATCAGCAAGCCGCACCGATCGCTCAGAGCCACGCACACGATGCGGCGGGTGCGCCAGATGCTCGATGGGCGTGCCGACTCGATGCTCGAGCCGGCGTGACAAAATCCCTGCATGACGTTTCTGGCGATCGACATCGGCAACACGCGCCTGAAGTGGGCGCAATACGCCTCGCCACAGCCCGGGGCCGCGCTGCTGAACCACGGTGCGGTCTTTCTCGAGACGATAGACAGCCTCGCTGACACCGAATGGCACGCGCTGCCCGCACCGGGCAGCATGCTGGGTTGCGTGGTCGCGGGCGAGGGCGTGAAGCGCCGCGTCGAGGAGCAGCTCGAGATCTGGGACGTCGAGCCGCGCTGGGTCGTCTCCAGCAGCCAGGCCTGCGGTGTGACCAACAGCTACGACCACCCGAGCCGGCTCGGCGTCGACCGCTGGGTCGCGCTGATCGGCGCACGCCACCGCGTGCTCGCACAAGGTGCGGCCCGGCCGGTGCTGGTCGTGATGGTCGGCACGGCGGTCACGGTCGATGCGCTCGACACGACCGGGCGCTTTCTCGGCGGCCTGATCCTGCCCGGCTTCGGCCTGATGCTGCGCGCGCTCGAGATGGGCACCGCCGGCCTGAAGGCGCCGACCGGCGAGGCGGTCGACTTCCCGACCAACACCAGCGACGCGCTGATGAGCGGCGGCGCCGATGCGATCGCCGGCGCCGTCGAGCGCATGCATCGCAAGCTGCTGGCGCGCACCGGCCAGGCGCCGGTGCTGATCATGACCGGCGGCGCGGCCGTCAAGCTCGCGCCCATCATTGACCTGCCGTTCGAGACGGTGGACACGCTGATCTTCGAGGGCCTGCTGCAACTGCAGTCGCACCGGCTGGCCTTGTAAGGAGGACGACCATGTCCGAATACACCGCCGAAGTTGTCTGGGAGCGCGACCCCGCGCAGGACTTCCTGGGCAACCGCTACAGCCGCCGGCACCTGCTGCGCTTCGACGGCGGTGCTGAGGTCGCCGGCTCGTCGGCGCCGAGCTCGGTGCCGCTGCCAATGTCGGACGCGGCCGCGGTCGATCCGGAAGAAGCCTTCGTCGCCTCGCTGTCGAGTTGCCACATGCTGTGGTTTCTCGCGATCGCGGCGAAGCGTCAATTCGTCGTCGACCGCTACGTGGACCACGCGATCGGCGTGATGGCTCGCAACGAGCAGGGCAGGATGGCGATGACGCGCGTGACGCTGCGGCCCGCGGTCACGTTCTCGGGCGAGCACCGGCCGAGCCGCGATGAACTCGAGCAGCTGCACCACAAGGCGCATGAGGAGTGCTACATCGCGAACTCGGTGAAGTCCGAGGTGCGTTGCGAGCCGGTCGTGCCCTAAAGGATGTAGCGCGACAGGTCTTCGTTCTTCGCCAGATCGGCGAGCTTCGCATCGACCTCGGCGCCATCGACGCTGACGGTCTGCCCGCCACGGTTCGGCGCGTCGAAACTGATCTCGTCGAGCAGCCGCTCCATCACGGTCGACAGGCGCCGTGCGCCGATGTTCTCGGTGCGCTCGTTCACATCGAACGCGATCTGCGCGACACGGCGGATCGCCTCGGGCTGCATGTCCAGCGTCACGCCCTCGGTCGCGAGCAGCAGCGTGTACTGCTTGACGAGGCTGGCGTGCGTCTGCGTCAGGATCGCCTCGAAATCATCGACGCTCAGCGAGCCGAGTTCGACGCGGATCGGGAAGCGCCCCTGCAGCTCGGGGATCAGATCGCTCGGCTTGGCCAGGTGGAACGCGCCCGACGCGATGAACAACATGTGGTCGGTCTTGACCATGCCGTATTTGGTGTTCACCGTCGTGCCTTCGACCAGCGGCAGCAGGTCGCGCTGCACGCCTTGGCGCGAGACATCGGCGCCGCTCGTCTCGTTGCGCGACGCGACCTTGTCGATCTCGTCGATGAAGACGATGCCGTTCTGCTCGGCATTGAACAGCGCGGCGGTCTTGACCTCGTCGTCGTTGACGAGCTTGGCCGCTTCTTCCTCGATCAGCAGCTTGTGCGCGTCGGCGATGCGCAGCTTGCGCAGCTTGCGCTTGCCGCCGCCGGCGTTCGCGAACAGGCCCTTCAGCTGTTCGGCCATCTCTTCCATGCCGGGCGGGCTCATGATCTCGAGGCCGGGCTTCGCTTCATTGACCTCGATCTCGATTTCCTTGTCGGCGAGCAGCCCCTCGCGCAGGCGCTTGCGCATCACCTGGCGCGCGGTGTTGTCGCTCGCGGGCACCGGTGCGCTGAAGCCGAGCTCGGGGCCGGCACCACGCGCCGGCGGCACGAGGATGTCGAGCACGCGGTCCTCGGCGGCGTCTTCGGCACGGCTGCGGTGGCGACGCATCGCGCTCTCGCGCTCCTGCTTCACGGCCATGTCGACGAGGTCGCGGATGATCGAGTCGACATCCTTGCCGACGTAGCCGACCTCGGTGAACTTGGTCGCCTCGACCTTGATGAACGGCGCGTCGGCGAGCTTGGCCAGACGCCGCGCGATCTCGGTCTTGCCGACGCCGGTCGGGCCGATCATCAGGATGTTCTTCGGCGTGATCTCGCCGCGCATCTTCTCGTCGACCTGCTGGCGCCGCCAGCGATTGCGCAGCGCGATGGCCACGGCACGCTTCGCGCTGGCCTGGCCGACGATGTGGCGATCGAGCTCCGAAACAATCTCTTGCGGGGTCATGCTGGATTTGGATTCCATGTCAGTCCAGCGTCTCGATGATGTGGTTCTGGTTCGTGTAGATGCAGAGCTCGCCGGCGATTTCGAGCGACTTCTTGATGACGTCTTTCGGCGCCAGATCGGTGTTCGACAGCAAGGCCCGCGCGCTCGCGTGCGCATACGCGCCGCCGGAGCCGATCGAGACGATGCCGTGCTCCGGCTCGAGCACGTCGCCGTTGCCGGTGATGATCAGCGAGGCCTCTCGGTCAGCGACGGCGAGCATCGCTTCGAGGCGGCGCAGCACGCGGTCGGTGCGCCAGTCCTTCGTGAGCTCGATGGCGGCGCGCACCAGGTGACCCTGGTGCTTCTCGAGCTTGGCCTCGAAGCGCTCGAACAGCGTGAACGCGTCGGAGGTGGCGCCCGCGAAGCCGGCGAGAACCTGGTCGCGGTACAGCTTGCGCACCTTGCGCGCCGTCGATTTGACGACGATGGTGCCCAGTGTGACCTGCCCGTCGCCGCCGAGCGCGACGAGATTGCCGCGGCGCACGCTCAGGATGGTCGTGCCGTGATAGTTTTCCATGGGCAGAAGATAGGGGTGAATCGGAGCGCGTCAAGTGCGCGACCGCCGAGCAGCAGCCTAATTGGTGCGCACTTTCACCTTGGCATGCTCATTGATGCCCATCGCGCCGAAGAACAGCGCCACCAGCCGATGCGCCTCGATGAAGCGCACGCTGCGATTCTCGGTGCGGCGTGCCAGCACCCAGTTCAGCAGGTCGCCGGCGGCGATAAAGTCGACCCGGATCAGCCGCCCGCACGAGACGTTGACGATGCTGGCTGCGCCGAGCTGCTCGTCCATCTTCTTCAGCGTGCCGCCGATGTCGCCAACCAGTTGGCCCGACAGCTCGACCGTGCCCACGTTGACTTCGCCGGAGTCTTCGAGCAAGGCCGACTCGACGAAGTTGGTCGAGACATCGCTGACCACCGACATCTGCGACGACACCGTGTTGCCGCTGCCGCTCACGCGCACCTGGCAGCGCGCCGGCTCCCAGGACGGGGGCGAGACTTCGTAAGTCACGCAGTAGTCGATCGCGGTTTCGTCGAACTGGTCGGGCCGGTTCGTCATGCGCAGCGCGTCCAGGCGCAGCTGCCAGTAGGCCGGGTCGACATCGCGCACGCCGGTTGGCGCGGCGTCGGTCAGCACCGAGAACAAGTGCTCGCCGCCCAGCCAGCGCATGTCCAGCGTCTGCGTGATCCAGCTGCGGAACAGCTCCGACAATTTCGCGCAGGCCTCGGTGTCGATGCTGCGCAGCGCGCTCCAGTCGAACACCCAGGGCAGCGGCATCTGCATCGTCATCGAGGCGAGCTTGGCGACCACCTCGGCGTCGATGTGTTCGGGGCTGATCCAGCCGACCTGGCCGTCGATGCGCGCAGTGCTGGGGCGCTCCTCGGCCGCCGCCTCGGCGACCAGCTTGGGCATCGAGAACCACTGCGGCGCGGACCAGCCGAACTGCTGCGCGTAGTCGAGCGCAAGGCTCTCGAACTTGTACTGCTGGCCGATCGCGCGGTACAGGTCGAACAGCACGAGCCAGGTTTCGGCGTGCTGCGCGCGCGCGCCGCCGGCACCGGTGAGGCCGGCGATCGATTGCTCGCACTGGTCGAAGTCGGCATTCGCGAAGGCGATCACCGCTTCGTCGAGATCGGGGTCGTGGGCGACCTCGCTCAGGTCCTGCGTGAATGTTTCCCGGAAGTCGGTCGACGCGGCATTGAGCGTGATGTTGGACAGCGGCGAGACGCCGCCGCTCATCACCGCCGCCGAGACCGGCGAGGCGCGATCGCCAGCGAAGTCGTCGACCCGGCCGCCGATGCCGTTGACCGCGCCTGCGCCCGGGCCGAACGAGGTGGTCGGCGTGCCGCGCAGCGGCGTCACGTCCATCGCGGCCGCTTCGGTCGGGGCGTTGTAGAACTCGGGTGTGCGCTTGGACTGGGGCGCGTAGTTGTGGGGGTCGCCCACCATTTGCTGCTCGATCTCGTCGATCTTGGCCTTGACGCCCTGATCGGCCTTGGCGCCGCTCTCGGCCATCTTGGCTTCGGAGTCGTCAATGCGCGACGAACCGCCCAAAGCGGCGAGCTGCTCGCTCGTCAGGCCTTCGCGGCGCACCTTGCGCAGCATGTCGAATTCGCGCTTGCGCACGAAATCGTTGCGCCGCTTGCGCTCGATCATGGCCTTGAGTTCGCCCTTGGCGAAGTCGCTCTCGCGCGACTCATCGGTGGGCGTACCGAGTTCGGCCCATTCCGTGCTCGGGTTGGCCACGAACTTGACGACCTTGCGGAAGAAGCTGGTCGAGTCTTTGGGGTCCGACATCGCGCGGGTTGAGTGGGAAAGGCAGTCGCTGCGTCAGTCGCCGAACATCTTCTGCTTCAGCTCGCGGCGCTGCTGGGCTTCGAGAGACAGTGTAGCGGTGGGGCGCGCGATCAGACGGCCCAAACCGATCGGTTCGCCTGTTTCATCACAAAAGCCGTAGTCGCCTGCATCGATCCGGGCCAGCGACTGCGAGATCTTCTTCAGCAGCTTGCGCTCGCGGTCGCGGGTGCGCAGTTCGAGCGCATGCTCTTCCTCGATCGTGGCGCGGTCGGCCGGGTCGGGGACGATGGACGTGTCTTCGCGCAGGTGCTCAGTGGTTTCGCCGGCATTGGAGAGCAGGTCGTCCTTCAGCGTTTGCAGCTTGACGCGGAAGAACTCCAGCTGCTTGTCGTTCATGTACTCCGACTCGGGCATCGCCAGCAGTTCGGCTTCGCTCAGCTCGCGGCCGGTCTTGGACTTCCAGGCGTTGGCCAGTTTCGGGTCGAATTTTTGCGCTTGGCGCGGTGTGTCGAGTTCGAGGTTGTTCATCTGTCGGGTCGGGGGGCGCGGCGGTGCGAACCGGTCGGCGAATCGGGACGTGGGCGGCGGCAGCGGTGCCTGCACCGCCGGTGCGGCGTATTTGGACGCACCGCGCCCCGGCTTCTTCGGGATCAGCGGTGCCAGGCCAGGCGGTGTGGCCACTGGAGCGGCGGCGGCTGCCACGACTTTGGCGGGAGCGGGGGCAGGAGGAGGCGCGGTTTTCATCAGCGGTTTGGTCTTGGCGGCAGCGGCAGGTGGGGCCGCTTTGGCGTTCGCCGTCACGGGTTTGGCAGGGGTGGCGGCGGCTTTGATGGGCTTGACGGACGTGGACTTGGCGGTGGGTGCGGGCGACGGCTTGGCCGCCTTCACCGATTTGGCCGGTTTGGCGGCTGCCACAGGCTTCTTGACCGGGGCCGGCTTGCTCGTTTTCGCCGCCTTGGACACGGCAACTGTGGCCTTGCCGGTGGCGGTTTTCTTGGGGGGCGCTTTCGGGGCCGGTGTCTTGCTCACATCAGTCTCCTCGCATCGGCGGTTATACCCTCTGCTCGGGGCTCGGGCTTCGGCCGCCGCGGATTGTAGCCACCTTGCACACGCGCTTTGCGCCTAAAAATCACATGTGCGGCGGTGCTTGACAAGTGCTCAGACGAGGCAGCCTTCCAGGCCCTGCAAAAAGATCTCGCGCGGCAGGTCCAGCCCGATGAAGACCATCTTGCTGGTTTTCTTCTCGCCCGGCGCCCACTTCGGGCCGAGGTCGCTGCCCATCAGCTGGTGCACGCCCTGGAAGATGACCTTGCGGTCGCTGCCCTTCATATGGAGCACGCCCTTGTAGCGCAGCATCTTCGGCCCGTAGACCTGCACGATCGCACCGAGAAAGTCTTCGAGCTTGGCCGGGTTGAAGGCCTTGTCGGCGCGGAACACGAAGGACTTCACGTCGTCGTCGTGCACGTGGTGGTGCGGGTGGTCGCAGTGTTCGTCGTGCTCGTGGTCGTGGTGATCGTGATCGTGGTCATGATCGTGTGCATCGGCCTTCAGGAACTCCGGGTCGATGTCGAGCTTGGCGTTCAGGTTGAAGCCGCGCAGGTCGAACACATCGGCCAGCGGCACCTCGCCGAAGTTGACCTTGGTCTGCGGCGCGCGCGGGTTCATGTGCTTGATGCGGTGGATCAGCGCGTCGACCGTGGCGCCGTCGACCAGATCGGTCTTGCTGATGAAGATCTGGTCGGCAAAGCCGACCTGGCGGCGCGCCTCCTGGCGGTCGTCGAGCTGCTGGTCGCCATGCTTGGCGTCGACCAGCGTCAGGATCGAGTCGAGCAGGTAGCTCTCGGCGATCTCGTCGTCCATGAAGAAGGTCTGCGCCACCGGGCCCGGGTCGGCCAGCCCGGTGGTCTCGATCACGACGCGGTCGAAGTCGAGCTCGCCTTTGCGTTTCTTTTCGGCCAGATCGCTCAGCGTGGTGCGCAAGTCTTCGCGGATCGAGCAGCAGACGCAGCCGTTGTTGAGCTGGATGATCTGCTCCTTGCTGTCTTGCACCAGGATCTCGTTGTCGATGTTCTCGTCGCCGAACTCGTTTTCGATCACGGCGATCTTCTGGCCGTGCGCTTCGGTCAGCACGCGCTTGAGCAGCGTGGTCTTGCCCGAGCCCAGGAAGCCGGTGAGGATGGTTGCGGGGATGAGTGCCATGGGGTTGCCTTGCTGTGCTGCACGATGTGGGGCGGTCTGACGATATGGGGGTCGCCGCGCTCCATTCAACCTGTGAAGGTAGCAGATGTGTCAAGACCCCGTGCCAAGCACTCTTTGAACCAGCGCCGTGAACCAGCGGATGCCGAGCGGCAGCGCCGCGTCGTTGAAGTCGTAGCCGGGGTGGTGCAGCGGCTTGTCGGCGCCGAGGCTGCCGCGGCCCTGGCCCAGCCACAGGTAGGCGCCCGGCCGGGCGCGCAGCATGAACGCGAAGTCTTCCGACGTGAACGCGGGGCGCGCCGCGACGCTCGCGGCCAAACCCGCGTCCGCCGCCGCGGCCAGCGCGAGCTCGGCCTCAAACGCGCTGTTGATCGTCGCCGGGTAGTAGCGCGTGTACTGCACCTCGACCTCGGTGCCGCTGGCCAGCGCCACGCCCTGCGCGGTGGCGCGCAGCGCGGCCTCGATGATGTCCTGCGAGGCCGCATCGAAGCTGCGCACGGTGCCGGTCACCTGCACCTCGGCTGGCAGCACGTTGTGCGAATGCCCGCCTTCGATGCGCGTGACCGACAGCACCGCTGATTCGCCGGGCTCGATGCGGCGTGCGACGATGGTGTGGAGCTGCGCGACGAGCTGGCTCGCGGCCAGGATCGCATCCGGCGTGCGATGCGGCTGCGCTGCGTGGCCGCCGCGGCCGCGCAGCGTGATGTCGAAACGATCGGCCGCCGCCATGATCGGCCCCGAGCGCGTCTGCGCGCTGCCCAGCGGCAGGTCGGGCCAGTTGTGCAGCGCATAGACCGCGTCGCACGGGAAGCGCTCGAACAAGCCGTCGTCGACCATCGCCCGCGCGCCGCCGCGGCCTTCTTCGGCTGGCTGAAAGATGAAGACCACCGTGCCGTCGAAGCGCCGCGTGCGCGCCAGATGGCGTGCCACGCCCAGCAGCATCGCGGTGTGGCCGTCGTGGCCGCAGCCGTGGTGTACGCCGAGTACGGTGCTGCGATAGGCCAGGTCGCTGTGCTCGGCGAGCGGCAGCGCGTCCATGTCGGCGCGCAGGCCCACGCAGCGCGGGCTGCTGCCCGCTCGCAGCACGCCGACGACACCGGTCCCACCGATGCCTTCATGCACTTCGAGCCCGAGCTCGCGCAATGCGCGCGCGACGATGCCGGCGGTGCGGTGTTCGACGAACGCGAGCTCCGGGTGCGCGTGCAGGTCGTGTCGCAGCGCGGTCAGCGCCGGCAGCAGGTCGGCGATCTCGTCGACCGACGGCGTGGCCATCAGCGGTTCGCGTCGACCGCGTCCGCGAGCTGCGCCAGCGTGTGGAAGTGGTGATCGGGCGTCGTCAGCTCGGGCACTTCCAATGTGCCGCCGAAGCCCGGCTGGCCATGGCGCCGCTCGATCCAGCAGGTGGCGAGGCCCAGACGCTTCGCGACGCCGATGTCGTGGTACTGGCTTTGCGCGACGTGCAGGTTGTCGGCGCGCGTGTAGCCGCGGGTGCTGAGCCGCCCGCGCGCGAACGCGAAGAACTGCGGGTCGGGCTTCTCGCACAGCGCGTCGTCGCAGGTCACGCTGTCGTCGAAGGGCATGTCCAGCGTCTTCTCGAAGTGCGACAGCGCCCAGCGCTGCGCGTTCGTCATCGCGACCAGCTTGAAGCGCGCGCGCAGCCGCTTCAGTGCTGCGACCGAGTCGGGGAACGCCGGCCACTCGGCGACCGAATCGCGAAAGCCCTCGGCCAACGCGGCCGAGTCGGGCAGGCCGAGTTCGGGGGCGATCGCGTGCCAGCAACGCACCAGGTCGTTCGGGTACCAGTCGACCTCCTTGTTCTTGCGCGCGACGCGGTAGGCGGCGAGGAAGGCGTCGTCCGACTCGGCCGCGCCGGGCACCTTGTTGCGCAGGTAGGCGAGCATTCCGCCCTCGAAATCGATCAGCGTGCCGACGACATCGAAGGTGAGGACTTTGAAGTTCTGCAAAGACATGGCGATGGTGGTCCCGTCAAGGGTTGGAGGCTGATGAAGACGAAGGTGTAGCGGGTGCGCCGGCCTGACCCGACTGGTACTGCCCCGGCGTCATGCCGCACAGCCGCTTGAAGCGGCGCGACAGATGGCTTTGATCGCAGAAGCCGGATTCGCTCGCGGCACTCGCGAGCGTCGCGCCCTGGCGCAGCAGCGCTTGCGCGTGGCGCACGCGCTGCAGGCTCACGTAGCGATGCGGCGCCATGCCGATGCGTTCGCGGAACACGGTTGCGAAGCGCCACACGCTCAGGCCGGTGAGCGCGGCCAGGCCTTCGAGCGGCAGCGGCTCGCCGAGATGCTCGGCAATGTGGGCCAGCACCGGGGCCAGCGAGCGTGCGCGATCCGGCACAGGCAGGCGCGCAGCGGGGGCGTTCGGGGGCGTGCACATGAGTCGCAGCTTACGAGCGATGGCCTGGTCGTTGGCACCGTAAACCGCGCGTGCCGCGGCAGCGAATTGCGTTGTGCCTTGCCCACCGCGCAGATCCTGCGGTGCGACCAGACGCTATGTCGCGACGGGCTGATCCTGCAAGGTCTCTGCGAAGCGGCCGATCGAAAACGCCTCGATCGACGTCGACGTGCGCCCGGTCGCGATCAATTCGGCCATCACCTCGCCGACGCCCGGGCTGATGGCAAAGCCCTCGCCGTTGAAGCCGAACGCGTAGTGCAGCCCCGGCACGCGCACGCTCGGGCCGAGCACCGGCACCCAGTCGCCGGTGTAGCCCTCGATGCCGCTCCAGACACGGATCAGCTGCACGTTCGCGAACGCCGGCACGACGCGGCGCAGCTCGCGCAGCTGACGCAGCGTGTTGTCGGGCTTCACGTAGGCGCGCACCGCATCGGCCAGCGCCGGCCCCTTGAGCCCGCCGCCGAAGACGATGTTGCCGCGCGCGATCTGGCGGAAGTACAGGCCCTCGGTTTCGATCGGCGTCGAGACCCCGATCGACGGGCCAATCGCATACGGCAGCGGCTCGGTCACGCCCATCTGCGGGCCGCGCGCGTCCAGCGGCACCGGCTCGCCGAAGGCCTGCGCGAAGCGCGCCGACCACGCGCCGGTCGTCACCAGCAACTGCGCCGCGCGGTACTGCCGCCCGTCGATGGTGTGCGCGACGAACTCGGCGCCGTCGCGCTCGATGTGCGCGACCTCGCTGTGCTCGTGGATGTGCGCGCCGGCGCGCTGCGCGGCACGCCCGAAGGCCGGGCCGGCGATGCGCGGGTTGGCGTGGCCGTCGAGCGGCGACAGCGAGCCTGCGACGACCGCGTCGCTGAAGATGCCCCAGCGCTTGCGCAGTGCCTCGGCGCTGAACATCCGCAGGTCCAGGCCGAGCGGCTGCACGTCGCGCACGTGCTGCTCGAGCGTGGCGGCCTGCGCCTCGGTGTAGCAGACGCGCAGGTGGCCGTAGGGCACGAACTCCAGGTCGTCGCCGAGCAACTCGTTGACGCGGCCCCAGACGGCGCGCGCCCGGTTCGCGAGCGGGATCTGCTCGAGCGCGCGGCCCTGCCGGCGCACGTTGCCGAAGTTGGTGCCGCTGGCCTGGCGGCCGATCAGCTCGCGTTCGAGCAAGGTCACGCTGAGGCCGTGATGGCGGCGCAGAAACAGCGCAGTCGTCGTGCCCATCAGGCCGCCGCCGACGATCAGCACATCGCTTCGTTGAGCCACCTCATTCATGTTCTTGCGTGCTCATCATCAGGGGCTTGATCGGCGCCTGGCCGCGCAGCCGCCCGACCAGCTCGACCGGCACGCCCGCCGCGGCCGCGACGATCTCGGCCGCCGCGTGCCCGCAATACCGGCCCTGACAGCGCCCCATGCCGACGCGGCTGAAGGCCTTCGCGCGGTTCACTTCCTGGCTGCCGAGTTCGAACACGCTGCGCCGCAGCTCGCCGGCCGTGACGGCCTCGCAGCGGCACACGACCGCGTCGCTCGGCAACGCGGCCGCCTGTGCATGCGGCCACGGGAAGGCCCGCGCCAGGCCTTCGCGAAAGCGGTTCATTGTCGCCAGCGTGCGCGTCAACGCGGGTTGCTCGGACGCGAACAGGTTGCGCCCGCGTGCGTGATCCAAGTCGTGCAACGCGGCCAGCGCCGCGAGCCGGCCGGCGGCCTCGGCACCGTCGGCACCGAGGATGCGCGCGCCGTCGCCGGCGAGGTAGACGCCGGGCGTGCTGCTGCGGCCGCAGACGTCGATGCGCGGCAGCCATTGGCGGCTCACCGGTTCGAACGCGAACTCGCAGCGCGCCAGATCGGCGAGCTGCGTTTCGGCGCGCAGGTGCCAGCCCATGCCGACTGCGTCGCATGCGAACGCGCGCTCGGCGCCGCGCGCGTCGCGCACGACGACGCCCGATACGCCGCCGCCAGGCGTGCCATCGATGCGCAGCGGTGCGACCGCATGCATGAGCTTGACGCCGCCAAGCCGCAGCGACGCCATCAGCGCCAGCCCGCGCAGCAGCAGGCGCGGCCGATGCAGCAGGCCGCGCAGCGCGGTCAGCGTCGGCATGGCCGGCGAGGTGTCGAGCACGGCCTCGACGGTCGCGCCTGCTTTCAGGTATTGCGCGGCGACGAGGTAGAGCAGCGGCCCGCTGCCCATGAACACGACGCGCGAGCCGATCGCGCAGGCCTGCGCCTTCAGCGCGATCTGCGCGGCACCGAGGCTGTAGCAGCCGGCGAGGTTCCAGCCCGGTACCGGCATCAGCCGGTCGGTCGCACCGGCGCAGACGATCAGCGCGTCGAAGTCGAGCGTGGCCGTCTCGCCGCTGCTCGCGTGCACGGTGTGGAGCTGGCCCGCGGTCACGTTCCACGCCAGCGTTTCGGGGCGGTAGTCGATGTGCTCGCGCAGCGCATCGAAGCCGTGGTGCAGCGCTTGCGCCTTCGCGGCCTCGCTGCCGTAGAGCATCGCGTGGGTGCGTGTAAACCCGTCGGGCTGGCGGCGGTAGATCTGGCCGCCGTCGCGCCGGCCCTCGTCGATCACGATCGGTCGCACACCGGCCTCGACCAGCGCCTGCGCGGCGCGCACACCGGCCGGGCCGGCGCCGACGACCACGACGCGCGGTGCTGTCATCGAAGTACCTCGCCGCGTTCGCGCGCCGCGACGTCGGGTGTCACCGGCCACAGCGAAGCTGGCGGCGTGGTGCGCACGGTCATGCCTTCGGTGATGACGGTCGAGCAGGCGCGCAGCCGCTGCCCGGCCTCGTCCCAGACCCAGCAGTCCTGGCAGGCGCCCATCAGGCAGAAGCCGGCGCGCGAGCCGTCGCCGAACTCGGACGTGCGCACGCGCCGGCCGTGCGTCAGCAGCGCGACGAGCAGCGTGTCGCCTTCGAGTGCAGTGGCGGGTTCGCCATCAATTCGCAGGTGCAGGGCCGGGCGGTCGGTCTCGGCCAGGCGCACGAAGCGTCCGCCGCTGCCGGCCGGTGGCAGGGGCTTGCTCATCGGGAACTCGAGCTCAGGGGTTGGTCGGGAACAGCCGTTCGATCGGGTAGTGCGTCTTGATGAACGGCGACTTGATCACGATGAAGCTGAAGTACTTCTCGATGCCGATGTTGCGCTCGAGCAAGTCCTCGATCAGCGCCTGGTAGTGGTTGACCCCGCGCGTCGTGAACTTCAGCAGGTAGTCGTAGCCGCCGCTGACCAGATGGCACTCGAGGATCTCGTCGACCCCGCGAATCGCCGCCTCGAAGCGCACGAAGTCCTCGCGATGGTGATCCGACAGCGTCACTTCGGTGAACACCGTCAACGTGTCGCCGAGCTTCTCGAGCCGCAGCTGCGCACCGTAGCCCGAGATGTAGCCCGCCTGCTCGAGCCGCTTGACGCGGATCAGGCACGGGCTGGGCGACAGCCCGACCGCATCGGCCAGATCGACGTTCGTGATGCGCCCGTTCTTCTGCAGTTGGCTCAGGATGCGCAGGTCGAGGCGGTCGAGCTTGAGAGACGGGCTGGTCACGGTGGGTCGCTGCGTGTGAAGTGGCTTCTGAAGTGGCCGATTGTGCGACGGGAGAGGGCGCGTTCACCTTACTTCAGCGCCGCGCGCACATCCGGTGCGGCCAGCACGTCGTCCAGGGTTTTCTTCAAGCGCCGATCCATCTGCGCGAACTCGTCTTCAGTGAAGCACAGCGCCGGCGCGAAGCCGAGGATGTGGTCGCCGAACGAGCGGAAGATCAAACCGTTGCGGTAGCCCGCGTCGAACAGCCGGTCCGACAAGCCCAGCGCCGGGTCGAAGCCGCGCTTGCTGGCCTTGTCGCTGACCAGCTCGAGCGCGCCCAGCAGGCCGCGGTAGCGCGCCTCGCCGACCAGCGGGTGATCGCGCAGGCCGTCGAGCACCGCCGCGAAGTGCGGCGCGACGGCCTGGCCGTTCGCGAGGATGCCGCCTTCGTCGTACAGCCGCAGCACCTCGAGCGCGATCGCTGCGCTGACCGGGTGCGCCGAATAGGTCGCGCCGTGGCCGATCGGCGCGCCCACCGGCGCGCCGTCGGCGATGCCGGCGTAGACCTGCTCCGACACCATCGTCGCGCCCATCGGCGCGTAGCCGGCGGTCAGGCCTTTCGCGAGCGTCATCAGGTCGGGTTCGACGCCTTCGGCTTCGCACGCGAACATCGGGCCGGTGCGGCCGAAGCCGGTGATGACCTCGTCGACGACGAACAGGATGTCGAGCTCGCGTGTCGCGTCGCGCATCGCCTTCAGCCAGCCGACCGGCGGCACGACCACGCCGCCCGAGCCCTGGATCGGCTCGCAGAAAAAGGCCGCGACGTTCTCGGCGCCGAGCTCGGCGACCTTGGCGCGCAGCGCCGCGACCGATGCGTTGATCACCGCCTGCGAATCAACGCCGACCGCGCTGCGGTACGCGTACGGCGACGCGATGTAGTGCTGGTTCGGCAGCGGCAGGTCGAAGCCGCGATGGAACACCGGCAGCGCTGTCAGACCCGCGCCGAACGACGACGAGCCGTGGTAGCCACGCTCCAGCGAGATGAAGTGCTTCTTGCTCGGCCGGCCGGTGTTGTTGAAGTACTGCGTGATGAAGCGGCTCGCCGCGTCCACCGCTTCGGAGCCGCCCAGCGTCAGATAGACGCGCGTCAGCGAGGCTGGCGTGATCTCGACGAGCTTGGCCGCGAGGCGGATCGCCGGCTCGCTGCCGAAGTGGAAGTAGCCGGTCGCGTACGGCAGCTTGCGCATCTGCTCGGCCGCGGCCTGCACCACGCTCTCGTGGCCGTAGCCGATGTTGACGCACCACAGGCCGGCGAAGGCATCGAGCAGCTCGCGGCCGTTCGCATCGGTCAGCCACGAGCCGTGGCCGGACTCGAGCACGGTCACGCCGCGCTGCTCGTGCTTGCGCCACGGCGCAACCGGGTGGATCAGGTGGTCTCGGTCGAGCGCGATCAGCGCATCGAGGGGGGACAAGTCTCTGGACGACATGGCGGGGGCTCTTGAAGCTGAGCCTCCAGAATAGGTCGACCGCCACGACGGGTGGTGCTGCTTTGGATGGGCGCCACGCAATGCTTCATCGTTCTGCGCGCGCGTTCGGCAGAAGATGCGGCGGCCTAGAACTCCAGCAAGGGCGGCTGCATCAGGTCCGCGTCGAAGCCCATCAACATGCTGGCCAGCGCGAACGCGCGCCACAGGTGCGGCGGCATCTGCAGGATGGCCTCGGGCGTCTTGCGCTCGGCGATCCAGGCGCCGATCTGCGCGTGCTGGTCGGCGGTCAGCAGGTGAAGACTTCGCATTTCGTCGAGTGTCTGCACAGGAACCCTTTCGTTGAAGTCGGTCGAGCCGTCAATTGCCACGCAATGTGCGGGCCAGCTCGCCGGCAAGCATGCCGGAGAAAGCCGCAAAGCGTCGTTGACGAGGCTGGCATGCGCGGCCACCATAGCGCACCGTCGCCCAAGCTCAAGCAGGGGACGCACTCGCTGGAGGGGTCTCATGGCTGAGAGCGACAAGGTGTTCGCGGGCTCGATCCCGAAGTTCTACGACACGCTGATGGTCCCGCTGATCTTCGCGGCCTATGCCGCCGACATGGCGGAGCGTGTCGCGGCCTTCTCGCCCGGCTCGGTGCTTGAGACGGCGGCCGGCAGCGGCGTGGTCACGCGGGCGCTGGCGCCAAAGCTCAGGCCCGACGCGCGCTACGTGGTGACCGACCTCAACCAGCCGATGCTCGACTACGCCGCCAGCCGGCAGGGGCCTGACAGCCGCATCGAATGGCGGCAGGCGGACGCACTCGGCCTGCCGTTCGACGACGCCTCGTTCGACGTCGTTTGCTGCCAGTTCGGTGCGATGTTCTTCCCCAACCGGATCGCCGGCTACGCCGAGGCGCGTCGCGTGCTGAAGCCGGGCGGGCGCTTTGTCTTCAGCGTCTGGGATCGCATCGAAGAGAACGCCTTCGCCGACGACGTCACCCACGCCGTCGCCACGGTGTTTCCGCACGACCCGCCGCGCTTCCTCGCCCGCACGCCGCACGGCTATCACGATGTGGCGCTGATCCGCGAGGAATTGAGCCGCGCAGGTTTTGCCGACATCGAGATCGAGACGCGCGAGGAACTGAGCCGCGCGTCATCGGCCCGCGACGCCGCCACCGCCTATTGCCAGGGCACGCCGCTGCGCAACGAAATCGAGGCGCGCGACGCCAGCCTGCTTCAGCTCGCCACGGACCGCGCGGCGCAGGCGATCGCCAGCCGCCATGGCGAAGGCCCGGTGGCCGGCAAGATTCAGGCGCATGTGATCGTGGCGGCGGGGTAGCGGCGCCCCGGCGCCGCTCACGGGCTTGCCTGAAGCCGCTCCGCCATCTTCTGCTGCACCACGCCGATCGCCTTGAGTGGCCTGACCATCACCTTGAAGTCGACGATCTGGCCGGCGGGGTTCCATTTGACGATGTCCACCGCGTTGATCGTCACGCCGTCGACCTCGGTTTCGAACTCGAGCATCGCGTCCGTGTCGCCGAAGAGCTTGCGAACGACGCGAAAGCTCGGGCTGAAGAACACGTGCAGCGCGGCGTCCAGGTAGCGCGTCGTGAGCGCCTTGCCGCGCTGGGGCGTGTGGACGACGGGGGAATGGAACACCACGTCGTCGGCGAGCAGCGCATGCAGGCCGCTCGGATCCTGGGTGACCACGATGCGATGCCAGGTTTCGAGAGGGTTGGCAGTCAATTGGCACCTCGCTGGTTGGGAGTGAATGCGGTGGCAGGCGAGGGCGTGCGCCTGACCCGGCCCTTCGGCTCGTCGGTGTTGGCGGCGAGCCACTCGCGCCACGTGATGGCGCCTTTGCGTCCGCGCGCTTCGGCCAAGCCCAGCCGGGCTGCGGTTTGGGGTGCGACGTTGAACCCGATCACGCGCCGGTTCAGATGGCGCGCCTGCAAGTACTGTCGCGCAAGCTCGGGGAGCGGCAGCGCTGCCGGGCCGCCGATCTCTTCGCGCAGGCCGAGCCTGCCGTCGTCCACGCACTCGATCAGATACGACGCCACGTCGGCGGTGTCCACCGCATCCATCACGGCATCGGGAAGAAACCACCAGGGCATCCACCGCATGCTGGCAAAGAGCCGCGCCAGCAGGTAGTAGAACGGGCCGGCGCGGACCACCGACCAGGGCAGGTCCGATTGCCGAACCAGGGTCTCGCCTTCACGTTTCACCTTGCTGTACGGCAGGGAATCGGCCGCGTCGGACAGGCCGACGATGGACACGTGCAGCAAGTGCCGCACCGTCGCGCGTCGGCACTCGTCCAGGAGCCGGCGGGTTCCGTCCACGTCGACGGCCGAGGGCGTGGTGAAGAAGTCCACGAGCCGGATCCGGCCGCGCTGGGCGATCGGGGAAAACGTCGCGGCGTTGATGACGGTGGTGACGCCGGCCAGCGCCTCGCGCAGGCCGGTGCCCGTCGACAGGTCACCGCGCGCCCATTCGACGCGCGGGTCGCGGCCCGGCAGCCGGGCCAGGACGCGCACCCGTTTCCCCCGGCCGAGCAGTTGGCCCACGATGTCGCGCCCCAGGTGGCCGGTGCCGCCGGTGACAAGAATGCGCTCTTCGTTCGCACTGGTTTGCTGAATCATCTTGTTCCTTCCCGCAGTAAAGTTGATCGACATTGGTTGATCGACATCGGCGCTCGCCGAGGTGCCCTCGGCGATTCGCTTCGCTTCATCCACTAAGACGTTTGTGCCGCGGTTTTGTCACCACCCGGATGCGGCCTGTTTCGCATGCAGATGACTGTTTCGGAGACTCAAACCTTTCTGGACCTGCGGCCGCGCTTGTTCGGTATCGCCTACCGGATGCTGGGAACGAGGCAGGAGGCGGAAGACGCCGTGCAGGAGGCCTACCTCAAGTGGCGTCAGGCCGAGGCCGGCAGCGTGCGCTCGCCGCAAGCGTGGCTGGTGAGCGTGACGACGCGCTGGTGCATCGATCGCCTGCGGGCCTTGAAGCAGGAGCGCGAGGCGTACGTGGGGCCGTGGTTGCCCGAGCCCATCGTCGCGGAAGTGGCGTCACCCGAGACCGAGCTGGACAAGGCACAGCATGTGTCCATCGCCTTTTTGCTGATGCTGGAGCGGCTGAGTTCGGAGGAGCGCGCTGCCTTCCTGCTTCACGAGGTGCTCGATCTCGACTACGCCGAGATCGCCGGCGCGCTCCAGCGCAGCGAGGGCGCGTGCCGCCAGCTGGTCTACCGGGCCAGGCAGCGGCTGGGCGAGTCGCGTGGCCGGTTCAGGCCATCGCCGGCGCAGCATCGCGCGCTGGTGGAGCAGTTCGCGACGGCCACGACCGCCGGCGACATCGGCCACATCGTCGCGCTGCTGTCGGAGGACGCCCGGTTGGTGGCGGATGGCGGCGGCGCGGCGCGCGTCGTGCTCAAGCCGCTGCAAGGGGCGGAGCGCATTGCGCGGCTCTTCCATGTGGTCGCCCGGCAGCTTGCCGCACATGACGCGCGGCTCGACTATCGGCCGGTGCTGGTCAATGGCGAGCTCGGGCTGCTGCGGCTCTTCAACGGCGCGCTGCACTCGGTGCTCGCGTTCGAGACGGCCGGGGACCGGATCGTGTCGATCAGCATCATGGCGAACCCGGCGAAGGTGAGCGGGGCTCTCTCGCGCGCCCTGCCTGGCGCGTAGTCAGATGCATCGGACTCAGTACCCCCGCGCCCGATCCACCAATCCCAGCAGCGGCTCGCCGTCGCGGTGGCGGCGCAGGTTGTCCAGCACCACCAGCGCGGCGGTCTCGGGCTGCGTCATGCTCGCGATGTGCGGCGTGAGCCAGATGTTCGGGTGCTGCCAGAACGGGTGCCCGGACGGCAGCGGTTCGGGGTCGGTCACGTCGAGCACGGCGTCGACGATCTGACCTTGTTCGAGCGCGGCCAGCAAGTCGGGGGCCACGAGTTGCGGGCCGCGCCCGACCTGCACCAGCTTCGCGCCGCGCGGCAGCTGCGCGAACAGCGCGGCGTTCAGGAAGCCGCGCGTCTCGGGCGTGAGCGGCAGCAGGCAGACGAGGATGTCGGTGCGCGCGAGGAATGCCGGCAGCTCGTCCTGGCCTGCGAAGCACTGCACGCCAGCTAGCGCGTGACGCGAGCGGCTCCAGCCGGCGCACTCAAAGCCGAAGCTGCGCAATTGCGCGAGCGCCGCCTGCCCCAGCGAGCCCAGCCCGAGCACGCCGACGCGGCACTGCGCGGCCGGCCGCACCGGCGCGGCCAGCCATTGGCTGAGGCGCTGCTGGCGCTGGTACTGCAGCATGTCGCGGTGCAGCGCGAGCACGGCCCAGCTCACGTACTCGACCATGCCGTTGATGATGCCGGGCTCGACCATGCGCACCACCGGCAGCTCGGGCGGCAGCGCCGCGAAGTCGAACTGATCGACGCCGGCGGCGGACGAGAACAACAGCTCCAGGTTCGGAAACAGCGCGAGGATGTTGGCCGGCGGCTCCCACGCGGCGAGAAAGCGCACTTGCTCGGGGTCGCCGATGTCGGGCCAGATGTGGAACGGCAGCGCGGGCGCTTCGCGCGCGAAGACCTCGGCCCACTGGCGGCCGCGGACCGGGTCGGATTTGTAGACGAAGCTCATCAAGTGCTCAGCCCAAGGCCTGATTCACCAGCGCAAACAGCCGCACGTCGGCAGGCGCGCTGGGCACCGCGCCACGCACCATCACCGTCGGCGCGTCGACGCGCAGCAGGCCCAGGCTTTCGAGCCATTCGGTCAAGCCGCTGTCGAAGTCCACATCGATGCGCACGAACTTGCCGGCGCTCAAGCCCACGAGGTGCGCGATCAGCGCCTTCGCGCCGTCGGCATCCGGCGCCACCACCGGCCCGATCGCCAGGCCGCGGCCGAAGCGGCGCAGCATCGCGAAGCCGCGCGCGTTGCCGTCGTGGTCGAGCACGACGGTGTCGGCGTGATTCAGCAAGGCCGTCAGCATCGCGGTGCGCGGCATGCCGCGCGCCTGCGCGTCGAGCGCGGCCAGCGGCTCGGTGTCGTTGTGGTCGGCCGGGCGCAGCCGCCAGCCTTCATCGAGCGCGACCAGCGGCGCTGGCAGCGCGGTGCCCTGGTGCTGGCGCACCTCGCCGGCCCGCACGAAGCCGAGGCGCTCGTACAGGCCGCGGCCCTCGGGCGTGGCGTGCAGCAGCACGCTGCGGCCATCGAGCTGGGCGAGCAGCGCTTCCATCAGCCGGTAGCCGATGCGCCGCCCCTGGCAGCGCGGGTCGACGATCACCAGGCCGATGGTCGCGTGCGCGTCGCCCCAGCGCCAGGACTGTGCGGTGCCGACGAGTTCGCCGTCGCGCTCGGCGACCAGGCCGCTGCCGAAGTCGAAATTGAACTGCCAGTCGGCGAGCCGATGCGGCCAGTGCACGCGCAGCGACAGCGCGTGCGCAGCCTCGACATCGGCGGCCGTCATGGGGCGCAACACGACCCCGTCGGCGGTGGTGCTTACATCAATCAATGGGTTCTCCAGCGCATGGTTCTCGCGTGATGGTTCCAAGCCTGCCACGGCATCGGATAGGACGATCTTGCTGCCCGGAGCAATACCGCAGCATCCGCTGTGCCGCCGCGGCGAATCGCAATTTGCTGCGCTCGGCGCAGCGCCTACGGGCGCAAATTCCGCGCCACTCTCTCTAGCATTTGCGGGTCGATTGAACCTCAACTCAGGGCCCGCGTGCACAGCTTCCACCCCGATCAGATCAAGGTGCCCAGCGGCCACTTCA
>Ga0307508_10000295_pt1 | contig 60905 bp, 92 predicted proteins | sample 9_EM_MG_FD_203089 | JGI IMG/M metagenome (GOLD analysis project Ga0307508, IMG submission 203089) | Populus trichocarpa ectomycorrhiza microbial communities from riparian zone in the Pacific Northwest, United States - 9_EM | ecosystem: Host-associated > Plants > Roots > Unclassified | place... | reverse complement strand
GGCCGGGGGCCCGCCGCCCGGGCCCGCCACTCCGCACCCGAGAGGACAGCACGTGGCAACAACGTTCAAGGTCACCTTCGACCGGATCGGCCGCAAGCACGACGTGCCACCGCTCCTCGTGCCCACCACGAACGAGAAGACGGGCGAGCCCACGACGAACGACGACGTGGCTTACCTGGTCCACACGTACGCGGGTGGCTACCTGGTCAGCAGCGGCTACACCGTCACGTGCTCGATCGATGAGGGCCTGGGCCACATCGGCGGCGGGCGCTACGGCACCTTCAAGATCGATGAGGTCGCAACACCGTGATCAAGCTGGAGATCCGTCGGCCCGATGACGAGACCCTGGAGGTCTGGCTGGACGGCGAGCTGATCACCTGGGCGAACCACGGCGAGCATGGCTGGAGCGGCATGGATGCCGTGGAGAAGTGCGCCGTGGGCATCGCGCGGGCCCTGGCCATCCCGGTCGAGGGGTCGACGCCGTGAACCGCAAGGACGTGATCGTGCAGATAGCCGCCCACGAGGCTGCCGCTGCGGCTCTCAGGGAGGCGCTGACGACCGAGGCCCGCACGGAGCTGGAGGAGAACCACACGGCGCCCTCATGGACGCTGGAAGACGGCTCCAGGGTCACCGTGAACACCACGAGCGGCGGGGCCGTCGTCACCGACAATGCCGCCTTCATCGACTGGGCCCGCGAGGCATACCCGGGGGAGATGATCGAGCGCACGACGGTGGACTTCCGCAACGCCACCTTCCGCAAGCGGGTCATCGCCGAACTGGCCGCACACGCCAAGGGCGAGGGCATCGAACTCCCCGCGTTTCTTGCCTGGACGCAGGCCGGCGTCTACCACTCCACCTCGATCACGATCGCGCCGGAGACGAAGAAGCGCATGGCCGCGTCCGCGAGGGCCTACGCCCTGGCCGGCGAGACCATGCCAGAACTGGAGACGGGCAATGGCTGACCTGGAAGACGTCGACATCGCGCAGATCATCCAGATGGATCCGGCAGAGATCATCCGGAACGTCAAGGCGTTCGCCGACGTCGTGGAGAAGTTCCGGCGCGGCATGGTCGTGGCCACGCTGTTCAACGGCCGCGAGGACGCAACGTTCCGGGAGACGCTCGACGGCATCGCCCAGGACGACTTCCTGCGGGACCTGGAGCACTTCGGAGGTGCGCTGGCTTCCGCCGCACGGGCCCGACGGACGAAGAACGAGGCCAGGCGTACCGGAGGGGCCTACAGCGGTCTCGCTTGACACTGCTGTCAAGCGCCGTGTATAGTTGTCTCATACAGGGAGTGCTACCAAGGGAGTCGCAATGGCCAAGATCCAGGACACGCAGACGTTGCTCACCCACCTGACCACGATCGACGCGGCTGCGGAGCGCAAGTTCACCCCCGCCAGTCAGGAGATGATCCGGATGCGCACCGACGAGATCCGCCGGCACATCGCCAACCGGAAGCCGCTCGACTACATCTACGCGGCCGTCGTCGACATGCGCGGGTGGGCCTGCTTCGGCTCGCTCCGGTCGATCGGCTGGCTCGATGGCCAGCTGGAGCGTCTTGCCGCCGACCTGGAGCCGGCCAGTACCGCGCTGGCCAATGACCACGTGGCCGCCCTGATCACCGAGGCGCTGTCGGGGGCGAAGCGCTGATGATCGATTGGCTCGCCGACGTGACCGGATGGTGGATCGACATGGTCCACCGAGGATGGGAGTGGCTGTGGACCTCAGCGCACTGAAGGCGCTGGACAGCGACGACATCAGCGCGCTGATCGCCCTGGCGATGGACTACCACGACGGCCTGCGGCGTGGCACCATCACCGGTACCGGCCAGGGGGTAGCCGAGGAGATGGCCGACATCCAGGCCCTGATCGCGAAGCTTCGCGCCGCGCTGTAGCGGCCCGGCACACACAGAACGGCCCTCAGGGATTCCCTGAGGGCCGTTCGCGCGTTCGGGGTCAGACGCCCACGGTGCCGGCGTCCGGGCCGCTCGCGGTGACCGGGGGGGCCTCGGCGTCCGCGACTTCCTGCGACACGTCACCGAGGTGGCCGTCCAGCGTCGCGAGCGCCGCTGTGGTCTCCGCGTCGAGCGTGTTGTTGCCGTTGTTGAGCTTGTTGATCAAGTCCTTGACGGACTCGACGAGCGCGACGGTCTTCGCGTCCTCGGCGAGGATGGCGTCCGAGACTGCGGACATCTGGTCTCCCTCAAATCGGATCAGGCGTACCAGAGCATTATGCCCCCGGATCAGCCCGTCTACCTTGCGGTGCAGGTCCGCGAGATGTCGCAGCACCTCGATCAGGTACTCGCGGTCGGTCACCCGGTCTTCGCCTCCACCGCCTGGGTTACGCCGGCCTGCTGCCACACCCAGTGGAACGAGGAGTAGGCCGCCGCCGCGACGACCGCGAGGGTGCCGGCCCAGTCGTGGACGTTGAACGAGCCGGCGAGCCACACCGTACCGGCCGCCGCCAGGACGCAGCACACGATCGAGCAAAGCGCCTTCGCCCAGCGCGGCCAGCCCTTGCGGTTGACGACCGCGACCGCGAGCGGCAGAAGCGCGCCGACGAGAAGCGACCAGCTGGGTGCGGCGCCGAGCAGCTGGAGCACGGAAGAGCCGTCCATCAGAACCACCCGAGGTTGAGCCGGCTCTGGACAGCCTTCACCACGTCGGAGACCGGCGAGGAGATCACGCCGTCCTGCGGGGTGCCCAGGTAGCGCTGGAGCGCCCGCGTGGTGTGCGAGGCGGGGCCGCCTTGCTGGATGCCCTGACCGTCCACGATGAGCGCCGCGCCGATGGCCGCGTTCAGGTGCCGCTGCACGGCCTTGGTCAGATCGGAATGGCCAGGCGGCTGAGTGATCACGCCGTCCACGGCGGTGTGCATGATGCGCTGCCAGGTCGAGACCGTGTTGGGCCCAAGCTTGCCGTCCACGAGCAGCCCGGACGGTGCCGGCACGCCGGGGCTCCCGACGACCACGATGCCGGTCAGCGGGTTGTACGAATCGTCGCGCGTCTCGACGCCTGTGATGCTGCTCAGGTGAATGTGCCCAGTGTCGCTCGACGAGGAGCGGACGTGGTTCGGCTGCCACCGGTCGTGCACGGCGTGGGACAGGCTCCCGTCGCTGGGCCAGTTCATGTACTTGAGCCAGGTGACGCCGCCGGCCTGGCGCTCGTTGAAGATGGTCTGGCCGAGCGTCGTCAGGGAGGGCAGACCTCGCCCGCCGGGCGGCGGCATGATGTCGATGGCGTGACGCCACCACTTCGGGGAGTTGCCGGGCCAGCCGGTCTCCGCGTAGTACGTGTGATCCTCGGGCGGCTCGGCGTCGAGATGCGCATCGTTCGGGTACACGTACACCGTGTAGCCGGCTGCTGCGAGGGTGTTTGCCAGGAGCTGGAGCGGCAGGGCGAGGCCAGAGTCCGGCTTGCCGTGGTTCAGCCAGTCCTGGTGCTGTCGGCTGGTCATGGTGGGAGCGTACTCCCGGACGTCAGATCCACCCCTTACGATGACGGGCAGTAACCGAATGCGAAACGGGGGCGACATTGGAGCCGTGGGTGGGCCAACTCTCGTTGGGGGCGGCGGCGGTCGTGCTGTTCGTGCTCGTCGGACGTACCTTCGTCTCATACGTGGGCAAGCGGGTCACCGAAGACCGCGAGCAGCACGCGAGGGAACTGGAGCGGCTGACGAAGTCCTGGGAGGCGCGCCTGGACGATCAGGTCAAGGTGCGCCTGTCGTGGGAGGATGCCACCAGAAGCCTCCAGAAGACGGTGGAGGAGCAGTCAGACCAGCTCGACAAGCTACTGCCCGGCATGGACACCGTGGTACGGGCGATCGAGGTCATCCGACAGGAGCTAACCCGCCGATGAAGTGGCCATGGCAGAGGGGGCGCAAGCCCGTGCGGACCACCATCACGCCGCCGGCCGTGACCGGCGACGAGGCGAGCGACGACCTCCGCAAGGCCCGTGAGGCAGCCCTGGCCGCACGCGACGCATACTTGCGGGCCCAGGCCCGCCGGCCAGCTGTAGCGGCTACCGGCCGCGCCCTGGAGCGCACGAACAGTCGGAACCACCTCGCCGAGCTGGTGCGCGGCGCGCTAGGGAGCGGATCGTGACCCACCACCTCGACACGGCTGACTGGCTGGTCACCGGCGCCTTCGCCGTCGCCTTCTTCGGCCTCTTCGCCTGGGTGATCCTCTACGCCGTGTCGACCCGGGGCGATTGGCGCCTGACCCGCGAGGGCCGCCACCTGATGGCGTTCCGCACCTCGCTCGTGCTATTCATGGGCATGGGGGTGGCCAACAACGTATGGCTCACCTACCCGGGCCGGGACGAGGTTCGGATAACGGTCGTCACGCTCTTCGCCTGCTCAGTTCTCGACGGCCTGCGGGTTCTCCGGCTCGCCCAGGCCGCCCGCCGCGAGCGCGCGGTGTACCGTCTTGCCGGCCTCACCGTCGGCGAGGAAGACCGCGCCGGTGAGCACCAGCCCCGGACGGATGTCCTCGGGCCGTAGCACGATGATCCACGCCGTGTCCTGGCCGGGCACGGCCGACGCCACCTGCATGTAGTCGGCCGCGTCCTCGTAGCGGTCCGCGACGATCGCGATCATGTCTTGGCCACCAGGTTCGCCTGGCAGCGGATCGAGCCAAACGGGTCAGTGCCGCCGCCGGTATGCCGGACCCGCATCTCGATGAAGTCGTTGGCGTTCGGGACGTTGACCATGGTCGAGAAGCAGAACGCCTGGCTCTCGGTCGAAAAGTACGACCGCCATGAGCGGATCACGCTCGACACCATGACCGAGATTTGCGTCTTGGTCCACACCTGGCTGAAGGGCAGGCCGGACAAGGTGACCCGCCACAGCCCGGTGAACGCCGTCGGTACCGTGATGCGGGTGGGAAACGTGCCGAGATTGACCAGGCTGTTCGGGTCGAAGTCGATCGTGTCCCAGATCATCGTGGTATCCGTGCTGACCGCGATGTTCTGGGCGGCCGAGCGCTTGACGCCGACAATCGGCCGGTGCAGCACGTTGAGCCGGTTGACGTCCTGGACGTCGAGCTTCGTTGCGCAGTCGGCCGCGAAGTTGCCGATGTTCAAGGCGTTGATGCCCTCCTCCACGTAGGGGAAGCGCAGCGCCTGCGAGTTCGTCGTGCCGCCCATCAGGTGGTCCCGATGAGACGGTTGAAGGCGATGAAGGTCGACTGGGTCAGGATGTTCATGTTCGATCCGGTGTTGGCGTGGATGAAGGTCATCGCGACCGAGAAGCGCGGACCGAGAAAGGTCACGAAGTCGACCTCCAGGATTGTTTCCACGCCGCCGGCCTCGTAGTCCTCGCGCATGTACGACTCGATCGGCGTCCCGCTGCCCGTATCGCCATAGACGTTGACGACCAGCGCGCGCCGGCTGCTCGCGGTTACTGCGCCGGACGGGATGCAGGCCAAGGACGCCGTCACCGAATACCAGCCGTAGGGCTCCAGGCCGCCGCTAATGCTGGGCCCGGTCGTTCCCGGCGGGTGGGCACCCCACGAGGCCGTGGTGTTGAAGTTGAAGCCCGTGAACAGGCTGTTGGGCAGCACGCCGGTGACGAGGCTGCTCAGCGTGTAGATCGCGCTGTCCGGCTTGTAGACGACATTCCAGTTCGCGCCGAGGGTGTCGAGTTCGGTGTCCGTCTTGACCGCGAGCGCCTCGATGTCGCTCGCGCCGTTCCCACGTACCCGCTGCGATGGCGGGTAGGGCAGGTTGTGGTATCGGGTGAGCCCGGTCCCGGTCACAGATCACGCACCTTGTACGCCCAGAGCCGCGCGAAGTTGGTGGTCACGACGTTCTGGCCACCGGTCGACACCCACGGCGCGACCTTGACGAATCCCCACGTGTCACCCACGGCACCATTCCCGAGCAGCGACCCACCGCCAGGCACGCCGTTGCCCTGGTCGGTGCAGATGGACCAGGGAATACCGGACAGGCTCACCTTGCTGTAGGCCGAGACGGTGTTATTGGCCTCGATCAATATCTCGCTGCCGGCGTTGAAGGTGGAGACTGCCTGGTAGACGTAGAAGCCGAACTGGTACCAACCAGGCGTATTGATCGTCATGGCGTGCGGCAGGACGTCAAGATTGGCCATCCCGTCGGTGTCCAGCTGGACCGTGTCGAACCGGATCATGGCGTCCAGAACGTTCTGGGTGTTCCAGTTGGTCGTGGTGGGCAGCGTGATGTCCATGACGCACATCGGAAGGTCGGTGCTGAACCTAGTCAAATCCAGGTCGTGCGAGCGCATCCGGGAATCGAGCTGCCGGGCCAGCACCTCCAGGTTCGTGGAATGGTCCTCCACCGCATCGGTGCCGTCGGTGAAGTGGAGGTTCTGCGTGCCGGTGATCCCCAAGGTCTTCCTCCCCTACACCTTCCGGAAGACGGATCCGTCGCCCACGTCCAGAGCGATCATATAGCCGGGCGGCGTGCCCTCCGTGACGCTGGTCGTGCCGGTGCCGGCCAGCCGGGACATGGTCATCACGACGTTCCGCTTCGCGCCGCCGAACTGCGTACCGAGCAGGCCGAGGCCGTCGGTGCCCCGGTTGAACGTAGACACGATCGGCTCGTCGAGGAAACCGACCGTCAGGCCGGACACGGTCTCCACCATGTTGATCAGAATCCAGTCCGTCGTGACGGTACTCTGCCAGCCGAAGTGCCACATGAGCGCAACCACGTGGTTCTTGGGGTGGTAGAACGTCAGCGAGAACTTGGGCACGGTCACCGTGGCGCCCGTCGAGCTGGCCAAGGTCGAGCTGCCCCCGGTGTAGAACGCGTCCAGCACGGTCGGCCCGGCCGCCGATCCGCCGGAGGTGTAGTCCGTCGGCGTGCCGGATCCGACGACCCGACCCAGCGCAAGCCAGCTGTCCTGCGCCTTCATCAGGGCCACGCTGTCGCCGACCGCCGGGCCGTAGCTGTCCAGGTGTGCCGCCGCGATGACACCGCCGGCCACCTGGACTTCGATGCCGCGCGAGGTGACCGCCGAGACGACACCGGTTCGCAGGTCTGACGGGTTGTCCGTCTTCGCCGCCGTCTGCTGGGTGAGCCCGGACGGGCCCCGGGGTGACGTCATGAGGCGAGACCTCCGCTCGGCGCACGGCCGTCGATCGACATGGGCGTGTGCAGGTCGAGCGGCAGCGTGAACCCGCCGACCATCTGGGTCGTGACGTGGTTGAACCCGGACCGGTCCCGGAACAGTATCGGGAGCACGTCTCCAAGTTCGATGGAGCCGTCCGCGACGCACGTGATGGACCAGGACTCGGTGAGCGCCTTCCCGCGCTTCAGGAGCGTCTGAGCGGTCTGGAGACACGCGCTCTGGGTGACGGCCTGGGTGATGCGCGCCTGGGTCGCCTTGACGCCGTACGGGCCGCCTACGTATGTCGGGCTGGTCGGGTCGTTGTCGTCGGCGGTCGCGAAGAACGGCGCTGATCCGTCCGTCGGCTCGTTCGACACCGTGATCCGGCTGAACACGCCGGCCCGGGACCGCACGGGGAACGCCGTGAGCAGCGACCCGCCGACGTTGGTCAGCGGTACGCCGCCGCTCACGATCGGTACCGTCCACGGGATGAACCGCAGGACGAAGTCCCCGTTGGCCAGCGGATACCAGTAGGCGCCCGCGACCTTCGCCAGGCCGTCGAGCGCGTTTCCCCGGTCGACGTCGTAGGACAGGGCCGGCACCCGGGTCACGATCGCATCAAAGGCGCCGAAGGCGGCGTTCGGGATGGCGCCCGCGATGAGCCGCCTCACCTCCGAGGTGATGGCGTCGCCCTCGGGCGCGATCTGCGGGACGGTGAAGTCGTAGCCGGCGACGTCCGAGGCGAGATCAGCGGCGTTGAGCGTGGCCGTCCCGCCGGCCTGCGGCTTCACGTCCTGGATGGGCCCCACGAAGACGGGGAACTCGTCGACCACGCCGGAGCCGTACCGCACGCCCCGGTACGCCTTGATGATCTGGCCGTACGGGTTGAGCAGGTCCGTCACGTTCCACGGGTACAACCAGTCGGGCACCGTGAGGGTCAGCGTCCGGGCCACCCGGGAGTTGAGCGTCGCCCGGACGCTGCCACCGAGGAACACCGGCTGTCCGGTCTGGGCCAGCTGACCAGGGTTGACGTACGTCAGCTCCTCCACCTGGATGCCGGACTGCCACACCTCCACGCGCGAGTACGGCTCGTGCGAGCTGGCGAGCGCGCTCCGGTAGAGCGGGTTCCGGGCGCCGATCACTGGATGTTGCCCTTCAGCGCGTCCAGCCAGGTGTACCCGGCGGTGACCGCTGCCCCGTAGGTCAGCTTCTGGCCGCCGACCCGCAGATCCATGTACCGGCAGCCGAGGACGCCCTCAGCCGGTCCGGGCGGCGGCTGAGTGTGCGCCATGTCCACCTGGTGCACCTGGATCGAACGGGTCATGTCGCCGCCGAGGGCCGACGTCTGCACGTCGCCGCACAGCCAGTACTGCTGATCGGGGACGCCGTAGCGCGCCGGCAGCTGGAGCAGCGTCGGTGCGCCCGAGGCGTGCAGGGCCGCGACCGCGTCCGCGTCGGCGAACGAACCGGAGGCGACCTGGGCTGTGCGGCGCGAGGACTTGCGTGGCGCGAAGCTGCCGACGCCGAGCGCCTGGCTCGGGACCGCCAGCTCGGCCGCGTCCGCCGGCCGGGTCGGTCGAGACACGCCAACCAGGGCCACCCCGGACATGCCGTTGCAGGCCCACGCCAGGCTGTCCTGGAGGCGCAGCATCGTAGCCGGGTGCAACGGGTCCTTCCACCATCCGCCAGACTCCGAGGACATGACGACCGGCGCCGCGCTGGTGTCGGCGGTGGAGCCTGCCGTGGTCACGTATGCCTCGTCGATGTAGAACACGGTGTCAGCCGGGGGGGTACCGGTGACGAGCAGGCCCATGCGCCCGAAGACGGCCGTCGCCGGGGCGGTCGCGGTCAGTGTGTACGGCTCCCAGGTGCCGACCGCCGGCCAAAGGTCCGAGGCGGTGCCGGATTCGGATATGAGCACCCCCGGGCCAGTGAACCACCGAATGATCAGGCCGACCCCGCCGCCCCATGTCTTCGACGCGAGCACCTGGGCATTGGCGGTGTAGCTGGTGCCGGCGACCACGAAAACCGGGTCCGAAATCGCCTTATTGCTGGCCGTGACGCCGTCCGGGGTCCACTGGAGAGAAGCATTCCCGGCGTAGAAGAAGTCCGTCGACTGGGCGGGGGTGCCGCCGACACTGAGGGCAGTCCAACCCTCCACGGTCCGCTCGAAGTCGCCATCCGGGTTGAGCGCCACCACAGCCTGGTAGTAGACGGGAACGTCCAGCGGGGCTTCCCAGTCGTAGATGGTGGCCTTCAGGTTCGACAGGACGCACGGGTTGCCCTCGCGGATCAGCACCGGCGCCGGGTACAGCGACGGAACGACGCGGTAGACCAGGCACTGATTGACGCGGGGGGTCGAGTTGAACAGGGTTGCCCAGTCAAGATCGATCCGGATGCGACCCTTGTCCTGCTGAAGGGTCGTGGTGATCGAGGTCATTTAGCGCGCTCCGTATGCAAGCTCGGTACCCTGCGTGTCCAGCGCGGTGGAGACCCGCTGGTCGAGGATGTCCAGGATCTGGCCGGTGCCGAGGATGGCCGTGATGTTGACGATGGGCTGGCCGCCGCCGCCGGACGCCAGGATCTTCGTCAGGCCGGACTGCTGCGCGAGCTGGCGGGCCCGGCTCGGGTCGGTCAACGGCACGACGACCTCGCGCCGGCTACCCTCGCCGAGCAGGGCGATGGTCGGCGAGTCGATGACGCCTCCTCGGGCCAGGTGCGGCAGGTTGGGCAGCTTGATACCGACGGAGTGGCCCACGTCGTTGATGCCGGCGTTGATCGAGCTGATGATGTGGTTCAGGCCGGACTTCAGGTCATTCAAGATCGACTTGCCGATGTCGCTGGCGAAATTGCCGATGTTCTTCAGGCCGTTACCGATCTGCTTCCCGAGATCCTCGGCCGCGTGCAGGAGCTTCGGGCCCAGCGATGCGATCTTGCCGGGCAGGGACTCGAAGAAGCTGACGATGTCGTTGAAGCCGTTGACCACGAAGTCCCTGGCGTCGGAGACCGCCTTCGAAATCCAGTCCACGATCGAGTGGTACACATTCACGAAGAACGATCCGATCTTGGGCCCGAGGCCGGCGAAGAAGTCGACCACCGCGTTGAAACCGGACACGATCGCGGAGCCGGCCACGCTCAGGCCCGTCGTGATCGCGTTGGGCAGCGTCACCGTGAAGAAGTTGCCGATGGCGCTGATGCTCGTCGAGACCGCGTCCTCGGCGCCGTGCAGCGCGCCGAAGAACGCGTCATGGATGATCGTCCCGAGCGCGTCCAGCCCGCGCTTGATCAACGTCGGCGAGGCCAGGAAGAGGCCGATCACCCGACCGATGCCCCGGAACGTCGCGTCGAACATCTCCTTGAGCGCGTTCTCGATCGCTTCCTTGATCCGTTGGCGCAACGACGACAGGCCGTCTCCGGCCCGCTTCGGCAGGCCCTCGAAGAACTTCACCACCGAGTTGAACGCGTTCGGGATGGTCTTGGTGAAAAAGTCAGCGATGGCCGACCCGATCGTGGCGAAGAAGCTCACCACCGCGTGGTAGGCCGCCGGGATGTCCTTGGTGAAGAAGTCGGCGACCGCGTGGCCGGCTGCGACGAAGAAGGCCCCGATCGCCTTCGCGGCCGTCACCGCGATACCGCCGATGAAGCCGAAGAACGCGACCACGGCCTTGATCGCGATCCCGATGCCGGCGTTCAGGTAGTGCAGCGCCTCCAGGATGGCGATGATGGCGGCGGCCAGGCCGATCGCGATCTGTCCTGTGTGCTCGATCGCGTCCGCCAGGTCTTTGAGCACCTTCTTGCCCTCGGCGGACTTGAAGAACTTGTCCAGCAGGCCCACCGCGTCGCCGAGCGACTTCAGGAAGCCGTTGCTGGCCTGCTGCACCCCGGCGTTACCGAAGATCGTGAAGAAGAGGTCCCCGACGATCCCGATCAGGCGCAATAGCAGCTTGAACGGCTCGACAGCGCCCTGAATGAAGCCGGCGATCTTCCCGGTACCCTGCGCGTGCTCCAGCATGGTCACGAGCGCGTCGCCCGCCTTTGCCAGGTACGCGGAGAACTGCTCGACGAACGGCAGGCCGGTTTTGATCAGGCCGAAGATCGCCCCGAACAGCTTCGCGGCAACCGGCGCCATCGTGTCGACGATCCGGGCCAGGGTGGCGAAGGTCTTCGAGATGTCATTGATGATCTGCGGGTCGGAAAGCAGCTGGAGGAAGCCGGCCACGAACCGGCCCAGCGCGGCGGCGGCCGTCGCCAACCCCCGGTTCAGCGCGGGCAGGAGCGTCCCCTGAAGCGCCTTGAAAGACCCGATGAGCGGGGCGAAGAATGCCTGCTGGGTGGACTGCTTGATCGCCTCGAAGGCGGGCTTGAGCCCGACTATCTCGCGCACCACGGACCGCGCCGACGGGGCCAGGGACTTGAGGGCAGCGTTGAACTTGTTGACGTCGCCGGTGAAGCCGGCGCCCACCGCCGCGCTGATGCCCTGGAAGGCGATCACGAGCGGGGCGATCGTGGCGACGATCAGGCCGATGGCCGCCGGCAGGGCGAACAGCGCGCCGGACAGCTCGACGAGGACCGCGATGAGCGCGATCACCGACGGGACCGCCAGGACGTACATCCCGATCTGGATTCCCTGACCGATCGCGGAGAACGCGGAGCCGATCTTGCCGCCGATCTCGCTGATCTTGGAAGCGCCGTCGGACAGCTGACTGATGCCGTCCTGGGCGGACTTCGTGAAGCCCTTGAACAGCTCACCGGCGCTCGACAGGAACCCGGAACCCGAGCTGTTGGAGCTGAAGAGCTTCTTCAGGACGCCGAAGAAGCCCAGCCCGACATCCTCGCCCGCCTTCTCGCCGCTCTTCTTGAGCCGGATCTTGGAGGTCTTCTCCATCTCGTTGCCGATGGTGTTCGCGGCCTTCTTGCCGGCCTCGCCCGCCTTCTTGTCCAGCTCCTCGAAGGTGACCCCGGCGGTGCCCTCCTTGAGCGCCTTGGTCAGTTCGGCGCGCAGCTCGGCGGGGAACTTGCTGAGGTCCGCGCGGACCTCGATGTATGCCTTGCCGAGCTGGGCCATGGTGAGATCCTACGTGCCTGGTGATCAGCCGAGTTGTGTCAGCTGACCGAGGTTGGCCAGGAAGTCCTGGGCGATCCGCTCGCGGTCGTCCCACGCCTCCTGTTCAGCGCCGGGAGGTGGCAGCTCCAGCTCAAACTTGGCCGAGGTGCGCTCCTCGTCGTCCTTCGCGCTCTGCAAGATCATGAAGTAGATCGCGTTGCACAGCGCGCCGATCGACACCACGTCCAGATCGACCCCCGAGGTGAGGAGCCTCCCGTGGACGGTCGGCCACGCCTCCGGGTCGGCCGCCGACATGCACAGCCGGGACGCCGACCACCAGGTGCGCCCGGTGGCCGCCGCGAGCACGTCGCGCCACGCGGCGTTCACCTCGGCCGGGTTGAGGCGGCCCTGCACGATCATCTTGTACACCGCGCGCTGGTCCTCGACGGCCAGCAGTCCGGGCAGGAGCGCGCCGGGCTCCCCGATGACCGCCATCAGCCAGTCGACCGCCGGCAGGGCCGGGATGGTGAAGGTTTCACCGCCCAGCTCGACATCGATCTCACAGGGCCGCAGGGTCGCCGAGGAGTCCACGGTCAGCGCCGGGTGCGGGTCGGCCGCGCGACCGCCTTGGCGGCCTTCTTGGCGGGCGTCTTGGCCGCTGTGCGCCGGGCCTCGCGGTTGCTGGCGATCTCCTGCTCGTCGCCCCACTTCTCGGCGATGGCGACCGCCGGCCCGAAGAAGTCCTCAAGGTCGATCTCACCGCGTGCCATCGCGCGCTTCAGGGCCCGGACGTCCACGGCCTCGTCGTCGCCGGTGTCGGCGGGCGGGACGCACAGGGAGTCCATGACCTCCTCGACCGCGCCGAGGTTTCCGATGATCGAGCGGAAGCCGTCGCCGACCTCGACGCCGGCCATCATCATCAGGACGGCCAGCTGACCATCGGTGGGCTTGCGCAGGTACAGAGGAAAACGGTCGGCCACCAGGAAGGAGGTGGTCTCGTCGTCGTCGGTCACCTGACCGGATACAGGGGTTTCGGTCATGCCGCGATGCTACAGCGAATCCGGCGCGCCAAGGCCGAGTGGCTGCACGATGAAGTCGCGCCGCGTCGCCACCTGGCGCAGGGCGTCCATCAGGAATGGCCGCGCCTTCGTGCCCGGATGGTTGACGTAGCCCTTGCCGATCAGGAAGTAGGCACCCTTCTTCGACTTCACGACGCCCGCGAAGCCGGTCGCCCGGTGCCGGCCGCCCTTCGGGACCACGACCCGCATCCCGACCTTCTTCCAGTCGAAGGCCAGCGCGCCCTTACCCTTGGGGAAGATTTTGTGCGCCCGTGTGCCGTTGTGTACGAACGTGGCGTATTTGACCCGCGTCTCCACGGTGCCGGCCACGTACGTCCGTCGGGCCCGCATCGTCATGACCAGGCTATTCGCCAGATTCCCCGTGTCCCTCGGCGCCAACACCCGGGCCCGGTTCAGCGCCTGCCGGGTCGTTTCCGCGACGTAGGGCGCGGCGAGACTCACGCCGACGCTCAGCACGTAGGTCCGGTCCAGCTCCACCCGGATTTTCGTCGCCACCGAGCACCCCTCCACTCGTCTCGATCACCAAGGGTTCGCTGACCTCGTCGACCGCCACAAACGCCGGCCGCGCACCGCGCCCAAGGTTCCACGGCGGCGTGGAGTTGTCGACCGCGATGACCTCGGCGGCCGTCTCGAAGCCGACCTGCTCAAACCAGCCGGTGGCGATCAGGCCAGCGTCACGCGCGACCAGCGGGTCCAGCTGGACGACGTCACCCTGATTGAACGGCCCAACGTGCGCGGTCGCGCGGTAGCTTCCCATGGTCACAGAGTAAGACAATCGCAGGCCGGTACCCGGACGGTCACGATGATCATGATTCCGCCGCACGGGCCCTGGTTCTCCAGCGGAGTCTGGACACCGATGATCATCCCGGAGTTGCCCATTTTCTGGCCATTCGGATACAGGTAGCCGTCCCGCAGACAGCATGCCGTCGTGCGGATCATGTGAGCGTCGTCCTGCTCCTGCTGCACGGCCGCGAAGTGCTGCGCGGTCGTCACCACCGAGCCCATCATGCCGTCGTCGCCCTGGGTCGGGATGCACCGCTGGACGCCGAATTCCAGCTGAACCGCCCAGTCCGTTTCGGTGCCGTCACCGACCGTAGTCTTCTGGATCGGAAAGTCGTCGGTCGGGTAGGCGGTGCCCATCCGAACCCACGCCACGCCGGCACAGCACTCGTCGAACGCGGAGTCCGCCGAGGCCACGAACGCATTACCGGACTGGAGCCGGAACAGCGCGGGAGCGTTCGGCCAGCTGGGCGCCTGGGCTTGCAGGCAGGCGAGCGCCTTGATCAGTACGGGCATGACCATGGTGTCGTGGACCACCGTTCCAATTGCAGGGACCTCGATCGTGCCACCCGAGGCCGCCCCACCGCCGGGCACGTCGGCCAACGTCACCGGCGACCCGCCGGCCGTGAAGGTCTCCAGGCCCCCGCCGGACGCCGCACCGCCGCCGGCCGTATCTGCCAGCAAAGTGCCAATCGTGTTGGCAGTTGCACCAGCGCCCGCACCGCCGCCCGCGAGGTCGGCCAGCTGTACCGTGGTGGACTCGACCACGCCGCCGGCACCGGCGCCACCGCCGGCCACGTCGTTGAGAACGGTGGTGATGCCCTCGGGCCCCCGGGAGCCAGCGCCCGCACCGCCGCCCGCGAGGTCCAGGAGGGCTACGGTCGTCGTTTCGGGCCCCGTACTACCCGCGCCAGCCCCGCCGCCCGATGTGTCATTCAGGACGGTTGTGATGCCCTCTGTGGTGCCACCGGATCCCGCACCGCCGCCGGCCAGATCGTTGATGCTGGCGCTCCCGGCGCCGGGCAGGATCAGCAACTCCGCGTAGATCGCGTGAGCGCCGATCACCGGGGAGACGTCCGTGGAGTAGCCCATCCGGACCGTGAGGGCATTCAGCGTCGTCTGGTCGGTCACGCCGGTGTACAGAAACGCGTACCAAGCGCCGTTGGTGGTGTTGTCGAAGCCGGTCGCCGCCGTGTCGCCGTGCAGGATCGTCTCAGCGGTGCCGTTCCACGCGCGCAGGCCCAGGTTGGCCGCGAGCGCCGACGCCGCCCAGCCGGCCAGGTAGATGCGCGTGTAGGCGATCGTTTCGCCGCCGGTGAGCGTGTAGGTGGACATCGGGATCTCCACCGCGTTGCCAGCGCCCGCCGTCTGCTGTGCGACACCCGAGGAGGTGGCGCCGAGCAGCGGAGGAAGCTCGGACAACGCGGTAAGGATCGCGGCCGAGCTGTGGGTCCCGTCGAGCGTGCCATTGGCAGTGAAGCGGACGGTGGAGTTGGCGGTCCCGATCTCGGTGGTGGTGCCGCCGGTGTCGACGCCAACCAGGCGGACCTGGTACATCGGCAGCGGGTGGTCGGCCGCCGTGACGCTGACGGCCGCGTCGTCGAAGTTGACCACACCCGTCGAACCGCCCCGGTTGCCCAGCTCGTACCGGGCAATGGTGCTCGCGCCGAGGTTGTTCGTCACCTGGGTCTGGGCCACCCCGTTGAAGGTCCAGTCCAGGGTGTTGATGCTGGCCACGCAGCTGAAGTGGAACTGGAGCGTGTACCAGGTGTTCGCCACGATCGTCGAACTGGCTGCCTGGGTTGCCGAGGTGATCCACGCATGGATTTTCTGGTCGGCCGGGTCGTAGTAGAAACCGGACCGGTCAGTGCTGGCTGCTACATCGATGGCGTGGAAGTCGTTCGCGGTCCCGGGAAGCGTCGAGAACATGAAGCGCAGCGACACCACCAGGTCGGTCTTGCCGGCGCCCAGCGTGGTCGTGTTCCAGAAATAGCCCTTGTTGTTGAGCGTGGTCACCTGACCGACGAACGACCCGACAACAGGCGTGCCGGCAACCACCTTGTAATCGGTGCCCTGCACGCCCGTTGCGCCGTCGAACGGCCCGACGCTTATCCCCGTCTCGGTGCCGAACTCGAAGCCGGTGAACGCAACGATCGTCGACACGGCTTACTCCAGTCTCTTTGCTCCAGCAGGATGGACGGACGCTACTGGATGGCGACGTGGAGGACGCCCAGCGAGGGGTGCTGGTTGATCGTGAACGTGGTGCCCGAGGCCGTCTGGTCGGACGCGTAGGTACTGACGCCGATCAACGGCTCCGTGGCCGCCACGCCGGTGGTGCGGTCCGACAGCACCAGGCTACGGAAGACGAACGTCGCCGACGCCCAGGACGGCGCGGTCGCCCAGGTCCACACCTCGATGCCGACGCCGTAGCACTCCCAGGTGACGCCGCCGTCTGCAACGGTCTGGCCCATCACCGTCGGATAGGTGGGCAGACCCGCCGCCGTGGTGCCGGCGCTCGTGGCCCGGTAGATGAAGCCGTTGGCCGCCGCCGGTCGCACGACGTCGCCGAGGGCGTAGGCGGTCGACGCTGCCCGCTGTACGGTCCAGCTGTTCGCGGTCGTCTTGGTCTTGGTCAGCACGCCGACACTGACGCCGCCGGTCGAGTAGCCCAGGCCCGCCGCTACCTCGTTGGACAGGTCGGACACGAACGCGTTGGCGATCCGGTCGGGCACGTAGGTCACGGTGTGCGCGGTGACGGTCATCGTGTTGACGGTGGACGGCGCGACGCCGCCTGCAAACCAGAACATGGGGGACTCCTACCGGCGGAACTGCGGCGTGTCGAGCGAGATGATGCGGGCCCGCTGGCGCAGCCCGTCGGGGTTGTAGGTGGCGATGATCGAGTCCACCAGGTCGTATCCGGTGCGATTCTCGTGCAGGTAGTTACCAGGGTCGATGTACTGGATGTCGAGACCCTGCCTGGTGATCGACTGCACGCGGTTCGGTAGCTGGCAGGAGCCGCCGGTGACGGCCGCGCCGATCTGGCAGGCATAGAGCCCGGCCGCGTCGTTGAGGTCGTCCGGGACCGCGATGCCCTGCATGTAGGTAATCGACCAGGTACCGGGCTGGCCGAGCGGGAGAGAGAAGTTCTGGATGGACGGCCAGACCGTTCCATCCGTCCGGGTCACATATCCTCCCAGCAGGGTGTATGTGGCCGGGTCGATCGTCACGCCGTCGATGGCGATGGAGACGATCGAGGCCACGTTGTCGGGGATCGAGATGTCCCCGCCGGAGCACCCGCACGAGCTGACCCCGGTGATTGCCGAGGGACCACAGCCACAGTTCCCGATGATCTGGAAGGCCGCGCCGCCATTGACACCGAAGAGGGTCCAGAAGCCGTAGCCGGCGAAACCGACCGGGTACGTGCGATACAGCGGTGACTGCACGGGGCGTGAGGGCCGCACGAGCACCTGCTCAAGACCGTACTGCCGGCCGGTGGCCGCCCATATGACCCGCTTCGAGACGAGCAGGGCATACGCCTGGGCGGTCGCGGAGTACCCGGACCACTTCGAGCAGAGCGCGGTGTTCGGCGCCCAGCCCGTGCCTGGCTGGTCCATGATCATCCCCTTTCCGAGACCGGCCGGGCCGCTCCCCTGCGAGCTGCCCGGCCGGTAGCCGTTCGGTCGACGACGCCAGGTTACGCGCTGGCCCCGATCAGAATCACGTCGTAGTTCACCGAGGAGCCCGCGCCGCCATTGGTGAAGCGCAGGATGTCGGCGGTCGCCGCCGTGATCACGTAGCCGATCGCGTCCGCGCCGACGGTCAGCACGAGCAGGCCGCCCGGCCGAATGGTCAGCGTGGGCGTGGTGCCGCCCAGGATGGTCGTCACCGGGTTGGACGCGGCGCCGCCAATGACCAGGTTGTTGACGTTGGTCACCGCCGCCCGCACGATGAGCGCCTTCAACCGCGCGAAGGTGATCACCGAGCCGAGGGCGTCGACCAGCACGCCGGCCAGGTCGAGGTCATCGTTCGACGAGGCGGTGATGGTGCGGGTGTCGGCGAAGATCTTGTCCGCCTGGCTCGCGCCCACGCCCGTGGAGAAGCCGTAGGACTGGGCCACCGACAGCGGGGCCGTGGCGATCACGTTCAGGTCGAGCGGGTTGTTCAGGGTGGCCGCGACCGAGAAGCTGATCCCGGTGTTGTCGAGAGTCATCGCTCCGGCTCCTTACGCCAGGTCCTGCGCGCCGCAGACTGCGGTCGGCGGGGCCTGCGTGGTCAGGTGGAAGTCCATGTGGTCGAGCGTGTTGATGCTGGTCAGCAGCGGGAGCGGCAGACCGGACACCTGGCCCTTGTTGACGTTGTACGGGCCCACGCCCCACGCCGAGCCGGACTTGGTCCGGGCCTGCTGGATGGGGAACGTCGCGAGCGCGTTCTCCAGCGTGAAGTCACCGATGACGGCGTTGGTCACCCACGGGAACAGCACGTAGCCGAAGGCGACGTTGCCGCCCACGCACGCCTGGCCCTGGAGGTCGGTCCAGCCTTCCAGGGCGAAGTCCTGGAAGACCTGCTCGCGGATGCGGAAGCCGACACTCTGTGGGGTGGCCGAGTCGTCCAGCACGACGGGCGAGCCCGACATGAGCGCGTGAAGCTCCGGGTCGACCTTGCCGAGGTTGATGGTCAGGTTGACCCACTTCAGCAGCGGGCGGCCGACGTCGTTGACGATGAACTTGTCGTTGGCGCCCTTGAGCTTGTACTCGGTGCCCGCCTCGATTTCCATCTTGGCCTCGACGGACACCATGCCGTCGGTGACCACGAAGGTCTTGGAGCCGTGGATCGGGGCACCGCAAGCATCCAGCTTCGTCACTCGAATGATGTCGAGCCGGATGGGCTTGAGGCAGACACTGGGCATTGGCTACTCGCTCTTCTGCTCGTCCGCCGGTGCAGCCGCCGCCTTGCGGGCCGCGCGGCGCTTGGCCACCCGGTCCTGAGCGTCGGCATGCTCGTCCTCCGGCGTGCTCGGGTCGTCGACCACAGCCTCATCGGCCGCATCCTCGGCGTCCTCGTCCTCGGCCGGCGTGGTGTCGGCGGGGAAGCCGAGCTGGGCCGGGGTGAGCCCGGTCTCGTCGGCCTTGACGTCCCGCTCCTCGGCCGCCGCCAGGGCTGCCGTGATCCGGTCTTCCTGCGCCTTGCGGGCCGCCGCGACGGCCGCGATGATCGCTTCCGCCTCGTCGTCCACGAGCACGAAGACACCGCCGTGCGGGTGACTGTTCGGACGCGGCGACCAGCTGACCGACGCCGGGTCCTTGGCTGCGGCCAGGAGACGCTGAGCGACCTCCTGCTGATCCTCGTCAGGTCCGAGGACGTACTCCGTCATGATCGCTCCTTCTCAGGCCCGCGTGACGACGGTGGCCGCCGCGAGGCACTCGATGCCGAGGGCGTACGCCCGCGCGCCGAAGATCTGGCGCTGGTTCAGGGTCCGGTCCAGCACCTGCTCAGGGGAGATGAAGAGATCGCCCTCCTCCTTCCACAGCAGCACTCGGCCCGTGATGTACATGGCCTCTTTGGTGGCATCCGGTACGACGCCGGCCGTGCTGTTGCCGGAGTAGCCGGGGCCGAAGACGACCATGGAGCCGTTCCACGTGTAGAGCAGCGTCCCGTCGCCGGATAGGTGGGTCCGGAACTGGCTGTGGTTGGCGAAGTACGGTGCCAGCCGAGGACGGGCGTGGATGATGATTGGCCCGTGGTATCCGGAATCGGCCGCCTGCTGCTCAAGCAGGCTGACCGCCGCCGGGATGTCGGTGGATGTGCCCAGGACGGTCACCTGCGGGTTGGCCGCGACGCCGAGCGCCACAAGCTGCTCAAAGATGCCGGTGACGCCCTCGCCGCCGCCCCACAATGCCTTCTCGATGGCGAAACCCTCCCCGAGCGCGAACCGATCGCGCACGACCTGCTGGGCGCGCGCGATCGGGTTTCCGATCGGGGTGCACTTCTCCGAGGCGTAGACCACGAACGGGAACGCCTGGACCAAGCCGTCCTCCGCGTCGAAGGTGTACGCCTGGTAGGGCGGGTTGAGGCAGGCCGGCGGATACAGGTGGGCCGTGCCGCACGCCGTGGACCACCAAACAGCGCCGGAGGTCTGGGCGTGGGTCGGCAACGCCAGCGGACCCGTGGCAGCCTCCATCAACCCGCTACGCCGGTTTGGCGGGGCAGGCGGATCGAGGATGAACGCCGGGATTGCCACGTCAGCTCCTTACCGGGGGAGCCAGCCGACGACCACGGCGGTCGCGGGGAGCGCCAGGCCGGCGGCGGCCGAGGAGTGGACGTAGATCAGCTGATCGCCCTGCTTGAACTCCAGGTTGGCCGGCGTGCCGTTGAGGGTGCCCGCCTCCTTGGTGCCGGCGACCGAGTTGGTCGCGGACCAGGTGCGCGAGGCCATCGCCGTCGAACCGGAGCCGAGCGGGCCCTTGTTCTGGAGCGTGACGGTGGCGAAGTTGGTCGCGTTCGCGGTGATCGCGGCGCGCGGGACCAGCTGGAGCGACACCACACGGCCGTCACGCGGCATGTTGGCAACGATGACGGTCGACGTGTCGGCCGCCGCGACGGCGACCGCCTCGACGATCGTGTAGAGCGCGTCCGTGCGTTCGAACTCGGTGGACATGACCTCTCCTTTCGGTGACCGGGCAAGCGGAGGGCCGGGCGCGATCAGGCGCCCGGCCGGTCCGTCTTAGCCGTTGGTCATGTCCCGGGTCGCGCCGGTCGCGCCGGACGAGTAGATGTTGACCTTGAGGCGCCGCGACTCGAAGCCACGCTTCGCCACCAGGATGCCTTCCTCGGAGAACAGGGCGGCGTACTGGTTGAGCGCCAGGTTCGTCGAGTCGTACACGGTGTCGAGCCGCACGACCGGGGAGACGCCCGCGACCCACGTGCCGGCCGCGTAGATGATCGCCTCGACGACCTGGGGCAGCACGTAGATGCCGGCGCTCTGGCCGACGATCGACGTGTTGGTCGAGTTGTACGTGTCCTGCCAGTCGTAGATCCACTGCACCCGGACACCGCGCACCGCGAACCACGCATTGACCATGGCGTCCGTCACCGAGAAGGCGACGTCCAGGTCCAGGCCCATCCGCCGCTGCACGTCCGCCCGAATGGCCTCCAGCAGCCAGAACGGCAGGATGCACTCCAGGGTGGCATTGGCCGCCATCCGGTACTTGTACCGGTAGTCGACGACCTGGGTGCCGATGACGTTGAGCAGCTTCGACAGGACCGTCAGGTCCTTGTACATCGGGTCGGTGATCGGCAGGTTCGCCACGTTGGTGTAGTCGAACAGCGTCGAGCCGGCCACGATCTGGTTGATCTTGAAGATGTTCAGCTTGCGGGTGTGCGCGATCAGCGCGCCCCGGACGAACCGCTGCACCATCTCCGGGTAACCCCGGTCCTGGAGGAACGCGCCCGTGATGGCGACACCCTCGACTTCGAGCCGCTTCTCCGTGAAGGACGGGCAGGGGATGACCATCGTGGGCTTCGAGGTGGCCGCGATGACCTGGGCCTCCGTCTGGTGCCAGTAGCCGGCGCCCGCGAAGATCGAGGAGAAGTCCGGGCCGGGGGTGAACTGGAGGCCGCCCCGGTTGATCTGGATCTCCGGCAGGTCGAGCAGGCCGTCCGAGGTCTCTAGCTCGAAGAGCGCGTAATCGATCTGCGAGGGCGCGCACCAGCCGGCCGCCGCGACCAGCGAGCCGCCGTCGAGCCGCGACTCCGAACCGGCCTGATCGAGCACCGCGAGCTGCTTCTCCGGGCCGTCGTTCTCGTTGACCTGGAACTGCGAGTTGCGCTCCAGGAGCATCACCGGCGTCCGGATGAACTGGCCGGGTGCGCCGTCGCGCGGCATCAGGCCGAACGCCTGGTTGGCCGCCTTCGCGACCTCGTCCAGCCCGGTGTACTGGTGGCCGATGTTGAAGCTCGACAGGTTGGCCGGCGCCACGAGGCGCGCAGTCGGCTTGTCGGCCTCGTCGGTCCGCACGTTGCCGGGGACGGTCTTGGGCGCGTTCTTGGCGACGTCGCCGACGCGCGGCGTGGTCGACGCGGTGACGGTGTCGTCCGTGCCCTTGGTGCCGGTGACGGTCGGGTCGCTGGCGAAGACCTCGGCCGCGTCGGTGTCGGCCTTGGCGTCGGCGGTCGCTGCGGCGTGGGCCGCAACGCGCCGGGTGCGCTCGGTCTTGACCTTGGTGACCACGTCGGCGAGCTTGCGCAGCGTGGAGCGGCCCTCGTCGTCGAGCGGCTCGGTGGATTCGGGCTTGGCGCGCGGCAGGAGCGGCTTGGCCGCCTCGCGGGCCTGGGCTTCCAGCTCGGTCAGGTCTTCGTCCGTGACCGTGGAGAAGTCCGCTGGGACCTTCAGGGTGAACACGTAGGTGTCTCCGAGTCGTCTGTGACGGGGAGCGTGTGGGGCTCTACCGCGTCAAGCACACCCGGTCGGCCCACGGCCAGCACCTGTCAGTGGTCTTGCTGGGGCTACGATAGCACTGGTGGCAGCTTCGGCGGTCGCTCTCCCTAGAAGCCGGGGCCAACTCTCAGCGCTCACCTCCCAGGACCGCTGATCGAGGGCCCCGGTTTCGTCTCCCCTCCCGACTTGACGGCCGTGTCAAGTGCCCTGTATTGTTGTCCCATACAAGGCACCACGGACCAGGGAGGCCCTCATGCTCGACTTCTTCCGGATGCTCCCCGGCGCGATCTACGCGCTGGTGGCGGGGCATGTCATGACGTCCCTGTTGCTGGCCACCATCGGCATCAGCGCGGCGTGGATCGTCGCGTTCATTACCTACGAGCGCCACACCCGCAAGACCACCGAGCGTAAGTCAGCTGACCGTCGGCTCCCGGGGTCGTTCCCGGGCGACCGGAACTGAGGGAGAGACAGTGAAGCGCACCGATCTGACCGCCGGTATGGAGGTCTACTACGTGGAGAACTCCTGGCAGTGGAGCGCCCTCACGGAGGACGTTGCCGAATGCCGGGCCACCGTGGTCGACCTGGAGCACTACATCGGCGACAACTGGAGGGGTTCCGCCCACAGGCACCCCACCGGGAAGCACATCCACATCAAGGCGGGCACGTACGACCGCTACGTCACCGGGGCCCAGCTGAAGGGCGTTTACGCCGAGGTCGCGCCCAAGCGGGCCGAGATGCAGCGGCTCAAGAACGAGCGCGCCAGGGCCGAGAGCACCAAGCGCCAGGAGCGCGAGGAGGCCGTGAGAGCGGTCGCCCAGGAAGCGAAAGACCTCGGGTTCCTCACGGTCGGCCCGGCCTACCGGGACCGTGACGCCGCGTTCGTCGAGCTGACCGCCGCCGAGCTGCACGCCATGCTCGCCGAGGTCCGGGAGCGCCGCCGGCTGGAGGCGTCGGTCTGACCGCCGTCACAGCCGCCGGACCGGTCCGGCGGCTGGAATGGAAGGCCAGACCGACAGAAGGGCACGCCATGATTCTTCGATTCCGCCAGACCCTGGACCGCATGATCGCCGACGACAGCGCCGAACTGGAGCGCAGCCGGCGTGCGGCGATGACCAACCTCCAGCAGGACCGCGCGGTCCGTGTGATCGTGCTGCTGGCCCGCATCGACGCCCTGACCGACGTCGTGGGCCGCCTGGTCCGCCGGGACAAGGGGATCCGCAAGGACGGCACTGCGTTCGTCGTCATCGCCGGGCCGAACCCGCCGGAGGTGCTGACCGCGACCGAGCTGGCCGAGGTGTTCCAGGAATTTGAGACCACCGAGGTAGGTGTGTGGCAGCGCACCGGCGCGGGCGACCTGGAAGAGCTGGGCATGTCCACGAGCAAGGGCCCCGTAGACGATGCTTTCGAGTACTGGGCCACGGAACTGACCGCCGACGGATCGCACGTCGCCACGGTCAGTTGGAGCAGGAAGCGAGTGGGGTCGTGACCTGGCGTAAACCGCAGGTGGGCGACCTCATCCTCACGGGGTCGCACCTGACCAGCATTCAGCGCGTCGGGAAGCTCCACCGCGCTGAGGGCGCCTGGCACTTCATGCGCTCCGACATGGGTGGATGGTCCCCGTACCTGCACTTCGCGCAGGACTGGACGATCCACTACGCGGAGTTGGACGTCACGGTCTGTTGTGTGCCGTGGGGCGCCGGACACCCGTGCGGCCTGACGCACCTGCCGGCAGACGAGCTGGCCCAGCTGACCGGCGAGCGCATCGCGCCCACCATGGTCACGGTAACAACGATCTTGGATGGAGAGAGTCAGTGAGCACCCGAGTAGAGGTCCACCTGATCGAGGACCCCGCGATCGAGCGGCAGATCCAGGGCGTGATCAGCGCCCTGATCGAGCGCCTGAAGATCACGGCCGCGCTGGAGTTGTGGCACGGCTGGGATGCGAAGGCCCTGGCCCAGACGCTGGCCGGACACTACGAGTACCACATGGGCCCGACGACGGCCGCCCACATCGTGATGAACGGCCTGCTCAACCCGAGCGACCTGGAGGACCCGACGCTGTGGAAGTCTCCGCTGGGCCGCGCGCTGGCCTTCTGGGGCTGCGGCGAGCCGGCCAGCGTTCCGTGGCAGTGCGCCGCCGCCGCGCTGGGCTGCACGCGGTCCAACATCTCTCTGATGGTCCGCAAGGGCGAGCTGAGCGAGCCCGTGGAGACCGAGGAGACCGCCACCCACCGACGCATCACCACGGCCAGCCTGGCGCACGCCATGCGCTCCAGGAACCCACTGGGGGGCTGAGATGGGCGTCCCGAACGTGATCAGCTGGTTCGACGACTTCGAGGCGCCGGACAACGAGTGGCGCGTCCTGAGCAACTTCTACGTGGGCGAGCCGATCCACTTCCACCTGGCCGGCGTCGTCGCGCTCACGGGGGAGCACTTCTTCCAGGCGATGAAGGCGCGCACCGGTGTCGACTTCCGGAAGATCCTGGCGAGCGCCACCCCGGGCGAGGCCAAGGCGAACGGCCGGCACCTGCTGCGGATCCGCCCGGACTGGGAGCGGGTGAAGTACGACGTCATGCGGGTCACGCTGGGCTTGAAGTTCACCCTGGCCCGCGAGGAGGGTCTCCGACTGCTCGCGACGGAGGACGCGCTCCTCATCGAGGGAACCCACTGGGGTGACAAGGTGTGGGGCGTGGCACTGCCGAAGGACGAGGAGCACCCGGGGGCGGCCTGGGCCAGCTCGCCGGGCCGGAACTGGCTCGGGTTGTTGCTGATGGCCCGCCGCGCCGAGTTGGTCGCGGAGCTGGCCGGCGCCGGGAAGTTCGACTACGCCGAGACGCTCGACTTCATCCGCTACCGTCCGGCCACGCCGGACCGGTGAGCACGGCAAGCGACGGCCCCGCTGGCATCCGGCGGGGCCGTCTGGCGTCTACGCTGGCCAGGTGACCAAGTACACCGCCGCGCAGCGCCGCGACCTGGCCGCGAAGGGCGAGGCCCTGCCCGACGGGTCGTACCCGATCGCCAACCGGACCGACCTCCACAACGCGGTCGAGACGATCGGCCTGGGTAACGCGTCGAACGAGAAGATCCGCAACCACATCCGCAAGCGCGCCCGCGAGCTGAACGCCACGGACGCCCTGCCGGCCACGTGGTCGATCTATGAGCTGGAGCCGTACGACCCGGACGACTTCGGCCAGTACGCCCTGGACCTGCTCGACGGGGACGCACGACGGGCCGCGTATGCCTTCTGGGACACGATCGCCGACCGGATGGCCCGTGACGACGGCTTGGAGACGATCGGGACGTGGGGCGCCGATCTGCACGGCGTGGGGCTCGCCAAGCCCGGAGCCGCGCATCTCGCGGAGTACTGGACGCACGGCAAAGGCGCCGCGAAGATCGGCTGGGGCACCCACGACAGCATGAAGCGGTGCATTGCCGAGTTGCGCAAGTACGTCCACAAAAGCCCTGGTGGCTTGTGCGCGGACTATCACAAGATAGCCACCGGCGAATGGCCGACCGAACATGGCAAGAAGGGCATCCCTTCATGACCTGGCTCATCGTGGGTACCGTGATCGGCCTGACCGTGGGGCTTTCCGCCGCCGTGGTAATGCTGTTCCTGTGGCTGCCCAGGTGGCCCCGGTAGGACTTGACGCCTATGTCAAGTCCATGTATGCTTCTCCCATACACAGCGATGAGGGAGCGGACATGCAGGAATTCACGAAGTCAGCGTTTGACCCGGCCGACGTTTTCGAGCCCACTTTCCGCTATGCGAGCCGCGAGGACTTTTACGCGGATGACACGGTGTGGGACCACGAGTTTGACGGCGACCCCCGCTGGGACGCGCCGGTCGCTGGCTTGGAGCCGACCACGATCACGCTGATGAAGGACGACCCGGAGATGGACCGGTTCCGTCAGCCGTGCTGCGGCGGCCACTTCCGCCACCACACGAGCCGCTGCCGCCAGTCCTGACCCGCGACACACGGAAGGCCCGGACCCGCGAGGGGGCCGGGCCTTCGTCGTACGTCAGACCCGCGCGGCCTGGCGCATAGCACGGACGTATCCACCCGCACCAGACGCGTTCAGCGCCGTCTGCGCGGCATGTGCGGTCGCGAAGCTGTTGGACTGGCCGGCAACCTGCGCCGGCACGGTGCCCTCGGCGAGCACCACCTCAAACTGGCCGGTGTTGCCGCCCTGGCATGAGCACGCCATCGTCTCTCCCTACTCGAAGACGCTCGCGAACTGGGCCGCTTCCATCCGGTCCAGTTCGCTGAGATCGCCTTCCAGCGTAGCCGCCAGGGCCGCCGTTTCCTGCTGGCTGCGCTCCTCGGCCCGGAACCGGGCGAAGACCGCGTCCGCCACGTCCTCCAGGCTGTAACCGCCGTCGTCGTCGCCGTCCTTGTCCGGGTCGGTGACGATCATGCCCTTCTTCTTCTTGGCCTTCATCATCTTGAGCATCTTGGCGTCGTGGTCCGGGTCGGCGACCATGCCGGCCGCGACGAGGGCAAAGGCGCCCGCGTTGTCCTCGCGCACCTGCGGGATGGGGAAGCCGGGCGTGTTGACCGCGAGCGCCGCCACCAGTTCCAGCTGACCGCCGACCCGCCGCCAGTCACCGGACAGCGGGGACGCCGCGAACTCGTCCAGCTGGGCCTGGGACAGGCCGGGCCGCACGATGCCGGAGTACCAGATGCCGTGCTTGTCCTCGCCGATCACGACGTCGGCGACCGCCGCGCCCGTGTCGTCGTAATGGGCCACGGCCGCCTGGAAGCCAGCACGGGTGTCCGCGTGGCCGCCGCCCAGGGTGAGCTTGCCCGCCGGCAGCCGGCCCTTATCGGTCTCGACGCTGCCCACGTGGAAGTAGCTGTAACCGGAGCGGGACTTCGGCGCGGTGACACAACGGTCCTGGAAGCCAATGTGGCAGGTCTTCCAGGTCGCGATGTGGCCGAAGGTGCGCGTCTGGCCGCCCATGTCCTGGAACTGCGGCGGGGTCGGCCCGGTCAACTGCGGGTCGGTGAAGGCCGCCGCCGGCAGCTTCGTGCGCGCCGCCGCCGATGCCACCAGCACTTCCTGACTTTCCCATGGCGGGGCGGGCAGGTCGCACGCCGCCGCCAGGTCGCCGAGGCGGGCCCGCAGGACGTCCTTGGTCGAGTCGTCCAGCTCGACGGCCTCGGAGTTGAACGCAAGGACCGAAATCGCGTCGGCAACCGCGCTGGGCACAATGGCCAGCTGGCCATCGATGAGCTGCGCGACCGGGAACAGCGCGGTGTCCCCGTCGGAGTAGAGCGCGCCGGAGGTGTCCCCGTCGAGCAGCCACGTCGAGACGTCCCAGCCGTGATCGTCGGGCGCCACGGCGTACATCTCCATGCCGTTGCGGACGCCGGCCGCCGTCAGGGCCGTTTCGGTCGCGTACTGGTCGGCGTCGACATCGGTCAGGGCGAACGGCCGCGCCTCGGCGAACGCCGGGATCGGCACGAGCGTGATGGCCGAAATGCGTCCCTTGGTGACCTCGATGTCCGGCCGCTTGCCGTTCTCGGCCGCGAAGTCCTCCGGGTCGCCGAGCGGGTGGAACTCCATGTCGTCGAGGTCGACGGACGGACCAATGACCTTGTCCTTGGTCAGCTGGTACGCCTCGGCCGCGTCCTCGGCCAGCCGGGGGAGCACGGCCGGGTCGGGGGTGAAGAAGATGCCCCGGCCTTCCACGCCGTCGGTCCCGTAGTGCAGGGCGTCGATGCGCCCGACGACCACGCTGGTCGAGTGGCCCGCGCTGTCAGTGCGCTGCCACTTCACCGGCGCCGGCAGGTCCCGCGAGGTGAGCGCGCCGGCCGCGAACCGCCGGCCGTCACCGGTAGGCACGCCGTAGGGCGCGATCAGCCCGGCCCACTGCCGCACGCTGTTGCCGCGCGGGTCCGGGTGGAGGTCCGGCTCGTTCTCGTCGAGGTCGGCGAGGGCCGCCGAGGCGAACTCCTCGGAGCCGTCGCATCCGCAGTCTTCAGCGTCGTCGGGCATGTCGGCCACCTCTCAGCTCTCGTAAATGTCGTCGGGCACTTCGGATGGATCCTCCCACGATTGGGCGGGGCTGGCCTCGATCTCCTTGACCGCGTCCTGGATGTCCTGCGGAAGGCCGTCGAACCCGAGCCCGGTGCCGTCCACCTCCAGGTAAGCACGCTGGATGCGGTCCTTGACGTTGGGGTCGACGTCGTGGCCGCCCAGCGCGGCGGTGAGCCGCTGCGTCAGCTGCATGTCGGCGCTGGTCACTTGTCGGCCTCCTGGAGGATGAGCACGGAGCGGTTGAGCCAGTTGTAGGCGGGCTTGCCACGGCTCGCGACGTGCGACGCGCCGCCGCCGGGGCTGCGGGAGTACTGATCGATGACGATGCCGTCCTTGCCGGCCGCCGCCGCCCAACGGCCCTCGTCGTGGAGGGAGCCCTGGCCGGTGGTGTGCCGCGCCTGATACCGGTACGGCACCGACGAATAGGACTTCTTGGCGCCGTCGAGCGCCGCGCCGTGGTCGACGGTGACCGCGTCCTTGGGGATGAGGATGCGGACCACCGAGTTTTTCGAGCCGTCCGCGTACTGCTGGGCAACGCTCTTGCTGGTTGCCAGGTAGTACCCGTTGCCGAAGATGCCGGTCCCGTAGTACGCGGGGCCGCTGCGCATCTCCTCGTTGATCTGGGCCGCCGACTTGCCGCCGCCGCCGTACACGCCGCGCCACGCCTCCACGTAGTCGCCGCTCGCGAGGAGCCGGTCCACCTCGTGCTTCGGCAGCACGGTGGGCGTCTCGTCGAAGCCCTGGAGGGAGCCGATGGCGGCGAGCCGGTCGTCCGCCGTCTTGCCGGCGTACTGCTTGCGTAGCGTCTTGATCTGGCCGCTGAGATCCTTCTCGGCCTGCGTGTCCTTGATCAGGTTCTTGGCGCGGGTCTGCTTGTGCGGCTTGCTCGGGACCACGTTGGCGATGCTCGGCGTCCCGCTGAGCCGGCCTGGGCGGCTCGTGCGCGGCGCCGGACGGCCCACGGTCTGGGCGTGTGGCGGGAACAGGCTCAGGACGTTCTGCTCCAGCTTGCCGCCCGCGAGCGGGGCCAGGAGCTTGCCGTTGGTGTCGAGCTTCGCGATCTCTTCGCGCGTCATCCACTTCGCGTCGGAGGTCTCGGCGCGGGCGTGGGGGTCGCTGAGGTCGGGCACGAGCTGGTGCGGGACGGTGGCCGCAATGCTCGTGTACTTCCAGGTGGAGCCCGGGAGGCCCGCCTCGTGGTGGCCGTGGACGGCCGCGTTGTCGAGGGCACCATCCTTGAAGCCCAGTTCTTCGATGACTTCGCGGGTACCGCCGGTGTACGCGGTCTCCTTGGAGTCGATCGCGCCACCGGGGAACTGCCACTTGCCGGGGTCGCTGATGGCCGGGCCACGCTGGACCATCAGGAAGCGCTCTTTGCCGTCCGGGCCGACGTGGCGCAGGAGCACGCCGGAGGCGCCGTACTTGCCCCACACACGCTTTCCACTCGGGGTGGTGGTCCAGCCATCCCCGGACAGGCCCTTGTCCTTGGACTGGACGAGGAGACCGGTCTTGCCGGCCGGGTTGGGGTCGCGGACCTGTCCGGCGACCGCGTTGGACGGCGGGATGGCGGCCTGCACGTTGGGCTGACCGTACGGGGTGCCCGGCGGTGTGAAGTTGTTGATCAACCGCTCGGCGCGGTCCTTGCTCGACTGAGACTTGGACGTGGTCGCGATGTACGACAGGTCGCCCAGTAGCGTGGACTGCTCGTCGGAGTTGAGCTGGTCGAAGTGCTGCTTCTTGAGCGCGCCGTAGACCTTCAGCTGGTGCGCGGCGGTCCCCGACTGTGGGTGTACGCCGTACAGCGTCTCCACGGCGTCCTTGAGCGCCGGGTCGACGTTGCCGGAGACGTTGGTCGGCTTGATGTTGTTCGACGGGACATACGACGGGTTGAACTTGACCATGATCGCGTCGTGCGCCGACGGGTGCGACACCGAGATGATCGACATGTCATGCATGATCGCGTCCTGGTACGCGACCGGCAGCGCGTCGAAGGTGCCCTTGTTCAGCTGGCCGTACGCGCTGAGCCGGTCGCCGACGTCCTTCGAGACGCCCGGGTCGGAGAACGTGATCGCCTTACGCTGCTCAGGGGTGTAGCGCCCGACCCCACCCGGCGTGATGGTGTCGTGGTGGTACTGCATGTCGTGGCGTTCTTCCAGGCTGAGGCCGCCCGAGCGGTCATCGGCGAGGCTCTGCATGTCCCGCGCGATGACGCCCTGGTCGTCCTTCTTGAGGAAGCCGTAATCCGCTGCGGTCAGCCGGTAGTACCGGTCCAGGCGGTCCTTGGGGCTGAGAAACGGCCGGTCGACGGTGGCCGCCAACACCGCGTTCTGGTGGCGGTCGAGGGCGTAATCCGGGTAGAGACCGGAAAGCTTCGCGAGCGTGTGCATGGAGTCGCGCTTCACCGTCGGGTCCGGGCTGCTGCCCGCCCACGTGAGGATCGGCATCGAGATGGCCGACTTGTGGGCGTCGGGCAGCGCCTGATAGTCGCTCGCTGTGAGCTTCTTGAAGTCGGAGAGTCGCTGGTCGGCGGGTAGGTGCGTAGCCTGGGCGGCCTTGATCGCGTCCTGCTGAACGCCGCTGTACGACCGGCCCTTGAGGTTGTCGTCGACCGACTGCCAGGCGGACGCGCGGGAGGCGTCGTTCCCGGTCGAGCCGTTCCACTTGTTGACGACGTGCTGCGTGAGGCCCTCGTCCACGACCTTGCGACCCTCGGGCGTGAGGGCCTCGTACCGGGTCATGTCGTGCTTGCCCTGCGGGTCGCCGAACACCGTGACGAGGGCGCTCTCCCGGGCTTGCAGGGTGGCACCGTGGACCGGGTCGAAGGTGTCCTTGAGCGCCTCGGTACGGCGGGCCTGGATGGCGTCGCGCAGCACCGGCGGCAGGCGATCCAGCTCCTTCCTGTCGGGCGCGAGCAGGTTCTCCAGGTCGTGGGTGGTCGCGAAGATGCGGCCGTTGCTGGACGGCGCCTTGCTCGCGGTGTGGATCGCCATCGACAGATCGGCGCTCTTGGGCAGGGCGGTCCGGTTGTCGTCGTTGATCATGTAGGCGTGGGCGCGCAGCCATGCCGGGTGGCTGCCGTTGCCCGCCACCTCGCCCGCCAGCTCGTCCAGAGCCTTCTTGTGGTCCGGCTCGGTGGCCGCGTACCGGGCCGCCGTCAAAGCGGACGCGATCTTGCGCGGGTCGGTCTCGGCGCGGATCGCGTCGAGCTTGTCCGCGAAGCCCTGGGCATTGGCGGCCTTGACCGCCGCCCCCTGGCTGGCCGGCGTCGTCGGCTGCGCGGCGTTGAGCCGGTCGACCATCTGCTGCGCCCGCTTGCGGTGATCCGCTGATGGCGAGCGCGCCGAGATGTTCATGAGGTCGCCGTGCAGCGCCGCGCGCTGCTGGTCCGACAGCCCGGTCAGCTGGCCGTGGGTGAGGCTCTCGAAGTCGGCGAGCCGGTCGCTGTGCTTCTTGCCGAGGTGCTTCATGGTGCCGATGTCGGCCGGCGTGAAGCCGCCGGAGGAGGGCGGCGTGACCTTCGGCGCGGGGGCGGACGGCGCGGCGGGGGCGCCGGGACCGTGTGGGACGCCGATCGGCGACCGAGCGGGAGCGGGAGTACTGGGCGTGACGCCGCCCGGGGTGGCGCTGGGCGCCGGATGTGGACCCACGCCGAGCCGACCCATGGTGTGCTCGACGGAGCGCTTCTTGCTCGGGTCCAGGAATTTGCCGTGCGCGGCCTTTAGATCGTCGGCGATGCGCTTCTTGGTGGCGTCCGGCAGCGCGTCGAACTCGGCCTTGGTGAGGTTGTTGTACGCGTCCAACTGGACCTTGGCCACACCCGCCCGGGGGCCGGACCGGTGCGCGATGGCCACGGCGTTCTGAACGTGCGCGGGGGTACCCGATGGAAGTGGCGCCGCCGGCACGGCCGCCGCCTGCTTGTTGGCCGCCCGGGTCGCCGCGCCCTTCGCCGCGCTGATGCTCTTCTTCGCCTGAAGCGCACCCTTCTTGACGTTCAACGCCTCAGTGTGCGCGGTGTCGGTGTCACCCTTCAGGATCGCGTCGGTGACCGGGGTAGGCGCGGCGTGGTCGCCCTTGAACTTGCGCACCAACTCCTCGTTCATTGCCTGACTGACGGTGGAATGCCCGGAGTAGAGCTTCTTGCCAGAGTCCTTCTCGGCCTTGGCGATCAGCTTGCTTGTGAACTGGTTAGCCATCCCCTGAAGGTCTTTGGGGTCGGGGTTGGCGATGGCCTGGGCAAACTGACGTTCGAGCGCGCCGCGTTCCGCCTCGGCCTGCTGCTGTGGCACGCCGACGTGCATGAGTAGGCCGATCGAGTAGGCCGCCGCCAGCTGCTCGGGAGTGTGCTGCGGGAGCGCGCCGGGGGCCGCCGGTGCATTTGGGACTGCCGGCGTGCCGGGTGCGGCGGCGGCGGGGGCGTTGGGCGTGGGCAGCGCGGCGCGGCGAGTGTTGACCTTGTTGCGGAGGTCGTTTGCCGTCGGGACGGCCGCGACCGCCTTCTTCGCCGCTGCCGGCGTGAGGTTCGGCGAGCCCGGGGTGACGGCCGGGCCGGAGTTGGGGCCGATGTGCTTGTTCTTCGCCGGGTCGTAGACGATCGGCGTGAGCAGTTTCTTCGGCACGGGATGTCCGGCCTTGGTCAGCGCATCGACCTTGGCCTTACGCCGCTCCTCCAGCTTGTCGTGACGCACCTTTTCCAGGGCGTGCAGGGCCCCGGGGGAGACCAGGCCCAGGTGGTGCTTCCAGCCCTTGCAGGGGCCGGGGTGCAGCGGGTTACGGCAGAACGCCGAGATGTGGCAGCCGGCGTGCGCCGCCTGCATCTGGAGGTCCCAGGACATCGAGCCGTACGCGCCGGCCGCGAGCAGCCACGTGGGCGCCTCCTCGGCGAGCGGGGACGGACGCAGGCCGTAGGCGAGTAGGCCGATGGTCGCGTTCACGCGCCCCCCTTGTAGTGCCGGTTGCTGAAGTCGATGATCTCACCTTTGTGGGCGAGCAGGAGAGAGCACCGGCAGTTGATGACCTCGGCTGCCGGGCCGAGCGGCCATCCGGGGTACAGCATGTCGACGCCGTTGGCGTTGAACATGCCCGTGAGCGGTACGCGCTGGCCGCCGAAACCGGAGTGTTCACGGTGCGTGGTGCGGGTGCGGTGGTCGTGGGTCTCCAGCCAGACCTTCTCCCAGTCCCCGGTCACCTGTCCGGCGTAGGACAGGAAGCCGGAGTAGGTGCCGCCGTTGTACGCGGCGACCGCCTCGGTACGCGCGATGGTCCGGGCCCGGTTGCGCCACCGGTCGGCGCCGGCCTCGGCGAGGATGGCGTCCACCTGTTCGGCCAGCTCGTCGATCGACCAGCCTTCGGTGGTCGCCTTGAGCGTCTGGGCCTGCACGTCACGGAACACGCTGTCCGGGATGCCGACGAGCCGGTTGCGGGCCGCGTTGACCGCCTGCTGCGCGCGGTAGAGGCCGTTCGGCTCCGGGTCGGCGATGTCGCCCGAGGCCCAGTCGAAGATTTCCCGGACCTCCACCAGCACGTCGTCAGACAGCTGGGCGTCGAACCAGCTCATCGTGGAGCGCACACCGATGGGGTCGATCAGGGACGGCGCGGCGCCGGGCACGATGGGCTTGGCCGCCCAGGTCGAGCCGAAGACGGCTGACCGGAGCCTTGTGGCCCACCTTCCGAGCAGGTCCATGATCTTGTGGAAGAGCTGCGCCTCGGCCGCGACGATGGCGCTGAACGCCTGGAACTTCTGCGGCAGCCAGGGAGTCGGGTCGTCAGCCATCCACCAACTCCGGGGCTCGACGTGCGCGGGCCAGGAACTCACTGAGGAACTCGGTCTCATGGGCGTACCCGCGCACGAGCAGCTCGACGCAGTACTCCGACAGCATCAGCTGGAGGTCGGCCGCCGGCACGCCGTACGCGGCGGCGAGACTCGGGACGTGGGCGAAAGCGCCCTCCACGAGCCGGTGGGCGTGCGCCCGGTCGGCTGGCCGTACCCGGGTGTGGATCTCATGCTTGGGCACGTCGGCGTACTTACCGCGCGAATGCCGGTCTAGGAGCCGGCCGCCGGCCAGCTCGAAGGCGCGCAACACGACCTGCTCGGCGCCGGGCACGAGCACGGCGGACGCGGTGAGGCCCTGCTGCGCCGGTGACGGGCCGCCGCTCGCGCTGTCCGGCGCGGTGCCGCCGTTGTCGCTGCTGCCGGCCTGGGCCTGCTGGTCCTGCTGCTGCTGGGCTACTTCGAGCTGCTGCTGTTGCGCGTCCTGCTGGGCCTTCTGCGCCTGCTGCGCGGCCTCGTCGAGCGGCAGGCCGAGCAGGTCGGCCCAGGCTTTCGTCTGGAGGAGCGCCGGGTTGAGCTTCACGACCTCGATGGCCAGCTGGCGCTGGGACTCTTTCTCGTCGGGGGCCGCGTCCTCGGAGAAGTTGCCGGTATCGCGCAGCTCCTGGGCGCTGATGACGCCCTGCTCATACAGCTTGAGGGCGTCATCAAAGCGGTTCGGCCGGGTCGTGAGCGGCGACGCGTCGTACCAGAACGTGTACTTGGTCGCGTCGACCTTCATCGCGGTCAGGGCCGGGGTCAGATATCCCCGGGTGACCGCGTCGCAGATCCGGGTTACCACGGGCTCGATGAAGAGCTTGACCCCGTCCTCACCGATCTGGTTGGCGCTCCAGTGGTTGCTCTTGCCCTGGCCGAGCATCTCCTCCGGGCTGATGTCCAGCGCGGTCGCCAGGCGCTTGATCGCGTGGTCGAGCTTCTCTGTGAGGGTGTTCTGTAGCTCGGTCGCGAACTGGAGGTGCTGGACTTCGTTGCCGGTGCCGGCCGGGATCTCGGCGAGGATCGGCACGAGCCCGGCCGCCGTCCCGGCGCCGGTCAGCTGGGCAGCGGCAACCTCAAGGATCATCTCCATGAGGGCCTGCGTGCCGCCGTTCTTCCCGTCCTTGGTCGGGAAGTCGATACCCTGCGGCAGGAGCAGGACGCCCGCGCTGATCAGCCTGGAATCGATCTGGCTGATGGTGAGCATCGAGAGGCGCTCGATCTCGCGAAGGATCGGCAGCGCGGCGCGCACCGGCGAGTCGGCCAGGTCGAAGTCATCCGGGTGCGGCGTCCAAGCCCGCATGAGCAGGTCTTTGTCCGTGATCTTGTGCCAGCCGCCGCCGTACTGCTCGGGGCGCCGCACCGTGTAGACGTCGCCCCGGCTGGACCGCTTGATCTGCCGGGCGCCCACGACGTACCAGAGGTCATCCTTGCTGGCCGGCGTGGACTCGGCGACGATCCACGACTCACCGCCCACGAAGAACTGGGCACCGAGGATGCGCAGCCACTCGGCGCGGGCCGCCGGGCCGCCCAGGATGGTCGAGGCGAGGGCCGCGACGCTCTTGTCCGTGGCGACGTCGCCCGGGTCGCCCTGGTCGTCCAGCTCGGCGACGAACAGCCGCACGCGCGAGATCGCCCCGGCGTGCCGGTTGGCGGCGAAGCGAAGCTCACCGTTGATGTCGTACTGGCGCCACGCTTCGAACTGCCAGTCCAGGTGTCCGATCTTGCGCCGGCCGTAGGCCATGTTCTGGCTGTCGAGTTTGATGGCCGCCGCCGCCGCGACCAGCGAGCGGAGCGCCGGAACCTCGTCCATCGCCTTCGAGGTGTCCCAGGTGATGACCTCGGGCAGCGGCTTCGGGGCGGGCTTGCGCAGTGCCATGTGCTACTCCCCGTGCTGCGCGAGAAAGCCGGCGATGTACGAAAAGGCGAGAGCCGCCGCCGGCACGAGGACCCACGGCGAGCCGCCCAGCCAGTACCAGAGCGGGGCCGCGACCGCCCCCACGTAGATGCTCGCGCACCACGGACAGGTGATCAAGTAGGCGAGCTTGGGCTCCACGCCGCCGTTACTCCGTACGAGCATCCAGAACGGACGCGGATTCACCTCTTCGGTCAGCTGACCACCATAGCGGCGGGCCCACGCCCAGGCGACCAGACGGTCACGGGGCCCGTCGAGGAGCACGTCCTCATTGATCAACCGGGTCACGCGAGCGACCGCCAACGCGAACACGAGGAGCACGGCGGCCGAGGTCATGGTGCACAGCGTAGCGGCCATCATCCTGAAGTGGATGATGGCCGCTCGGGTAGTAGGTCGCGCCGCTACAGGTGTCGGGTCAGCGCGGGGTCGTTTCTCACGGCTTAGTCGAGACCCGCGCGGTCTTCGTGCGTCACGAGGCGGGAGCCTGAGTCGAACAGGCGACCTCCAGCTTATGAGGCTGGCAAGCTTCCACTGCTCCATCCCGCCGGGAGCCCCCCTGTGTCTCGTTCTTCGCCGAGACGGCCTAGGGGGCGGGTGGCCGAGACGAATCAAAACGTCCCGTTCTCCTGCTGCCAGCCTACCCGGTCAGCGCATGATGCAGCCGACGTGCGGAATGCTGTGGGTTACGCCGAACGGGGAGCACCGGCGCCCGTCGGCCACGTCCGCCGAGAACCGCGCCTGAAGGTCCGTCTGGCCGTCGCGGATACCATCCCGGTAGTGGCACCACCACTCAAAGTCCGGATGGTTGTGGCCCTGGCCGGGTGGACAGCAGCACGCCACGCAGCGGCAGATGCCGCCGACGCCGACCGGCATCCCGTGCTCGGGGCAGCTGGTCGCCACCCGAATGATCGACGCGCCGTGCGGGTTGCAGACGTGGCAGTCCGCCGGCTCGGTCATGACTTGACCTCTTTCCACGGGCCCAGGATCTCCGTACCGGCCGGTAGCACAACCGCCGTCCCGCTGGGAAGCGTCACGGACAGGTCGACCGTCAGGAGGCGAACGATGCTCGTCTCCACCCAGGCGTATCGGCCGCTCCCGTGGGCAACCCGGTGCGCGTCGGCGCTGTCGCACTTGATCGAACCGGCGGGCGTGCACAGCCGGTAACGCCTGACCTCGATGTATCCCTCTCCCATGCGTCCAGACTACCGCTGGCCGCCGATGCGGGCGGCGAGCGGACCCATGGTGGCCTGGCCGGGGATCGGGGTGAGCGGCGGACGCGCGGCGGACACCTCGGAGCGCTCCCGGTCGAAGAGCGCGAGCAGGGCATAGACGGCGGCGTCGACCCGGTCCGGGGAGTCGGGCGTCTCGTTCGGCACCCAGCTGATCATCTGCGTTTCGAGGTCACCAAGGCCCTGGTTCTTCACGTGGTGGACGCGGTTGCCCTGCTCGTAGCGGGCGGCGACGGGCTGCGCGCGGAGCTGCTTGCCGACCTTGGCGGTCACGTCCTTGATCGGCGCCATGCCGCCGGGCGGGAACAGCCCCTCCTTCTGCATGGCCTTGTACTCCTGCTTGAGCACGTCGGTCAGCCACTTCTTGCCCATGTTCGTCTCGACGACGATGAAGTCCGCCGAGTAGCTGTCGAACATCTCCCAGGCGAGCCGGGCCGCGCCGGCTCCGGCGGTCTGCTTCGACCAGTCACCTAGGACGTAGTCGTGCCCGTTCTCTCCGCGCGCCGCACAGACCAACCCCGTCTCGTCCCGGACACCTGACCCAGCAGGGTCCATGCCGATGACTCGGAGTCCCAGTCCGGGAATATCGGACGCAGGGACACGCCATCGCTCGATCCAATCGAGCTTCCAGAGAGAGCCCTCAATCTCTCGAATAAGCTCGCCGAGAAGCTCTTGACGGCCGAGTCGAGTCCCGTGGTATCGGCGGTGCAGCTCTGCCAGGGTCGGGGCCGCCAGGTTGGTAGCGTTGTCGTAGGTCGAACCCGTGGTGACATGGACACTACCGTCGGTGCGCTCTTGCCACTCGACCAGCTGGACGACCAGCTTGGGGGTGGTCGCCACGATGACGCGGGGGAACTTCCCGTCCGGGAGGTCAGCGCGCAGCGAGGGCATGAGACCCTCGGCCCACGAGCCGTCGGGCTTGGGCCACTTCGCGAACTCGTCCAGCCAGGCACCTGCGAGGTTGTAGCCACGCCCAACGTCCTCATCCTGGGCCCCCTCGATATAGATGACCTGGCATTCCATGCCGTTTTCGTCGTAGATCTGGATGAAGGACTTGCCGCTGTTGGTGCCGCGCCGCCACCGGCCGGCGTCCTTTGGGGTCCGCTTCTCCGGTCCGAGCCTGCGCTCCAGGACGCGGCCGATGCCGGCCGGGCCGTTGACGCACAACCGCATCGCGTCCGGCAGCGTCTCGGCGACAATCAACCACTCTGTGCGGAAGCCCTGCACGTCGAACGGCGTCGTAAGCACCTGCTCGGCGAGCCACTCGGCGGCCGTGCGGGTCTTGCCGAAGCCACGGCCGGACAGCAGGAGCCAGACGAACCAGGAACCCTCCGGGGTCTGCTGCTCGGGGCGCCCGGTGTACCACCACTCCCCACGGATGATCTCGTCAAGGAGCCAGTCCTCCTGCTCGGCGAGCCAGGCGGCCTGCTGCTGCTCGGGCATCGTGGCCAGGAGCGTCTTGACGGAGAGTCCCACGAGCGAAGGCTACCGGGCGCGCGTACCTACGAAGACGAGGGCGAGTCCGACGAGAACGGACGTGAGCCCGACGGACGCGAGCACCGCGCCCATGGTGTTCACCGTGGTGCCGGCAACGACCGTAACGACGGCGGCGAGGGACAGGGCGACGAGGCCAAGCCACTCGGCGATCTTGCGGACCATCAGACGCTCCTCGCGGGTTGCGCCGTCGCATGATAGACGGCGCTGTGGATGTGCTGCGGGACGTGGCCGGGGTGGCGCTGGAGGCCGAGGGTGATCGTCGCGAGCCCGAAGGCGACGACGAGCACCGCCAGGGCCAGCACGGCAATCTTTCTCATCACGTGTTGCACGGTGACATACATGGGAGAAGTCGCGCAAGTAGTACCGGGTACAGTACCGTGTACTACATGATCCCAGTTGGAGCCGTTTGTGGCGGCGTTTACGCAGGTCAGAAGGCCCGACCATGCATCCAAAAGCCGGTAGAGGTGATTGGACTCATCCCGGTGTGCGAACGACACCGACAGTTGATCACCCAGGCCCTTGGAGGGCAGGCGTTTGCGGTTCCCACGGCGGTGGTCTACTTCGTCGCTGACTTCGAGGCACGCCAGATGAAGATCGGCTGCACCACTCGCATGATCACCCGATTTGCCGCCATCCGGACACAGCGGCCGGAGGCGGAATTGCTGGCCATCGAACCCGGATATAAGGATCTGGAGCACGAGCGGCACCGACAGTTCGCCAAGACCCGGGTGACGCACCACGGCGGCAACCGTGAGTGGTACCACCGATCTCAGCAGCTTGTCGACCTGGTCAACGAGCTGCGGCGGGTCCACGGCGATCCGTGGGAGCATCCGGCCGTAAAGAACGTCGCACGCTGAAAGGGGAGCCCCGAGTGGGGGCTCCCCTTTCTATCTGCTTAGTCAACTACATCTGTCAGCGTCCTCCTGACGCCCCTACCGCGATGGCCAAAGTTGTAAGGGCCACGCACGTCCAGAGCGTCCAGCGGATCAGTCTCACCGGACCAGCGGCTCGAAGAAGTGATACAGGACCGGGCCGAGGCGGAAGACGAGAACCGCCAGGAGGGCGATGAGCACCGCCTCGACCACGACCCCACGCCGGCTCACCGAACCACGGCGTAGGCGAAGGCCGCGACCACGATCGCGACGAGGGTCGCCACGACGAGCCAGCGCGGCGGGCCGCCGCCGTTGGAGTCTCCCCAACCGGACATCTCACACCTCCCAGACGAAGCCGGCACCCAGTACGAGCGCCAGCAGACCGACAACAACGCCCCCGGTCAGGGCGAGCTTGAACACGAACGACCAGTACTGTGCCGGCTTGTCGCCACGTGGACCAACGAGCCAGCTCAGCAGGATGGACCCGACGAATGTCACCGCGCTCCAGCTGAGCGCCGCATAGGTGGCACGGGTGGCCGCGTTCACGGGTGTGTTCCCGTGGCCAACATGATCCCTATGAGCACCGCCCAGAACAGCGCCCACCAGACCACGAAGTGAATCTTGGTGAAGTGTTCCGCCAGCTTCATCAGGACGAACGAGGCGACCATGCACGCCCCCCACGCCAGCCAGGTCACCTGACCACCGCCACGTACAGCGCGAGGGCTGCCAGGCCGGCGACGATGAGGCCGACGATGAGGACCCCGCCGCCGCCACGCCGCCGGTGACGCCCGACATTCACCGGGTCACGACCGGGCAGGGCTGGACCGCCTTCTTGCCGGCCGCGATGCCGCTGTTGTACGACACGAGCATGACCACGAGCACGACGACCGCCATCACGAAGAACGCGACGACCGCGCCGGTGCCGCTGGAACGCGGTCCGGTCACCGGGTCACACTCGGTGTGGCGCTGTGCAGGTTGTGGTTGGGCCGCCCGCCGGGAATGTGTCCGCCGCCGGCACGGATGATCAAGACCACAACGAGGAGCCCGACGAGAACTCCGGCCCAGGTAGCGGCGTGCGCTTTCCAGGACATCTCTCTCCCTTTCAGATGACGCAGATGAGAATGATCAGCACGACCGTGACCCAGGCCCCGACGATCAGGCGCAGATCACGGCTGTGCTGGTAGGGGCCCTTGCTCACTTGGTTGGCGGCTTGGGCCAGTTGCGGGTGGCGAGGAGGTAGACAGTCCCGACGACGGCAACCAGGATGAGGCCCTGCCACCAGGTCATGACAGCCCCTTGAGGTAGGCCGCCGCACCGCAGAGGACCGCCACTACGGCCAGGACGAGCAGCACGAACCGCCGGTCCCAGCTGCCTGACCTGGCATCCCATTGGCTGCGGGGAGGAGGCTTACCCACGGGACCTCCTGTGATCACCTTGTATGTTCATACCATACAGGGTAGCATGGGCAGGACATCGACCGCAACCTACCTGGGAGAAGCCTGTGGACATCAACGTGACCGTGGCCAAAATGCGCGAGCTGGCAGCCGACATGCACGCCTGGCAGGACGGCGGCGAGGACCCCGACGAGCCGGGCGAGTACTACCGCATCGCGTCGGAGATGGTCGAGGGCTTCGACGCGATGGACGGCTGGTTGACGGAAGAGGGGTTCGCCCCCGAGTCGTGGCCGCTCCGCTCCCGCCGCGACCTGCTGGCCATGGAGCAACGCGCCTTCCGGCTGCGTAACGCCCTACTGGAGGCCGGCGTGTCGGAGAACCTGGTCCGGGCCGTCGAACTGGGCGGTACCGAGCAGGAGGCGCGGGCCATCCTGCGCACCAACGGACCTGTGGACCCGAACGAAACGCTCACCCGGCTTCGCCAGCTCGTCGCCGACATGACGGCCATCCAGAATGGCGACGACGACCCCGACGAGCCTGGCGAGTACTACCGAATCGCCAGTGAGACGACCACGCTGGTCGAGGCTCTCGACGAATGGCTGACCAAGGGCGGCTCCCTGCCCAGTCCGTGGGCCAGGTTTTACCAGAAGGCCGTGACGACGCCGCTGCGCACGCTGCACCCTCGGACAGGCGACCTGCGAACTGAGAGCGAGGTCCGACAGCCGGACGGCCTGCCGCGCGGTATCTACCGGACGGGGAGCGACCTGTGAGCGTCGTCGGCGACTGGATGTATATGTGGGCGTCCGGGCCGATAGCGGAGGTGACCGAAGACCCGATGCACCTTGCCGACATGGCGATCATCGGTGCCGCCGGCTGGAGCGGCATGGACCCGGAGACGGCCGCCGCGATCGAGCGGGTCAAGGCCCGGGGGGTCTGGTCGTACGAGGAAGGCGGACGTCGCTACCAGAGCGCCCTCCTGGAGTGGCGGTACCGTCGGGGGTAGCGAGGGACCAGCTCAAGCAGAACGGCCCTTCAGGGAGATCCTGGAGGGCCGTTCGTGCGTTCTCAGGAGCTTGGCCACGCGAGCCGTGCCGCCTCGTCGTGGGTGATCGGGGAGTCCAGCAAAGCGCCGTACTCCAGGATGCGGATGACCTCGGCGGTCAACTCGTCCTCCGTGATCTCGTCGAGATCCCGCTCTGTGCGTCGCGCCAGGAGCTGCCGTGCATAGGCGCGCTCCTGGTCCTCAGTCCTCGCCATCTTTTCCACCTCCCGGCCAAGCCCGCTTGCACGCCTCCAGGAGGTGGGCCATGAGATCGGTGACCGAGTTCGTCTCGCTCAGCTCGACGGGCTCCGAGGTGCCCGTCTGGAGCAGCACGCCGCCGGGCCGGTCGTAGACGGTGACGCCCTCGACGACAGACACGACCCGCCACTGCGGCGCCGGCTGGCCCTCGACCACTACGACCGCCTCCGTCACCTCGCCGCGCTGCTCGGCTTCGTATCGGCGGTCGCGGGGCAGGCCGATGGGGCTGGCCGCGACCTGGGCTGCCAGCTCGGCGATCGCCTCGTCGCTCTGGTCAGCTGGACCACCGCCGAGCGCGAGCGCCCGGTTGGCGCGCAAAAGCACGTCCTCCAGCACAATAAAGACCATGGCCTTGTCGCGCCCGGCCGGCAGCAACTCGTGCAGCACGGCGCCCATGTTGGCGACGAACTCACGGGCCACCTGGTGACCGACCTGCTTGGCCATGGTGTCGGCCGGGTGGAAGCCGATGCCGTCGAGCCAGCTGTCCAGGTCGACGTCACGGGGTGTTCCGGGGTGGGTCATTGTTCCTCCAGTACTGCGATGGGATCGAGCGGCTTCGGGGGCAGGATGACCCGCAGGGGCGCGTCGTCCTCTCGGCCGAGGCGCTCGATGACGGAACCCACGGGCGTGGGCATCCATTCGGCCGAGTCGGGGAAGGGTCGCTGCACGAGCGTCCGGGCCTCATCGGGGGTGTGGAGCTGGGAGATCCACGCGAAGCGCGTATTGAGCGATTCGTCGGCGGACCAGACGCGCAGCTTGTGAGCGGTCTCGGGGGTGCCGTCCCAGGTCATGCGACGCGGCTTGTCCTCGTCGTCGGTGCGGTTGTCGGACGCGGTCCGGACCATGGCTCCTCCTGCTGTACGGCCGAGGGCCCGCACCTCGGGTCAGGTGCGGGCCGCCGGGTCGCGTCTACGGTAGCGAGAGGATCTCGCACCGGTTGGACCCCCTGACCTTTAGCCCAGGACCGCTGACCGAGCAACTGAGCGGGTCGGCGTTGGCTGCGGTGCCGGTCAGGACGACGTGGTCCCCGCGCCGGGCGGTGACGAGCTTCTCCCAGTGGCCGCCGCCTTGCATTTGGTGGTCGGTATGGCCACCGATGTGCCAGATCATGTACGCACTTCCGGGTGCCGAGGTGCCGTCTCCCCACGCGGTCGCGAAGGTGAGAATCCGGTCATCGGGATCGTCCGAGGTCAGCCGGCCGGCAACGAGGACGAAGCCGACGAGGCAGAACACCACCCCGACGGCGACGTACGAACGGATCTTGAGCATGCGCCCTCCCTGGGCTTTCAGTCGAAGAGGTCGGTGACGTCGATGTCCAGGCCGGGCGCGATCTCGATCTCCAGGTCTCCGGTGCGGGTGTCGATGGCCATCCCGTTGCCGATGCCCACGGTCAGGTCCCCGCTGCCCAGGTCGACGCCCAGCTGACCGGCGTTGCTGTCGGTGTCGCCGTACCCGTAGCTACGGCCGAAACCCAGGTTCGACCGTTCCGCGCGCCGGCACGACGAGCAGTCATCGTCGTAGGCGAGGTGGTTGGTGCAGTGCCTCATGGTGTGCTCCTCGGTGGAAGGTGGCCCGGCCCCGGGGAAGTGGGGCCGGGCCACGTGATCATTTGATGACGGCGCTCGCGTACGGCTGCTGCGGGCTGACGGCCAGGGCTGGCCGCGAATCGACGCCGAACCCGCGTAGCTGGGCCTTGCACGGCTTACCTGTCCATTCGGCCGTGACGAGTACGCCCACGACCGTGCCGACCTTGAGGGTCTTGGTGATCGAGAAGGTGTTGATCGCCGTCTTGTCCCGTCCGAGAGCCTTGACCTGGTACTGGGTTGACCTGAAGTTGACGGTGACGGTCATCGTGAAGCCGCCGGCCCACTCCTTGCCGTCACCCACCTGGCCATAGAACGTGACCTTGCGCATGGGCGGTTCGGAGCTGAGTAGTTTGGGTCCGAGCGTTACCGCCATGGCAAGCCCAAGCCCCAGCATGACGACCATGAGTAGCCTGCTCTGAACCTTCATCAGTGCTTCACCACCGTGGTGACGAAGACGGTCGCCGCAATGGTGCATCCGACGATGAACGCGCCCCGGACGGGTCCGCCCATCTTGTTCCACAACCAGCGCAGCAGCGTGGCGCCGGTGACGGCTACGGCCGCCGCCCAGAACCAGGGCTGGGCGTAGATGGCCGCGCTCTCGTCCTTGGCCTTCTGGACGCCTTGGCCGGCGAGCGCCCCGGCGTTGCCGGTGTTGGCACCGCTCGTGAATCCGGCCAGCTGACCGGTTGAGTAGAGGTAGACAAGCGCCCCACCCACAACCAGCGCGATGACCAGCGGAAATGCCTTACCCAATGGAGGCTCCTCCCAGAAGCTCCGTGTATCTCTGACCCATACAGGGTACCACAGCCAGATGGCTTAGCGCTACCTATCACAGGTCATGCGAGCAGCACGGGCACACCCAGACCTTCGACGGGCGCCGGGGACGGACCCTCTGGAACACCTGCCACCAGTGCCAGCCGTCCTCCGTCATCTGCCAGTAGCGCCGCGCGTCGTGCAGGCTGAGCAGCCACTTCCAGCGCCAGGTGTGGCCGCACTCGGCGCAGCACGCCCGGTACCGCGTCGGCACCCGCCGGCCGCACGCCCAGCAGTGCGTGTCGTGCCAGCGCTTCTCCTCCTCGGGCGTCACCGGGGAGAGCCGACGACGCCAACGACGGACACCTTCCGCGTGCCGTTACCGCCAAGGGCGGCGTGCGGGCCGCCGGCCCGGAGCATGGTCCGGATCCACTCGACGCCCTTGGCGGTGACCCGCGTCGTGGACTTGACGAGCTTCTCCGTGGTGCCGTCACCGTGGGTGATGTCGACGGTCTGGGCCACGCAGGTGAAGCGCTCCAGGTGGAGCTGGGCCTGGTAAGGCCGCAGGTGGTCGGAGTGGCCGGGCCGCAGCATGAGGACGTGCCACGCGGCGAGCTTCTCGATCAGCGTCTGCCGGCCGATACCGACGAGCTGGGCCGCCTGCGCGAGGGAGAACGTGCCGTCGGTGGCCATCAGCTCCTCGAACGCCTCCACCTTCGGCTGGGCAGCCTCCAGGCGGGCATTCGTCTCTTCGAGGTCGCGCGCCTGCTTTGCGGCCAGCTCCAGCGCCTCGGCGAAGGTCGTGGGCACCGGTGGGCCGGACGGCTCGACAGCGTAGGCGCCGGTCTTGCGGATCGAGGGCAGGACGCAGTCCGTCACCCAGCGGCGGAAGGGGCGCGTCACCGGCTTGCGGGAGCCCAGGATCAGCTGGTAGAGCCCGGACTCGCTGAGGATCAGCATCCGGTCCTGCGGCCTGGCCTCGGTTGAAACTAGGGCAGCCGCGACCTGCTCATATTGATCGTCGTCGAGCCGCGTCACAGCGTCTGACGGGTTCTGGATGTCGAGGATCTCGCACACGTCCCGAGCGACGAACCACGGTTCGCCGGTCTCGTAGTGGAAGCCGACCCGGATTCCGACACCCCGCAGCCGGTCAGCACGCGGGTCGCCGAGACGCCGCGCCTCCTCGAAGACGGTCGGGCTGAGGGCGAAGCGCTGGATTTCGGTAGACTGCATCATGGCGAAGCCTTTCCTGGAGGTGGAGCCCATGGGCCCCGGCGGCGTCACGGCCGCGCGGGGCCTTCTGTGCGTCTGAGCCTACATGGCAGGTCTGACGGGAACGAGCACGGCGCCACGCTCCCAGAACGGCTCCACGCCGGCCCTGGACAGCTGCACGAGCGCACCGTGTTCCGGCTCGTAGCGCTCCTCCCCGGTGGGCACGATCTTCGTCACGGTGAACATCGTCGAGCCGCGCCGGTGGCGGACCGGGCGGCCATCACAGTACGCGCTGTACAGCTGGCCGTATGTCACCAAGGCCCCCGATCAAGCGCCCAGACGAGACCGAAGCACGCCGCCAACGCCAGCAGAAAGCCGACGTAGCCAAGCGGGTTGACGTGCGGTTTGTCGTTCAGATGCTTGACCATGAGGTACGTACCACCGGCAATCCCCGCCGTCGAGGCGAGAGCAAGTGCGATCCGCCGAGCAAGCCTCACCGGACAGCCCGCGCAATCTGGCGGGCCATGTCCTGGACCCACTGCGCTTCGGTGCCCCGGACGGCGTAAGCAAGGTCGTCGTCCCCGTACGTGCTCCAGTCGAACGCCTCGATGACCTCGGTGATGGTGTCGATCAGCTGATTGGTGCTCTGCTTGGGCATTAGTCGATCACCTTCCCAAACGCGTCGTTGTGGATGCATGCCGGGATCGGGCACGAGATGCCCTCGGCGTGATCGTGCCCCCGGCCCGCCCAATGCTCGGGTTCCTCACCCTCGCCAGTCGATGCGGGTGCCGGAGTGCTCGGCGTCGAGCCCTCGGCCTCCCCATGGATCCGCTGCCGGTCCGCGTCGTTGAGGTAGGGACTGCGGGTGCCCTCCTCGATCTCCCGCTCGGTCGGCGGGAGCCAGCCCTCGGCCTGGGCCTGGAGGACCTGCCGGTCGTTCTCGCGCGCCAGGAACGCCTTCGCCTCGTCCTCGGTCAGCTTCAGCCTCCGGATCCGGGGGGTTGCCTGGAAGAGCTTGATCGCCTCCAGCTTGCGTTGCTCCATCTCCTCCAGCCAGCCGGTCTCGACCAGTTCCACCGTGCCGCTGGTCCAGGCGTACGAATCCTGGCTGTAGCGGCGACAGAGGTCCCTGGTCTCGCCCTTCAGCTGGTCGCGCCGGGTCTGCATCTCGTGGTCGCGGGACTGGGCGGCCACCTTCCTGTTGCGCGCCCTGATCTCCGGGTACGCCTGCTCTTCGGGCGTGAGCGGGGCCTCGTGGATCCTGACCCACCAGTCGGGCGGCAGGATCTCCACGCACCAATTCGCGTTCTGCCACGGCTGGTCTGGGCCGCTGAACCATTCGCCGTGCACCTGCAATCTGCCGCGCCATGCCACGGTCAACAGGGTGCGCATGTCCCCGACGAACTTCGCCCACTGGCGTTGCGTGAGCCGGTCGTCGCTGTTGCCGATCTGGATGAAGCTGTTCACTCCCACTGTCTTGCTCTCCCTTGAGTCGGCCGGCGAGGAAGCCGGCGATGAAGCAGATGGCGGCGGGCGCCGCGACGAGCAGGCCCGCCGCCAGGTAGTGCGTCACGGCGTCCAGAACACCTTGAACTCGTCGGGCGGGAAGGAGATCGTCCTGTTGCCGTGCGCACGCGCGACGGCCGCCCACGGCGCCGGCTCTTCCGGGCTGATCCGCCACTCGCGGGGCTTCTCCAGGTCCCGGGCGATCTCTTCGGCGACCTCCGCGCGGATGTCGGCGCCGGACTTCTTGCGCGCCTCGCGCAGTGCGACGTGAAACTCCTTGGCCTGCCGGTCCAGCTCTTCCTGGTGCTGGTGCCTGAGCCGGTCGAAGGCGCGGCGCTGGTCGGCCACGAGCGTGTCCACCGACGTCCGGTGCCGCTCCTGCTGCCGTCTCCACCCTTCGGCGTGCTTGCGCTCCAGAGCGCTCAGGGCGTCGTCGTGCTTGGCGGCCTGTTCGTCGAGGATGCGGCGGTGCTCGGAGTTGAGGATCGGCAGCTCGCCGGGCGGCGTCCAACCCTGCGCAGTGAGTAGAGCCTTCAGCTCCTCGCTGATCTCGATGTTGAGTACGACCTTGACGTCTGCGTGCGCGGCAGGCTGGCTGAAGAGCTGGGCCATCAGGGTTGGCCTTTCTTGCTCGGGACGGGTGGGGGCATCAGTTCGTTGGTGATGCCGCCGTGTCGGTTGGCGTCGAGGGAGGTGCCGGCGTTGGAAAGTTCGCCGTCGATGATGACGAGCTTCTGGGCTTCCCGCAGGAGGTCCGCCATTGCAGCGGCCCGCTTACTTTCTGCGTCAAGCGGTACCGTCACATTTACCTGGATATTGGTGGTTTTCTCCGGTGGTTTTATGGCCCCGGTCACCTGTCCGTAGCGGTCGAGCGCGTCAAAAACGACCTTGGCCGCCTTGTCGCTGGGCACACGCGGGTTCAGGTCGGCGTCCAGTCCGTTGCCGAGGGCGAGCGGCGTCCATACCCGGAGCATCTCCTCCAGCACGATGGCGATCCGGGTGCGGGCCAGCTCGATGTCTTCGGGCCGGACGTTGTGCCGCCGGAACGCGCGGGCCACCATGTCGATCGTGTTGCTGGCGGAGAGTCGGCTCGTGCCGAACTTGTCGGCGAGGTCGAGCGTGATCTCCTCGTAGGTGAGGCCCCCGGCGAAGAGCCGCAGGGCGTGGTCCTCGCGGACGATCCGGCCTTCCTCGCGGCGCTTGAGCCGCTCCAGCCGTGCGGTTCCTTTACTGGCCATGGCTAGCGTCCTCCAGGGCTGCCCGGACGGCTTTCGTGCTGAAGCGCCACTGCCCGCCGGGCGTCAGGATGGCGGCCAGCTGACCATCGGTGCTATCGGGGTTGTCGGCCTGGTAGGCCCGCGCCCAGGCGTAGACGGCGCGGACTTCGACGCGGAAGCACTCGGCCACTTCCTTGGGCTTCATCAGTCCGCCGGTCATGTCGATGGGTCGTTGGCCTGGCAACGGGATCTCTCCTCTCATGGCGTATCGGTAGAACTCTGATGCGGTCAGCTGACCGGTGCGGACTAGGTGGGGCAGGTGGCCGACGTGCCAGTACGGGCACCTCTCGCACCGGTAGGCGCGCATCCGTCCGCCGGCCGGCACGATGCGCCGGTGCGCATCGCGGCGCGCTTCCTTGCGGCAGAGGTACGGGATCTTCTCGCACGAGCGCGACAGCCACTCGTCATCTGTCCACACCTCGCACCAGGCTTTGGCGGTCCACCGTCTCCGGTAACACGGCGTCTCCCTTGTCGACGAGACGCAGGAGCCGATCGTCGACCGCGTTCGCCACGGTCTTGAAGTCGGCCGCCACCCCGTCGGCCAGCTCGCGCAGGGTGAGCGCGTCGACCTCGGGCAACCAGGACTTGAGGGCGTTGGTCAGCTGTCCCCTTGTTTCCCGGTCAGCTGACCGGGTTAGCGCGCGGGCCGCCATCAGCGACGAGATGGCGGCCATCTGCTGCCTACTCGGTCGACTCATCGAACCACTCCCTGTTTCCGTTGACCTTGAAACCGAACCAACCGGCGCCGGCCGCCACGAGAAGCGCCAGAGCACCCGTGAGCGCCCAGCTCCACCCGCCCACCCAGATGCACCCGATGAGGGCCGCGAGGACGCCCAGGGCGGCCACGGCGGTCAGGACGCGGGCGCCCGCGATGACGTACTCCATGGTGTTGTCGTTGAAGCGGGAGACCGCCCCGCGTCGCACGGACGCGGGGCGGACCCTGGTGAACTCGGTCATGGCTCGATTATCCGGCGCAGTTCGGGTCATCCTTCAGCACGGCGATCCCCGACACGCGCCCCTGGCTGTCGTTGAGGCCGTAGGACGTCACGTAGACGCCCACGGTCCCGTGGCAGCTGAAAGCGACGTTGCGGAAGCCGTCGGGCATCTGAATGGCCTGGGCGTGCGTGCCCGGGTGGGCGTCCGAGGGCGCCACGTCCGGGGCGCTGGTGTGAGCCGCACTGCACGCGCTCAGGGCGAACGCCAGGAGCGCCGCCGCCGGCACGAGCAGGATCCGCCGGCTCACTTGCGCTTGAACAGAGTGTGCAGGCCCGACAGCGCCAGGATGATCAACGCGATCACGGCCCCGATTTCCCATGCGTCCATACTTCTCCTCCCAGAGATGTGATCTTGCGAGGCCGCCCAGGGATTTGAACCCCGATACCTTCCCTCGCCCAGTGCCCCAGGCGCCCGGGGTGTGCACCCTTCCGAGACGGGATGCTCTGCCAGTGAGCTATGCGGCCATGTACGACGTTCCCCTTCCTCCGCTACGTCGCCTTGCGGCAGTCCGGGACAGGTCAACCGGCTTGGTGCGTGGCCAGCCCCGATTCGAACGAGGGTCTCCGTGTTGTGCACGGCGGTGGCTCCTATCCACCTTCAGGCCGTCCGGGTCGCGCCTTGGCAACGTCGTAGCCCGGTTCTCAGGTACCCACATGGCGCGCCACTGCCGTGCCTCTCCCTTCGCGCTGGACGGCGGGACTCGAACCCGCATCAAGGGCTACTGCCCCTGCTCTGCCATTGAGCTACGCCCATTCCAAGCGTGATCAGCGCTTGGCTTGTCCAGGACTTGCAGGGTCCTGGCTTGATCTCCCCGCACAGGTCGACACACAGCGGGTTGATCCGTATCGGGGCCGGATTCGAACCGGACCTCAGGGCTTGGGGCCCTGCGCACTTCGCCACATGCTGCACCCGATGGGCTCCGGTCGCGTTTCCAGGACAGCAGCGCTACCGCCTGGCCTTACGTTCCTTCGCCTGCTACCAGCTACCCAGACGGCTACTCCCACCTCTCGGCTTGGACTTCACCGCTCTTCCCTGGGCTTGCGTGGACCGTGCGGGAAATCGAACCCGCCGCGCCTGGGCTTACGCCATGCAGGTGCGCTGCGCCAACAGCGGCCCTTGCGTGCGATGGAGGGTCCCGCATCCTCTGGCCGGCTTGGCTACCGGTCCACCGCGACCCCGGGGCTAGCACCCGGAGCGTCTACCAGCAGCACAGCGCCTCAGTGAATCCCCTGGTGGCGACCTCTGGCCTGTATCGGTTTTCCCTCCCGTACTGCGTGTGCAACGGCGGTACTGACCCGCCACTCCCCGCCCAAACGGGGCGCGCTCCCTCGGGTGTTCCGGCGGTCCGGACCTGACCGGCCGAGGGGCCGTGCGCTTGCACTCCCCAGACCCTCTCTGGCCTGGATGCGGGGGCGAACCCGTGCCGTACACGGCGGTCTATTGGTTCTGACCTCACCCGCCTGGTGAGTTGGCGCCGTGCGTCCGGAGGAGTCGAACCTCCGATGGGCCTGGTTACCCGACGCTCCCCCACGCGTGTCGAGGTGGGCTCCGCACTTGGGTCCACGGTGCGCTGGGTTTCCGGTGTGACCGAGGGCGCCTGCCGAAGGGGTTTGCTGGCAACTCGCCGGACGGCCGAAGCGGGCTGGCGAGCGCATGGCGTGCCCTAGGGTCTTGCGTCTGATCACTCCGGGCCTGGTGTCACCCGAATTGTTACCGTGCGTGTCGAGTGCCGGAATCGAACCGACCTGCCTGCCCGCGTGGGCAGTGGCGAACCCAGTCACCAAGTCCTCGAACCCCCGAGGTGCCACCTCGGGACCCAATCCGGGATTTTGACCCACCCGCTGATCAGGCTGGTGGTCGTTCTCGGTGTCGACCCCGAGTCCTTACGGCTGTGGCAATGCAGTGGTGGGTAAGGCCGCCGTCTCGCCGTTCCATTCGCGCACGCGTCGGAATCGAACCGACCCAGCCCGTGAAGGCCCTCGCCGTGAGTTTACGCACGGTCACCTTTCGGTCTTCCCGTAGTGACCCGGGCTCAGAGCCGGCCGGCTCCAAATCGGCGGCGTTGTCCACCTCGCGGTGGCCCGTTGCCTCCGTCTGACCTCACATCAGGCGTCCCCGTTGTGTAGCTCAACCATACAGGGTGTGCCCGGCTTCGTCAAGCCTGGGCGTTTCTCAGTCTCGCCAGGTGCTGTGTTCCCTCCGGGCCGGTGCCGGTCGGGCCGGCAACCCATCGCGAACACGACGGGCCGCGACCCGCTCTGAGCGCTCCTTGGCCTCCTTGCGGTCGACGGTGCTGATGCCGATCGAGCACAGGCCAGCGACGAGGGCGCAGCCCAGGATGAACACGATGACGGCCGCGAGCGGGGCCCACAGCGGTGCGGTGACCCACCACCACGACCAGGTGATCACGTGACCGAGCTTGAGGCCGAGAAACAGCAGGAACAGCAGGAAGCCGAAGCTGACGCCGCCCCCGGCGGACTGGTTTCGATTGGACATGGTCTCTCTCCCTTTGGGTCAGTGTCTGGCTTGATGCTGGTCGTGCGCATGGCGCTGTCCGTACTCCCGCTGGACCTTGGCGTCCTCGTCGCGGTGGTTCTGGGCGTCCTGGCTGCACAGCATGAGGTCGCCGTTGGGCCCGGTGCGCTTCCACATGGCGCGGCGCGGCACCGGCGCGGTCGCGACACCCAGCTCCTGGACCCGGGTGACGCAGTCCGCGCACATCGTGGATCCACCGCGCGCCGGCTGCTTCGCCCGCGTCCACTTCACCACGAGCGCGCCCCAGATCTTCTCTGCCAGCGGGGGCAGCGGCGGACCGGTGACCGCCTCGGGCGCGAAGAGCGCCAACTCGTCCGGCGGCGGCACGCCGTGGGCCAGCCCGACGGTCTCATACCGCCGTAGGCCGTCCTCCAGCTTCTTCGCGTACACGAGCTGCAATCGGTCGGTGCCGGCCACGTAGGAGGCGATGTAGTGGGCCTCCACGGTCACGCCGTCGAGGTCGAGCAGCTGCCAGAGGGTGACGGCGCCGAAGTCGGAGATGTGCGCCTTGACCAACCGCAGGTGGTCCGGGTCGACGCCCAGCTGACCGGCGAGGATCTTCTCCACGGGCAGCAGCCCGGCCGGGGTCCGCACGTCGGTGACGCTGGTCATGGTGTCGGGGTTCATGGTGCTGAGGTCTTCACCGGCGGGGACGATGCGCGGGTACCCGGCGGGAACCTCGGCGAGGGCTGCCGCCTTGTCGTCGGCGGGAGTGTGCAGGCCGGGCAGGATGTCTTCCAGGATCGGCACGACGGGATCGGTCATAGCGGGCTCTCCTTGTATGGGGCAGGCTTACAGGCTACCCTGACGGCGGTTCTAGCGGGACCTCTACACCCCTCGGCGACTTGGCAGACGTCGAGGTGCGGGCCCGGACCAGGGACGTTTGCACGCCGCCCCGGTCCGGGCCCGCTTCGGTGCTCAGACCAGCGCGAGCAGGCGCTCCAGGATGTCATCCTTGGGCTGGGCGATCTTGCGCCCGTCGGTGATGCCGACGGACCGGGCGAAGCGGACCGCGTCCGCGTCCTGCGGTTTGACGCCGGGTGCGACGTCGGAGAGCCAGTCCTGGCGCTCCACGACGGCGTTGTACGCGCCCCACGCGGTGTTGCGGATGTTGGCCTGCGTGTCGGCGTTCTGGAAGAGGTCGAGCAGCACGTCTGCCTTGGCGTTCCAGAGGTCGACGGACTGCTTGCGGGCGTCCTCGCCGGGGCCCCACAAATCGGTGATGATCTCCAGGAACTGGCGCTTGGTGACCTCGGTCTCCAGCAGCGCGGTCGCCCGCTCGGTGTACGCCTCCACGTAGTCCGGGATCAGCTCCAGCGCTGCCTTGGCCTGAGCTTCCTGGATGTCGGCGTTCGCGGTCTTCTTGACGGTGAAGGTGCTCAGCGCTGCCGCGATGCCGGCCGCAACGGTGTTCGCGCAGACGGGCCGGATGGGCGTGATGGCCGCCCGGGTGATCGCCGACTGGTCGAAGCTCGTGTGGACGAGGAGCCAGAGCTGAACGGTCTCGTCGGTGCCGAGGCGGATATCCTGCGGCAGCTCGAAGCCCATGAACACCTGCCGGCCGCCGTCGAGCGCGCCGGCCGTGGACGCCTTCACGGGCGCCCCGAGGTGCTCCAGGATGTTGTCGCCGAAGCCCACGAAGGTGTCCTTGGGGCTCCACAGCGGGTACTTGGCCGAGGCGGTGCCGAGGATCTGGGCTTCACCGGTCTCCGGGTGGACCCGGTAGATCGAGGTCATCCTCTCGTCCTGGGCCTGGTAGCGCACCGGTGGGAAGCCCTCGGCGGTCTCCACCAGCTCGTCTATGCGGATGACGCCCCGGTGGATCGGGAAGTCGCAGCCGCCCATCTGAAGCAGCTCCAGGGTGGACAGCTGAACGTCGCTGACCTTGCCGAGGTGGTGCCAGCCGCCGACGCGGACGGCCGCGAACGCGCCGCCGGTGACCGTCATGTCGATGTTGTCGCTCATGCGCACTCCCTTGGTGGTTGCTCTCCCTGTATGAGACCACCATACAGGGAGCCGCCCGGGACCGCAAGTCAGCTGGCCGACGCCCCTTCCAGCGCTAGCCGATACTCACCCGTGGGCACGTCGAAGGCGGTCGCCCGCCAGCGCTTGTGCAGCTCCGGGTCCATGCCGGCACGGGTCATGCTCGCGTCGACCTGGGCGCCGAACTCGACCAGCTCCTTCGGCACCGCGCGTAGCTGCTCCACGATCGCGTCGAAGTCGGCCAGCAGGGTCAGCTCCGCGAGGTCCGGTGCGGTATGTGCGGCCATCACGCCAGGGGCAACCGTCTCCACGGCTTCCACCTCAGCCATCGGCGACCAGTCCTCGGTGGCACCGTCCTCGGTGCGCTCAGGCACGACCGGCAGCGCCTCGGTCACGCTGTCATCGCGGATCACCTGGACGTCGTCCGCCCGGTCATCCTCAGCCACCTGGAGCGCGAGCATCGTGCGCGGGAACGCCCACACCACGTCGTCATCGGCAGGCACGGACGGCGCCGACACGGGAGCGGGCTCGTCGGTCAGGACCAGGATGGTCGGCCGGGGTGTGCCGGCGTGCCGGCCGCGCCGCAGGAGCGCCGCAGCGTCGCCGCGAAGGTCGCGCCACTGTTCCGGCCAGCTGGCCAGTTCCGTGCGCCCAGCGGCCAGCAGGTGCCGCCGCGTGGTGGGCGGGACGATCGAGCCGGCGAAGACGGCCAGGGTCAGGGCGGTGAAGCCGCCGCCGATCCACACGGCGGTCCAGGTGCTGGTGTCCATCGGTACCTCCTCGTGAGCTTCTGACGGTAGCGGGACCCGTGCGATCACGCACGGGCCCCGCCTCTGAACTGCTCGCCTACCTCCAGGCAGGAAGCCGGTTCGGGTTCTTCTCCTGGTAGGACTTGTTGTAGATCGTGACGAGCTTCCCGGCGCCCGCGTCGGCAGGATTGGTACCGCTGGCCTGGCCGAGACTGCGCAGGTGCCCGACGAACAGCTCAGGGTCGGCCGAGTCGCCGTCGGAGCGCATCTTCGTCACGAGACGGCCCACGTCGATCGCACCGCCGTAGCGGGTGAAGAGGTTCGCCAGGGCGCGGAGGTTGTGCTCGTGGGTGGCGTAGCGGCGCGCCCCCCATGTTTCCGCGATGACCACGAGCGCCCGGTCGAGCGCGGCGCCGGTGTCGCGACGGTAAATGGCCCGCAGGGTCGCCACCGCCGTGCACGACGAGGCAGAGCCGGGCTTGGTCGTGTACCCATTCTTGATCACGATGGCGTCGATGGCCCGGCTCTCTTTGTCGCCCTCCACGAGGCTGATCCGGAACTTGTCGACGGACGACAGCGCCTTGGTGGCGTTGTGGATGCGGAACAGCTCCGCTTCCTGCTCGATGGTCAGCCCCGTGAAGAGGCCGACCTCCACCGGATAGTCGGCGAGGTCGGCCGCGATGAGCGCGGCGAACCGGTGCTGCCCGTCGATGACGAAGTACTGCGGCTCGTCCTCACGCTGGGACACCAGCGGAAGGCCGAGCGCGTCCGTGTTCAGCTTGGCGACGATGGCCGCGACCCGCTTGGGGTCCAGGGTGCGCTGGACGGTCGGGTCGACCTGAACCTGCGCGGCGGTGATGCTGGCGATAGTCCTCATGCGGTTTCTTCTCCCTCTGTGCGGAACGTTTTGATGATCTTGTAAAGCTGCCGGCTTGCACGGCGCAGCCCCTGCTCCCAGTCGCTGCGTTCACTCGCGGTGATGTCGTCGGCCAGCTGGCCCATGTCTTTCAGGCCCTCGGTATAGCCGATCAGCGCCGGCACGGCCTTAGCGAAACGGGCCCGCTGTTCGGCGGCCGTACGGCGCTGCACGGTCTCGGTGATCCTGGTACGGTCCAAGACGCGGTTCTGCACCGAGGACGGCTTCAGCAGCCCCTGGTCAACCTGCTCCAGGTCGTCCCAGATGCGCGGGTCTTCGCTCATCCGGGCTCGTCGGGCCAGGTTCCGCAGAGTGGCCACGTCGTCCACCCTGGAGAAACCCTCGACTCCAGCCGCAACCACGTCCACCTTGCCGACCTGCTTCGTGGTGAAGCCGAGCAGGAGCGCGGCCCGGTCCAGGAAACGCGCGATCTCGGACGGCTTCATTCGCCTGACCGGGGCAGACGTCTCGGCATCGAGCGCCAGCCAGGCGACAAAGCCCTGCCAGTCTTCGATCACGTAAACCCTCGTTCGGTCCACCCGTCCGGCCAGGGCGCGCAGCACTCGGCGGCGGCCGGCGAGGAGAACCAGACGGCCCTCACCGTTGCGGGCTACGGCCGAGGGAAAGTGCTCATCAGGCCAAATAGAGCCCTGCACCACCGTGTCGTTGGGACGGTACGACTCTCCCAGGAGAATTTCGTGCATGCCCACCGTCACAGCTCGGCCCAGGTAATCCTGTGGTCGACCGGTAAGTCCAACCAGCGATAGCCGGCTTCGTGCGTCAGTTGCCACCATGCGTGTCCGTTGACCGTGTGGATCAGGGCCGGCACCGGGTGCGGGTCGGGCACCCACTTGGGGATGCGCCAGCCGATGCGCTCGGTGAGGTCCCACGTCTCGGCGTGCTCGGTCTCGTCGTGGCAGGACTGGCAGAGTGCGAGTAGGTTCCGCATGTCGTTTGCCATGTCCGCCGCCTTGCCGGCCACCCCGCCCATCTGTCGTGCCTGGCGGTGATGCACCTGCAAGATCAGCCCGAACTTTCCGCAGCCCTCGCACATGCCATGGCTACGGGCCTTGACCAGGACTTTCGTCGCGTCCAGATCCACTTTCCGGCCGTCCCCCTCCCAGTAGGCTTGATCTCTTGCCCCCTGATCATTATATACTCGTGGGGTACATGTCAACTAGAACTATACAGGGAGGAGTCGACATGGACGAAGAAGCCGCCGCCCAGCGCAAGGCCGAGTACGACGCCGCGATCATGGAACGACTGGCGCTCGATCCGACCGACCACCCCGACGGCCCGCTCATCGACCTGAAGGACGTGGCGATCCTCGGCGGGCTGGCCAAGGGCTCCCCCGGCATGGCTCGGCAGCGCACCCGCAAGGGACAGGCCAAGATTTTGTTCCCCGAGCCGGACGAGGACGAAGGCAGCCGCTGGGAGGACAAGCCGCTCTGGCGGGCCCACGTGATCTTGGACTACTTCAAGCGCACCGGTAACTGGCCCCTCGGTGCCGCCGCACGAGCGTCCCAGCGGGTCCAACGGGCCGCGCCGAAGACGCCCGCCGCGCCGGCCGCGACGAAGGTCACCTGGACGCAGCTGTCCGAGACGCACCCGGCGCTCGCCGAGATGATCCGGGCCGCGAAGTTGAACGACGGCGCCCGACGGTCACCTGACCAGTGGTCACACCGGTACGAGCACACCAATGGTCAGCGCCACGAGGTCGTGCACACCGTGCCGGCCCGCCCGAAGCGCGACCGCTCGCGGTAGCCTTCCCCTGAAACGAGTCGAGGCCATCCCCTGGCAGGGATGACCTCTGAACGACTCGCCGCGAAGCAAGCCCACGGTAGCAGCCAGGCCCAGGCCCGGCCAAGCCCTTGTGGTGCTTGCCTCTATACGAGAGGCATACATTGAGCATCCGTCGCCCCCCCCTGCCGGCCGACCGCTTCACGATCATCGATAACGCCTGGCTCCGCGACCCCGCGTTGAGCTACCGGGCGAAGGGCGTCCTGGCCTACGTCGCCAGTCACGCCGCCGGCCACGAGCTGACCGTCGAACAGATCATCGGCGAGGGCACCGAGGGTCGAGAGGCCGTCCGTACCGCTCTCCGGGAGCTGGAGGACGCCGGCTACCTGGCCAGGTTTCCCCGACGCCAGGGCTCCCGCATCGTCGGAACCGACTTCGAGCTGAGGGAGCCGGACCGGTCCTCTACCGCCCAGAAACCCGTCGGTGGAGCTGACCAGGAGGAATGCCGGGAAGTCCCAGGTCAGTCAACCGCCCAGGTTTCTACCGCCCAGGAATCGCCCCCTAAGAAGACCACTACTTCAGAAGATCAAAAGAAGACCACAACTTCCTTCGACGCTGAAGCGTCGCCGAATGCCGGTTTGATCATCAAGGGTTACATCGACTGGCTCTCGGGTCACGAGGAGCCGGTGAAGCTCACTTCCTCGGTGATCGCCCGTTTGGGTAAGGAGATCAAGTCCTGCCTGAAGGACGGCATCGACGAGGGAACCGTGAAGCGGGCGCTGGTCGAGATGGCGCGACGCGGCAAGGCCGGATGGCCCTCGATGCTCCAGTCCTTCGTGGTCGAGGTGCAGAACCGCCCGGTGAGCGCACCGCCTTCCGCGCCTCGGGCACCGCAGTTCAAGAACTCGGCCGAGCAGCAGATCGAGCGCGCCCGGATCAGCAAGGCACGGTCCAAGATCCTCGATGCGCTGATGGACGAGGGGCGAACGTTTGACCAGGCCAAGGCCGAGATCGAGGGTCTCACGGATGAAGACTTCCTCAAGCTAGTAGCGCCTAGTACGGTCACGGGGTACATTGAGGGAGACGTGATCAACGAGCAACGACCGGAGGTGGAGTCATGAGGCATGAGCTGGTGGAAGAGCTGCTGAAGCTGATCGTGAGCTTCGACCGGTCGCCGTTCCCTGACGGCGCCGTAGACGCTTGGTTCCTGGCCTTGGATGGCGTGGACTACCGGGACGCCCACCAGGCCGTCCTGGACCACTACGGGGCTCTCGGCGCACGGGACAAGCATGGCGCCGTGCGGCGCTGCATCCCGGCCGACATCCGTACCCGGTCCGCCGCGCTGCGAGAGCAGCGGGAGCGCGCGCTCCTGCGTCAGCTGCCGGCCGCACCGGCGCCGGCTCGCGGCGTGGCCGCGCGGTCCGAGGCCACTACGGCGCTCCTGCGGGCCAACCTGGCGAAGGCCAGCGCCCACGGCGAACGGGTCCGCGCCACGTTGCGCGGCGAGCGCGTCGCCGCCTGACTTTCTTCGAACCCCTCCCAGGAACGGCCCGGCGTGTGGTGCGCTGGGCCGTTCCCCTGTGGTACCCTGTATGCAACAGCCATACAGACTCTGGGAGGGTCCACATGGGGCACGGCGAAGAGAAGTGGCCAGAAGACCGGATCGTGGAGTTGGAGGCGGAGCTGGCTGACGCCAACCTATCGATCTCGGAACTCCAGCGTGACCAGCGCGCGGACGGCCCCCGGCCACTGCCGCCGCGACCGGCCCCCCGGCAGCTGATCCACCTGAAGCTGATCGAGGTTATGCGGGAGGTCACCTCGGTGGCCAAGACCGGCATGAACACGCAGCAGAACTACCCGTTCCGGGGCATCGACGGCGTGATGAACGAGGTCGGCCCGGCGATGCGCAAGGTGGGCGTCCTGGCCGTCCCCACGGTGCTCCAGTACAAAAATCGGGACACCTACACCACCGGGGAGAAGAAGACCCGGGAGGTCGTCGTGGAGGTTCGGTACGACTTCTACGCCGAGGACGGATCCTCGGTCTCGGCGGTCGTGTGGGGCGAGTCCCTGGACTTCTCCGACAAGGGCACCGCCAAGGCGCTCTCCGTGGCGCTGCGCATCGCGCTCCTCCAAACGCTGATGCTGCCGACGCAGGAGCCCAGCACCGACGACAACGGCCACTACCACACCCGGGGAGGCACGCCGACGTTGTCCGGCTGGACTGCGGACCTGGGCGGAAAGCTGATGCTGGGCGGCGAGGCCGAACAGGTCATCGACTTTTGGCGGGCGATCGTCGAGTCCAGCTCGATCGAGGCGCCGTGGGTTCCGGGCGGCATGACGTGGGGCGAGGCAACCGCCACTCGAATCGCCCAGTTGGTCGGCGAGGAGCACTCCCCCGAAACGCTGCGCGAGCTGTACGGCAAGCTCAAGGCGGCCGACATGCTCGGGTTGTGGCACGTGGACGCCGCCGGCACGCGGGCCATGCTCGGTGACCTGGTGGTCGAGCGCGGCAAGCAGGCGAAGCTCAACCGGGATAAGGCGTTCAACCACTGCATGGAGCTGGTCACCTCGGCGGACACGCTGGAGGTTCTCGATAACGCCCGGGTCCACATCCGGGTCGACGCCGAGGAGGGCTCGATTACCGGCGAGCAGCTGGCCGAGGTGCTCGCGGTCGCCAGCGAGCGGTACGACAGGCTGACGAAGGAGCTGAACGTCCCTAGTCCGCGCGAGTTCCTGCCGCCGGTCGGTTACGCCTGGGACCAGTTCGTGGCGTTCGCGGACCGGCAGAACCTCACCGAGGCCGAGATCCGTTCGATGCTCGAAGGCCAGTGGGACAACGTCGCCGAGGCGCCGGCCGCGCACGAGTTCGGCCTGAACGGGCTGATCCGCCTGGCCGACGCGGTGAAGCGGTCGAACGCGCGGGACCACACGATCGGCAACACCGACCGGGCGAACCTGCTCCAGCTGATCCGCGACTGCGCGAACGAGAACGAGATCTCAATCTCCAACGCCAACCTGTAGGCAGTACCACGGCCCGGGGCACGCCGCCCCGGGCCGCCACTCCGCACCCGAGAGGACAGCACGTGGCAACAACGTTCAAGGTCACCTTCGACCGGATCGGCCGCAAGCACGACGTGCCACCGCTCCTCGTGCCCACCACGAACGAGAAGACGGGCGAGC